>Ga0307517_10000136_pt1 | contig 112345 bp, 157 predicted proteins | sample 23_EM_MG_FD_194515 | JGI IMG/M metagenome (GOLD analysis project Ga0307517, IMG submission 194515) | Populus trichocarpa ectomycorrhiza microbial communities from riparian zone in the Pacific Northwest, United States - 23_EM | ecosystem: Host-associated > Plants > Roots > Unclassified... | reverse complement strand
TCAACGGAGCCCGACGGCCCGGGTCGCAAAATGCCACATTGGTCAGTTAGATGTTTCCCTGGACCGTGTGGTGAGATATCTTAATCTTCTTTGAGATGTGGACCCAGTGGGCTCAAAGTGGGCTCCAAGTTGCAGCTGTGGCACTGGGTGGATATTTTACGGCTTTTACAGTAGTAAGGTTGCCATATACTTCCAAGTATCACACTAACTCGTTTTTCAGGAACAGGCCGAGAGCACGTGGACGATAACATGAAAACTGTTGAAGGAAATTTCCCACTTTGGACCTGACATGTCGAGCAGACTCTTCTTCAGAGGGAGGTCCCCTCCTCCCGTGGCAATAACACTTGTCTGTCTAGCTGTCCTATTGTTTTTTATTCCCTTCCTACAACCGGCATCCGTCTGGCCGCAAAAAGTTGATGAGGCTTCCAATGCAGAAATGGTACCCTCTGGAATTTTGGCGAACCAGTCGACAACATGTAGCCCCCCTGTGAAGGATACCTCCGACGAATGGGCGTCTTATCGCTTTCTGAAAGGTGTACCAACTCGGAAATTCAAAGGTTTGTCCCCCGAGAGATTAAGTCGTCTTTCAAGCTGACTTTTTCGCAGACAACCTTCTCGACAATGCCCACTATATTACGACGTTTTCGAACGCTGGACTCAGTTAGTCCCTTTCTTTCTCTACTACCTCCTTGTTTTGAATACTTTTTCTGTAGCAAATCAATTTCAAATCTACGTAAGCTTGAACGACCACGTTATCATTCTAGACTAACTTGAAGACCGAGTAGGTGAACATGATTTATCTAGGTTTACTATCTGAGCGAATCCCCATCATTCCGCCGTTTGTTCCCGACCATCATATCAGTGAGTGTCTTTCTTTGATAACTTTCTTCTGGTCTCAACCACCTGTGTTATCAGCGTACAAGGCAGGAGCGCTTCCATTCGGTCAAGTTTTCAACTTATCACGGGCACGAGAGGCATTGGGCGTACCTCTGCTTGAATGGCACGAAGTCAAGGCGGTGGACCCAATATCTGTAACACCACCATCTCCCTCTGAACGGGAGCAGTTGGGTTGTTGGTCAACAAGGCCAGAAAATGAGCGAAACGCTCTAAGAGTTCCATCAATAATTGATAATCTTCGCCTCGACGTCGCTTACACTCGCATTCCGATGGAAAGCCGTCGGGACTTGGGCGATCACCTGAAAGACAACTTCGCCGGTTTTGGACATCTTGTCCCCTACATTTATCCAAACAACCCGATCCGCCATTCTAATCACTTCCCGCTCATGGATGCCTCGCCTTTGGGGCATCGACTACCCCCCGATGAACATTTATCTTGCTTCGACCAACTGTACTATATGACATCTAGTCTGGAAAGGTTCGAATGGAGATTTTCTTGGTCCCCCGCTTGGCGATTCGTGGCAAGACACTTTTATTTCACGGATGATTTATACGATCTCGCGAAGACCTACCTGGCAAGGGCATTCAAAACTACTGAAAGTAATTTACCCCCCGTTCGTCGTTGCTTTTTTTTTTTCGTGTTGTTAAATCGATTTTGATGTAGTTTATTGCCGTTCACATGCGACGCGGAGATTTTAGCCACCAATGTTATGACGGCAGACCCGAAGACCAATGTTTGATTCCTCTTTCCAAGTTCCACAAGGAGGTCGACCGAATTCGAGATGAAATTCGACAGAAGCAAAACCTAGACGTGAAGCGGGTTATTGTCATGTCTGATGATAACGATCCGGGATTCTGGAAAGAAGTTGAGGCAATAGGGTGGGTGAGACTCGATCATGCCAAGGAGCTGACGCTGGAGAAATATGGCGAATGGATCCCCCCTATAGTGGATCAAATCGCACAGAGCCTGGCCGTTGGATTCGTTGGCACAGAGGATTCGACTTTCAGCCTGGTTTCAATGAGGAGAATACAAGATTGGAATAATGGACCTGGAGAACTCATTTCTAGAGACCCTTATCGGCCAAAAACTTGACATACGTGGACGGACTAAATTATAATTTTTTATATCGCGACTATAGAACTGACTCGAGAAAGCTTTCATCTATTTTTTTTTGGTGTGTAAAATTTATGTAATACTTTGCACTCGTTGCTGTGTCAATGCATTCTTGATGTATCTCAATAATAATAATGGCCCATCAAGTTTGACAGGCAAACCCACACTGTCATGGGAGTTTATCATTGAAGTTACAAGAACGGTCACGGTAGTGAAGAAAACAGACTCTTCAAAGAAGTCTATTCCGGATCCGTGACCCTACCGGTAGCCTTGTCTCTGTTTTGGACTATATTAGTGACAACAGAAGAAGCTAATGCAGGTGCCATATCTGAATTCGATGGTGTGGTTCATGAATCGATTACTCGACCAATTGTAATATGTGACATCTAGTCTAGAAAGATTCGAATCAGAGTACAATTGAATGGTAGACTAGACTCGAACGGATAGGTAGACTAATCAGTCTCCAGTCCATCCAAGTCTTCTGAGATCCTTCAGACATTCATCGGTTTCTCGTTTGGTCTTTAGCCAGTCTTTGACAATCTGCTGGTATCCACCGCTATTACCGTCAACTAGTCGAAGAAGGGCTTCGTATTCTTGGATTTGGCGATCGAGATCCTGTATTTCCATTCTCAAAGCATCCTCCTCTTCCACAAGTGCCTGGTAAGCGATTGAAATGGCATGGGAAACACTTCTTTCGGCATTCATCGGGTTTTGTTCAACATGGTGGTTGTAGAAGGCCTGTCTTGCGCTTTCGCGGAAAGAATTCAGCTTCTGAAGCGTGGCTTCGACCGTGGCTGACAAGAGATCAACGGAGGCGTTCCTGGATGTTTTGAATACCGGAAAGGTATTGCAAATCAGTTGCTCCAGGGCACGCTCAAATTCATCTCGAATCTATAAAATGAGGGTTAACCCTTCAGGTCCACCCGATCAACGAAGGATATATACCGTCACCCGCGTCTTGCCTAGGAGTTCCCTTGATCGAAGAGACAGGGTTTGTAATTCAAGCTGCATGGAAGTGATGTCACCCACTTGGCCTTGTAGATCGTCTGGTAACCTAGAAATCGGCGGATAGTATGAGCCCGCGTCTTCTTGAGTATGCCTTGTATAGAAAAGCTCTGCGACGGTCCGCAAGGTCGCATCAATTTCCTCTCGTAGTCGTTTAGTAGCAGTAGGAGATAACTGGAGACAGTTGATTTGCAATTCAAGGTATTGGGCATAATATAATGACTTGCCTGTCGGCGACGGTCAGGCATTCCATAGACGAGAATTTCGTCTTCTCGAAAGATATAACTACCATGAGTAATCATGTCTGCGGACTCTTCTGCGTGTTCAGCTTCAAGGTTTTCATCGCCGTGACGAACGATTGCAGAATGCTCGTTGAGTATTGTGCCCAACGTTAGCTCTGTCGCGTTATTCTGTTGATCAAGGTGAAAAACCCGAAGAGTGGAAAACTTGGTTCTGACCTCGAACCCCACGTCATCATAAATGAAGGACTTCAGAAAGTTGGTGTACAGTCTCGTGTATATCTCTGATAGGTCGCTTTGAATGTTGGGTACGCTCGCGTATCTCTTTCCGCTAGGTGCATAATAAGCCACGAAAACCCAATAACACTCCACTTACCTTTCGGGCGATTCGGATGATAAGTGATCCATATCCAATGCAACAAAAGTCTTCACAAGGAGTCTTTAGAAGTCCTATATAAGAGGGGATGAGAAAACCAACGCTTTATGTTACTGTATTCACTGTTGATCTAAATTTGGCCCATGCGCGTACCGAGGATTCAAAATTGGGCTCAGTACTGGCATTAGTATCAGACGTGGATCAGAAGCAGAATTGAAGTGAGTCGAATTCGCATAACTTTTGTTTATGCTCGAGGTGATCTGATGGGGATTTCTTTCTTTCATAGTATTAAGCAACATGTTATCGGAGTATTTCAAATACACTGGAGAAAACGCAGTCAATGCTACACAGAATCGAAAATGCGTCAGGCTCATTTGAATCAGTCTTCAAATCTAAATCGGAGAAGAGAATAATAGCGCAATCAAGGTTGTGACCACTGTTCGGATGGAGGATGGTGATCTTTCAAAGGTGTGTTATGTTAAAGCAAATTATTCAGAACAAAAGTTGCCTAACTCACGTTTGCTCCTGCGTCGATAATGATGGGGGCGGTAGTCGTGCCCATCACCTTTGATACCAATCAGTTGGCAACCGCACACAATGATTGAAGAGACATACTTTGTTGAACGTGGTAGTTCTGAGATTGTGAAGAAGTTGCGTAGGGAGGAGGTAGATCGGATGTGACGTATGTTCTCGGATCATTTTGCAAGAGTTGTGGAGATGGTTGTGGTAGGTAACGGTTAGTTGATGGGCGCCGGCTCGGTTCTGCAATACGCTGCTGTGCCGGTTGCTCTATTCCGTTAATCGTTCGAGTTTGCTGTCCACCAGGGAAAGTACGAGTAACATGTTCGTTTCCCTAGGATAAAGGATAAGATTTAGATGATATGCGGCAGAATGAGTGCCACAAACCTCCGAATCTGTCCGTTTGTGAATAGACTGTGTAACCCCGTTAATCATCGAACTCGAGAAGCTTTCAGAGACCCAGCGTGTCCCATTTCCGCTACTTGAGGTCGAGAATACAAGAGACGGGAAAGCAGGGAACGAAGGGAAAGGACTAAAGCTCGGAAAGCTTCTCGTGCCAAAAGGGTCTCGATCCAGCTCGTCCAGGAGGTCTTCTACGTCCGTGTGCCCGAATGGGTCTGACTGACTGAAGAAAGGGTGTCTATGTTGAGCGGACCTAGCAAAGGGTGTCCCTGCAAAGATCTCTTCGAAGAGAGAAAAGGGATCGCTGAAATGGAAGCCCGGAAATCCTGTACGATTCGACATAAAAGGATCCGGGAAGGTATTACTACGTGGCGGCCACCGTCCGTAATTGGATCCAGACGCTTGTGGTGTCGGAGACCACTGTGGTTCTGCTGGCGGCGGCCAAATCCCATGCCTATCATATTCCTTTTCCGAAACATTACTACAGCGAGAAGATATGCAAGGTAAATGATTCACCTGTCGCTTTACTGGATCACTCAATACTTCGTAAGCATGGTTAACCTATCTTATCTAAAATCATTGCGGGCGAGCAGTCAAAATCCTCGTTTACCTTTCGGAATTGTTCCTGTGAGATGGCCCTTTGATCATCAGTCGCACCTTGAGGAAGACGGTCTGGGTGTGTTAGGAGAGCCTTCTTTCTGTAGGCTTTGCGAACTGGATTATGTTGATGAGTGAATGCAGATATGACAGGCTATCTTACTGACCTTGTTCTCGCGTTGCATCCCCAGGTATGCCGAGCTCTTCGTAAAGTCTAGTGGACATGATTATGTCGACAACTCAAGGATGAACTCTGTTGAGAGTTGGTGTGGGTAAGGAAAGTTCTGGAGCATAACACCGCTTTGTGCAGTGTAAGTCACGTGTTTACTTTCATTCCTACAATTTGAATTTGAAATGTTGCGATGAAACTTCAGGAAACTGTTCTCTGTGCTACCTCACCGACATCCTCAGCTGCTGGGTCTGGTGTAGTAGCGATTCATGACATCCAAACGGGGGCAACATTGGCTTCTTTCAAGCAGAGCAACGCAGGCTCCCATTGTGTCGCCGTTTTTGAGTCTGGAAATTTGCAAGGAGGATTTATCCTTGCCTCTCAGCCTGATAAATCCATTTTGAATGTATACAACTTCCAGAAGGTGCAAGGCATTATAATATTCCCACATTCAAACATGTAAACCAACTCCGCAGGATCAAGTCAGTTCGAAGATTGTCCTGGCTGAAAAGTTGACCTGTATTTCCCTCGATCGTCGGGGTAATCTGTGTGCAGGAGGAACGGCTTCAGGAAGAATTTATTTTTGGGAGGTATGCTTATGTGACTATTTTGAATTTACTCACCGAAATTCATGAAAGCATAGGTTGCATCTGGCATCTTGTTCAATTCTTGGGAAGCACATTACCGCCAGGTTAATGTGCTTCGTTTTACGAATGATGGTTCAGCTTTAGTCTCTGGCAGTGATGATTCTAGCGTGAACGTCTGGTCTATATCTAGGTCAAGATGTCTCGCTGTGAATCGCAACATAAACTGATTGCCACAGAAATTAGGTTAATGGATGAAGAAACGCAAAATGAACGCATAATGCCGTACTGCTTACTTTCGGATCACACTCTTCCAATAACAGACCTTGTGTGCGGTGTTGGTCTCTTTCCAGAATGTCGAATATTAACATCTTCAGTGGACCATTCGGTCAAGGTTATGATTTTTTCCACACCCAGCTCCACGTCCTGAACTTTCTCGAATAGCTCTGGGATTTGTCTTCTCGATCACTCTTAACTACCTTTCATTTTCCTTCACCAATATCTTGCCTGGCCTGGGATGTCACAGAACGATTGTTCTTTGCAGCTTCCTCGCATGGCACGATCTATCAAGTGAACCTGTTCCGAGAATGCGAATCAAAGTTTGGTCCCGTAGCCGAAGCGATAGGTGGAGCAGGTGCCACGGATGCTATTCGATTTGAGAATGGAAAGACACACAATGAGAAGAGAAAACGGATAATTTCAGTCGAGTTAGTCGAGTTGTTTGAGATCCTGTGGAAGTCCTTATTGACATCATTCATAGGCAACCAATAGCATGCATATGCATTTCGCTTTCCTCCACGATCCTTCTCGTCGGTACAACCGATGGCTTGATACATATGTATGACATCCCTTCTCATCAACTTCTACGGTCAATATCCACGCATAAGGGAACATCAATTTCACATATTCAGACGATCATAAAACCGGGCGACTTAATTGGCCATATCAGTCTGGAAATGAAAGCTGGGGTGGATGCAAGAGACATCCTTCCAGTCAAGCCTGTAGCACCATTCCAACGAATCCGGGATTCGAAAGCTCGAGAGGCACATGAAGTAACCCTCATGTGGTCATCTTCAAAGGCAAATACTTATTCTTTCGACCTTCTATCATTAACTGACCGTGTCCAGAGTTACCAAGACGCATTAGATTACCCGTTGGAGGAGCTTATAAGGGATCATACCACCTTTGTAGAGCCTCTGGGGAACGAGGGTTCTGACACGATGTCGCTCAAATCTCGAGTTTCTGAACTTGAGTCTGAGATGGAAGTGCTTCGAGAGCAGCTTTGTAAGGCAAAGGGAGTGAATGATTCAATGTGGGATACCGTTGTGCAAAGGCTCATTAAACCTTCAAATTCCGAACCAAAAGACAAGGGTGGTGAAGAAGAGCCGAAGAAAAAGAGGGGGAGAACTTGATTCAAAAGTATTCTATAGTTTTTCAATCTGCTTAGTAGAAGTTCAGCCAGACAAGAAGGCGGAGGCTGCACCCGATAGATAAACTAATTGAATGTTAGAATAGAGAACAAGAGGGTTGCTCTCATGCTGCTTGCAGCTCGCAATGAGAGCGTTGCACTTTCCATCTTCAAATCATAAAGCCTGAAGCTGTCATATCTGCGAAATAAGGGCGGAAACTACACCGCGATGGCTTTGAAGTTAGTAGCAGAGTGTCCATACGGCGGTTGCCTGACTTGAGGTTTCCAGTGTAACTTGAATATACTCGGCCCGACTTCTCAAACACGACTTTGACCACTACCCCAACGTCTTTAAAATGGTCTGTTTTCATCCAATTTGAATTACATTCTTTGCATCCGAAGTAACTCATCGAACGCAGTCTGCATATCCGGCTTTTGTCATGGGTGGCCTCTGTATTGTTGGTGGAATCGCAGGTTTTGCCCGAACACGTTCAGTCCCATCAATAGCCGCTGGTGTTGGGTGAGTACTTTTCGGCGTGTTCGATCCTGGATCCAATGCTGTCTTTGTTGCTTACTTGATGATCGTAATGAAGTGTTGGTCTACTTTATCTCTGGAGTGCGGATAGCATCCGAAAGGGAACTCCGAACGGTTTGGAAGGCGCTCTCGGTGGGTCAACTTCCTTCCACTTGCATGAGTATCTGCTCAATGTCTTGTCTTTAGGCGCTTCTGCGCTTCTTTTCCTCTCTTCACTCCCCCGTGTGGCAAAGGGTCCTGTGCCGGCCACACTAGCTTTGACATCTGCAGCTGCTGGATTCTACTATGGGAAGACTGTTTACAAACTCAGAGAGCATTGAAATTGTGTATTTCTAGCGCTGAAAAAAGAAGAAAAAACTATGCTTGACTATGTGAACACCTTCAACTTGGAGTCTTCTCAGATGCTCGATCTATGTTAACTGTTCATGAGATAATTGTATTGACATGCAAGTGACTTTTTGTAGAAGAAAAGTTTGACTTACTTGCCACCCAACTTGATTCCCCCACAATTAACATACCTTCCTTCTTCATCCCTACTTCCCATGACCCACAGTTGAACTTTGTCTACCTCCCATGTTCCAAGGTTAACAGGAACTGCACCATTATGCATCTGGAGGTCTGTTGCCAGCTGAGTTGAGCATATGAGATCGCATGCCCCTTTGTTAGAACGGATGTCAGTGTAGGAAAATGGGAACCACCGGCGAGGTTTTCGGTGGCTAGCATTCAAGATGGTACAATGCAGCTAGATGACATGATGATGTCATAGACGAATCGACGGCCAATAGATTACTCGCACCTTCAGAGGCCGTTGATCGGTCAAGTAACCCGCATCTCTGAATGCTCGGTTGATGAGCTCTGTTCAAAGAATGGATAAAACCAAGGAATCATGAAATTGAGGCATACCACAAACGTCCATCAGCTTTCGGCGTTCGTCATCCATGGTGATCCGACTTGATTCCCTTGGTCCAACAAAAAGTACGCCAGCTCCAACTTTTTCATCTTCTCCACTTTCTCTTGGGCCTCTTGTTCGTAATTTCTCTGTTTTAAACACATCCAGGACTTCTAACGGCACCTTCACTCCCTTTTCACCTTCCAATATCTGAGAGACCTGGGTTGAAAGCGATGCCAGAAGGGCTAAGGCTGTCGACACAGTCTTGCGTTGGTGAGATGAAGTCTCTCCTCCCTCATCATTCGCGACCACATCGTTACCTTCTGCTTCCAGTGTCATAACACCTAGTGTCATGTGCATACGAACAGGATCGATGACGATGGAACTATCCAGACCCTCTACATGGGGTGATGTTCTGATATTGTTTCTCGAGAATCTTGGTGTATTGGTATTGCTCTGGACATCGTCACCAAACAGAGCAGCTTGAAAAGCGGCCACCCTGGAACGCAGCGCAGGATGGTTGTGCTATAATTCAGACTGTTAGAAGAAGCGACTATTGTATTTTAATTATTCGAGCCTACCAGTGGCAACGCTAGGACTGTTCAATCGATCAAGATAATGTGGACAAAGAAATGGAAAAAGGCGTACAATGGGTTGGACGGGCATTCGGAACTTTTGTATTGCTTTGACCAGAGGTGTAATTTCTCTCTCTGTTTCCAAGTCCCCTAGTGCCATCCTGGCCTGCTCCACGTCCTCGCCTGCCTCGTTGACCTCTGAATTGAGAATGGTTTCTGGAAGCCAGCTTAAGAAGAAGCGATGTATTCAATGGTCCTGAACGTTGATTGACACAGGAATAACAGAAATGGCGAATCCCAGACGAAGATGGAGTCAGAATGAGATGGGCGCTTGTCCAAATCATGGAAAGGCAATACCGGGCCGAGAAATCACTCCAAAATTCGAACACGCAACTTGAACCAACCCACAACACTCGTCATGAGGTTTGTTTCAATTCTCCACAACATTTAACATGCCTAACCGCAATGTGGTAGCTGAGAATGTGTTCGGAACGATGGGTAAGCAAAACTTCTCTGCATCTCCCTCATCTCAACTAATTGTCACTTAGGAACTATATGCTGGACGACTCAGCTCATTCCGCAAGTCTGGAAAAGTTATCAATCCAAGAGCACGGATGGGCTCTCACCATGGCTCATGCAAGTCGACATTCTCAATAGCTTGTTTCCTGATTGTCCTTAGGGGAGTAATCAATCCACTGGCATAGGCTAACATGGGGACTCTCTTCGGTCTTTTTGGGAGCATACTCGATTTTACAGTGGTTAAATATACCACTCATAGTCCAGGCCCAGTTATCTGGCTTTCTATGTTTCCTTTGTTGGGGACAGGTGCGTTATTCCGATCAGGTCCTTCCATTCGAATAATCTATGCACATTATTTTAGTGCCAGTACTATGGTCTCAAACGCTCGCGCTCTGTGTCTATCACTATCACTATCTTGCTCATGGTGACTAATGGACTTCTTGAATTTATCCTGGTTGTTGTCATCAAAGCTCGAAATAGGTCCAATACACATGGACCCACATCCGTGATCGGGGTCATTGCGACTGTGTTGTTGAGCATCGGTCTGCTTCCGCAATACTGGGAGATCTACAAATTCAAAGAAGTCGTTGGGGTTTCTATGACCTTCTTGCTGATTGATATTCTCGGTGGTGTGTTTAATAACTTGAGCCTCGCATTTAAGGAGAAGTTTGATGCTGTTGCTTCACTGAGCTTTACATTGGTCATTGTGAGCTTTCCCTTTTTCTTCTTCTCATATAATTAGTTAAGGTTCTCTTTCATATGAGGTACTGGATGGCATAATCGTGATCCTTGCCTTAATATTAAACCCCCTAGCTCGTAGAAGACGAGCAGCAAGTGAAGTTGTCGAGGGGGGGGAGGGTATAAGAACTGAAGAACCAAGGCATTAGGTGCGATAGGTATTGATTGTCTTCAGCATCGCATACTATGAGCAGGGATACTAATGGCATGTAATTTTTGATTAACAGGTCTATTGTCTACTGTGCCCAACTGAACGCTCTTCGTCACCTGAAATGACCGTACAATCAGCTCCCATCCAATGTTTAGAGTTGGAGACGATGCACCTTGTGTTGTCTCATCTCCATCGAATAGCAATTCTCCGTTGACCCCATTTTCCTTTGAATTACTCCCACCTCCCTTCTTTCGGGGTTGCCGACCTGGAGGGCTGACAAAGTCGGGAAAAGTTGCAGGCGCCGATTGGTTTCCACTTGATCCAGGGCGGTTGTTCCATGAAAACGGAGAACGAAGAGGGATGCGGTAGAAATCTTCAATATCGTCGTCTTCGGGTGGTAGCGCATCATAAGTAGTGTGTGAGGTAGAATGTGTAGTGTGGACGGCACGCGAAAAGGGTAGAGACCGATATGAACCTTTGCGAAGATGTATAGCGTATGAATACATGATTAAAGCAAAGTATATCTAAATAAAATTCAATGAAACACAAAAAACCATCTAATATGAGCTACGCACCTTGAACAACCAGGCGAAAACAATTACAACTGCTGCCAAACCTTTTTCGTGGTTCCAGATGGACATAGCGGCTAGTTTGCGTTCCTCTGGTGTGAGGTGTTGGGCTGTTTGTTTTCCACCTTCCATCATAGCTTGTTGTGCAGCGGAATTCGCCTGGCGGCGTCCATCGTGAGGTGTCCACAGCCACCAAACGACGGCAAAGAAGACTGTCCAGGAAGTGGAGAAGATATGGTCGGCGAAGAATAAGTGGGCAAAATAAAATGTCTTTTTGGGGTCCTCCTGGAAAAGGTGAGTACGTGTGCAGGCGAGTTAACTGCCAACATACCTCCTGCACGACACGGAGACCCCAGGCTAGCGCCAAAAGCGCAAGAACGGAATATATGTAGAGACTAAGCTGCGCAAAAGAGCCACCTGCGCCAGTTAGCACGGCGATTAGACCATACACTCCTGCAACTTTGTTCAGAAGCTGTTTAGGAAGATACTCAGTACAATGAAGAATTTCAAAATGACTGTCGGCAACCAACCGCGAATAAGATAGCAATGGTAACGCCAGTTTTAATGTCAAGGACTCCAAAAAATGAAGAGAAAGGCCACAGTCGCCATTCAGGGCGTAAGATGAGCTTCATTGAACGACATGCAGATTGAATATTGAGGTTGTGGAGAACAGAAGACTGGAGAAATTACGTAAGTCCCTTGTCGCACGCCCTTGTTCAGCACAATCATATTCCACTAAATGTCCAGCTACTTTTCCAACCACTCTACCTCTCGTTTTCTTGCAAATAGTGCTGCACAACCAATGAGCAATTCCAGTTCTAGTGGCCAAACCCCACCCATGGCTGGTGGAGCTGTAGTGGGAGCGGCTCCAGTACAACAGAATCCACGCCGAATTCCCTCTAAGCTTTTTTCTACGACAGTTATTCCAGCTCAAACAGCGGTATCCACAGGAAGCACAGCACCGTCGTCTATATCTAATCCACAAGTGCACCCCCTAAGACACACGTATGTTCGTAGCCATTTCGTGTTAAGAATCGTCTCCCTTTTGACCTGTTTTTGTCAGCTGGATATTTTGGTTTAGACAGCAACGCGCACCTGGTAACAAGATTATTAGCTACGAAGAAGGTATAAAAAAGATAGCGGCCTTTAGTTCTGTGGGTATATTTTTCCTATCGGCCTGAAGCCAAGTTGAACTTTCAATAGGTCGAATCTTTTTGGTCCCTATGGACACATCTCGCTCCTCCATCTTCACTACAACCTACGACCGATTACCTTCTCTTTCACACAGGTATTCGACGGCCTGTGTGGGAGGATCCGTTGAATCTCTCTGGTGGAAAATGGATCATTCGTCTCAAAAAAGGTATTGCAGACCGATTCTGGGAGGATTTGGTCATGGCCATCGTTGGAGATCAATTCGACGAGTGCCGTAGTGCCATTCGTACCCCTGGAATATCCGACGAAGGCAAAGTAGAAGACGAGAACGAGAATGGAGTAGAATGGCCCGAAATTTGCGGTTGTACAATTAGCGTGAGACAACACGAAGACATTGTATCTGTGTGGAATAGGGTGGATGGTGATATAAAAGTCAGAGATCAGATTCGGTATGTTCAGTCCATTTGTAGCCATCTGTTTCTTTAACTGATCTGACGAGCTTAGAGATACCCTGCGCAAAGTCCTTAATCTATCACCGACTACCGTCATGGAGTATAAATCCAATAATGGTATTTTCTGTGCCATTTCTTTACGAGGGCGTGTGGCTTATTCAGATGAACAGATTCAATGCAAGATAAATCGAGTTTCCGACGTACCAACATCGACAGAATTCATCCTTCTGGAACTTCTTGATGTAATCTCTTATTTCGACATGAATGCATACTTTGCGTATCTTTCTCAACGATCTGAAACGATTTTTTAGTTTCTAAGGTGATATTTTATCACGTGTGCTTTGTAATTGGCTGAGTGATCGGTAATCTACTTATGTCAGGAATAATTCGCATCGCCTCCAGGTGCTCTCGTATAAATATTGTCAAGACCAATATCTATCCCGTCACGTACCCTCTCGACCTACACAGTAACTTCGGGTTTAGAATAATACGAAGCATGACAACTGTTCAAAAATCCGAAGCAGAATGGAGAGCAGTTCTTACCCCAGAACAGGTTTGTAAGCACAACGTCCTCGAGCACTCGACTGATAGTATGGCAGTTTAGGATCCTTCGGACAAAGGGCACTGAGAGGCCTGGCACCGGCGAATATAACGAACATAGTGAATCTGGTGTATATTCTTGTGCAGGATGTGATGCACCCCTTTACAAGAGCACGACAAAGTTTAAGGTGAGCTCTATTGCGTCTTCTCTTAAAACCCCAAAGCCAACATTACCTTTACAGAGCGGTTGCGGGTGGCCAGCCTTCTTTGATGGTATGCAGAGCCTTTTTAACGTTGACATCAACTTTCTCATTTCCTCAATAGCGATTCCTGGTGCTGTTTTACGGCACGAAGACAAATCACATAGTATGTCACGGATCGAAATTACATGCACCGCATGTGGTGGTCACCTTGGACATGTATTCAAAGGTGAACATTACCCTACTCCAAGTACGTTTTACTCCCCCTCGTCTGCCCATGTTACCAATTTGGAAATTGTTGGTTTAGCTGACGAGCGCCATTGTGTCAATTCCGTCTCTCTTAAATTCGTCGAGGACGAGAAACAGCAGGCCTCTGCTTAGAATAGGTTTTGTTGGTACAGATGTTATCTCACCCCGATCATTGGCTTAATCCTTTATTGAAATTCCATATAAATCGGGCTTCGTAAACATGAAAAAAGAAATGAAGAAGCTGGATTGGTCTCGCCAAAATAAAGTGAGGACGAATGGGAATTAAAGGTCATTCATGCTCTTCTCGAGGTCATCCAAGTCAGCTTGAGCTCTGCGATATTTCTCGTCCAATTCCTATATTCCAATTCTCAACAAATCGGAAAAGAGATGTTGTATTGCCCATGCGTACCTCGTATTTCTTCTCCCAGGCATCGCGTTCCTTCTCCGCTCGAACCACTTGTCGTTCGAAGTGTTCTGCCTTGACATCTACTTGCCTCAATCTAACAGAAGGGAAAACAAAGAAATCGCAAGTTAATCATCGCCAGAGATCCACGGAGTAAGACACATACTTCTCAACAGTTTCTTTGTGATTCTTCTCGGCAGCATCCAGTTCTTCTTCGAGAAGCTGCACTTTCCTATTCAGGTTTTCTGCTGTTGTTTTAGTCTGTTCCGAGTCGAGGGAGTTGGTTTTGAGTTCCGAGAGTTTCTTGTCGGCCTCCTCGTTTGCTTCTTCCATCACTGCTAGGCGGTGTTGAAGAGAGCTTACTTCCTGCTCCTTGGTGAGAAGTTCTTGTTCAAGTATCTTGACTTTAGCCTCGACCTTCTCGGCTCGCTGAATTGCAACATCAGCTTCAAGGCGCAAGGAGTTGAGTTTCTAGAATTGTTCAGCAAAAGAACACTGATAAGGAGGGAGAGGGCAGAATACATCTTTGATTCGTTCGGTCATGGCGATTAACTGGAAGTGAGATGGTGGTTGTGGTTGACGTTGAAGTTTGAACTTCACGTGCTCTTATTAGACGCTTTCCTATTAATTCACTACCAGAAGGGAGAATCGACTAATTTAATCCCAACGTCTCCATCTCTCTTATCAGTTCCTCGTACCGTTTCTTAGTTTGCTAGCCACAATTCTTGTCACCATTCACGATGCAATCGAACCCATAACTCACCCGATACTTTGACTCGAAAGAATCCGCTTCCTCGTCCAGTGACTGAAGTCTCGTATTCAGCCGCTTCTCCTTCTCCTCAAGGAGCGCTAGCCTTTTGGTGGTGCAATGCAATTTGCCTTGGTTCAAAGAAAAGGCAAGTTATGACCTACTTCTTCCGAGCGTCGTCAAGTTGCAGCAGGACTACCAACAGTTCCTTGTTTAATCGATTGCGTTCACTCTCCAGCTCAACCCGCTTTGCAAGATCTTGTGCTGTTTTCTTCCGATCGGCCAGCAAAAGCTCCAAGTGGCTGAGCGAGCTTTCGGTCTTGTTTGCCCTCTGGGTTGCGTCCGCGAGCTGGGCCTTGCGGGTGGCGATCATCTAGGATGAATTGAGTGTCATTAGCGGAGATGACTGTATATGTGAATACACCGTTGAGGCGCTGCATGGCGGGATAGAGAAGGGAGAGGGGAGAGGGACATTATATATATGCGTCGTGCGAATGTGTGCCAAATGCAGGTATGATCGATGAGACTCTCATTTTCATAAGCAACGTTCATGGCCTCGGTCCCACAGGAGGGTATTTATGTTTCCTCTGTATTATTGACCAAGTCTGACGGGTTTGCCGTTAGAACTCCCCATTCTTGAGACCCTTATTCAGTACGGAGTCGTATCTCTTGGGAGTGTCTTCGCATATTAACTATCCGCAGGATAAGAAACAGGCTCACTGCTCTGAAGAAGGACCGCGCCGAATTCATAAAGGCCTCCGACGTGAATCACCTCTACCAGCAGGTTGTGAAGCAAGGTTCGTCACCGCACAACCGCTTCTATTCTTAGTAGACTACCCTTCTCTGCAGTCACAAGGCTGAATGATGTCCGCGACGACTGCAACTCCCACAACAACAGGCTCGATACAACCCTTGCAGATGTCTTCAGTCTTTTGTCCCTCTTCTACCTCACCATCGGCAAGACTCGAGATGCTCCTGCGACTTATTGTCAGATCGCTTCGATGAGGGTCAGTCCCTTCTTCTACCCTCAATGCCCGATTCTAACCCCACTCTTAGCAAATTCTTGGCCACATGAATGAATCAGCGGTTTACAACGAAGCCGACCTCGCACCATTCCATAAGCGGCTTTCGGACCTTCGCCAAATCATTCAGCAGGACGCCGAGAGCAACAAACATCCGAAAGCTATCACAAAACTTCTCGAGCGTCAAGTGAACGAAGCTGGTTTGTTAATTTCTCTTTAAACTTTCATTAATGTTCTCCAATTTAATTTGACACCAAATAGATGCTGTCGTAAGGCAACTACAAGAATCCTTATCGGTCTTATCCCCCGAATTAGTTTCCGTACATCAAAGACTTGTGACCATCAGACGCCAACTCGTCGCTCTCACCGCAAAGGAAGGCACACAAAAGGCAGAACTGAAACCGCTTCAGGAGGAACTGCGCAAAATCGATTCGTTGAGTACCCTCATTATTTTTTGCAGAGATACTCCATCTTAATCCTTGGGGTGCTTCTCTATTTGCTATCATACTCTCTGTGCCTGCTTCTGTTTTCCTCTACATGGTGTCTCCCAGACAACGGGTGGATGGGAAATTTCTTGGTCCAGGAGGCATTGTCCCGGCTTCCCAGGCAATTTGTTCCTCTCTCCTTGAAGAGTGTTTCGAGATCATCCAGGAAATCAAAGCGCGAGAGGATTCGAGGAATGTAGGGTCCTCGCTGAAGCCCATCTACGACAGGCTGAACGAGATTCGGGCCGAATTAGAGAGTCTGGTTATGACGCACCGATGGAGTCTCAGAGAAACAGATCTCTGGAACTACTCCCTCAGTTTGCAAGAGATTGACAAAATGCGTGTCGATGGCAAATTCTCAGACTCGGAAGGCAATCAACCGCCTGGACAATATGTAAGTCTTCTTTTATACGATCTTTATTCCGGTTAAATACTCTCTGCAGGTCCTTCTCTACCTCCTTCGACGATGTCATGGTCTCATTTACCATTTGCTATCCTCGAGCGAACCAGTATCGGAGGAATTGATGCCAGTTGTGAGTTTGGAATGTGATGCTGCGTTCAGACGATTAATTAGTCTGTTATAGGCCAACAAGCTCACGACAATCAAAAAATGCCTGAAAGAAGTTCTCAAGTACGGGGGAACATTCAATGCCCGTGATCTATATCCTGTAGGTCCGATCGTATGAAGGCGTTGCGGCGCTGAGGCTGTCTCTTTTTCGCTTTGTAGTATCAACTCGCATTGTTTCAAATCGATAACATGCGGAAGGATGGCCGCTTCGTCGGTAACGATGGATCTATACCAGAGGGCCAAGGCATCATTCATGCCAATCTCAATGAGTGCCACGAATTGGTCGAAATGGTAAATATATTGCAAAATATTCTGCGCAGTCATTCTGATTGCTTTGATCCAGTTGAAACAATCCATGGACGAAGAAGAGAACGCAGATGATGACGACGACTATGATTATTCAGACGACGGGGAGTGACATTTTAGTGAATTATTCAACAGTCTCGTTGGTGCTAAGAACGTTTTTCCTGTTTTCCACAAAAATTTAGACGATTGTAACAATGATAATTAGAAGAAACTGATAATTTATTATTGAGGGTGAACGCATTTTGAGCGGTATCGCGGTAGAATATTTGTTATCTTTGGTCAGGCGAATGCTCATCTAGTGCTGCGGCATGGGGGAAATGACTCGTCATTAAATTAACCACATCTCTTTTTGTAACCAAACCCGTCAGTTTTCCGGCGTGGGTAAAGAGGATTTGGCGGAGGTTCTGTCAAGCAGATTAATGAGCATAGCTGCCGAGGGATGATACGCCACTTACCAGTTTCTGGAACATGTTTACCACCAGTTCCTGTGGTACCTCCTTCCGCAATTGGATTACAGAATCTTCCAATGTGCTCTCTAGGTCCACTCTGTCGTTGATGGGTATTCGCATGCGGTTTTCTGAAAATGTACATTTTCTGTCAAGATCGACATCACTTTCGTCCAGCCGTAAAAATTCTGCGACAGGTGGAGTCAAGCAAAGACGCATAATTAATGTAGGGTGGGACTCACTTAGCACGCTTGTTAGTCCCTGCCTTGTCGAATAACCCACACACTCTCCATGACTGTCAATGACAGGAAATCCGTGGAACATGTATGTTCCTAGGATCATCTTTAATTCCTTCACAGTCGTCACACAATCTTCAATGACAATGATATCTGACAGTGGCTTCATGATATCGGTACCTGTTTCACCGTTATCGCGATACTCCTTCGGAGGGAGCCATGGATAGCGACGCATGGCGATCCAGACGGAATAAATTCCATCCTGACCCATTGCATCTCCAACCCATTTCGAAATCATGATGGATATCATGATCGGAAGGACGTGTGAGAGAGCACCAGTAAGCTAAATAATTAATAAAGTCAAGTGGCTGAGGCGGAATGGGAAGAGAGTTACCTCGAAAAGAATGACAACCAGTGAGACTGCAAAGGCGGTGCATACGTCAATGAAATTATTTTAATGCAAAGTTCACTGACTGGTCATTCTTGTTACACCTCCGAGCATCGCGGAAGCCCCGATTACAGCATAAAAACCAGGAGAGATACATCTGACGGATGGATCAGGAGGACAAGATAGGAAAATCCAGGCCATCGGATAAGCACGATACATGCTTTGCCTGAAAACTAATCATCACCAGAAGGGCGGAACAACTGGGAATAGACCCACATAATGAGGCCCACGGCTCTACCGAGGCATGCGCCTATGCCAATCGTAGGAAGGAATATACCAGCCGGAATCTTATAATACTTCTTTGACAGAGTTCCGTACAAAATTATTTTTATAGCGTACCATCATTCCAAACGTCCAAGCAGTTAGAACGATCTTGAGAATGGCTGTCAAGAAAAGGAGAAAGATGTTCTGTCCAGTCGCTGTCGGACTAGAGGACATGAGTTAACAACGCGAAAGTCTTCGTAGTAGGGTCAATCAACGCACTTGCACAAGCCATGATAGTCTCCCTTTGTTGGGTCACATTCTTGGAAAAGGTTTGCCACAAGCTCGGATGTTTGAACACTGTTAAACGAGGCATGAGGAAAAATCTGTGCTTGAACATGAAAAAATTACCGAGCAAAAACAACCTGAAAGGGGATTAGAGGAGTATATGACCAATATGATGGGGACATACCAGATAACATACTGCAGCAGTGAAGGCGCTGACACTAACTACTTCCAGAACTGGCCAGTCTTTGAGCAGGGTTTTGCGTCTGTAAAGAGAAATTTCGACGTTTAAGCGAATTAGAAGGGATCCTAAGACACCCTACGAGCGTCAGAGAAAATTGTCGTAGTGGATGTAATAAAATTACCCCAATTACACCAAGAATTACCCATGGAACCTTGGTAAATTGTAAATTATCAAAATGTTTTGTTCTAAAAAGTGGCTCACAAGTTCAAATGCTCGCCAGGTATCAGATACAAACGTGACTTGGAACAAAACCATTTTTCCAGTACCAAAGGGGTTCACCCATTGCAATGCCACGGCTGCAATAGCTGAGGCAACGAAGCCCCGCCAGATCACATCAGATTCGTTGGCAAACGCGTCCAGTTCTGAAGAGGTATGTATAATTGGATAAGTGGAATTCAAGTACGTTGATGGTACCTTCTAATCCAAAAAGAACACCGCCGAGAGGACTCCCAAATGCTACAGATACGCCAGCAGCAGCAGCAGCAGCTAGTAATCTCCGTTTCTGCGCTATAGAGAGTAATTAACTGCCTGACACTTTGACGAGGTGGAAAGCATACCCTCATTATGTCGAAACTCTTTAAATAGTTGCGTCAGGAGAAATGCCACGCAGCAAGAAACGTGCACTAGTGGGCCCTATATTTATGAGGTAAGAGTTGGCCACATAGAGAGACCACCCACTTCTTTTCCCAGTGATAGACCAGACGCGACTGAGAGGGCTAATCCAAGGGCCTTGACCAAGAGGGTCCACGGAGACAAGAAGGAATCAAACACATAACCTCCCAGTATCTACGATAAAATTTTACTCTCTCTGAAATTATTGAGCCTCGACAACATACAGCTTTAATTTCAGGGACTTGAGGAGAGAAAGCGTGTCAGCATCCTTGAGCGCAGAAGTAAAAAAACTGGATGGAACGAACTTCCAGTATGAAAAGCGCTTTTCCCAACAGAATGAGAGATAGAAGACGAATGATTGTCATTGGGCTTACTGAGGAGCATAAGTTACAACCAGTACGGCAGCACTTCCCGCAAAAGTGACCTGAAAAAAACTTGAGATTGATTGATGGATTTCATTGTAAAGACATACAGCAAGTACGACGTATATGGTGGCTTGTAGCAAAGAATGTCCAAATATCGATTGTATATGAAAATGGTCACCCCAAGTCTGCCATTCACGACATATTTCTCCAGCTATAATGTCAAATTCTGGTGTTGAGCATGTATGTGATGTAGAAGGTATAACTCACGGTCAAGGCCATGACAGCAGGCATTTGAATTATAGAAGAAGGCATATGAACATCGACCTTCTCGAAGATCACCAAGCCTTATTCACAGAGTTGGGGATGAGCTGAATAATTCGAACACACTTAGAGCATACCATTTGACCAATACATCTAACCATGCACCAGCAAATCCGATGGCCACCCCCGTCATAACGACAATAAGCCACATCTTGGCAGAATCAAGTATGGGAAGCAAGATACCGCGCACCCCTTCTTGCGACTGCAGTGCATAAGTCCGCTCTCGTTCTAGATTTTCTTCATGAATCCAGTCAATGGTGTTTCTGTCACGGTATTTTGCCTTCTGCTGGTATAGGAGGGGTATCCGGCCGTCTTCAGTCAATTCGTATTCATCTTCTGGATAGACGATGTCTTCTTGTCGTGAGCTGCGTGCAAGGGACATGATTCATGGATGGAAAACGACCAAAAAGGTAGAATGGAACGTCCAGTGTCAATGTGATTTGTTATTTTGCTTTGTTACTCACTACCCAGTCAGTACCCAACACTTTATGACAACCATGGTCGCTGGGACCTTGAAAAAGTTAAATTGTAAGTCCTGGAATGTATTTCAGTATGAATTGGGTGAATTAGTTCATGCAGAGTATGTCTCAAGTGACTGGTTCTGCTAATAAAGACGCATCGATATCAGAGACCCTACTTGCACCCTTGAACGAGCTTCAGGCACTCACACATACCCTCTTCTTGTCATTGGCCCCATCTCAAACCAAGCCCCCGCCCCCGCCTCCTTTGTCCGCGTTTCTAGAATGCGATAGAGCACTTGCCGAAGCGATAAATTTGGTTCATGTGCACCAGATCAAACAACGTAAAATTGATACTCTAGAGACGGAAATATTGCAGCTGGAATCCCAATGGAGGGATATATGTTCACAATTGGCAAAAGGTAAAGCAGAATTGGAAGAAACAATCGAAGAAGGGGATGAACGCATCACAGCTATTGAGGAGGCAAGGAGAGGTGCGCTTCCTCTCGAGTTTTTGGGTAGCGTGTTCATTCATACTTCCAGCGTCGATTCCATACCCCGAACTTCTCACTTATGCGCAGAGTCTCAGCGCCTTTACCTCAGCGCCACCCAATATGCCTGACCTGACACTGCCAGGTCAACCTCCCCCTCCCTTATTCTTCCCTCCATTTCCAAATGAAGAGAAAATGCGCAAAGGCCATCTCAATGCTGAAGCTCCTCTTGGACTCCTTGGAGAAACTCATTCAGTTGGAAGACGTAAGTTTACACATTTGTTATTGACGAGTGGTTTTTGAAAGCAGATTTTTTTAATCCAAAGCGCCGACAGTGTCTCCGAAAATCGAACATCCGCAGAATGTGCCAGGTGCCAACCCATACCGACATGACCTTCGTGGTCCGCAGCCGCAGTTCTTCGATCTTGACCTTGATTTGAACCCAGACCTTTGATGTAATGTTGCACACAAGCTGACTGTCCGCGCTCATTGGATGGGTTTAATAATTGGATCTCTGGTCTTTCAAAATACAAAAACCACGGTTCCACAATATATCTTTAAGATGCTATCTTCGTCAAAGCATGAATTCCGAGAGTGCCCTCGCTCGAACTTTATGGGATGGTGGTGATTCAGTGGCAACGGCTTTCCTTTGTCGAACCCAGGCAATGCCAGAGAAGCTGAAATTTATGAAAAGCGATGCGGACTTGGCCTTCGTGTGCTGTATTCTTCGAGTTGTTGCTGGAATCCAAGGTTCGGATAAACTATGGCGTAGACATTTATGTGTAATTTCTTCTCTCCGCAATGCAATCTGGGATCTCAGGATTGAAATCGGGTTCGTTGAGCTACTTCACATCTCGAGCTGCGGATAGATAAAGTCGCGATGTGATTCGAGTGGCGAGTCGATTATGGGTGATGTCCGCATGCATGGTGCGTCTTGGAACGTGTTCAAAGTAAATATTCTTATTTAAAGCGTACAGTCAAGTACCGACTTATCGGCAGTCTTCCTAAAAGCTGTAAACTTCTTAGCGGATTCAACTCCCAAAATGCATATTGTCACGAAGTATATTGGCACACCAAGGGACAGCTTAAAAATAAGAAGCCATCTTGGCTTAACTCATGGTGATATCTCTAGGATGAACTGCCATTTTCCGTCTTCACGCCATACTTTGCTGGGTCAGTGCCATGGTGGGGATGTTGCACAAGGTTAACCCTAATTGAACATATTATTAAAATTCAAAAGCACGAAGTAGCCTTTCTTTGCTCACATTGGAAAGACAGCTGTTTCAAAAGTGAAAATGAGCGGGAATTTTGAGATATGGGTAGTCATCCTCACAGAATTTCAATTGTGACCATTGTGAATTCCTATTAGCAGCCTGCTGAACCCATTCCGGTTGATGCGATGTACCATAAAGCGGCAATCCCTGGGCTGCACGTTCCTGAAGTTCCTCCAGATCCATCTTTTCTTCGCGCTTGTTTTCCGACCAGCCCCAGAATCGCACTAAGTGGAATTTTATAAGTAATTCGAGATTCGAATGAACTACCCACTGCTTGACCTCTGATATGCAAACATGAATCCGGCAAAGAAACCAAGCAGCCCACCAAGCTTCAAAGGCGCCTTCATTCTAATATGAGTTGGATCTGCCATTTCTATTGGAAATTGTTAATAGTAGCGATACAGCAAAAGGTTGATTTTACCCCAGGCGTAAAGCAGACCAGGGAAGGCAGCAGTCGAGCCAGCCCAAACCGCATAGTCTGAAGGTCTGAAATATCTTATTACACGCGACGCATGGGGGTCTGCGTCTAAGAGAGGATAATCTGTCTCGACAACCTTGTCGGGCATCGTCAAAATGTATTTCCTGAGTCGAGTGGAAAGGATTTGTTGAATATCACGTGATCATAGCCTGCCCTGAAGTCGAGGCAGGCTGTGGTCGAAGCACCTTAACAAAACCGAGAACGTTGCCTCGTTGCTGCCCTCACCCGGTCCCCTCTTTCCCTCGTCGTCCAACCGTCTGTCACCGATGAGTGCCATTCGCAATAGTTTAAATCGCTCAGAAGCACGAAAAAAGAGATCGACACCATATTCACGTGGTTTTGTGAGATTTTCAACTGGAATCAGCAGTTGTGTCCTCATCGTTGTTTTCAGATTGGCACTATTTCTCGAATTTTTAATTATTTCACTGGAAACCCAACCGAGCAATCTACTGAACCTGATGACGAGGATAACAATAGACGAGTCAGCTTCATTTTGAACTCAACACGTTTGGTTCACTCATTTATTTGATAGATAAATCGTACTCACCCGAGTGAACGACAAACCTTCATCCCAATTCCCAAATTTGATGTCTCGTCTGGTAATCGCGCGCCATTGACGCCCAGAAATAGCTCTGCATTGCCAGAATCCTCGACCCAGCTGGTTCCAAACGCCGAGCAGGTCGCGTCCTACTTTAGTCAACGAATGGGGGCGAATGTAACAACTAATGAGGTTGAGTCTATGATATCGAACTTACAAACGACGCGTAAGGAGCTTCATGAATTAACCCTTCTTTCATTGATTATTGTCCAACAGCCGAACGTGAGAGATTTAAATTTACCTTTACCACACCAGGACCCATTTCACCACCGTCATTCTCGGCCTCGCACGTCAGTCCGACTGCACCTCCGAGTTCTTCGCCCTCAAAGAAGCTTGCGAAAAATCCAAATGGCGTTTATCGTTGGGAAGGAGGAGGAAGCGCCAAGACTCCACGCCAACGTAATCGATTTGCTTCTCCCGCATTTGGGGCATCCCCTCTGAAGACTGGGCGTCCAACCACTCAAGAAAGTGCAGAGCGGCCAAGAGTTTCTGGCCAGGACGCCAAACGGAGGAAAGTTGACGGCGCATCCGTCAGTGACCCGTCCCCGACACCCACAAGTAATGGAGTTCCTTTTCCCAACATGACCCCCTCCACTCCTCGGACAAACGGCGTCTTGCGCCAGACCTCTCCACTGCCATCCCGCCTCCGTACACCCGCCAAGCAGACAGCTCCGTTCAACCCGTCTCCGTTGCGCCAAGCATGGTCAGATGCATCTTCAACCTCATCACACGAAGACAACAAACCGAGTCCAACCAAACCTACTAATGCGGCTAATTTAGTCGCCGAATTAATAAAAGAGACAGCACCGGCCAACAAACCTGATCTCAGTAATCCCTATCAGACTGCCAGTCCTGTGGGTAAAGTTGGCCCGCCAAGGAGAGCGACAAAACGTCCCAGAGTGGTTGGGAGACTCCCCTTACCAACGAAAGATCAGAAAGCAGAAGAACAGAAAAGGAAGGAAGAGGAAGAGAAATTGAAAGCGTTGTCCGCACAAGCTATCATTGAAGCCACGCTCCCGAAGGTATGCTCCCGAAGTGCTCAATCACGAAGACAAACTCATCAAGCCCATAGGGGAGCAAACGCTCTCGCCCTCCTGCTCACCTCGAAAATAAGCCAGCAGGGGACGCTCCGCGTTCGCCTTCTCCGACGTCGCATATGCATACCTCATCCGTACCTACGGAAATAGTGATTTATACCGTCGAGGAAGTAGAGGACTCGAGACCTGAAAAGAGATCAAGATCATCCTCCGAGGATTCGTCCCAGACAAAGGAACTTCTGGCCGATGTGACCGTCGAGGTCCTTGAGGATGTTGATATGGATAAGGAGAAAGACAGGGACCCGTTGAAGCACACGAGCCAGTCATCTCGAAGTACGCAATTCCAAAGCTTCAAGCCTAGTTCCATTCCTAGAGAACCAAGCAAGTTGAGGTTCAGCTTCCAGGCAGAGTCGTCTTCTAGCTCTCCTACTCCCATATCCACTCCCATTCATTTACCTCCACTTTCCAGTGAGGACCAACCCCCATCGGTCTCCGCTGTAGTACCAACTTCGATACAGGTTGTCTCAAATGGGTTCAACTCTTCTTTCAAAAACTCTCTTACAACCCCTAAGGAGACGGAAACGGAGTCGGAGTCAACTGTTCGCGAAACCACGAATTCTTCAGATGCCGAGACCGTCAAGGCCCAAGTTCGCGCATTGGATATCAAGGCCCTACCAACATTCAAGTTTCCACTTGCCGGATCCACTACGTTTTCTGGTACGCCAGAGCATGTCAATGCTCGGGATGCTGCTAAAGTTGTCCATGTCTCCTCACTCCCTTCTTTTTCCTTCCCGCCAAAAAATACATCTTCACTCGATCCGGCCAACCCAAAGCGAACATCGTCACTCCCTGTTAAAGATAGCTCATCAGGTTTCAAACCTATCACGGCACCAACGACACCGTCTTCAAACATCTTTGGTACTCTTCCTTCCAAAACGTCTCCTGCACCGACTGCGGCACCTACACCCTTCAAATCCTTTGACTTCGCAGCAGCTGGGATGAGGCCTCCCTCGGTCACCAAAGACACTTGGAACTGTAGCCATTGTGGATTATCAAGCCCGCAGGATGCTATAAAATGCACGGTCTGCGATGAACCAAAACTGGGCGACACCATCTCGACACCACGACGTACCGCACCGCCGTCCTTTACTGCGGTGGCACCGGTGGCACAACCTGTCAAGTCCTTCGATTGGGCAAGCGCCGGCCTCAAGGCTCCCACCGCCAGCAAGGATGCCTGGGATTGTGGGGTATGTGGGCTGTCAAATCCAAAACCAGCAACCAAATGTACGATTTGTGATGAACCTAAACGTGGCTCCACAATCCTAACACCACCTGCCGCACCGACGCCCTTTCCTGCGGTTACACCAGAAGTACAGCCTGTCAAAACCTTCGATTGGGCAAGAGCTGGCTTCAAGGCTCCCACTGCCAGCAAGGACACATGGGAGTGTGGAGAATGTGGGTTATCGAATCCAATATCAGCAGCCAAATGTACGATTTGTGATCATGACCCACATGGAATTGCTTCTTCTACTACTGGCCCTACTACTTTGGCGAAGCAAGCCGTATCTTCCTCAAATGTGTTGGAACAGCCTGTACATTCGTCCTCTGCCAAAGGATTTGACGTTGAAGGTGCACCGTCTGAACCTGATGCATCTCGACCCTAAAATAGAGTGTGTTCTTTCATAGTCATCTAGTGTCTATATTGCTTTCACGGCTTTGTCGCTTAATTCCACACTCCCTAGCATTACTTCATTTACATGTATTTCTATACGTCGCCTTGTTACCCAGTTTCAGCCGTAACATTCATTCAAAAAATGATCTTGAAGGACCACCTGGAGTTTATCATATAGTCTGCCAATCCTGAAAGAGGGATAAAACTAAGACCCTGGTACCTGCATCGTAAAATCCAAACGTCTAGCTATTGTACGACGACTTTCTTCTGGTGAAGTAAGCTTGCGCTTGAGGGTGCTACTTTTTGCTTTAACACCTGTTCCCGAGGAATTCATGTCGACGTTTCCGTCAACCTCTTCAAGTGGTAGAGACACTGCGAGTTTTGTTGAGCATTTAGGTAACTTGGATGGATGAGATGGATATGGTAGAGCAAAGAAGTACGGGTGATTGAGAGCCTAAAGCATGAATTATGAGAAAACATTGTCATCAATATGTCCTTCGGGGTGCTGACCTCTCGTGCAGTTATGCGCTTGCGAGGTTCGTAGATGAGGCATTTGCTGAGGAGATTTAGTGTATCTGCAGTTGCAGCCGTGAAAAGGTCGCGCAAAGGTGGCTTTGGGAATTGGCCGACAGGGACGTAGTCGGGCAATTTTGCATGACCCTAAACAAGAAAGAGTTAGAAAAGACAAAAGAGGTATAGAGGAGACAGACAGGCCACTCCTCTTCAGTTGGTGTTCCTAATGCCCTGAATATTGTTTTGAGCTGGTCCATATCGCTTTCACCTGGGAGATACGGAATACGAAGCATGAGTTCTGCAAATATGCACCCCACCGACCAAATGTCAACTGCAGAACTGTAATATCTGCTGCCAAAGAGAAGTTCTGGAGGTCGATACCACCTTTTTCGAGATATGGTTCAGAAACTACGGGCTATGACAGAATGCGTACCGAGTAATGACTTGACAGGTCATTTTGTAGCCAGGGTCAGCAAAATCTCTTGCAAGACCGAAATCAGCCAATTTAAGCAGGCCGTCTGAGGCGATGAGCAAGTTATTTGGCTTCAAATCCTGCAAATATAAGAAAAGACGACGATTATTTCAGTGAGAAGGCATACCCGATGAAGAATGAAATTGCGATGGCAGAACTCCAGTCCGCGAAATGTCATTGCCATCCAACTCTTAATATCTGCAGGTAAGAAGACAAGGGATCGATCCTTTATTATCATTTCCAGGTCAGAGTCTAGGAATTCGAGCACGAGGTTGAGATTTGTTTTTGAAGAGAAAACATCCAAGAGCTTAGAATATCGGCTTTGAGAGGTTAATTGCTGGAACCACCTAGGACGCACTTCGATTATGTTTTGATGCTTCAATTCCCGTAGATATTTCACTTCCCGGATGGCTGACATATCTAAGCCATCTTTGAATTGCCCCACCTTGATTTTCTTAACAGCCACCTTCCTCCCTGTGGACGCCTCCCGCCCTAATGGCCAACATTCAAGGTTGAACGAAGCCCGCGACACCGAGAAGACTTGCCTTGGTATACAACAGCATACGTTCCCTCTCCGACCTTTTTGTCCTTGACCCTAGGTATGCCCTGGGTTTTTGGAAATGCGTCTAGGATCCAGAATCAGGCGTACCATCGGCGTTGTTTCTCTGTGTTAGCCTTTGCTACAGCATCCATCTTGTGATCTAGTAATGTAGGAAAGATATTGAGCATTCCATAGAGATCTTTTGGCGAACAAAGGGTTACCTCAGCCTTGGTGCCGTTCACGAGTCTTAGAAGTCAACGTCAATGCTGTTTCAGCAATGACTTGGATGAAATTGTGATGTCTATTTTTGTGACTATTGATGATCATGGTTTCAAGCTCAAGTTTCACTCGATTTTTCATCCAATAATTGTCTACAATAAATCTTCCCTTGAAAAATCCATCACCATTTCGATCTACATTACAAATTCCCACTTTCATTCGACTCCCAAAGCCCCTAAACGACCAAGAGCTATCATCCCGACCTCAAAGACCGCACGACGAAGCTCATGTTTCCACTCTTGGCTGCCCGCGTCAACTGGAACGATCACCCCAACATCGGGTTCATTTGCCAATAACGAATGCTGGATTTCTAGCCTGCCCTCCATCTCATTCACGATTTCAGCACGCGTCCGACCATTCACAAATGTGATGTAGCGTAGCCCGGGATATTTCACTTCATAAAGCCCGTTCAGATGCGCCAAGCGAGCAAGTACCTCTGGCGGTGTGGGATTAGCTCCTCGGTCCCCTTGCTCGCTTGCGCTGAGCTTGGACAGGTTCTTGCTTTCTCCGATTCGAGGATGACCTGCGATAAATTCTGCCTGGGACTCTAAATCCCACCTCTGAATCTCGCTCAGGGCGATATGAATGAGTTCTGTGAAGGACTCGAGTTGGGGTGCAGTTTGCAATATGACATGCAGTTGGGGTTCGAGTTTCGCGCCTAAGATCGATGAATGCTCGAAGAGGATGTCCAAGGCAACTGTGAGAGGTGATTGTAGACTCGAAGGGCAGATTTGAATTTCAGAGAGAGAGGGTAGAGATGTCATAATCTTCGAAGGTCAAATAGGTCCTGATGTAGGTGGGCATTACTTACGAAAAAGTTGGATGATTGGTACACTTATCGATCTGATAACGTCTTGCGCTTGAAGGAATAGGATCACATGCTTCTCAGTATCGTCGGGTCTAAGGAGATTTACTCGAACCCGGATTGGATATTCAACGAGAAAGATATCTGAAGGGAGATCCACCCTTTCATCAAGTAGTTAACCTTTGACACCCGTTCGTCGGCTTCCCGACCTATTCTAATTTCTATCTGAGAGCAAGAACTCAGTATCGTACACAATCTGAAAAATATATGCGTACCCGTCTCCAATTAATCACACCTCCCGTCAGTTGGCCCATCCTTCCACCTCTCATCGACTTTCATACAGTCAAACCTCTCCTTTCCCAACTTGACATTCACCGCATTATGCCTCTCACAAAGCCAGCGACTCAGACCGACACGAGAGCTGACGTCCGGAGGATTTTTCACTATGTCGTCTCCAAAATCTTTAGCACACCAGCCACAAGGATAAAGGACAGGCATCGAGCGAAGGAGCATAATCATATTCGCCCGTTGAGTTGGGGAGGGTCGGTCAGGGTAGTATGCAGCTGTGGCATGTAGGAATGTCCACGTAGCACGGCCTAACTGTTCCGAGTCGGGTGGACAACCTGGAGGAGGTTCTTGGGGACGGGAAATAGAGGTAGCTCTATCCTTTGACAACGGTGAAGGGGGCCTAGCCGAACCTGGAAAGGATTGTGCCTCAAGTTGTGGCTTTTCTCTTTGATTGCGCGATGCGGTGCTCCCTGGCTTCCAGTTACGAAACGCAGTGCATACTTTACATGGCTTCCCATCAGGGCCCATCACCATCCCTGGCGGCATGCGTAGATCGGGTTCTGTCGACGGTGAAGAGGATGACTCTGCAACCATTGGCACAGAAAGGGAACAACAACCCTCTGAAAGCTTACATAAAAATGTCAACTTTGATGGCACTCATTCGAATTTAGTTGATACCCTTCGGAAACATTGCTTTTTAAGAAAAAGTTGGCAGTACAAGGATTAACACTAAGTTGTCATGCCCAGTACCCAAGAAGCGCCATGAGCCCACACCCCATTAACATACATCCAATGGCATACGCAAGATAGCCATTTGACGCATGGAGCATCTCCGGATTAAATAAAAAATCATGGGCCAGAAGCTGAAGAGGACATTAGCTTTTGAATGAATGCATGACAAAATCCTAACCTCCACTGTTCCCGTATACAGCAGAATCCCTGCACTCAGAGAATCCATAACCCCGCTCACAATCGAGGCAGTCGGGGAGTTTGGGTTATAAGTCGTTCTAACACCAAGACCAGCGGCGATGCCGATGGGCGTGGTTACAGCATACAAAATGGCTCCAGCTATTCGGATCCAAGATAGATGATTTGGAAGTTCCAGATAAGCGAGTCGGGAGCCAATACCAAGTCCTTCGAATGTCTCTGCACGACACGGGTCAGAAAAGGTATAAAGACGTAGGTAACAAGACGTACGATGAAATATGACAACGATTAGAAGTACTTTGAAGTTTTCGTCAACAGCAAGTGTCAGCCCAATCAGGATACTGGACAACTGTTGCGTGAATAAGATTCAATCAGAGCGAGGATTGTGTACCTGTGAAGAACAACACCAAATTCCAGAATTGCGACGCCAATGACTTGGGTAAGCAGGTTATGGTCAAACAAGTTGGAAGGGGTAACAGCGATCTCCACATCAGAACGACATTCCGTCTTTGTCTTTTCGACGACAAGACTCGCAACGCCTTCAGGTCCATGGGCGGCATGAGAAGCTCCTGCTTGGTGGCCATGTGTATCTAAGTAACCAATGTATCGATAGAAGTCTAAAACTAAATCGGTGCCATTTCTCACCATATTTCTTTCCAATTGCTGCCAGTTTTGCAGACCCCCATCGGAAGGCTACAAGTTCGAGCAAGAAAATCATGAACATGCTCAAGAGACAAAGAGCCAGGGAATAGGGCTATCAAAAGAAATTTAGAATTCCAATTCAATAGGATATGAGCATATTATGGTTTACATAGGCACGCCATGCATCAGAGAGACATGGACGAGTGAGGGCATCTAAGCCAGGGGAGAGCAGATGAATAAAGGCGGTGGCGATCTTGAGGACACGCTCAGACAAATTAAACGATGGTAGAGTGAGATACGCACGATAACGCCAGATCCAAAAAATTTTGCAAAGCTGGGAGTCACCATCAGTTAATCTCTTTCCATCAACTCTGACAACAGACAACTCACTCATACACGGCCCTTGGCATCTTCAACCACGACGAAGCCTTGGCAAGCACTGGAAACAGGGCTCCGAATGTTGAACCGACAAGGACAATAAAGATGGATCCAACCCGAAGGCCGAAGTAAGTGTCAGCGCCTCCTCCACGACTGCAGTTGATGTCAGACATAGTTGGGGGAATATGGGTATACGTGGCGGGGTTTTATTGACAAAGCAGAGAGTGAATGCATAACTGTTACGGTCCTCAGTAACCAATGTTCCTTGAATTTTTATTGGAGGGCAATCACGTGATGGGCGACCCGTCCAGTCATCTAAGATTGTTTCAATGTTTGATGGTCCAACCGCAATCGGTAATTTTATCCGTGGGGTCATTCGTACAGATGAACTCTAATAAGGGTTTCGTTTGACAGAGCCTCCAAGAGTAAAGTAGGCGTTGTCGCGATGTAGGCAGCGTAGAACAGGAGCTTGCGTGCGACATGGTTAGTGTTCCCAGTTGCCCCTTTGGAGTAGAAAGCGTGTAGATCAGAGAGGACCAGAAGGGGTAGTTTGTGGGGGTGCGAAGACAAGTCCAGGAGGTCTCCTGCCGCAGATGTCGAAATAACCTCGGTCACGCGGAAAGAAACTAAAAGAGCGGCAGCATCCCGTAACAGCAAAGCGAAAAGTTTGTTTGTCAATTCGTCCTTCAGGCAATTTCAGTAAAAGTGACCAATCACAAGATGTTAAAACCCACGAGATCAAATCTAGACCACAAGTCGGTAGTCAGGTCAGATAAATTTTCATATATTTTTGCCGACTTTCTGTCCGTTGCAAAAGGCATCAGTTGTGAGAACAATTCACGACCTTTGTGGTACTCTGGATTGTCAGGTTCGAGTTTGGATAAAGGAGAGGTTCCCAAGTGGCGAGTAACGAATGCATAGGCTACACTGAAATGTCTTTCAATAATTGCTGAATAACAGTAGGAGATGTCTTACCATATCGCGCAGGTGTTATAAAGGAGATTGGGAGAAGGAGGTGCCTTCAACATTGAGGGTGGCAGTTGCAGCATTTCTACAACTGGAAGAAGGGTGCTTGGCGCATCAAAGAGGCCATCTGAGGCCTTCCACCAAGGGTCATCAATGTCTTTTTCCAATTGCTCGCTTGCCAAAAGTTCTTGTGCCATTTGACTTTCCGGATTCTCCATGGCCCTGGTGAACTTTTTCCGTTCTTCTGGGGTAAGCATCAACCAAATGGCATCCGACGACAGCGAATCTAACAACGATCGGAGAAGCACGATCAATGGTCTATATAAAATAACATGTTAAAAACGATACCTAAATTCAAGCCTGCAAATCGTTGGGCAATGTCTAAATGGTCATCATCATCAGAGTCCACGCCTTCGAGATCATTCGCAGTTTCTTCTTCGAATTTTTTAAGGAGTTCCAATGTTTTCATTTGCTCGTTCGCACTCTTCGACGGCTGGGCACGAATATCTGACTCGACTTCTCTTTTGTAAAAGTTCTCAGAACATCGATTATGTGCCTTTTCACCGGAATGAGTTTGGCGACAATGAAGAATAAAGAATAGTGTACCAAAGAGCGGAAGCAGACGAGACAGCAATAAGGAATATTGCACGTTGGACAAGTATACTTGGCGAACTGCCTTTGACACCTGGGGAAGAGTCGTTAGCCGTCTTGATGAGCAATGTTGATAAGACTTTGTTACAGCTTGCATATAGTTGTATCCTTTTGACTTTCTGAAGGTTCGAGTGGTTTGAGGGACCCGCCAGACGACATCCGTACTGAGCACAGTGCTGAAGGTGACAAACAGTAGTTCGCACGTGACTGCAGATGTTACATAGTTCAATTGCAATTGACAGAATGTTGAACATTGCATAGTTTACAGGCATGTATGGCAAAAAGCGGTTCCGATCTGTCATTCCCAGGATTTATGTTGCGAAGGTGACTCACAAATTACACGACTATGATAGACTGTGATGTGAGTCGTTCCTACTGCATCGCCGCAAGGACTCAGTCTGACAAATCGCTGTCCCTTAAAGATGGCCGTTGGTGATATGTCACCAAGCCGTCCAGCGAGGCTGCGGGCGCTCATACTCAGCCATCCAGCATATGTGAAGTCCATTGGTGACCTTATCCTCGTCACGCCCGTATTTGGTTTTAACCCTCTAACAATCCGTTTCGGAACCACCCCTGTTGCATATGGCCGATGCACAATCCATGCCGGGGACATTGCTCTCGTCGCAGATGGAGTCTGCCCGGATGCTCAACGAGACGCCCACTGATGAAGCAATCACTGAATCATCCTTGTTGTGGTTCCTGCGGTGGTTCAACGACTTGACGCCTGGCGACACATCCCGACCAAGCACACAGAACGCGGAAAACTCATCATCATCTACCAATCAAACGCCAGATCCGCCGTCCGTTGTCCCATGCCGCATCTGCATGGACGAGATTCTAGACCAAGAGGCAATATTTATTCCTAATTGTCGACATACTTTTTGCAAAGATTGTCTATCGACATACGTGAGCGGAAAGTTGAAGGAACGCCGATATCCCATTCATTGTCCTTGTTGTACGACGGAAGACAGAACGGATATCCGTAAGTGGTGTTTTCTCCTCCTGACGCATACGCTGATCAGGACGTGTCTAAAGATGTCACAGAAGGCGTTCTCGAAAAGTTGAATATGTCAGAGGAAGACCTTGAACGATTGGTTGAGGCACAACTCAATACTCTCGCCATTTCTTTGAGTTGTGTTCGGTGAATACCAATTGTCCTTGCTTTCTAGGTCTCCGATTTTACCCTTCATGTCACAGTTGTAACCAGACAATGCGAGTCGACCGCGAAGGATATCAGGCATTAAACATAATTATGTGCCCTTTACCTAGTTGTCAGGAAAGGTGGTGCAAGTTCTGTCGAAAAGAGGTTGGGCCCTGTGATACTGCCCACCGTTGCAGAAATTGGAAGCTGGATGGACTCGCATGGACAAAAGGTTGGAGATCGTGCCCAGGTATTCAGATTTATTTTGATTTCTTTGGAAGTTAGCCTAACGAAGGTGTTAGGCTGTGGTGTGGTTGTAGAAAGGATTAGTGGATGTAACCATATGACAGTAAGCGACATTTCTTTCATCCATTGAGACGAGATTGAAACTGTGTCAGTGCGTTGCCCCAGGCTGCTTTGTGTAAGTTTGCGATCCTCCGTTTACAACATTGTAACCTTACTGACATTTACTGCTGTAGTCATTTCTGCTATCGGTGCAGCAAGCTCATCATCGATCCCTCAAAGGGAGGCCATGTCGGGACGGCTATCATCAATCATTACTCTCAATGCCGACAGCACGATAGACGGTTTATCCCACATCGCATTCAACGGGCCTGCATCATTCAATGATGCGATTAGTCGAAGCCTCGACATTGTCACTTTTTTCCCCCGTTTCTTCAAGTTATTATGATCAATGCAACATGTACATACTCTAAATTCGTCAATCGTGGCTTCACTCTATCATGATCATGTGTTTACGTGGTTCTATTTTTACACTTGCACCAATTGGAACGGATATTCCAAACAACTCAAGAACTTGATTTCCTCAATGTAATTTGTCTGAATGGAATCATGAACTCGAAGAAAACGTTGAATCCAGATTAGGACAGGAGCTGCATCATGTTTTCACGGGACGCATGTCTTCCAAGTGTTCCTGTATTTCTCTAAGGCTCTCAGCCAATTACAATTGGAACTCAGAAGGCCTGCAGATACTGCTGCAAGCACTAAACCTTTGTGACTCATCCAGTAGCCCGCAAGAACCTTGTTTCGTTTCGAGGGCCAGTTCGGGCCGGATTGATTTCCGACACTTGAGTTGCACTTGAGATTTTTCGTAGTACTTAGCACGGTCATTGCTAGTGTCGAAGTGCACTTATTTCCAGCAACCTTGAATATCAGAGTCTGTTCAGTTGGTCAAAGCCCGTCCAACCAAGTATAGCTATGAGCTTTGGTGTTTCGGCTGAACATGTATGTGTCTTGGCATCATTTAAGTGACAACTCAGATTGATTCAAGCTGAATCCAAACTAAAGCAGTGAAATTTCCACACTGCCCACCGTAATTGTATTGAAGAACACAACTTCGGGGGAGTGTTGACCGCCAGGGATACATTTTAGGACATTTTGATTCAAACAACACGGATCCGGCGACTGGAGCAAAGGCCCCAGGATTGGGCAACTCTCGTTTCATCACATCTCACTGTCTTAATTTTATTCGCCCTCCACAGCTTGCCTTGTGTACGGCACGCGGTGAAGTCGATACTTTCTTCGCTACTTCGACTGTCAGCACGATGTCCTTCACAATTGAGGCAGACTCTGCTTTTGATAAGGAAGCGCTCACGAAGACACTCGAATGCTGTAGCGAGCAACTGCAGAGGTTTCAATACTTGATTAATCAACCCTGTAGTTGTCTCCTCTCGCCGCCCGCAAGCGATGCCCCCGTCCCCACATGCTGTCTGCGTGTACTCCGTTGTGCCAAAATGGCATTCAGGTTGTGGGACAAAGGTTTGAGGGACACGATGTTTGTGCTGCAATTAACTTCGCATCGTGGTGTCAATGTAAGTTTATTACGCCTCTTCTAATGAGCTGCTTCGCCTATAGCTTATTGTGCATGTGTAGGATGTATTCCAAATCGAGGAAGTCTCTCAGCAAGCTGAAGATGTCAACATATTGACTTCCGATGATCTTGAAGAAAAAGTTATTACCGAAAGAGAACTTAGATGTGCGGAGACCCTTCTATCGTGAGCCAATGTTCATGTTATTCTGAACGTTGTCTAACCAGGTGGGATTGTTGTCGCAGACTTTGCTTCCCAACTCCTTCCTCGACTCTCGCTGCTGCTATCCTTCAGCATGGCCAAGAAGCCGTTCTTTACCTCAAGATTCCGTTTGAAAACTCTCAAATCTATGCTGTCTTCGATCCACATCATCGTTCAGACCATCTCTCTGGACCATCTTTCTCTATTTCTCGGAAACCCATCGATATCCACGCACTGAAGATTTTCGCGAGTTCGGTCACTGTCGAAACATCCGCTTGTCGCATCCAGCGCATCTCCAACCGGCTGGAGGAAACATCAAATGGGATAACGAAGTCTGTCCATCGCAAAGAACGACTAGAGGATGAAGATGCATTGCGGAAACCTGCTTCATCCCGTACATCGTGGACATTGGTCGAATCTGATCCACTCCTTGTTCACGGAAACGATACGGTGTGTTGTCTTGGATCAGAATGCCTTCGGCAAACTCAAGTTTTATTTTTGGGAATCTACAGGAGAATGTTACACTCGAAACTGCGATGCCGATAGAGGGTTGTGACCCTAGTGAAGTAGGTTTTGATGTCCAATTCACTGAGTTTGTGTGTTGATCGATGACAGGAAAATGCCCCCATGTCCTTTCCAGAGAACGATATGATCGACCAGAAGCGATTCAGGTATTTCTTTATCTAAATGATTGTCTTCCGTCATTGCTCACAATATTCAGCGATGTCGATTCCCAAAACAAGTTTTCTGACGATTTTGTCCCGGATCGTTTTCAAAATCCGAGGGACAATATTCTGTTTCACGAAGAATGGTCGGATCAGCCCACAACATCCTCTAGAAGCTATCGACCAACTCTTCAAGCAAACGTCATATCCTCCCCTGACTGGTCCAATCAATCCTGTTCTCCTGATAGCGACGATGGTGATGTTTTTCGCCAACCTTCTTGGACTCTTCTACCACCTTCGCCCCCCTTCTTGCAATCTTATTCATCATCGTCACGCAGTATTGCCAATTTCAGCATAGAGGACAATTACCCTTTCTCGGTTGATCACGGCCTTCCCTCCTTCACTGATCCTGGGAGTGAAAGGACTCCTTCATATGCAGGTCCTACTACGCCATACTGGTCCCGATCCCCCTTGAGCAATCCTCTAAGGGACGATTCTTTAAAGGAGGCTTCCACTGACGATCAGGACTTTCATGTTTCTTCCTTGCAAAAACAAGCAACGAATGGTCTTTTTGCGAATTCCACAATTCCTCGAAATAAGCAGAAGCAAAAACGCAACGATCTGTCGCATCCCGGCCACTTTGCTACCTGTTTGTTCCCCGAGGTTTTAGGGAATGAAGAATTTAGTCCATATACTTCAGCGGAAAATCTTTATCCTACGCCGCCTGGTTCGGCTCCTGAAAGTGATGGAATATCCTCTCGTGCTGGTCCCTCAAGGTTGGGTAGTTTGGATTCACAATGGAGAAGAAATTCGCGTCTAGAAAGGGAGGGCCCATGCCAGGCCCATTCTATGGACCATCGAGATATTTTAGCTCATCAGACTATGAGCGGAGAGGACTGGGAAATTGCACTTATGAGACAGCTGCAAGAGGAGGAAGAGATTGCCGCGTCGGTTGCTCATCAAATCTCTGTTGATGCTGCTTGGATGGTGAAGCTGCAACAATTTATCGCAGAACATGGCTCTCCTTCCTCTCGTCCGATCTCCCTTGAACTTGATCGGCAGTTGGCTTTGCAGCTTCAGCAAGAAGATGTCACGTCGCCTGATTCCTCTAGACCCACGCGCGAGAGTACGTCTGACAGATCGACGTCAGGACCTATCGATAACTTCGAATGTGGCATCTGCCATGAAAGATATGATAATGATGTGAAAATATCGGTTGTGGATTGCGAACACTCGTACTGTCGGGAATGTGTGGGATTTCTTACGAGGGCTAAAATTGAAGACAATCGTTATCCAGTCTTATGTCCTGACTGTCTGATTGACCGATCGCGTGCCGTCAAGTGTCGTGAGTTTCTTTTTTGTCAGAACAAACGATTCCCTAATTTAACATGAATGCTCCAGAAATACCACTAGATGTCCTCCAAGGTCTGGACCTTTCCTCAAGAGAACTCGAGCGCCTGGAAGAACTTCAAACGCTTTCACACTCCGTAGTTTTAGAGTGTCCGAAGTGAGTACAATTTTTTCTTTCTGTTTGTGTGTTATGACGCTTGTTGATAGATGCCATGAGACGATCAGGATCAACCGGCCTGAATATGGGGAACGCAAGTTTATAATTTGTCAAGGAAGAGAATGCGGGTATAAGTGGTGCAGGGACTGCCTGAAACCCATCAGATGCCTCGATGATCGACATCGCTGCAAAAACGAAAACATTGAGCGATTAATGCGGAGGAGGGGGTGGAAATACTGTCCTGGTGAGTATTTAACTGTGGGCATCACCAAATACAAGGGTTAATCCCCATTCAGGGTGTCGAACACCTGTGCAGAAGGAATCTGGCTGTAACCACATGACAGTAAGTGCTTTCATCTGTTATTTGGCGTCTTTCTGAGCGATTTGTAGTGCAGTGCTCCAGGATGCAATGCGTAAGTCCCACCAGTCACTGTCATTTGATTCCTTCTAAATGTGGACCTCCAGGCATTTTTGCTATAGATGTGGTGTTTTGATTGTAGATACAACTAACGGAGGAGATGTAGGCTTGACAGTCACCGAACATTATGCAAACTCAAACTGTCGCTTATTTGACAGAAGATACTGTACCATTCAGTGAACCCATGTATTTTTAGATCGAACTACTTATGTAACATCAGTTTTGTATTTCTGACTTTTCTGTTACTTACTACTTTTCACATGGACGAGCAACGTCTGGTCGACAAGAATGCAACGTTTGGGTCGTTTTCAAACATCTTGGACTCGAGAATACTGCGTGCCCTGGCAGATATGGGCTTTGCTCGACCAACACTTGTGCAGGCCAAGGCAATCCCACTTGCATTGGAAAGTCGCGACATCTTAGCTCGAGCTCGGACAGGTAGTGGTAAAACGGCTGCTTATTGCATCCCGATAGTACAGAAGATACTGAGTGCTAAGGCTGTGCGTTTCTTGTTTCGTCTCACTTTTTTTTCCTTCGCTGGAGTTGTGTTAGGCGTTCGATACGGAGCATAGTAACTATCAAGTAACAAGATCCCTGATTTTGGTGCCGACCAAGGAACTATCGGAACAAGTATCCGGGCAATTGAAAACCCTCCTTGTTTACTGCGATAAAGATGTGGTCGTCTCAAATGTTTCTTCTGGAAGCACCACTCATCTCCAAAGGTACGAGCCTCTCGAATAATCTCTCATCTTTATCGTCATTTTGGTGTTAGAACTCTGCTATCAGATAAACCAGACATTGTAATTTCTACACCATCAAGGGCTTTAACCCTTCTTTCATCAAAAGCATTGTCATTGGCCTTACTGGAGACTCTGGTAATCGATGAAGCCGACCTAATACTTTCCTACGGGCACGACGAAGATATTCGACAAATTTTCAATGGTGCACACCTTCCGAACATCTATCAGTCCTTCCTGATGAGTGCAACGATGACGGAGGATGTGAACATGCTGAAAGGTCTTGCTCTTCGAAATCCGGTTAGTACACTCGACAAATTTCATTTGGCTATCTTAGTTAATAATAATCCTTAGGCAATGCTTAAGCTCGAAGAGGGAGAGGATGAAGCTGCTTTACTGAGTCAGTACTCTGTCAGGTAAGATGAACTTTCTTGGGTTATAAAATATTGATATATTCAAATCATCGCCAGATGCTCTGAAGTGGACAAATTCCTCCTTATCTATGTCATCCTGAAGCTGAAGCTCATTCGAGGAAAATGTATCATCTTCGTTAATGACATTGATCGTAGCTATCGCTTGAAGCTTTACTTGGAACAATTCTCAATTAAGAGCTGTGTTCTGAATTCTGAACTTCCGCTTAATTCAAGGTATGTGCCAGTACTTATCCTCTGATTGTGGATTTTGACATAAATATTAGGTACCATGTCGTACAGGAGTTCAACAAGGGTGTTTATGACTATATCATTGCCACAGATGAAAGTGGTACGGCAGAGCATGATAACGACACTGGTGGCGAGGAAGAGGAACTGAATTGTGAGCGTCTAAGTATCTGGCGTATTCATTTTCTAACCAATAGTCATAGTTGTCCAAACAGACCGCCGTTCACAAGATCCGGTGTGTGAGGCAACCTCTTCCAACTCAGAATCACGAAAACGGAAACGAAAGTCAAGTCCTAACCAACCACTCAAGAAGCATCAGAAAGACGGGAAAAAAAAGGAGTATGGGATAACACGTGGTGTAGATTTCGTAGATGTTGCTTGTGTGGTCAATTTCGACCTTCCAACCTCGTCGCGGTCGTACACACACCGAATTGGACGGACAGCTAGGGCAGGGCGGACTGGAATGGCTCTGTCTTTTGTGTTGCCGAAGGATCTGTGGGGAAAGAACAAAGTCATTGGATGCCTACCGAGCGCAGAAAGAGACGAGCTAGTCTTCTCTGAAATCGAAGAGGAGCAAGCGGCAAGGGGCCCGGGTTGTAAGATCAAGGAGTATCAATTTGACATGAAGCAAGTTGAGGCATTCCGATATAGGATGGAGGATGCTTTGAGAAGTGTGACAAGGGCTGTCATTCGTGAGGCTAGGGTGAAAGAGCTGAAGACGGAAATCTTGAATTCAGATAAGCTCAAAGTAGACGAGTCCTCCGATGTCATGGTTTTTCCTCACAATCCTTCTTAGGCACACTTCGAAGATAACCCTCTGGATCTGGAATATCTGCGTCACGACAAGCCTCTGCATCCAACACGGGTACAACCACACATGAAGCATATCCCAAAGTACCTCCTCCCCCGAATTACCTCTGTAGCAGATTCACAAGGGACAGAGGAGGAGAAAGCTACTGCTAGTTTTGTCCCTTTCAAGAAGGAAAAAATGAAGGGGAGATCGCGTGGGCGTGGTAGAGGCGGTCAAGGAGGGAGTAATGCACGGGGACACAGGGGAAGAAAGAAAGGGGATCCATTAAAAAGGTTTTCCTAGAAATGTTCACTGCATGATTGGATAATTCTCATTAGGAATTATGTAAAAGCCGGATCTCATCAGTCGTCCATGAGTTCAGGCATCCTCCCATCCTTTCGACCGCTCTATGGCCCTTTGCCATCCTATGCACTTCTTGGCTCTGGAGGCATCATCGATACTTGGTCTGAAAACGGTGTGGGCTTTTGCATTCACTTCCTTCAATGTCTCGGGTTTAGTGAGATTCCAACCGAACAAGCCTATTGCTGCGCCAGCACAAATGGCTGAGCCTAAAGCCGTCGACCTGCGTGACATTTATGAGCACTTTTCATGAAAAAATATAGGACGACAAAGACGTACTCCCTCATTTCGGGTCTTACTACCTCAAACCCTCCGATGTCAGCCAATATGCTCATGGTAAAATCTCCATTCGTCATCCCTCCATCCACTTTGAGGTTCTTGAGATCCTGGCCAGAATCCAACTTCATGCTCTCGATGACCGCTTTTGTCTGGAAGGCGTTCGCCTCCAGCGTGGCTCGAGCGATATGGGATGGATTCGTGTACTGTGAAATGCCGATCATGAGCCCTGTAGCAGCTGGGTCCCAATACGGTGCGAAGAGTCCAGAGAAGGCGGTCACGAAGTAGACGCCTCCAGTGTCTTCTTCCTTCGCAGCAAGCGTGTTAATCTCGGCAGAATTTTGGATGATTGACATGGAGTCCCTGAGCCATTTTATGGCGCTCCCAGCGACCGCAACTAGGTTATGAAAAGTTGGTGCAAGTACCAAGGGGTGATTCATGCCACTTACTACTGCCTTCGATAGCGTAGACGGGCTTAGTGCCAGGCCCAGGCTGATAAGCAACCTACGAAAAGCTCAGATACAACAATAAGATAAAGGTAACCTGCATACCGTACTTATCAGACCATGGCTGCTTTTCACTATTTCCTGTCCCGTATTGAACAACAAGAAAGCGCCGGTGCCAAAAGTGCATTTTGCCTCCCCTTGAGTCAGACACTTGTTGCCGATAAGGGCTGCTTGTTGGTCGCCAACAAGTCCGCCTATTGGTATTCCAACAAAGGGTCCATATCCGACTGTGCCATAGACCTCAGACGTAGAAACCAATCTAGGCAAGATACTTGGGCGAAATCCGAAGAAATTCAGGAGGCTATGTTCCCACTTTAGCGTCGAGATATTTAGAAGAAGAGTTCTGGAGGCATTGGTAACCTCTTCGATGTGGATACCTTTTTCCACGCCACCTAAAAGATTCTGAATATTCAAGGGTGAAAGTTTAATAACCTTGAAAGAGAGAAAGCTACCATACATAAGCGAGGTAGGACTCGACAGTGCCAAAGAGGAGGTCGTCTGTTTCGTGCGCAAGGTTTACCTCAGGTATATTATCTAACATCCATCGTAGTTTGATAGCCGAGAAATAGGTGGAAAGAGGAAGACCGGTGCTGTGCACTGGTGTCAGTTGCCATCAAAACAAACAAAAACTTGTTTGGTACAGTTCACGAAGACACTCCTTTCCCTTGAAGACACCAGACTCTGTCTCTATGCCCATAGTTTCCAACTTATGCGCAAAATCGGATACGGTCTTCTTCGTGCGTGAATCATCCCATACGATGGCCCTGCAGACTGGCTTGCCTGTCTTCCGACTCCAGACTACAGTCGTTTCACGTTGGTTGGTGATTCCTAAGAAGGCACCATCATGATGATGAACAAAAACATCATGATGCGATTCAGTTCTACATACCAATTACTTTCACACTTTCCTTCGCCCATCCAGCGTCCTGCAGCGATTTAACCGCCTCTTCGATACATTTATCGACAAAGTATTGGATTTCGAGAGCGTCGTGTTCATGCCACCTGAATGTTACAGTCGTAAGATTCCACATGTACTGAGTCCTTGTCACTCACCCAGGATGAGGGTAATACTGAGGGAATTCAAGCTGGTGTTCGGCGACAATATCTGCATACTTGTTAAAGATGATACAGCGGACTGATCTATACGACCGGTTTATCGATGTTCGCTGGAACCAGGGAATAATACTGACGTCGTGCCACAGTCAAGAGAGGCAACAAATTTGCCAATTCGAAGAGAAGTCATCGGAATTCGAGTGAGACTTAGAAGGATGATAAAGAAGATTCAGACGACTACATAATCGGATTCGAGCCGATCTAGCAGAGACTAATCGTGATACATAAATAGATGATGTGGAATTACGTCCATATTGTTGAAAATTTAATCTTTTCTTCTGGCGTCCATTGAAATACGGGAAAAGGGTGTGCCTCTGTGTTAAAAACCCATTTATCTAATGGTAAAAGGTCTTCTTCGTGGAACATGAGATACAGGTATTTCAACCTATATGAATGTCAGTGAGGGGATCAATTGATTTCGAGTACCCACGTTTCGGCCAGGAAAAAACTAGAAGCACGTCGTCATTCAATTATCCAAAGAGTCATAGAAAGGTCCCACCTAGGCATGACGTTTCCAAGGGGAGGAGGTTTCGCATCCACGTTTTTCAAAAACGTGTATCCACTATCAATTTTCGAGTGACTTTCAATGGCTTGGAAAATATCCCATCCCCATTGTCTCCATTTGGGGTCCCTGGTGGTTTTCCAAAGGACGAATAGTGATTCCACAGTCTATCAAATAAAATTGAATCGATTGGAGGCACAAGAAAAGAACAAATAATATCACCTCTGGTCTCAGCAGATAAACAGTCCTCCGCATCACGTAGTCACGTCCCCTACCGGTTCCTCGTAACCTTTCGTCTTCCGTATAGTAAATCGGCTTCTTATTGCTCAACCCAGGCACTTCTCCCTTCCGGCCGGTTTTCATCCAATCATCAACCGCGTCAATCCAAAGATATGGCACATTGTCTTGTCCTTCATAGCTTATGTCCATCTGCATCTCATCGGGCCCCAAACCGGTTGCTGAGTCCGCATAAGTCAAATAACATGTCTGCGCAAGTCCTTCAGCAGCCCACATGTGTATCTCCTTGAGATTATACCTGCTGAGGCGATCGTATGCTTTACCCGCCTCCCCAAAGATAGTTTCGTTCCCTAAATGGTCAAGACGAATGCCAAGATGGTCCAGACGATCAAGTGGCAGAGAATGAACGCCCAAAGCCAATAGACCGGGGAGGAAGCACGCTAGATGCTCGAATCTGTGTGTAGGCGTTGGCAAATTGTGGAATCTTGGTATCGATGTGTCCGTTACGTAGAGGAGATTTCGCTTGGGTGTAAGATATAGGAGTTGGCTGATAATTTGGGTAGTCGCCTGGAGGTCTTCATGAAAGATAAGTTATAATCTGATAATATCAATCCAGTCATACATAGAATGAGACTTCTTTCATCAGTTTGCCCTGTGAGCAGATAAAGTTTCAAGAGATATTCGTGAGCGCTATCTGCTTGAGCACCAACAGATAGGTGACCTGAAATCCATAGTCACTTCTGATACAAGGCACAGAATGGAGAGTTAAACAGACGGTCCCGTGGTTCACCGGTTGACAAATCCCATCTGATGGGAAGCATACCACCCGTACTACTGAGGTTGGCATTCTTGAAAACGTTCATGACGGTTTCTGACTGTGGTGAAAATTAATACATCTTGTAGAGCATGAATGGAACCTACTCTGTTGAGATATCGCGGGTTGCCTGTCAACTTTGCGAGATAGGTATATTCTAATTGTAGAGAAGCAAATTCTGCTAGAACACCAGAATTCGAGGTATGGGTTGTCAGCCTGTGATGAGGTTTCAGCCTCAGCGTGCAATGGAACAGGATTTATACAAACGTGACCGGGTTGATAGAATAAAATGGTAAACCACTCGAAGTGCCGAAAACAGGATCCAATATCTCAGCGAGCTCCTCTGCACGGTCAAGCAGCATGCGGTCTGGTGAGATGGCGTATGCGGATAGCAAGCCCCCAAGGTACCGGATAACCGTTTCAAAATAAGGGATGTCGTCCTCCTGAACTAACAGTTCAATGGACTCACAAACACACGAACAAAAAAGGGGTCACCGAAGATCTGTTAAAATCAGCATTTTTGACAATGCGAAGTGCGCGTTGGTATTCATCCTTGAGGTCCATCAGTAACATTGTGTCCAGGGAATCGAATGCCGTTACGCCCCATCCATTGTACCTAGAGCATAAGATTCAGTTTTGGTGTTGACAGCCAGTAATGGTATCGGACTTACTGGTCGTTGCCTATTTTTGTCCAAGGCCTGAGCTCGTCGTGCGGAGCTGCATACATTTCGTAGCTATTGTATGCATGCACAAAGGCAGATTTCACTTTATTTGCTCTACCTTTGGAGATATGAGACGGTCCTTGTCGGAGATAAGGGAGGGCATCGTTGGATGAAGTTATGAAGTAGACGGCATAGAGAGTGGTTATAACTACAGCTCCGTAGGTGATGTTTCGAAATACGGGTTTGTAGAGGAACATTCTTCGCATGTCGTTAGGCTCAGTTGTTCAAGAGTAACACCATGTATTTGGCAAATTTACTCCAGAGTTTCCTCAAAGACGAGGTCAGCAACAGGTCCACTGTGTGGAGAATGTGAGCGGCGGTGAGTTGACTGAGAAATTCAAATCTTTACTCACGGAACAAAGGAACCTATGGGAACGTCCCTACACGTGATATAGGAACTATCTGAGTTTCAAAACAGGCAATCGTCTCCTTTTAGCACTCCATTCAGTGTTGGCGTACTCCCTTGCCTGAGGTTGCCAGATGTCCAGCTTCGACAAGACCGTCAAACTAGCCTGTAAGCCAAAGGCTGCAGCCCCTAAATCAAAGGTAGCACGTCTTTGTTGAGGCTTTCCAATTCATTGCTGATGCTTCCCGTGTTATTCCAGTACCTCGACCCCATCATAGCCGCGACTTGGTCTGATGACGGGGCCGTTCACGACGTTTGCAAGGCCTTGGTATCTCGCATTCGGGAGCCTAATGCTGTCGTATGTTTTTTCTTCAAACATTTAGTAATGCGCTCACCCATGACACTTCATTACAGGTTGTCTTTAAAGCTTTGATTGTTCTACATACAATGATAAGAGCCGGGGCTACAGACAACGTCCTCGGCTATCTTTCCTCCTCGAACACCCTAAAACTTCGGGATATATCTTCTGCAAACTGGGAAGGTATGATTTCCCCTATGACCGTGCAAATCCCATTTATCTAATTTCGTTATCCACAAAAGGGTATGCCGCACCTCAAAATCTTCAGAATTACGCACTCTATCTCGAATCGCGCATATTAGCATACAAGGAAATCAAACACGATGCAATTAAAGTTCAGTCAGACTCGAATCGCGATATGCGTAACTCAATATCCATTGGGGAAAACTCTAAACGAGGTCGTAAAGACCGGAAAACAGACGCATCACCCGCGCCAACAAGAAGTAAAACGGTAATGGGTAGAAAATTACGGTCAATGACGGTTGAGAAGGGTCTTCTACGAGAAACGAAGGTTGTCCATCGAATGATTGATGCGTTGGTTGAATGCAGGGTATGTCGACGAGAATGTACGATTAAGCAGTTCTTCGCTGACGTTTCTCTGTTACAGCTTTATCTTGACAATCTCGAGGATGAATTGACGACAACTGCTCTGCAAATGCTGGTAAAGGATCTTTTGATATTGTTCCAAGCTGGCAATGAAGGAGTCATCAATGTTCTCGGTATGAACGTCGTTGGAATTACTCCTCGTTGACTTAGCACCGTCTTACAGAACACTACGTCGAAATGTCACATGTAGATGCAGAGGATGCTCTCAAATTATACCGCCGCTTCTGCAATCAGACAGAAAATGTCGTTGAATACCTTGGAGTTGCCAGGAAATTGCAGAACATATTGAATGTCTCTGTTCCCAATTTAAAACACGTTCGTCAAGTCCTCCTGCCCATCTTCCCTGTTAATAAACGTATCATATTTCAGGCTCCGGTATCTCTGGCGGGGGCATTACAAGAATATCTGGACGACCCCAATTTCGAACAAAACCGAATCGAGTATAAAATGAATAAAGACTCTGCAGATCGTGGGACCAAAACGAAAGCCGTTAAAAATTCTTCCTGTAAAGTTTCTGACCACTTCCCGTTTTCGTACCTGATCTGTAGAACAGCTGAAGCCGGAAAATCAACCCCATCGGCATCAGTACACGTATCGTTCGAAAAGTCTGAACCTCCTTCAGCGGGCACTTCGAGCGCTCCATCTACCAGTAATCAGGATGGACGGGATTTCTTCTCTGCGATTGAAGAACAGCCGACGATCTTCAACGCTCAGACAAATAGGTCAGTCCTAATAATTTCATTTCTTGCAAAAAAAAACTGTAATAGTACCAGTCCCAATGTCGTCTATTTTCAACAACCAGCAGCGAATCCCTTCACAAGAATGGTTGCTGCTCAGCCTACTGGGTTCTTATTGCCACAGGCTACTGCTGTGCCAGCTCAGTCAAACCCCTTCAGTAACTTCTTGACACAACCACCCCAGCCTACAGGCCAATATCCTTTGTCCGCCTTTACAGGGATACCTCCAATACTCCAGCCAACTGGTCAACGACTCTTGCAACCACAAATGACCGGACCCAATCCCTTCCGGCAAAGTATGTTGCTCCCTCAAACCACTGGCATGCAGTTGTTCGGCGTACCGCCCGTGCCTTCCTTACAGCACAGCCAGACCATGATGAATCTTGGGCAAACATTTACCGGACTACCACCTGTTCCAATGTCATCAACCACCTTCTCTACTCCCAAACCTTCCTTCGGATCCATTCCTTCTGTGGACAACAACGTGCCTGCACGTCCTTCATCAACCCCTCTTACGTCCTCCACGGCTGCGACTGCAAATTTCGCTCTACAACCCGTCAAAACTCACCAAACAGGCACCAAGAATCCGTTTGGACCCGTCTCCGCACCACCCGTCCCTAAACCTCCTACGCTCTTTGAACTGTCAACAGGCATGTATGGTCAGAATCAAGATCATCATCAGGCAGGCTCTCTGCTACAGTCACCGCAGGACCAGCAACCCCCTCAGACATCTAGTTCCAACCCCTTCAATTTCGCCCAAAGTTCACTTAATCCTGGCGCATCCGACATTTCCAGTGTGGCTTCGTCCTTTACTTTTACGAATGGCAACCCACTGACGAATTCGTCTGCTGCCAATTCGTCAACTTTTCAGGCGAGGTCTGCAACTTCTACCACAGCACCGTCGTCCCAACTCACTGGCGTAGCGGGCCCTTCGCACTTGTCCTCAACAACGCAACTTGTAACTCGCCCGACATCTTCTATTTCCCCAGTTAATTCGCACATCACTGGGCTGACAGGTTTGAAGCCTTTCAAGCCTACATCTTCCTTCGGAGCTTTATTGCTGGAATCTCTACCTCCAGTAGCCGGGTCAGGTCCAACTACTCCCACATTATCTGGCATTAATAATTTTGCTATTTCTCCAACATCGAAAGATCCTTCGACGATTCAGAGCAGTATGGCAGACTTCCCTTCCTCCAACCTTTCTTTCCTGAGCAATCAGCCCAGTGCAACGGGTGCGTTTAGAACGAGATCGACATTCGGCGTTGGTTTACGACCTCAACTGACTGGGAGTGGTGCTGCTAATCCATTCAGAGCTTCAATGGCTGCTGGTAATTTCGGGAACAATGCCGTGCCGCCTATGCCGCATTTGCCGGGGTTGGCTTTCGGTGAAATGGGTGGTAGCTCTATTCAGGGTCAACAGCCTAATGCTGCGACTTCGCTGATATGAATGATCACACAAAAATTGGATACCGTTTCTTCAGTAGTTATGAATCCTTTTACTTGCTTCCATCCTCTTCCGCCTTAAATACTTTTGCTTAAATACCCATTGGCGTTTTGTCACGTAGTCTTTGATCCGCAAACATCACGCTCACTTTGTACCCATTTCAACATTGACACCATGCCATCGTACGTATTGTAAAATACTCGACTTCGTTTAATATATCCACTAAGTATTCACTAGCGATCAACCACGAGAAGGAAGGGCAGCACAATCCCCAGAATCCATGCCGACCGACACCATCGAGACCGCGCTCGAAAAGGCAAAACGCGCATTCGCTCTTAAACAGTACGAACAAGCCGTAGAGCATTATGCCACTGCCTTGGAACTCGTGTTAGTCACGTCTATAATTCATTTCTCCTCTTACGTCGCGTCTTGACACTTTCTGCTTCTACCAATAAAGCACTGAACAGCTCGGAGAGAACGCTCCAGAAACTGCGGATTTATATCTTTCGTATGGAAAGGCACTTCTTGAGAATGCGGTTACTCAGAGCTCTGTATTGGGCAAGGAGCAGGCGGAGGAAGTCGTTCAAGATCCTGCAACAGGTATGCCTGATGATGTCAGGATAGACGCGCTCTTGACCCTCCATTTCAAGCCGACGGCTCATCCTCGAATTCCAACAAACCTATTCTCTCGTTCTCCGGAGACGTGGAAGATGAAGATGGTGCCGTAGATTTATTTGGCAAAGCAATAGAGATCGATGAAAATGAGGGTGGCCAAGAGGAGGAGGAAGAGGAGGAAGAGCCTGAGGAAAATGGAGAGCCAGAGGATGATTTTAACGCCGCATGGGAAGTGCTAGATCTTGCGCGAGCCATATACGACAAACAGCTAGCAGATGATGGTGACGATGAGGTCAAGCTCAAGTTGGCGGATACATATATCGCACTTGGAGATGTGTCACTAGAAACTGGTAATGCATTATTTTTATCACACGAAAAAATTATTGTTTATCTTTTGCACAGAAAAGTTTGACCAAGCCATTTCAGACTACGAAGCCGGTCTCAAGCTTAAACTAGACCTTCTACCAACATCCTCGCGTCAGATCGCTGAAGCTCACTACAAGTTGAGCATCGTGCTTGACCTCACCTCGGGACGTCTGTCTGACGCCATCGGTCATGCGGGGGAGGCACTTGCTAGTGTTGAGGCTAGGCTGGGTGAACTCCGAGAGGGGCTTGCTGGGAATCTCCCTCCCCTCCCTTCAGAGTCCACAAAAGACTCCAAGGGAAAGGGAAAATCAACAAAAACTCGACTTGTTTGCGATGACATTATCCAGCAGATGTCAAAATCACAAATCGAGGGTGAGATAAGGGAAATGGGGGGTCTTCGCGAAGATCTAGCACTGAAGGTATGCCGTTTGCCTCTCTTCTGGGATCTCAAATGTTAACGGATTATCGTAGGTGGAGGAGCTAAAGACGGCACCGAATGAGTCACTTGCCCAGACCGCCCCCGCCATGGCAGCAGAAGCACTTGATAGAGAACTCAACTCTCACTCCTCAGCCCCAACGCCATCGACGTCAGCTCCTGTTATCAATAATTTAACTTCTACAGTCAAAAGGAAAAAGAAAGGACCAGAAAATACGACTTCGAGCAAACGAAAAGCTGAGGATGAGGTGGAACCTTCAAAGATGGATAAAAAAGTCAGACTTGACACCCCGGACGCTTAAAGCGTTGTTATATCCCTTAACCGTCGAGTAGTATTACATTTGTATTCCGAGCCACAATTTGATCGAGGATGTTCAATTTGGGGCGGAGGGGCGGAGAATCGGATTCCGGAACTTTTACATTTGATCAGTTACAATTTGAATAGACTCCAGCGATCACGAACTCGATTAATTTTTAGCTGTGCTCGTGAGTAGTAAGTACTTCGAAGTTCGACAAGAGTTGTAAAGGTCTGACAAACCACTTATTTTTGCCCACTGTCTTCAGATGAGGATGGCACTCCGAATTGTCCTTGGCTGACTAAAAGCTCTAAAACCCTCAGACATATGGCAGTGGATCCTGGAATTCTTTCTCGAGATCTCGTTTATGTAATACACAGTCAAAGTGATCTCGCACCTGGATCCCCGCCAATTGAATTCGAAGGGAATGTCCTGTTGTTGTACTTCTTTGAGTATTCAAATATTCATGATGTAATATTATTTTCTACACGACATTGCTCTGACTGGCCAATTTGTTAAACTATTGAGGGTACAATTCCGAATGAAACGCTCGGATCGTGTCAGGATTCAGTCGTTTGTGCTTATACTCCTTTCTTCCTATCCCATATTCCCCAACAACATGCCCCCTTTCATCTTTACTCCTCATCATGTATTTGTAGATCACCAATCCCTCCAAACCAACGGGTCCCCTCGAATGGATTCGCCCGGTACTAATGCCAACTTCAGTCCCGAATCCGTAACGATAACCGTCTGAAAAACGAGTGCTCGCATTCACAAAGGTACCCGCCGAGTCCACAGCACGGCAAAATAACAATCCGGCCTTTTGGTCTTCCGTCACAATAGAATCGGTGTGATGTGATGAGTGGGAGTTGATAAATTGAACGGCAGATTCAAGGGAAGGGACAGTAGCAACAGATATAGTGAGGGACAGGTGTTCGGTGCTGTATGAGTCCGGGGATGAGGGAAAAACATGGGTTGCAATGTTCTGAGGCGGGGGTACAAGTGCTTTCAACGCTTTCAATGATAGATCATCGCATAGGAGTTTGACATTGGCGGCAAGAAGAGACTTTCCTACGGCAAGCCAAACCGTACCCAATAGAGATTCGTGAACTAGTAGATTTTCTGCTGCATTACAAGCAGAAGGATATTGAGTCTGGGTTCAGAAATTTCAAAGAATAATCAACAACCGAAGTGAAATAGAATCACCTTCGAATCCGTGACAACCCTTACGGCTTTTTGCTCGTCCGCCGTTGCATCCAGATACACAGAACAGATACCATCTGCATGGCCCATCACAGGGATCCTCGTGCTGTTCTGGATATTCCTGACGAGGGCGTTACTCCCTCTAGGGATAACCAAATCAATGTATTGATCCAAGGCCAAGAGCGAAGCTACTTCAGCTCGGGTCTGAACCGTTTGAATATACTTTTCCGGAATTCCAGTTTGCGAGATACCAGCCAAGATTGCGGTCGACAGGAGCAAGGCCGTTCTATTTGATTCCTTTCCTCCTTTCAAGATCGCGGCATTGCCTATAGATCGTTATGAGTCGTTTGAAGGTCATAAGGTTTCCAAAAATCTCAAAACTCACCAGACTTGATGGCCAAGACTGCAATGTTGACCAAAACCTCAGGTCTTGCCTCAAAGATGACGAGCAAGACACCGATAGGGCACGATACGCGATAAAGCTCAAGACCATCATCTAACTCTGTTGCATAATCTACGATGCCGATTGGATCTGGGAGAGCAGCAACATCGTCTATACCCTGTAGCATGGACTCCCATTTGTCTCCTCGACCGAGATCCAGGCGGTTAATTAGAGCCGATGACATTCGTCCGGCATCTACTTCTGCTTGAGCAGCCTACGGAATCTATGAGTTTAGTGTAGTGATAGTCCAAGTGACCCGACCTTCAAATCTTCTACATTGGCGGCTAGTATTGCCTGTTTAGCACGCTCCAATTCTCGCTGGATGGATTTCAATGCCTTTATTCGTTCAGCGGATTGAACGAGTTGCGAGGTTACGAACGCTTCCTTGGCTGCTTTTGCGATTGCTTCAGAATCCATAATCAATGTGCTCATTCCCCGGACCGTCCGATCGCAACTATGTGATCAAAGCGTGACGCGTGACGAATGAGATTTATTTTGAAGAGCTGAACGACCGTCCATCCTAAAGCTCAGCAACCAAGTATCTAATAACAAATAAGAAAAGAACCTGTCTACTGTTTTTTTACGACACAAACGATGAGACGTGGTCTTCTACAACCTTCTTAATATTTGCCTCGAGTTCAGGAGTAACAACACCCTTTGCGATATCCTTGAGCAAAGTATCTTGGGTCTTCAGGTGTTCACGGAATTCGGCTTCCCATTTGGTGATCTTGTCCACAGGAATAGGATCAAGCAGGCCATTGACACCAGCGTAGATGATGGGAACTTGGATCTCAGTTGCAAGAGGTTGATATTGACCTTGCTCTGTACAGGAAATCAGGATTACTCGCGCGGATAATAAATGAGCATGGGCTTACTGAGGAGCTCGGTCAGACGGGCTCCGCGAGCGAGCAAGAAACGAGTCGAAGCATCGAGATCAGAACCAAATTGAGCGAAGGCAGCAACTTCACGGTATTGAGCAAGGTACAACTTAAGCGAACCGGCGAACTTCTTCATGATCTTACTACTCAAAGCATTAACTTCAAGAAGCGACAGAAAGAAAAAAGGATACCAACGTTTGGGCTGCTGAACCGACACGAGAGACAGAAAGACCAACGTTAATGGCAGGACGAACACCACGGAAGAAGAGTTCAGCCTCCAAGAAGATTTGTCCATCAGTAATGGAGATAACCTATGCCAAAATGAGCATCGTACATTCAAAAAAAAGGCAAAGGACATACATTAGTGGGAATGTAAGCAGACACATCACCACCTTGTGTTTCGATGATTGGTAGAGCAGTGAGGGATCCGCCACCGAATTTTTCGCTCATTTTGGCAGCACGTTCGAGGAGACGCGAATGCAAGTAGAAGACATCACCGGGGTATGCCTCACGACCAGGGGGACGACGGAGGAGAAGAGACATTTGACGGTAGGCAACCGCCTGCTTGGACAGATCGTCGTAGATAATAAGAGCTAAATAGGGGATGAGCGTGCTGGTAGCCAAGTGCTGCTTTAAGACGTACCATGTTTGCCGTTATCACGGAACCATTCACCCATCGCACAACCCGAGAAAGGAGCAAGGTATTGGAGGGGAGCAGCCTCCGAGGCAGTGGCGGCAACTATGATGGAATACTTCATGGCATCATTCTCCTCAAGAGTCTTGACGAGCTGGGCGACAGTCGAGCGTTTCTGGCCGATAGCGACGTAGACACAGTAGAGCTTCTTGTCTTCTTCCTGACCGTCATTCCACCTCTTCTGGTTGAGGATAGTATCAATGGCTACGGCAGTCTTACCCGTCTGACGGTCACCAATGATGAGTTCACGCTGGCCACGGCCAATGGGCACCATGGCATCAATGGGCTTGATACCAGTCATCATGGGTTGGTTAACGGAGCGACGGGGTAAGATACCAGGAGCTTTGAGAGAGGCTCGGCGACGCTCGGCGGCTTTAATGGGGCCTTTTCCGTCAATGGGGTCACCAAGAGCGTCGACGACGCGTCCCAAGAGGCCAGGGCCGACAGGGACGTCGACAATTTGGCCGGTACGCTTAACAGTGTCGCCTTCCTTGATGTCACGATCATTACCAAAGATGGAGACACCAACGTTGTCGGCTTCCAAGTTCAAGCACATTCCACGGACACCAGAGGAGAATTCCACCATCTCTTCAGCTGTTTATCGCGGAAATGGGTGAGGGGGAACTGGATTAGAGAGATTGATGATTTACCCTGCACATTCCTGAGACCCCAGACGCGACCAATACCGTCACCAACACCTTGGAGAGAAAATTTAGAGAGATGCTAGTCAAAGGTGGCCAAGTACATACTCAACACACGACCTGTTTCTTCAATATTTGCGGCTACTGAGGTGCCAGAGATGCGGGTTTCGAGGATTGTCGAGACCTCGGCAGCGGCTGAATGTGACGTGTACGTGGTCAAAGGGAATAAATAAAGAACAAATGAGTTGGGTGGTGAGCGACAGATTTCGAAAATTATTCAATCACCTGGCTTTGCTGTACCATAAGCACGAGAAGGGAGGTGTGTTGAGCCCTGTTGAACATTGGCTTAGCTCTCCGCAGCTTTGAACGACGAGCAACGCACCTTGGCAGACGCGGCCAGCACACGAGCACGAGCCGAGTTGATCAACGCAATTCGGTGCATGGGGGGAGTGGTGAATGGAAGAAAAAAACAAGTTGAAGAGGTATATGGTTTGCAAAGTTTTCCGGTTCGTCGGCGTTTGTCGGAACGTTCAGGCGGAGAGTCAATTATTTCTGAGAAACCAATATTTATTTTATTTATTTATAAATTACGCTCATGGCGGGTTCACTGTCCAGGACGCTGTGGAGGCGTATGTCGTTGTCTGTTCGTCTTGGTAGAATTTGCTCATCGTTCTTCAGATTTGCCAGCAATCAGAGGCGTCCACACTGGCTCGGTCATCCCAGACTCAACTGCCAACGCTTTCCAGCTCATCCGCTCCCAGCCATCCCAATACGTCGTCGCCTCCTTCGCAGGCACGAAATATGTCTTGACACCACGGGACATGCTCACCGTCCCACGTCTGCGCGACGTCAAAGTGGGCGATGTTCTCGCCTTCGATCAGATACACGAGATTGGGTCGCGTGAATATACCATCCGCGGAAACCCTGCTATTCCATCAGACAAGGTCAAGGTGGAGGCCACCGTGGTAGAGCACACAAAGGGGAAAATGGAGTTCATCTTCAAGAAAAAGAGGAGAAAGGGTTACAGGAAGACTATCCAACATAAGCAGCCCTACACTAGACTTCGGATAGGCGACATTCAGATTCCAGTCTCATAAAAAACATTTTTCTAGTACTGAATCATATTTCACCTTCCTCAGGCGATTCAGCCCGAGCAGACCCTTGTTTCTTGTCAATGTCCATAGCGTCGTCATCATATCTGGCCCTCTTGTGTGCCTGTCAACCAAGCACACAGATATTCGAAATAATGACTCACCTTCTCAGCATGAGGACTTTCATCCATCTCATTCTTCTCCTCATTGAGCGAATTGCTTCGCTCTCTCCCCAGGGGACGCTTCCCACTTTTTTCCCTATCCCGCCTCTCTCTGTCCTTCCCATCTCTCTCCCTCTCCCTCTTCTTCTCCCTTCCTCCGTCTTTATCCTTATCCTTATCCTCCCTCTCCTCTCTATGATGCTTAGTTGAAGACGACCTATACTCCCTCTCCTTGTCATAATCCCTCGACACCTTTCTATCTTCATAATCATCATATCGTGAATGGTGATGTCGGCTGCTTCGTCGTTCATACTCCTTCCCTCTATCTCTGTCCCTATCTCTGTCGCGATGAGTATCTTTCTCCCGTTTGTCCTTCTCTCCACGATCGCGGTCTTTGTCTCTATCATCCTCGCGATAGTCTCGAGTAGGCTCTTTACGCTTCCTGCTTGTGGTTGAACCACCATCCTCAGAACCCGTCTCACGCATTCGCTCCTATAATTTCTGTTATAAGGAGGGGTACTGAACTTAACAACTTAATACACACCTTTTGTCGTTTGACGAATTTCGCAAAGGCAGAGCGCCGACCATCTTCGTCTTCCAAGGCTTTGAATTCAGGAAGATGTTCGATCAACGAAACAGCCTAATAAAAGGATATGAAGGAAATCTGGAGTTGGGAGACTGAGACTTACTTCTTCATACTTCATATTAATATCAATCGGATCGGAAAGCTTCTTCATCGCATAACGCAAATCATCCTGCAAGTGGCGCTGCTTGCGTTCAGCGCGCCGCTTCTCATCTGCCTGCTTCTTGACAGCAGCATCATGGAGCTATTGAGAACTACTGTTAGCCCCTACTGTCAGACCCAGACGATCAATCAAACATACAGTCTTGTATACCATACGAAGGTCATCCTCTGTCATGGAACTTGAAGCAGCATCCAACTCGGAATCAACAACACCGCTAAACGCCTGCCACGTCGTATTCGGGACTATGCTGAAGCTACGACGTCCACCATTCATTTTGTCATCTCCTTGACTGTCTTCATACTCAGTCTGCTTGGAGTGTCTCTCATTGTACTTCATAATCGCGTCCTCTACAATGGCAATTTTCTTGTCCAATTTTTGATCGAATGCATCGATTACATCCCAGAAAAGTTCAAGAGGGTTGGAACCGGGGTTGCCGAGCATGGCCAGATACCTCTTATCGTCTCTGAAGTTAGGGTAGACTTCCTTCCACTTAGTCCGCGCTTTAATCTTGCCGTCTTGAATTAATTCCTGCAGAAGCTCCTAAAATTGAAGGGTTACAACATATAATGATGAAAAGAAGATGAAATGCACCCTGAAGCCCTCTCTGGCTTTTCTCTCCTTCCTTGTCTTTTCGACTTGTTGCCTCCGCGTCTGTTCTTCATACTCCCTCTCTCGAACACGATTGTAGTCCTCAAAAGCAAGCAAAATATCGAGGCTGGGTAACTTGCGGAGCTCAGGATCAGAGTTCCATTCCTCAGAGCTAGTGAGACGCTCGTAAGCTTCGCGCCAGCGGGTGAGAACGTCGACGTTGACATCCTTGAAAAGAGTAACTACGTTGGCGGTAGCCCGTGAACGAGAGGCTCTGGTTTCATTCTAAGATAAGTCCATGAGAAATGGGAAATGATTATTCAAAAAAGGCGTACGCACCACTTCGCGTTCTTTGAGCTCCGCCACATATTCCTCCAAAATAAGCTTACGCTCTGCCTCAATCTTCGCTTGTTGCCAGATAGGATGTTGAGAGAAAATCTTGTCCGCAGTACGAAAAGTGGTAAAATGGAAAACGTTAGGATTCCCTCTGAGCATGTTCCGAATGGCTGGCCGCAGCTTCGCGAGACGTGCTTTCCTTTCCTCCTGCTCCTTCTGCTTGAGACCTGTGGTATACTGTGACAATAGTTAGAAATTGATGATGCCCCGAAATGTAGACTGGCAAACCTTTTCCCAGCAAGACTTTTTTTCGGCAAGAGTGTTGAGAGCCTTATACAATGGATCAGTGATAATAGCACGCATCGTCTGGTCCCAAGTCCAATTTGCATCTACCCCAGCCTTCCTCAACAAATGCGTAAAGGCCTTCTCTCCCTCCTCGACAGTCTGGAACCCATTATGCGGGATGACGGGGTCATCCGGCAAGTTGGGTCTGGCAGGCAAAACGGTATTTGCAGCAAGCGGGAGTGCTGCAGCAGCACCGACACCAGTGTGTGGCACGACTGCAGTTGAAGTTACTCCATTTTGATGGCCGGTCTGAGAAGTGGTAGTAGATGAGGATGGGTTGGTACCTCCCACGGGGATAGCTCCACCTTGTATGACCCCTGCAACGGGTGCAAAACCAGGAGCCGTTATAGCACGCGGAGGTCTAAACGATATGAATTGTAAGCTAGATTGATAGACCAGAGATATGGATATGACTTGCGCGTTTGCAGCAGTTTGAAAGTCCTTTTCAACCTTTTCGAGGAGAAGAAGAAGTTCTTCTGGCATATCCCAATTTGACTCTTGGGTCACAGTCTGAGAGGTTTGTTAGCAGATATTCAAGGCAAAGAAAGGGCAAGAGGTACATTGTGATAATACTTCCGCCCATCCGAGAAGTATTCCTTCCAATTGGTTTGATTCAAGGCTTGCTAAACAGAAAATGTCAAGATAGCTTATAATAGAGTGTTATTTTGGCAATTACCTCGAACGGAGTCTTCAACTCTAAAGATTGTGTCATTGGGAATATTATTTCACAGATTGACGCCGAAGAAGTCACTCACCGTCCGGCTTCTCCCATACACTCTGGCTGGTTGCGGTATTGAACCAGTAAGTACGCCCTTCTTTGTTGCGATGCTCTGTCTAACCGCAACAATTAAGGCATAGACGATGGAGGCAATATTAGTTTACTCACCCACATAGCGGTGAAAGAAGAGGTTGACTTGTATTGACTTTTATTTGCCATCCAAAAGCGGCCCACTGCTGCATGCGCTTTGTGTATGTTCACAGCGACAATATTAGTGGGAATTCGAATGCTCTGTTTCTGAATCGGTTCGTCGGTTCATAATTATCATGACGATATTGTCTGAGGCTGGAGTCAGGTTTGACCTCATCCGCCATTGACATGCCGAAGGCACGACCACCCAACATCGATCTTGTGATAGCCTTCAGAGCGACGAAGGGTACTACCATCTCCAAACAGACTCGAGAAGATGCGCGTAAAGCAGAGCTGCAGTATAAACGCCTTCTTGACACTCTGACAAAGGCAGGTCTCAAGGCAGTGGGGAGGCGAGGGGAATCGCTTGGCCATATTCTGGTTTTCGTGCTTTGCCCTCCGAAACTCGTCGAGGATCTTGTCCGGCGCGAACGGTTGAATTTTCTGTTGTGATTTTCTGACATTTCTTGTCTGACCACCGAATACAGTCATTCAGATTTTCTCGAAGGACTGCCAGTCCCTAAAGCCAAGAGTATTCTAACTCTATCACCTGCAGAGCGTATTAGGCTTGTTCACTCTTACGTTTCTTCTACCCCAGCAGATGGTGGGCTTGCTATATCCCCCGACTCCCCTGATTGGGATTGTATCGAGTCTATATTTCCTATTCATGACCGTCATTTCAACGAAGCTTGGGTTCGTGCATGGAAACCACGCACCATTGCTTCCGTCCAACTCGAAAAGATACGGGATCAATTTGGAGACTCACTGGCATACTACTTTGCATTCCTCGCCTCATACACCCATTTCCTCGTTGCGCCTGCTGTGCTCGGTATATTCGCCCACTTCTTCCTCCCTCCATACGCTCCAATCTACTCTATTCTGCTTTGCTTATGGTCAATTACATTCGTCGAATGGTGGCGCGTTCACGAACGCATACTCGGTTTGAGGTTCGGTACGCGGGGCTCGTTCAAAGTCGAGAAGCGTCGCCCTCAGTACAAGTCAAGCATGACTTGGTGGGCACAAGAGCTGCGAATCCTTGCGACTATTCCCGTTATTCTTATGTGGGCTGGGATTTTGGCAACACTTTTGACATCCATTTTTGTTTTCGAAGCTTTCATAACAAGACTATATCAAGGTCCCGGAAAGCAGGCTGTGGTAGGTATAATCTCTCGGTTGCTTATAGTCACCTCAAATTTCTTGAATTTTAGGCATTCTCCCCGACAATATTGTTTGTGGTATTGCTTCCTAAATTTCTCGCCGCATACCACTCTATTGCTGTCCGACTCACAAATTGGGAAAACCACGCCGTACAATCGACTTACAATGCATCTCTCACACTCAAGACATTTGCCTTGGGTGCTATCGTCGCCTACCTTGCTCTTGGATTATCTGCGTTCGTTTATGTTCCCTTCGGCGAGGACGTCATGCTCTGGGTTCAGACATGGCTTTTCAGTGGGTTCAATGCACCAGGCAGTGTCAGAGCGGCTGTTCATGATCTTCTGAACGGTACCATCGCCGCATTCCGTGTAAGACACTCTGATGTCCATGGCCCTGAAAAGCCACGGATATTGTGGGATATTGACACGACCAATGTGCGTGGAAAGTTAAATCCCTCCAGATTGAGGGAGCAAATGTTCGCGTATGCCGTCACAAATCAGGTGGTGAATTCATTCCTGGAAATTGGATTGCCCTTCATCTTAAGGTGGGCGGCGGGCTTTATGAATAAAAAGAGCCAGGCATCTGGATCTCCTGATTCGAGAGGGGATTCGTCTGCGATCAGCACGCCCAGGAAACGCGTTATATTCGAGGACGAGAAGGAACGCGGAGGATTAGAAGAGAGGGTCTTTTTGGATAAGATCAGGTCCGAAGCTGAGTTGCCAGTGTATGACCTTTTCGTTGATTACAACGAGATGGTCGTTCAATTTGGATATGTCGTGGTGTGGTCCAGCATTTGGCCGCTGGCTGGAGGTAGCTATTGTTGAGTTTTATTCAGACTCGAAATTGATATACTGTTATAGCCGTATCCCTCCTGAATAACCTTCTGGAACTCCGCTCTGATGCATTTAAGATGACGGTACATCACCGTCGGCCTACTCCAACCCGTGCAGATACTATCGGGCCATGGCTCGACGCCCTGACCATCTTAACATGGCTTGGTGCGATGATGAACGCCGCACTGGTCTACCTGTTCTCTCCGCAAATCTTACATGTCACTGCATCTGCCACCTCCGTGACATCCAACGAGGTTTCTGAAGCTGTTGCGTCCATAATCGCAAACAACACGCGAATAATCGAGCAACTCACTTCCCAAAATATCCTGGGATCTGCCTCGTTTCTCACCAAGAAGCAACTGCTCTTAAAAGCAGCCCTTGTCGCTTTGCTTGCCTCGCATGGCTTCATTCTCATAAGGCTTGTGATCAGACACGTTGTCGAGAAAGCATATTGGTGTTGCAGCAAAGAATTGGAGATGCGCGATAAGGAAATCAGACAAGCAAGAGAAGGAGAGCTGGAGGGTCGCGCTGCAGCCATCGATGTGGAGAAAGTGATCATAAAAAGAGAGGTTATATCTTCATCCAGGCAAGATAGCGATGCAGAAGAGGACGATGAAATGAAGTTTTGGGAAGAAGACGAAGGGGTTGAAGAAATAAGGAGAATTTTGAAGGAAGCGTAGGCTCAAGCACTTTAATTTCTGTTTTAGAATACTGTCTGAGGCAAATTTAAATCTCCTATGTAATTGCCTAAATTAGACAATTCATGGTTTAGTGGCGCTTTCCACGACAACAGAAACCATTCATCGACCCAACCACCGCCCTCCATGCCTCAATACAACAGTCAAGACGACGACCTCTCCTCAAACTCACACTTTCTTTCTCCGCCATTGCCTTCGTTGAGAAAGTCTCCATCGCGACACCAGCACCTGAACACTCGTAAATCCTCGGCTTCTCTTCGCGCTCCGGCAAGTCTAGCTCTTGACGATGATGTACCTGCTGGAGGCGGTACTAGTGGAAGACACCACTCACTGGCACATGAACTCGCAGTAGCTCTGATGCCAGAACCCAGCACGGGCTCGAAACTCCTAGCGGAAGAATTCGGCATCGAATACGATGAAGGTGCAGAAGGCATTGACCCTGTGCCAAGTCACAGTGACCTCAATGGCAACGATTTTGCCAACCCGGAAGTAGATGCAGCATCGTCGCTCGCCTCAGAGCTGGGTGGCGCGTCCATGAGCGATGCGTCTCACGATTCCACTACCTCTACGGACACAGACGAACGGTACGAATTCCACAATCCCGGATTTAGCAGTCCGACTCTATCGAGGAAAAAAGCTCAGAATAATAAGCCTGATCAGGACGCAATGGAAGTGCTTGCGATAGATCTCGAATCAACGGATAAATTTCTGAATCATCTACGAACTATCGACGTTGATTCTTCTGTAACACAGCAAATTTCATTAGAGAAGATTGCTTCCGACGTCATTCGCCACATTAACGAATCAGTTAGGGATAGAGAAGGACAGGTTCGGGAGTTACTGGAATGTGAACGAGAATTTAGAAAAATCTCTGGTGAGGTTGGGGGCAATGACGTGCTTGGTATGCTCGATGAATTGACAGGGGTTGACGAGCTTTTGGATAAGGTGCCGACCCAACAAGATACCAAGGTCGAAAACAAGCGATTAGACACGGTCGTCGAAGAAGAGCCGGGCTCTCCAAACGCGCGACAAATGTCCCATGATTGGGAACTAGATCCCGATAGACCACACCTCGGGGACGAAGACTACGATTTTCCTGAAGTGGCATCACCCACGAAGGAGTCTTTCCCTCCCCCACCACCTCTTATTGGACCACTTACGCCTGGTAGCACAGTGCCACACCTTTCTTACCTCAGAACGTCCACAACATCACTCGTATCCAATCTAACGACACTATCAGAACATGCACAAGTAAACGGCGCCGCCACTGCCGAAGCAGGCAGGAAAATACGCGCGTTGAAGAATAAGCTGGGGAGCTGGAGAACAGAATGGGACAGCGCTGAGCGCAGCCGGCAACGTATCGAAAGATGGGAAGCCGAAATTGGCGAGGGCGACCTTAATTCACCGAGTAGAACGACTTCAAGACGCGTCGATGGTCGAATAACGGTGCAGGAACACCTTTACGCTTTCGAGCTCGCTCTTGCAGATGCAGCTACCAAAACACAGGCTATTATGGCCATAATGGCTCGATGATATATATCCCTCTACTCGAACCTTACTATGCTAAGCCTTGCTTTCATTCATTCATTTCTTGTTTGCATTATCTCTCTAACATATTTGCTGCAACCCCCCTGAAGTATTGTATAACCAGCTGCAACGGATGATCGGACAGGATTCTGATTCCTTTAGAAAAGCGATTCATCGATACCATCGGCTATTCCACGCATATCAATTTATCCCTTGTATTTGAACCTGAAGTATATTAGCACACATCTGTTATATCATGAAAACCAAAGCCTTACCATGTGGTCCTTCACAGAATCTGTGGTCAATGGTCTTCAAACGTGAAATATTTCATGGACATACCTCGCTTGTACTGCTTCTTTCCGTACAGTACGTTTGGGATCATCTAATATCTTACCCAACTCCCGAAGGATGAGGGGCTTGCAAGGATGAAGAACGTCGTACCGCACAATACTGGGCAAAATGGCAAGGTACTTCAAGGCCGATATCCTCACGCTCTGCGATTGCTCAGCCAGAGTGATTGACCCCAAGTAATATTTCTTACCGCAATAGGCATGTCATCTATTCTGCCATTTTTGAGCATCAAGTTCACCAAAGTGGAACTATGCTCAGAAATCAGAGGTTTTTCCAGTGATTCACCCTCGGCTGCTGCAATAAAGATTGAAATCACACTGCCTCGAATTTCAGCATCGGGTAGTTCGAGACCTCGTAGCAGGAATGGAATTAGCTACAGAAGGAATCATGACAAAATTCCAGTCTCAAAGGCTATGAAACACACCGAGGACAATTCAGTGGCGTATGTGCTTCGAGGACACGCCTTGATTACTGATATCAGGGCCACGAGAGAAGCCGTCTGCTCAGTAATATCTACAGTCGTGGTCAATGACTAAAAAAGTACGGATAACAGCATTCTCACCGTTACCAGTCCTCGCCAAATCAACAAGTTTGGGAAGGATAGCACTGACATACTTCTGGACGTAGAGGATCTTGGGGTGATCTCGATCAGTGATCGAATTAGTTACGAACAGGCACATTACCTTGACATTGGCATGATTGTCCTTGGTCAGAATGGTATCAGACTCAACAATGTCCCCAAACGCTTTAGCTGCTTCCCAACCAACGTCTTTATCTTTCAATAAGTCATACAAACGCTCGGAAAAAGTCATCGCCAAGTGATGTTTCCGAACGAGCAAGGATTTCGATATCTGATTAACCTAGTTAAGCGAGAATGGTTGACAAAGAACAGGTTAATCTTACCCATATCCAGGATCGAATTGCCCATTTCCGCCTTTGGACTGACGAAGAGCTATCCAATATTTCTGAGGCCCAGTATTTCCCCAGCAAAAGGTCCAAGAAGGTGGTTAAATCTTTAGAACTGTAGTTAATAATACTAGAAAACTGAAACACAGTATGAGAAAAAGCAACCTTCTGCTCGCCGATTAATTATTGACGCTAGTATGTGTAAAGCGGACAGTCTTTGCAGATCGCTATCAGCGATGTCAAGTATCCAGTTCAAAACAGTGTTCAAGAAAGTGTCGTCCAATGGAAGCTGATTCCAAAATCGAAGATAAACATTTCAATATAAACCATGAAAATACAAAGCAAACCTCTTTGCGCAAAGCGATGACAGCGGAGGACAGAAGTGTGAGAAGCTCTCTATGTGCACGTTTGCTAGAAGCCTAACCAAAAATTGCAAGTTAGTCGAATATTTACAACAACCCCGGTGGTCTTACACCAAATATAGACAACACCCCCGACGGCGGTAAATTTTGGAACCCTTGCGCAATATCAGCGAAATCTCCGTCTAATATTGCTTTCGATAGTCCAATACTGTACGTCTGTTGCCCCCTGTGGAGTTCATTAGAAGTCAAATTTCGCAATCAAGATTCCATCGAGAGACTGACGATAGGGGGAGCGACTGCACAACCAAAGTTATTATGTCACCAGCTACTTTGAGAAGTCGCGAATCTGATGCCACAATTACCCGGCCCTCTGACCAGGAGGCGGAGACAGCAAACACGTTGAGAAGACGGGGCACCAGATTGTCGATGTATTTCACGACGTCCGCATTTTTTCCCTTCACTTTCGTCTTCAGCGCCTCTACAAGAGTTTTAAGTATCATATAGGAATAAGCCTGTGCAAGTTCTAACTCGTCGCCCTGCACTCTAGACGAGAAGCAGAGAAAATCAAATTTGGCCATCAAGCGAACCACCATGACCTCGAAGAGTGCTTGCTGAATACAAAGTCTGCGTAGCGTGGATAATATCCTCCAGCATTTTTCTCGGTCAGCAATTGCTTCCCGAGAAGGTGAATTTTCCGGAAGCGACGCAAAGAGGAGAGGAAGTGTCTGGTCTGCAATATGGCACGGGGCTCGTTCGGCGATGGTCTTGAATAACTCCAAAATTGCTTCGCTACAAACAAAGCGTCAGAATACACCATCAGTGCTCATAGAGCTACTAACCTCGTTTCGTCAGGATCGTCTTGATTGACGATGATAATGTCATTAACTTTGTGGACAACATACCCAATTTCCTCATCCGCCAGAAGACCATCAGTCAAAATAAGAGCATTCAATCCAGAGAGAGCAACAGTGCGCGATGATGTTAACTGGAGTCCAGCAATGTAGAGACCTAAGACTTCATCTTTGAATGGCATCAACGCTGGTTCCCTGACAGTACTATCTTGTCCCACTGAATTACGTGCAGATTCTATCACCTCGCAAAGTAAAGTGAGGGTTCCAAGGCGCGTGGAGGATTCGTCAGGGTCATGGAAGAGCCGAATGAAATGAGGAACCACTTGTGAAATGGTATACCGGGCTATAGAAGCTGGAGCTGTGTCAGTCGGTATTGGTTGATAAGAACTGCAAGCATACGAGTTGTTGACATGAACTCGCAAAGAATTTTGGTTGCTGGTCTTGCTTGACTTTTTTCTGGCTCCTTCAGGATTTGGATGCACTCCTCACTTGCCTCACTTGCGAGACCTTGGATATCGTCAGTCGAGGTACTCTTAATATCATTCTCTTCATATATTGTTTTCACCAAAAATTGGATTGCATTGAGTGCATCGCTCTCCGCTTGCGGATCCACAGGCTGAAAGACCTGCAGCAACTTATCAGAACATCTGTGGAGAGCCTTTAGATGACTTACCTCAAGCTTGAGCGAATTCCAAAGTTTCCTGGCAAAAGCTTTTGCAACGGCAGATCCATATATGGGTAAGCAACATGCAAGTGTTTGTAAAGTATCTCTCTGATCAATTGTGATTCAAGTGCGATCAGATGAATAACCCGGGAACCTTACTTTTGTAGCTCTCGAACCAGCAGTAAGTTTCTCCAGGAATACTGGAATGGCCAAAGTTCCAAATACAGGGTTTGCACTCAGACACCGACTATCCTTTGTCAGTGACACTGGACCAGATCAAATGTCAATTACTCACCGAAGGCTTTTTTTGAGATCTTCAGAAGTAATACCATACTTATCGTTCGGCGGTGGTCGAAAAGTAATAGGAAAGTAGCAAAACAGGATATTGAACATAGACTGCCAAGTTCTGTGTTACCTGAAGAAATCAACAACAGGAAAGGGATGATACCTCAACATGGGTAGAGATGTCGAATTCAATAGCAACCACCCGAGCAATGGCGAATGCTATCATTAGATTTCTCGGGTCCTTTTCTCCCTCTGCAAGGGGAATGTAGCCGTCTAAAAAGTCCTTTGCCTTTGATTTCAAGACTAAAATGGTTGGGCTGGTTCAGCAACCGATGGCAACAAAGAAATAAACAACATACCTTCACGATGCCTTGCCATGAGAATATCTATTATGGAAAACACCTTAAATCTAAAATCCTGAGCCAGTGCCTTCATTCTGATGTTCTTGAATAATCTAGCAAATATTGATTATAAAATCAAAAATATTAAACGAAAACTGCTCACGCCTGCAGGACATCGCCTGCTTCACCAGGGAAAAAATTAGGCGAAGAAGACAGTGTCAGTATTCCGCCCAATGCATGTTTAACGGTTGAACTGTCGTCCAGTTTGCCCGTGAAGAAGGCTACAAGAACCTTAACTGCCTTACAGGTATCAGATCATTCAATTTTTGCAGTCATTTGTCGTACCCGATTGGCGGTTCAGCTTGTCGTTAGGTACACGAGCCACAACCAAAGAGAGCAATTCTACACCTGAAAAAAGGGATATCACAGCTGATTCTGCGTAGTTGGACTGTGTACAAACCTTTTCCAAGTATTTCATCATCTTCCGAGGTAAGGTATTCTCCAAGACCTTTCACAACGTTGACCAATGAGTTCCTGTCTTCGGTGATATCTACAGGTCATTAAAACTTGGATTTTGAAAGAAGAGTGTTTCGTCACGGCGAACCCAAAACAATTTGGTCGATCTCCTCTTGTCTCCCAGACGCCATCCAAGTCTGAATCACACGTTCGTTCATGATAGAGATAATATCAGTCAAAGCAGAGTTATTTCGGATCAGCTCCGGTCCGCCTGACAGAGTCCCAACCTGGGTTGATCATCGAATTCATATCGTTCACCGTCTGGTCCATGGTACTGCACGGTGCATCATTGGCTCGGTTTCTTTTGAACACACTCAATCGGACATCTCGTCCCCGAAGGTTGTTTTCACGAAGCGTGCCAGTGTCCTCATCCGGCAAACGGTCTAGGGGATATGAACCAGAGCCTAAAGACAGATGGAATTACAACGCCGATCCATTCAATGGCAAGGTTGGCGATGACCAGAACAATCTCCCATTTGTCGATTCAAACAACTTGGAGAAGGGGGACAAGCCTCCTGTAGGAGTGAAGATGCTCGTTCGCGATTTTATTGAGGATTCATTGTATAATCCAAACTACGGCTACTTCCCAAAACAGGCCACAATATTCAACACCCAAGATGTTGCATTTGACTTCACGCGTCTTCGTGACTCTGCCGAATTTCAGGAAGAAGTTGCCTTGAGATATGCTGCGTATGGGGTGGATAGTCATGATGGACCCGGACGACAATTGTGGCATACTCCCACAGAGCTCTTCAAGGTATGCAAATGCTTGTTCGTCAGTATTTCCATGACAGGACTCAAGATATATAGCCATGGTATGGACGCGCAGTCGGGCGCTGCTTGGCCTCTGAATACCTGCTGAAATACTTTCCATATGAGGATTTCGTCCTGTATGAGATTGGAGCCGGTAATGGAACACTGGCGATGGATATCTTGGATCTACTACAGCAAGAGTATCCTGAAGTTTATGAGCGAACGCGCTATCATATAATCGAAATCAGCGAAAGTCTTGTCAAACTACAACGACAAAAGCTGCAAAAGGTGCACCCGTGTGTCAGGGTTACGCACAAAAGCATCTTTCATTGGAACACCACTGAATCGGCTCCTTGCTTTTTTATTGCCATGGAAGTCATCGTGAGTCTCCGTCTTTATGCCCAAACGCTTTATCATATACCTGCAGGACAACTTTGCTCACGACGTTCTTCGTTACGACCTTCGTACTCTGACACCTTACCAAGGACTGGTGACAATCAACAAAGAAAGCGATTTCGACACTATTTATACTCCTGTCACAGACCCGTTGATCAAAGCCTTCCTAAGTGTTCGGGTCAAATTAGGCCATCCACCGCCTATCCCCAGGATTTTGCGGAATTCTCAAAAACTCCGAGATTTCTACACGTCCATGCCCCTCGCTCCTAACTTGTCCACTGTCGAATACATTCCTACTCGTCTTCTAAATCTGCTGCAGACACTACGAAAACACTTCCCAAGGCATCGACTCCTTTTATCCGATTTCTCGTCCCTCCCGAACACGATACCGGGTATCAATGCACCGGTCGTACAGACCCGATTCCAGAACATCACTGTGCCGTGCTCAACACTTCTTGTCAAGCAAGGTTATTTCGACATTTTTTTTCCTACGAATTTTGAATGTCTCCGCGACATGTACGAATTCACACTAGCCCAGCCTTCTGGCGACGACCTTCTGGAAGGGGAGCCCCCTCGGATATCACCTTTGAGTGGATCCTCGACACCCGTTTCCCTCGGCTTCGATTTCTTTAACTCTTACCAGCCCCCTAACAGGAGGAAGCCTATCGATGGCGTAGCGTCTGCTAGTGGCCTTCCCATCGGAGAGCGTAAATCCAGCGTGTTTTCACATACTCAATTCCTGGAAACATACGGTGAATTAGACAAAACGAGCCTACGAAATGGAGAAAATCCCATGTTGGATTTCTATAAGAATGTAAAGTTCTTGTTCTGAGACCAGAACAAACTGTCAACCCCTCTGGCAAGTCACTCTATCCTTTTGCGCAAGATGTATAGGTAGTAATGAAACGTTTCTCCTAGTTCTCTGATCTCTAAGCTTGTTCCATCTCTCTGAAGATATCGGCGACGGAAGTGAGGCTGCCCGAAGGTCAGGTAGATGAAGGTGCCTTTGGGCTTTAAGATTCTGTCACATAGCATTAGTATTAATAAAATCCCCGATGACGATCTTCACACATACCTCAAAGTTTCATCCACTTCCATGTTGCAGTTACTGACTACATCTTCAGGTGGGTCCCATACGTCGCCTTTCGCAGTCATCATGGCATCCATCGTACCTGTTCAAGGATCAATAAGAACAAGAGCTGGGCATCCTTGAAGTTCCTGACCCTTGTCGATCGCAACATCAAAAGTTGCTTCATCGAATTGCAAGTTACGAACATCCATTTCATGCCCTCAAGGAATTTTAAGATTATCGATCTTCAAAACAGCTATCATAGAAACGCACAGGTCATACTTGGTCGTGATTCTCGGTGCTGTTCTCGCATTTTTTCAATCACAACCCCAGAATACTGCTTGACTCTTAGAAAAGCTGGAGATTAGATTTGCAGATCAACGAACGTCGATATTAATTATGTTGCAATAACCGTCTTCCCACATCTTGGGAGTGCAGAGTCAGTAAGGTGTGTGGATAAGTGGAATTTGAAAACACACATCTTCTGAGAGCTTAGAGTTGCCGCATCCAAGCATGAGAATCCTCACCGATTTATCTGGAATCAGTTCATGAATGAGTCCAGACAGATCATTGTAGGACTTGAACCAGTCGAACGAGTCCTCTTTCCCGCCTCTGCAAGATTTTGTAAGTAGACACAAATGAATGGGTGGATCTTACTCGGAGTATCGCGAATCCCTGTTTTCCGAGTCAAATAAAATAAACTATAAAACGAATGCACAAACCAATACTCCTTCGTTCCATATTGCTCGTTTCTAGCAGGCAAGGAAGTCATTTGACATTTGGACCTACTCGGCAAAATCACTGATCTAGAGTCCGGCATTTGTTGTTTGCAAGTTTACACTTGGTTTACACCATCTCCTTCCTCTCCATGCCTCCAAGTCGTTTCGAGCCATCATCAATAAAGAACAAAATAAAGCGAGAGGAAGTTGCCAGGAAATCCAAAAAGACCAAAAATCAACAAAAACTGCAAAAGAGGCTTGCACAAGCCAAATTGGAATCCAAGGACCCTGCACTGAAAAAGGTGAAATCCACTCCTGTACTTGGTTGGAAGAAACAATGCTGAAGCAACGATGTTAGAAAAGACTAGCAGAAAATGTTCCTCGTACACTTGATAATATGCGAGAATTCGATCTGACCATCCTGACTGCTGATCCATCCAAATTGGATCATTTACAAGAGGAAGAGCTCGCTCAAGACCTTGCTAGCGACCCTTTCGCATCATACTTCAATACCGTCGAGAACAATACCAGCCCACCCAAGGTTCTAATAACCACTTCCCCTCAGGCTTCGAAAGCCACATACGATTTCTGTGATGAGCTTCTTGGCGTGTTTCCAGGTGCAGAATTTAGAAGAAGGACGAAGGGGAAAGGATTTGAATTAGGACGAATCGCAGGCTGGGCAGCTGATAGGGGATACAAGCACATGTGCGTTGTGAACGAGGATATGAAGAAGCCAAGTGCGCATCTCAATGTTGTTTGGACGTCGTCTAACACACCTCTGTCAGATGCCATTACACTAATTTATCTCCCGGATGGCCCTTCTGCCTACTTCAAGTTGACATCCATAGAGCTTACGAAACAAATATTCGTATGATCTTTTCCTACAACCTACAAAAATGCATGCTCAATTTCGCACAGGGTCATGGAAGAGCAACTGCCCATTATCCTGAACTTGTGCTCAACGGATTTGTAACCCGGCTCGGACACACGATTGGCAGAATGTTTCAAACAGCATTTCCTCAGCTACCCGAATTCCAGGGAAGACAAGTGGTAACGTTCCACAACCAGCGTGATTTTATCTTCTTCAGGCGGCATAGGTAGTACTCTACAGATTATCGAACTGTTTAACCACTCATTTCTTCACAGATATGCTTTTCGATCACCAGAAAAGGTTGCTCTGCAAGAAATAGGGCCCCGATTTACGCTTAAGCTTAGATGGTTGAAAAAGGGGATTCCAGCTGTCTACAACTACCAACCATCACCTTTCGATTCTCAAGCGGGAGAGACTGCGAAAGAATCTCCAACAGCTGCTGATGAATATCATTCGGAGAGAAAGACTGAACTTACTATCCCTCCATTACAAGATGAGTTTGTCTGGCAGTGGAAGGTTTGTCCTTAAGCACTCCATTTCATTCACTGCCTGATTTGGTTACTCTACAGCCTGATTTGGAGACCTCGAGGAAGACTTTCTTTCTCTGAAAGTTACATGAGGCATTGAACGCGCTCACTGTATTCCACAAAGTCGTTGGTAAACCGGTAACGAACCAGCTTAGCTGCATAGGTTCAAAATAATGCAATTTCGCAAGCGCAACATTCAAGAGTCGACTGTTGCATATTCATCATATCTACAATTTAGAAGTCGGTTGAGCAACCTGTTTATGCAGAGCATACAAGTCTTCAGCGGCTTTCGCAATTTCTTGTACGAATTGTGCATTCGGCAGCTCCTTCCGGGAAGTAACGGTAAATTGCAGGCGGTCTGACAATGCATTAACAACAAAACAACCAATGTCCCTTCGGGGTAATTCTTACCTTCGTATCCCGTCATGTAGGCCACCCCAAAGCCATCAGGAACAACCTGACAACAGATAAGAGCGACATAAGATGTGAAGCCAAACAAATTACCTCTCCCCAACCATAGACAAGGAAATGTTTTGAAAAGACCGCAGAAGTACTCAAAACCCATCTTGATGACCTTTGAAAAACACGGTCCTTGAACAGCTCCGGAATCGCTTCATCTTCCTTCAAAAGATTCTTTAGACCTGTGTTCGTTGTTGTTAGATTGTTAACAAAATGTCAACAAGTTCGTACCGAATAGGTGTCGATCCACACCCTCGCCCCGCCCTGCTGCCTTCGCAAGGATGATATGTTTACTAACCGCTTGGTCAAATAACCGCTTCCGCAACTCCGGTAAACTTTTCTTATCGTCCATGCTCTTAGCCCAAGCGTCTGACTCGCTGGTCACGACGCGTATTGTCTCTGTTCTCCCTTTGAAGAATTTCCGTGTCGACGCCGCTTCGTACGTCCCGCCATTTCGCTGCTTATCCCCTAATAACCTCCTGAATGCCAACTGGATGATCATTTGAGCCCAGGAATCGGGAGATACGCCGAATTTCTTTATGGCGGCTTTGCCATATGTCGTCAAATGGTATCCAAGTTCCTGACTCTCAATTAGCTGGAATGCAGCACTATCGGCTCTCTCAATGGCCCGGATTGTTGTTGGCAAGATTTCCCAATCCAGAGGGATTGGTGGGGGCCCATCATCACCAGCCAGCTTGCCATGATCAAATGTCGGACTATAGAGCATTTCTAAAACGTCATGGCACATACGGACAGTCGGAGTTCCATCCATCACAGAATGTTCCCCCATGAGTCCGGCGAGTCCATTATCATAGACTATGAATTGTACTGGCTTGTCAACCCAGCGATTCCTCAGGCCGATTGGTGCCTGATTTACCACATCCCCATGCCACAGAGCCCGGCTGTGCTGAACTGGACCGGAAGGACGAGACGACTCTAAGCTCAGAACGAAGGCGGCTGAATGGAGCTCTTTAAGGATCGTAGAGTTGTGAGAACTGGACGCTAACTCCGTGTAATCCTGAAACAATATTGACCAAAAAAAGAGAATAAATATTTTCACAAACCTTTGACCATACATCTCGGTTAGAAGCAGTCAAAACCCCGACTCCAGGATAATCGTGCAGGGTGTTGTTGTATACGTGTTCCAATTGTCTAGTTGAAATGGTTTCAATTTGGAAACGGTCAAACGAGATACAAAATACGAACTTTTCGATCTCTTGTGTACTCAATATTCTCCCATCCCGTGCAACATCGATCTTCCATAAACGATTCCTGCGAATGGCAATGATATGGCCAGAGTCGCCCAAGTCACCGGGCTGGGCATAAGATATACTCCAATCAAGCCCTTCCCCAGGAACACGGCAACAATCAAACATCCACCTGTGAGAAGTATATTGCGCATTCAACTTCAGAAACAACGAATGTTCCTCACCGAAATGTGTCCATACATAATGGGCCTTCTTTCGTTGCATCTGGTTCAATGAGACCCCTTTTCAACTGTTGCCTAAAGATCATCGCAGCTCTGGTTATGCCTGCCGCTCGAGAAATGGGATTCTGCGATAGATGCGGAGGATTGTCGAAGCCATCTGTTGAGGTAAGTCGGGTGTGTTTCTCGCGAAGAGTGAGGAGATGTACAGTAATACGAGACGTTAACCACAACCTAAAATCATGTTAAAAAGAGCCTCGATATTGGGCTTTCGCGTACCGAATCTCGATAACCTAGATACCCAGTGTCGTCCCACCATTCTTCAAGCCAATGTGAACGGTTTTTGGCTCGCTCGAGCAACCGACTGTGGAGAATAGGCCCCAGATTGGTAGCAAATTCATCAATCTTCTTCACAACGCTGGTATATTCGATATCGGAGTAAGCTATTGGCCTCAAGGACTCCTTTAAACGGAGAAGAGTGTCGTCGAAATCTGGGACAGGAAGTTTCGACAGTTTCGATTGTGCACGAAAGGTTAGGTTAGGGAGTTCAGGCGCAGCTGCTTTCCAATCAATGGGTCGCACGCGTGGCGGTTGCTTGAAGGACATTGAACGTCGTCCGCAAATTGTTAGAGGCGAGAGAGGCGAGCGGGATAAAATGCTCATTGAGACCGTCGCTGAGGTCGGTTATTGGTTGCATCTGATTTTCAGGAAGGACCGGAAGCCGGCTCAAGTTGTTCCTCTGGTTCGATTGTTTTGTCTCGAAATAGGAAACAACTTCGGCAGGGCTTTCTTTATCGACCTGTCCTTTGCTCCAGATCAGGGTGCACAGATGGAATACTAGATTGCTAGGTGCTGCAACAATGGTGAGAAACAAGAGGACGTCTTTTCCATATCGGCACAATCAATACATCTTACCCGTGCCAAATGTCGAATTGCTCCAAAAATCCAGGATAGCGAAACAAGTTGGAGAATGGAATCCTGCAATTACTCACCGGCGACTTTTACCAGAAACTATACAAACTAACAACGAAAACTCAAAATATAGGACCCAACTTGGATAACGAGCTACATACTACCTCCACGCATTTCCATCCTTAACGTTTTAACAGCCACCTCCGGACACCAATTTGCCTTCGTATCGCATACGGCGATTCTGTATTATCCCGTTCATCCTCTAAAACGATCGTCTCGCTCCGACTCAGTCCCCGAAGACTACATTCGACTCTTTACTATCGCCGCTAACCCATGAATTCGGCAAGGGGGATGCCCCGAATATTTTAGAACGACAATGTGGGCCTGTAAGTAAGTATCCATGTCACTGTCAAAATTATTCCGCCGGCACGAGAGAAGTGAAGTGGAAGACGAAATCGCATCGTAGTCTTCATGTCGTCAGTGAATCTGCGGGGCATAGATCAGATAGCGATAGTTTTGAGGAGAGGTGGTAGTCAGATTTTGGTATTCGGAATTTTGGGGGAGTCTAAGGTGTCGTTCCAGCTTCTTTCGCACGGAACAAACTACAATTGAATATGCCTCGTGGTCGTTCAAAATCGCAAGTAGGCGCTCAGCACACTTCTTTGACACAGACTCGATCCCCAAATTTCCACGGAAGGCAGCTGGTTGTAACATGCAGCTGACTGAAGTTTTAGAAAATGTATTAGCTGGAAAGCAACAAATCGTATCGCATGACGGGACTGGGCAATATCAAGCCACCTCAGAGTCTACGAGCGTTGGCACTTCGGCATGCGGTCTTGCAGCACTAAATTGTGCGAGGAAAGCCTTCCGACTGTATCAAGATCCAGACGACAATTGCTGTTGGACAGATAAGACGGTGGTTCACGACAAGGATCTCCTGTGTCGTTGCCTCTCACGACAGACAACCGAAGTGGGTCCACATCATTCATCACGATCTGCATCATATTAAACCATCGAACTCAGGATGTTATGACCATTTGTTCGTCATGGACAGTCAACACGCATCTGGACGTCGAGGAGATTTTGGCTCTGCCAATATTCAAACATGCTTTCGATCTTGTCCAGACTGAATATGGTCGGATCAACCATAAGAGGCTCTTGGAATTGCTCCAGTAAGTTAAGGAAATGCTTACTGGGAGCTCTCGACTGATTAGACTTGATTGATCAGGCAGATGGTAACTATCGACGGCGTTGCTGCCGCAGTTATTACGCGACCACCAGAGATACTTTTGTGTTTAAAGATGTCTGTTTCACACCAGACCATCTTCATCATATTCGACTCGCATCCGCGTCCTTCTCACCCGAACGGTTCTGGTTTCACTCTGAACTCGACTTCTGAAGCCACTGCTGCCTGCCTGGAGGACCTATTGTCGATCGATTCGGGCATATTATCTGATCCCTTGCTATTCTGGCAAGCCCAAACACTAGGACAATTCTCGGCACACATTTTGGTCCCCAGAAGAGATGTGGTCTATTCTCCACAAATCGACGAGATCCTCATGGACGCCACTGCTAAAATGTTGATTTTGATGGCCGAGTTATCACAGCTCAAGAACCAAGAGTTGGACCTAATCGAACGAAACGAGAATCTTACAAACAGGTTGGATCGGATTGAGCGCTCGCGATTAAAAACTAGCGCCAAAGGCAAAGGCAGGGCGGTCGAGACAGACTCTTTGCGAACTAACTCCTGGCACAGTAACCCTTATCCTGGACCTGAGAATACTAATCATTCTATTCCGGGAGCCTCGTCTCGGATGTTGCACTCAAGCGAGGAGCTCGCCAAATATTTACAGGCTCAATTTGACGAGGAGGATCAAAAACTTGCCACTGAACACCAAAAACTGCAAAAACAACATAAAGTTTTTGAATGCGGGGTCTGCTTTGAGACGTTTTTACAAGACTTCGTCGCTCAAATCAGGGGTTGCAAACATAGTTTCTGTCGTGATTGTCTTCGTCAACATGCCACCACGACCATCGAAGATCGTCGGTATCCCGTATTTTGTCCTGCTTGCCTCGTTGACAACACCAGAAAGCCTATGAGTAAGTTTCTAGTATATCTTCGATGCTGATTGATTCATAACCATCAACAGAAATAAATGATGAGCTTTTACAAACGTTGGGTATATCAAATCCAACATATGCGATTTTCCAAGAGTTGCAGCTCTCTGCTCATTCTATCAGCTTGCACTGCCGTCGGTAAGACGCGATTACGACTGCTCGCGGTAATCTATCAACCTCGTTATTGTTAGCTGCAATCAAACGATGTTCGTCGATAAGGCTCAATATCAATCCATGGAGACCATTGTCTGCCCCTTACGAGGCTGCGACCACGTATGGTGCAAGAAATGCGAACGTTCTATACAACAGCCAGGACCTCAACATTCTTGCAATGGCTCCACCGAACTTGAGGACTTGGTGAAGGCCAGTGGCTGGCGACGCTGCCCAGGTAAAAATCCATTTCACGGGAATGACAGGTCAATTGACTGACATTGGCTTACAGGTTGTGAGGCAGTAATACAGAAGGCATCTGGTTGCAACCACATGACGGTACGCTTGAGTTCCCCTGTGTCTTAGAGCGCATATTTATGGTCCTTTAGTGTGCGTCTCCAAATTGCAATACGCAAGTGTTCATTCACTCTCATAAATCGCCTAACTGACTTTCACTTGAAGCCATTTTTGCTACATCTGCGGTGAAATGATAACGAGGTCAGAATTGAAGAAAGAGATTCGACAAGCTGTAGCTGCACACTATCAAAAGTGTAAAATATTTGATCAGTAAATAATTCTTATTGCCTCTCTATCGGCCCGGTGAATCCAGAGATACTATGTAACTGCGGACTCGGAAACCCTCAATAAGTTTGCTTACCGAGTCATAACATAGCCCACATTTCAGAGCAGATGAACAACCTTCCAGACAGGCCCCTCGTGGTCAAGTGTACGTTCGACAAGTGGCACAAGAGGATAACGTTCAATTCAGCGCGGAACTGCTCCTATGATCTTCTCCGACGAAAGGTAGTAAGAATTACATTGTTGTAGACAAATACGATTGATTCCGTCTAGGTCGAGCAAGGGTTCGCCCTTTCTGCTTCATCCTATGCCATTACCTACAAGGACGACGACGGAGAGATTACGAATATCACCACCAACGATGATCTTGTGGAAGCTATCCAGTATTTCCAAGCTGGGGATGATGTTCCGTCGTCCTCAGCGGCATCAATATTGTCTGGTCGCAGCTTCGGGGCGCGCAAAATAACTCTTCGTGTTGCCATAACTGTTGACTACGACGGACCCAGCCTGTCTGACACTTCTTCCCTCGCCAGTCTCGACGATTTCAGAGCACGCAATAATAGCCAACTATCATTCTCTGTTATTTCAGCCCCTGTTGAAGTTGACGATGACTCTGTCACCGTCAGCTCAAGAGACCCAGGATTATCTGCTGCTCGTAACCCAGCAACTCCGATTCCATATCAACAACCCATGTCGAAACAACAAAGTCTGCAAACGCTCGAAATGTTGGGCGATGAGGTTGCTAGCAGTCAACGCACGAAATCTACAAATGGTATATTCCATCATGAAGATCCTCTTGATATTGACAATGAAATCCTTACTGCGTCGGAGCGTTTTCCTTCTGATCCATCATCGGTTTTCCAAAGACTGAAACTTTCCGAGGTGCTAGCAGACGACGGTTCTAGTATTGACATTGATCACCTGGCGGCCAGCGAGCGTGGTGCTGCTTGGCTACGTGATCAAAATGAGAGGGCTATTCGTTCCAAGATTGGGGCCCTTCGTGAGCCTTCAGAACCAGACCTTCTTTCGCTAACACCCGACGACCCTTTGGATGGAGATTTGGCATTGGAAAGAGATCCAAGGGGGAGATATTATTACTCTTACACATCTGGATCGTCGGCTTCTCAGGCTCAAGGATCGGTTTATGATGACGGGCAACAAAGCAATGAGGAGGGATATATCGAGGTTCATCCATACGAAGGTCGGCCGCGGCCAACCTCAATGCATCTCAATTGGCTAGCCTCTCAGCGCATACAAGCCGATACTTCCGATATACTCTCCGAGTCTGTACCGAAGGGAGAGGGTGGCTCACCACTTTTCGATCTCGACCAATCACTCTTATCAGTCCCAGGTCCACCTGAAGATATTATCACCGACTGCTCAAACTGTGGTGTGCTTCTTGACGCTATCCGTTATGTCTGTTCGACATGTGGCCCAAGGTCTCCCATCAGAACGTCTTCAAACATAAATAGAGAGATGGAGGATTCTCCAACCACAGTTTACTCCTACCCACCCGACCGGCATCCGCTTTTCTCAAGTCCAAATTTCAGCTCGTCACAGACCATTGTGGCAAGCTCCAGCTCCTCTTGCGATAAGCCTCTCCCATCCCTGCCGTCGTCCTTACCATCTTCACTATGTTCTGTATTTAACTCTTCGAAAAAGCAGCTAAAGCTACCCAGTATGCCTACCACCGAAAAGCCAAGTGGATATGAACTCTGTGCGATGTGTCTTGAGACTGTGGGTATTAATCATGCTGTTGAAGCTGGGCTGGCTATGCCGGGAACATCACCAGTTTTCGGTAACACACAATCTATGCACGACGACCCTCAGATTGCATCACAGTGGAGGCGAGCTGCCCCGAAGAAGGGGAAAATGAGACATGCGTATAAGGAGAAAGCATGGGGTCAAAATGGATGGGAAGATGTTGGTGCGTCCTGATGATTGTTACTCAACAATCGCTAAGATTAGCGAACAGTTCTGGACGAAACTCAAGTTTCCAAGTGTTCTACATGTTCAGCAGTAACGGAGAGAATGCGATATAAGTGCATATCATGCGAGAAGTCGTTTCTATGTCGTGCATGTTATAGGTCTGATCCAAAATTCTTGACTTCATTCAATATCTAAAATGGACTCTAAACAGTCAAGTTCATGAATTACACCCATCCCATGCATTTTGCATTGTCCCGGATAAACCCATTGAATCGCTCATCGACGATAGTTATCTAACCGACACAGCAGAGGGGACTAATGAAGAGCTCTGTAAGTCAAGAAACGATCACTATTGAAGTTTATTCAACGTCAGTATAGCTCTTATACACCCAGGCGTCAAGTGTGCACAGTGAGTCAGAAGAATTTATTTTAAACAAATATCAAACCTCTTTGAAGTTGTCTCCTCGACATCGTTGGGGCACGTTTCCATTGTGCGATTTGCGACTCCGTTGATATTTGTTCCAACTGTGAATCTGCTGGCCTTCCTGGCAATCTTGACTCATCTGATGGTGGGCACAACTCCTCGCACATACTCATTAAGGTTAGTAGAAGTAGATCCGCTTGACCGACCGCTGATTATGTTGTTTTCATCATAGATTCCTTATCCGCTAGAAAATACAGAGGTGCAGTTTATTTCGTTTTTGAGAACACTTTGCTTGATAGTCTCCAAACAGTTGCGAAACGCAAGTAGACGCGCCTTGCATCTTTGGAAAGGACGTGATGCCGCCCATGTGGCTTTTGGTTCTGGAAGAGCAATAGACAGCTCGGAGGCATCTTCCTACGCGCAAACTCTGATTGGAAGTGGTTCAAGACATAGGACAGATTCAAGTGACCATAATCTATTCTGTGGTGGTTGCAGTCGAGTTGTGCTATCTGCTTGACATGTGAAGATTTGGCTAATTAAATTACAGCTTATCAGCGGAGTGCGTTACCAGTGTGGCCGTTGCCCATCCAAACCCACCGCATATAACCTGGTACAAAAAAACTTCTCGTTACATCAGGACAATACTGATTGAGTTGCAGTGCTCATCTTGCGAGCCGCAATCCTACTTGATACATGATCCGATGCATATATTCATCAAGTTTCCCCGACCAGTAAATCGCCCTGTGGAAGAGCAGTACCCCATTTTGCCCCCATTGTGTGACTTTCAATATCCAATTCGTCTTGGCCTAATGGTACTTCCTAGGTATAAAATCCCTGCTGGTCCTCTGGCGAACGCTCCTCAGAGCTTTGATCCCAGAGGTAAGTTTTCTCCGCCCAACCCCAAAAAAATTAACACCATCGTAGCATATCTAACCTCCTTGGTACATTCCTCGGCTCTGTGCGATCGTTGTATGACGCCGATTGAGGGAGAGTGGTTTAGATGTTGCTACTGTTCAAGGGACTTGTGTGATGCCTGTGAAGCAGTAGACACACATAACGATACCCATGTGTTTATTGTTCTTAAGTCCGTGGTGAGTGGTCCTTTGAATTCCATTGGTATTGGATACCTTCATGCGTAAATTTGTAGGTAGACATGCAATCATTCAAGTGAGTAAATATTGTTTGAAAGTCAACTACACAATCTCATTAAACTCAGACATTTTGCCAATGTCGACAGTCATGCTGCAAGCTTACCTATTATTCCATATCTTGTCTATCGTTAATTAAACTGCTGCAAATGTATTAAATACGCTGCATTCCCAAAAAGATAATAATTTACACTTCTACCCCTTCTTGAAACCTGTACAAATTGTTAGTAAAATCCTACGTCGCTATACAATCCTGATTCCTCATACCTAACCGACGCCGTTCATAGAAAAGATCTGTTCTGCTGGCGCCCAGATTCACTATCTTAGGACATCCATCTCGATCCTTTTCTTGACTTGTGCACTCGCCGCAATAATAAGCATCAGAAATACCTGTGAAGTCCACATGTAGGTTTGAATGGGAGGAATCAATATTTATGCTTGCCAGGAGCACCGCAAATTATGCATCTGCCGCCATAGGTTCCGAAATTACACTCGTCACAAATTCGAACAAGGGTTTCTGGTCTGACGTAGGAGTCGCACACGGGACTAACAGACGTCCTTGTAAGATAAAAGCCAGAAAAAATAAATGCAACACACCATTTACCGTCGCATTTCTCACAAAGACGTCCGATGGCTATGAATCTATTAGAGAGATTGTAGTAGTCGAAACAAAGGGAAATCACCGATGCCTGGTTGACGCCGACACATAATGAGATCTGCAAGTCCATAAGCAATTTGACCGGGTGCTATTCTGAAAAACCAATACCTGGATGATGTTTTGACATGATGGAGGATAGCAAGCTTCGTCACGCGACCTCATTATTAATATTATAGAAATTGAAATTTCATTGATTTACAGTAATTGCTCGTAGGTACTTTCTATGATAAAGACGAATACAAAACAGAAAATGGTTGAGCCAACGATGCTTCACGACAAATGGAAACTTCCAACTCCTTCTTGCATTGCGACCCTCAGTTTTTCTTTCATAACTTGCTTCGAACTATATTCCGGGAGTTTTAAATAATTCACGCAAGTCATTACGCTGGGAAGGTAGTCGTCTGCCTTCAACGGGTGTTCATGAGGCTTTCGAACGACAGTAAGCGGTGGATTCAGCCCGCGGAAACCTATGAAGTCAAACTTAATAAATGCTTTTGTTGGTTTGTAGCAAATCATACCGCCAATCGGTAATTTAGGACTTCCGGTAATAAACTGTAGGAGTGCACGACGAGTCGTGACATCATAGTCACCCATGATTTCGATGAGATCGCGAATCGCCTTGCTTTCAACATTGAAACCGTGGTCCGCCTTCAACGCCTCCGAGAGAGCTTGAAACCGATCAGCGAATGTAGATCCCGTGATTAGACAACATACTTTCAATGTTCCAATCTTCATCAGAATTTCCGAAGAGCATAACTAGCTCGTCAGCGGAGAATGCTTTCAGGTCGGTGATGGGGAAAACTTTCGAGAAACCTTCTCTGAAAGCTTTGACTTGGATTGCGATTCCTTTGCCAATGATCGCATCTAGGACCTCAGCAATGTATTCATTGACATTCTCCAGTGTAACAAGAGTATCCTTCCCGTTCGGCTACAAGCCAATGAATGATGGCAAAGACTAAAGTTATAAGATGTTAAACTTACACGAAGCTCAATGTCATAGCCAGGGATCGTAAAATCAAGGGCAAGGTCTTCAATGCTAGTTCGCTCTATCTTTGCAACCTTTCGAGAGAGCTGAAGCGTGCTTTGTGATCCTGCGAACTCAATTGATTGTGGATAGGTAACTTACTTTATCTTTTGGGATTAATTTTTGATCCAGGGCTAAGGCTTGGACTTTCGTAAGGGAGTTGGCGAGTTCAACGTCAATGAGCTGGGTAAATTCAGCACAGAGAATGGGGCAGAGAGAACAGAACCAGACCTTGAGAGTCGCAGTCGTCAAGGGAACAACTTCTCCGAGCACAAGTTTCAAAAAGACCTTATTGAAAGTCAAGTCGATGATGCGCGAGTCAAGCATTGCTTTTGCAGCGAATTGTCCAATGACATGGAGGATATGCGTCCGCTTCCTAACCCAGAGTCAGCATATAGTGATACATTCGACAAGAACAGCCTCACTGTCCGCCATCATTACAAATATCCTCGTGGCTAAGGGGAGCAGGATAAAGTCCTCGAGGGTGATCAACATAAACATTTGAGCCACAGGGATCTACGTCTCGCCATATCTTCAAATCCTTTCTCGCGAATTCTTTGGACACCAGAGTATAGAATTCGAGGGTCGGTCCGAGGCCGGTACCAACTTCTTCAAAATATTCAACTTCAAGGATGGATGATGATGATCCATAGAGTTCGAACACCTTGACAGCAGATTCCAACACGTGTTTTCGAGAAATGCGGACTTTTTGCCTTTGTAGCCTACCAAGAAACCCGATGCCGTCATCGCGCCTGGAGGTGTCTTGACCTCGGATTTGCTGACTTTGCCACTTCAGGATCAAACGAGCGTAACCGAAGGACGTAGATTGCAGAAAGTTGTAACGAGTAGCGAAGGGGAATAGGAAGGGGAAGTGTTGAGGTAGGTCAAGGGCCCAGTCGGGCAAGCAGGAGCTGTGTACTTGCATAAGCAGGGCATCTAATTTGTTTCTTTGGAGAATTCACCTTGCGACAATCATTGGTTCCTCCAACTGACGAGTTAGCTTTGCAGTCAGCTTATTGTTCACAAATGCAGCGTCAGAAAGATTTCGTTTATCCAGCCCAAGACTAGCTCTTTCAGATTCAAGAGTATTGAGGTGGTACAGCACGCGGAGGAGACGGAGAATTTTGGCATGAGGGGCATCTTCAGGTAGAGAGGATAAGTTCGGCGTAGGTGATCGCTTGTTGGAATCAGAAGTGTCCCCACGTACTAAAATGGTTGATTAATTTGTAAGCGCGAGGTATAATATTCATAAGTCCATACTTTCAGGGCTAGGCGCAGGGCCAGAGACTTTCTTGAATTTGATCGTATAAACGCCTTGCCATATCATATTCAAAGAAGTTGCTGCAGCAGTTTTCTTTCTCATCTCATGCTGATGGATGGCCCCGTAAATCGTTAGATCCAGTGGCAAGGTGTGATCATCCATCGAGAATTCCAGGTGCCAATCAGTGGGTTTGGCCTTCAATGCAGCTGCGTATGAAGCTTTGGAGGAGAGTGCATTCCGTACCAATAACTGTGATGCTGCACTTGGCGTACCCACTCTCGTACCATCAGGGGTTTGTGCTTCAACTTTACTACCGTCTGGGAAAGTAGGAATTGAGAAATAATCATCTGGAAACGTTCGTCACTCACCTTCTGCAACAGACAAAGTAATTGTTTTCTCAGAAATTGAGTTATCGGGGTCTATCTCATCATCGAAAATCTCTGCATCGAAGTTTTCGTCTTCTGAAAATTCTGCTTGAAGTTCCGAATCGACAATTTCACTCGATGCTGGTTCAGCACCTGAAGAAATTGCGTTCCCTGCACTTAAAATTGTCTCAGATATGTTATTGAAGGGTGCCGATGTTGTCGAAGCCACAGGAACTTGGTTTGCCAGGCGTTGACTTCGCCGGCGTTGAGAAGATTGCACTGAACCGGAAGTCGTGATGTTTGGTTCCGTTACCTTTGGTGGCTTTGTAGGTACTTCATCACCTGGAGGTTTCAAACTTGACCCAATATAGCCTGACGCAGTCAATGCTGCAAACATTCCAGATAATCGTGAACCGCTGCTCAACAGTCCAGAGACGCGAGGTCGGAGGTAATCGTGAAGGGCTTGGAAAGTAGCTATGGCATGAATGGAGACGACGATGTTGTGTAAATTTTTTGGTATGTCGGAGTCATCACCAGCGACAAGCCGAAGACGAAGCTGCCTGGCGAGTAATGATGGCGAACTTCGTTTAGAATCTGTGAAAGTTGATGAGCACTGATGTTATGCAGACAGGTCGTCACGAACCGTCGCTGTTTGACGCAACAGTAATAACATCAAAAGTTTCCATCCTCGTGAGACTTTCTTGTAGCTTCTTGACCAAAGTCGCGAAGGGCGTTTGGCTGGCATTCAGACTTTTTATCTTGCGAGCAGCAAATGCATCCAACAGAATTTCTTTGCGTCTTTGGAGGTCGACTACACAGGTGCCCTGTGAATGGAGGCTCGAAGACTGAGTGATAGCATTGTACACACCTGTGCGGTTTTCATCCGTCGCGAACTGGAGTAGGCTGTCAACCACACCACTTTTCAGTAGCTCGAAGCTGGAAACAGAAGTATGCGGGGATGCAAACAACTCTGCAAGTTCCCACAATGACTCGGAATAGTCTTTATCACACGAGTGAGGTGAAGATATTTTACCAACCAGACAGCAGAGAGTCTGGAAAGCGCCATCTTGCTCCGCGACCTCTTTGTCCAACAGATACTTGAACTGAATCACCCTGGCTCGTAAAGTTGAGGCGTCTTCAGGGTCAAGCGACATGGGTGCCTTCTTGAAGCCGCTGACAGGAGGCAGAACAGATGGAGGCCCTTCCTCAGTTGACTCAGTGCCCTCTTTTTCTTTGTCCTTCGCTTTTGCAGTAGTCAGCGATCTTTCACTGAAGAGTTCAATTTCGTGGAAAACCCCTTCACGTCGAAAAGCAGGATTGTACAGCGAGGGCAACTTGGATAACAGCATATCGACAAGTTGAAGAGCCCCGATGACAAGAGTTGGGTGATCCTTGGACGAGAGGATAGAAGATGCAAAACTAGCGACTGGCACAAACTGGAAAAATAATTTGATTCGGAACTGAGTATCAAATGTGGATATAGCGCACCATAAAGACTTGTTTTAGCCCTTCTGCTTCCAAAAAGCTGACTGTCTTCAAGATACCGGTCAGAGTCTTCATCCTAATAGGGGCGCTCACGCTAGCCGCATAAACATCCACAAGAATAGGCACAAGGAGCTGCATAAACCGGCCAACAACGACAGATTTGGATCTTAATAGCTCTGTCCGACTAGGTGAGCTCACAGCATCAATATTAGGAAGCACGGCGGATGATTCCATGTTTTCTTCGGCATCCGCATCTTCTGGAGTAGAAGTGGTAGGAAGAATCGCGTTGGCTGCGGGCGCTTGTACAGCCAAGCGTGTTGCAACACGGTCAGCCTTTGCCTTCGCTTTCACCATCCGAGCTAGCGATTTTTCGGTGTATCCCTTATGATCGAAAACCCCGTCTATAAACATAATGAGTAAACAGACAAGAGTGGGTGTCAGAAATTCTCGCCTTTGGGCAGAGGAGGTAACAATTCCGACACAAGACTGAGGGCTTCTTCCACCTGATCCTTGGGTCTGTGTGCCATGTTCTCCATAACTGTCATGTCAGCGAGACCCCCTCCGAGGCCTTGTCCATTTGCTGCTCCACCTTGGTCAGAATGGGATTCTGAATCTGAAGACGAAGGGAGGACACCCGTCAGGATTTGATATAAAGTATCGACAATATCAGCTTCGAGGAGTGTAATTGCAATTTTGGGGCTAGCTCGTGCTGACGTCGCCAGAGCACGCAATAGCAGAGTGTAAGTATTTGCAGCAATCAAGGGCGAACCACCAGCTGGCAAGAGTAATTGGTTGACAGCCTTGATCAACTCTGTGTCAACCAGAGACTCCAAATTCTCAACAGAGCTACGATGGTACGAATCAACGACTCGAATGACGCATACACATGCATACTCCACAAGACGTTGATCAGAATATCCAAGGCAATTGCGGATGATTGACCAAACCCCACGAATCATTGGGAACTGATCTGATGCAAGATTGCGGCAGCAATTCGATGCGGCTTGCAAGGCGGTCCTTTGCACTGCAATAGAGAAAAAATCCAGATAGTTCAGAAGAGCTGCCAAGCCACCTTCACGGACAATGGCGCTTGGGAATTCTTCAGAGATCTTTTCCATAGTCTAGGGCACATATTTAAACCCTGAGACTAGAATAGGCAGAAAGAACTTACACTGAGAGTTTGCTCCGCCAGATCGATATAAGAAATCTCGATCAATTTGCTGCAAAGCACTGGGATAGCGCCATGGTAAACCACAGTGTGCGCCACACCAGGTAGAGCCTCCATGAGGTTGGCTAAGCACCTGCAAGCTAAAACTTGTGCTTCAAGGTTCTCATCTCCCTGGAAGTCGCCAGAGCTCATCGCAAGGGCAGCAGCAAGGGCAGCGTCCTCATCACGTTCGCTTGTATTCGGATTTTCTTCGTCGGAATCATTGTCTCCACCACGGCCGCCAAGAATCCTCACAAGTTCCTTGACAAACTGCTCCACCTGGAATGATCCGGCCAAAGTATCCTCGGTGCTGATACTGAGCAATTCGCTCAATTCCTGCAAGGTCAGCATCCTCGTCGTGGGATCAGCAGTGACTTTGATGTTGTTCAGCATTGTCTTCAGTCGCGACGAAAGCGACATCATGTATGATCCAAATTGGCGATAGTCGCCGAAGATTGCCAGTGCCGAAGCCTCGTCCATGCCACCAGGGATGGGAGGCGCATCACTCGATGGAACTCTATCTACGTTCCCAGGTCCATGGTTTTCGTCTCCCTCTTCGTCGTCGTCATCTTCGTCCTCGCCTTCTTCGTCATCAACATTAGCGGTCTTGTTATTTTGCTGATCGTATTCCTTACTGTCGTCTTGGGCAGGTTCCTCAGTAATAACCTTTTCTCCCATCGGGTCATCCACTTCTTGGGAAGAGTGATTCGTACATTCTGCTTCCAACATCTCTACGTCTTCACTTTCAGGCCGCGATGAGCTTGCTGCTACTATTTTCGATTTGAGGGCAGCTTTACCCTTTGAATTGGATGTTCTATGCGGATTCAACGATATTATTTATATAAAAAGAAAGGTAACGAAACTAACCTGGTTTTACGGGGCATCTCTAACGATGGAGGTTTGAGTAAAGTCTTAGGGCGCTTAGTAGAAGAACCTGTTGACTCGTCTTCTGCGGGTTCAGGGGCAGCACGCTTCTTTCCCTTCGGGTCTGTAATCGGTTCGTTTATTGTAAGAGCAGCAGGGTTGCGACGGGCTCTGAGTAATATGGAGTCGTCGTTAGTCAAGTCAATGCAAAATAGAGATAGTTCCCGGTGACTCGCCTTTTGGGGGGTCGGGACGGATCTGGTACGACTTCCTTTCCTTTTCCCTTTGTTGAAATTCCGTCGCGAGAGCGGGTGGCTTTGAGTGGACTGGTGCGGCCGTTGCGAGTGATCGGTTCAGTGGTGGTGGCGGAAGATGAAGCTCCTTCCAGAGGTGGATTGGTGGTACCGCTGTGAGATGATTGTGACGACAATTGAGATGCTTTCTGCTTCGCTGCTCGTACTCTTGCACTAGAACGTGTCTGTCTGGCGTACGGTGTTGGCTCTGAAGCCGTGTCTTGTGGGAGTGGGTTAGGCTGTGAAGTGGATGCAATTGAGCTTGTGGCTTCGGAGAAATTATTTCGTCGTATTTCCATTTATTGGATGCACCCAGCCATCGATCCTGGAATATGAGGCGATGAGATGAGGACACAGTCAGTGTGGTCAACGTTATGAAGGAGGAGGTCGGACTTGGCCAAATGCCCTGTTCCTATTATATAAGCAGGGTGGCGCAAAGGGTAACACACACAAACGAGGTTACAGTCAAGTTACTAGTAAGAGGTCATTTCGCTAGTGTACGTTGTACTTGTCCAAAACTTCTTCAACTGTGAGGACGAGGACCTTGGCGATTGTTTCCACCTCTTCTTTTGTAACATTAAAGGCCGGAGACAGGATAATATGACCACCCTTCTTGCCGACCGAGTCAAGACCGGCTCCAGTCATCCCCATCACGATCATGCCGTTCAGCATGGCCCGAGCCTCCACAAGCAATGCAAATGCAACACCCTTAAAGTCTGCTTGTGAGGTACTAAAGTCAAATTCAATGGCCCAAAAACCGCCACCTCCACGGATGTCAAAAACAAAAGGCGCTGCACGAGCATTTCCGGTCAATCCATGCAAAAGTAAACGTTCTGAAGAAATCATGAATAAAAAGAAAATCAAGTTAAATAATTTCCTACCTAGGTATGCTCCTTGAATCCTTATATTCTCCAGAAGGTTTTCTTTTTCGATGACATCTAGAACAGCAAGAGAAGCGGCACATGCCAAGGGATGATTCTAAAACGATGATTGGAGCCCTTAAATGATAAAATAAATACACACCTGGTACGTGTGCCCGTGTTTCCAAAAACCACGAATTCCGGTCGCGACACGCGGAGAAAGAAGAATAGCCGCAATTGGTGCATAGCTTCAAACAAGATTATCACTTAGCTTCAACAGTTTCTGACCAGAGGACCTACCCCCCTCCAAGACCTTTGGCAACAGCTTGAATATCGGGCTGCAGAATCCTATTAATTTGATCGCATTGTGAGGGATGTGAGAGTAATTCCTACTGATATCCCATCGCCATATGTTTCCCAAGCATGCAAAGTGCCCATTCCTGGAAAGAAAAATTTCTACAGTGAATCAACGCTTGTAGCGAAACTTACTGCCCATGCCACTCATGATCTACTCTTTATTGTCGACCATGTCATCGTTGTGACAAATACTCGACACACCTCATCAAGAATCAGTAGAGCACCATATTTGTCGCAAACAGATTTCATTGCTGGTCATAGTCAGCCATTCGTACAAACTCAAAAGCTGGGTTCTACGGCACCTTTGAAGTAACCTTTTGGAGGAGGAACTACACCTGTGGTAGCGCCAACCACAGTCTCAGCCACGACTGGAAGAAATTAGAACGCATGAGTGCATTGAAAGGACTCGACTTGCATCCAATTACTGTATCGGGTCCAAGTTCGAGAAATTTGTCCTCAAGTTCTTGGCGCAGACGTTCGACATACTGTTCTTCAGATTCACCTTGGCGTTGAAAACGCTTTGCAAACGCCGGCGAAACATGGTGGAAATGTTCATGGTCTAAGATGGCCTCGTAAGGTGCTCGTCGCGCAGGGTTGTAAGACAAAGCCAGGGATCCAAGGGTATTGCCATGGAAAGACAACCTACGAGCGATGAAATTCGTGCGTTGGGATTGCCCAGTGTCGACAAAGTACTGAAAGAGGGAGATAAGAAACTGTCCACACTGATCATCGAGCCTGTCTGTACCTGTCTGGCGAGCTTGATGACCCCATCCATTGCCTCAGAACCTGGGAATCTATAAGTTTGAAACCAATTCATTGCATATATTAGAAGGCAAACCCCCAGAAGCAAAACCACACAGGGCAAAAGCGCCATTGCTCGAGTTGACCAGTTTCTGGGCTAGGGCTTCGGCGGGTTCGTTTGATAATTGCATACTATAAACATCTGCAAGTATAATAAATTCAATAACCAAGTGTTGAGAGAAGGCGTACATGAAACTTTGTCAACCTGGTCCTTTATGGCCTGCATCACAACTGGATGGTTTCCTCCAATGCATGCAACAGCTGCACCACCAACGGCATCGATGAGCCTTCGCCCATCATCAACCATGATGAAGATTCCTTCAGCAGAAACACCGACAGGAGGCCTCCATGGCGTTCTAACAAGTAAGCTGCTGTGTTTCTTTGCAGAATCCATTGATGGATCGACTGCAGAAGGCATATTGGACGTCAGCGCGGAAGGTAGTTAGAAGTGAATCTCCTAAGATTGCCGGTCTTGGCCGAATCACCTGTCTGTGGGGTATCAAGGCTATGATACGAGATGTCCAATCTCGAGGCTCTTAATCAAGTTAATGTTTCCTACTTTATTCATCTCCTCAATCTTCACTGCCAACTTACTTCTCTCAACAGGGCCATTTCCCCGCATCAATCGCAGAATCCCGTTTCTCGAGCTGCTGGGAGCTGCGATGACTTTCACATGGGCAGCAGTTGAAAAAGGGTTTGAACTTTGAAATAAATACATATGACGCAGCTTATGTCAGCAGATTCAAGCTTGCAACATCACGGTGAAGATAAATACTGTGGCTTCTGGTGAACATGCCCCCTTCAAAACAAAAACATCTGGCTTCCAACCGCGATGCTCATGGCCGCACACTACGTGATTTCTTTTCCCAAAAGCCTGTTCCGTCACAAGTCCAAGGCCAACTTGAAACACAGAACCTTGCAAGTTCAAAGTCCAGAAGGAGAACCACTTCCAATAAAACAAACTCAAAGCAAGAGGTTATTGTTATCGACTCAGATTCCGACGATGCACTCGAAATTGTTGAAGGGACGTCCTCCTTTCACAAACGCCGCAAACTAAGCTCCAGGAACTCTGGATTCAAAGGGGATGCGATCCCTATAGATGACCACAAATCAATCCATTCAAAAGAGTGTTCTATTCCGTGCATTCGGAGAGTAGGAGGACAAACCATCTCTTTTGGAAGACCCTACTTGTTATATTCAAGTCCGAACGTTAACATTGATGGTGACGACAAGGAAGCATCTAGTACTTCCCAAACGTTTGGCTTAGCCGCCAGTTCCTTGGGGTGCTCCAAAGTCGACATCGACCTCACGTTGGACGACTGGGACAACGGCGATGATGAGGAAGCTGCCGACTCTTTTCCAACTGATGTCCTCGATAAAGATGCTCTCCAGAACGAACTTGAACGAGAATGGGAACCGGTATGCAGAACCTACAAATTGATTTACGTGTCTTTTTATCATGAAACATATACAGGACTTTGCGGCCGACAAAGACAAATACCGAAGTTTCCCTTTTGGCGGAGACAGCGAAGAATCGGTTTGTCTACACCAGGAGCTGAGGTTTGACTCACCGAAAAAGGCCAATCACACTCAAGAACAGTCTCTTAAGAATGGGAGTAACGCCTTTTCCCTATTAATGTCGTCCGTCAAAGAGAAAGAGGCATGGAAAGAAGCCGACGCCACAGGAGATAAAACCCGCCGTACAACTTATGCACGCAGAAAGGCACCCTTTTATAAAGTTCTACAAGGTATGCCTATTGCCGTTGATGCCTTTTGTTATGGTGCACTTCCAGGTGTTAATGCCTACTTTCTGTCGTAAGTGCTCCGGAATCTCACAACTTTGCCCATCCGATCTAATTCAACAGTCATGCACACTCGGATCATTACACCAATTTGTCTTCGAGTTGGAAGAATGGTCTCATCTATTGTTCAGAAGGAACAGCTAATCTGATCATTCACATGCTGAATGTCGACAAGAAATGGGTCCGACCATTGCCCATGGACACGCCGACACCGATTCCGGACACCAATGGCGTAATTGTTACTCTTATCGAGGCTAATCATTGCCCCGGATCCTGTTTGTTCTTCTTCGAAGGTCCTCAGACCGTAAATGCAGGAGATAGCAATTTCAAATCATCTTTCGTCGGCTCTTCCAAAATCTTTCGGTATTTACACTGCGGCGACTTCCGTGCCTCACCGCAGCATGTCCTGCATCCTGTTCTCCAAGGAAAAACTGTTGATCATGTCTACTTGGACACGACATATCTCAATCCTACCGTAAGTCTGATAAATATAGGTCCGAATTTGCCAATAATCATTCTCATCTCAGTACACCTTCCCCCCGCAGCCGCTGGTCATATCAGCTTGTGCGGAGCTGGCAAGAAGGGCAGTTTGCGGTGAGCAGTTGAAGGAGGAGGCTTCTGGTATGTGTTCTTGGCTGTCCAAAGGCAAGGAGAGGGAACTCCCAGCCAAACCCCTAATCCTAGTCGGGTACGCAAATATACTATTATGTTGAGGCAAATGCTCATATTCTCCATAGAACCTATTCTATTGGTAAAGAGCGACTAGTAAAAGGTTTTTTCTCAACTCTCCCTTCATGGACAACGTCTAACTCCAACTTTCAAGCCGTTGCGCATGCCGTGAATAGCAGAATTTACTGCGACACTCGAAAGGCATCCATTTTGAGATGCCAGGCTGACCCAGAACTTGACGCTCTCCTAACTTCAGATCCAAAGGACTCTATCGTCCATCTAGTTCCACTCGCAACAATATCGACGGATCGACTGAAAATTTATCTTGGGCGCCTAAAAGGCAGCTATGACAGAGTCATAGGATTCAGACCCACAGGCTGGTCGTGAGTCAGATAGTTGCTGCAGCTAATCTGTTGAAATTGATTGCTTCTCAAGGTACACTCAATCTCCAGGAGCAGATCTATCACCTTCAATTACCACTATCCTCACAAAGACAATGGAACATAATTTCTCTCACTTAGACCTCCGGTTATCTCCAAAATCAACATCAATGATCCAACTCTATCCTGTACCGTATTCAGAACATTCATCTTTCAATGAATTGACATGCTTTGCCATGTCATTCAGCTGGGTAAAGATCATTGCAACGGTCAACGTAGGCAGCGAATCGAGCCGAGCCAAAATGGCGAGATGGTTTGCTAAATGGGAAGCAGAGAGGAAGAAAAGAGTAACCGACACCATAGTACCATATAGAGACCGGAATTATTGGTGATGACTTTGTAAATCATGGTTAAGAACACATACAAAACAGAAAGATGAAATGGGACATGGTAGAATCACTTTATTGCTCTGTGTTTCGTTTTCTCCTGACATCACGCTCCTCCGCGATAGTAAGCTTCATACCCTTCCCTCTTGGCAGCGAAACCCAAGGTTTGGCACCCTCGCCAATCACAAAGATATTAGAAATACTGAGAAAAGAAACTTTGAGTCACCCTCTTCAATTTGCCACGAAGAGGAACCCACCGAGTGGCGAACGTCCTTTCCAATGAATCTTTAACGTGGACAATGTCAAAACCTCCGATGTGCTTTTCTCTGTGGATGATGACACCAGCACGACCCATGTTGCGTCCCCCAGTTATCATGACAATGTTGCCTGTGTCGAACTTGACATAGTCGGTGATTTTGTTTTGCTCAAGGTCAAACTTGACTGTGTCGTTGACATGGATCAAAGGATCGGGATAACGGATCGTTCGGCCATCGTGAGTGACAACATGAGAAACACCACCGTTTCCGATAGCAACGCGGCGAACTTTGAGGAGTTTATATTTTGCCTCCTCGGGTGTGATACGATGGATCGTGAAACGGCCCTTGACGTCGTATAGAAGACGGAAGTGTTCGCTGGACTTTTCGATGGAAATGACGTCTATTTGAGAGAATCTTAGTTCGGGGGACAACGAATGTTACAAAACGTACCCATGAAGCCAGCAGGGTAGGTTGGATCCGTGCGGACCTTGTTGTCGATTTTGATCAAACGCTGCTTAACAATGGCCATGACTTCTCGCCCAGTCAAAGCATACTTTAGACGATTTCTCAAGAATATTGTGAGAGGCAGGGATTCGCGGAGCTTGTGAGGACCAGGAGAAGGACGTGGTGCCTATTGGGTGGAATTTATTTACTGGACATCTGTCGATAGTAACTGCAGTAGAACGCACGTATGTCCCCCCCAATTTGTCCAACATCCATGAAGAAGGTGCTGAAAGGCGTTTCAGATGTTTTTTAGGTCCCCGAGCCTGTTCAAAGAAAAATAATCAGTATCCACAGCGAAACAAAACTTCAAGGTCAGGTCCAGGGTCATCCAACAACAAACAGTTCCATCCATCGAGTCCAGTCCAAATATCAGCACTTAGAGTAATGCAGTTTCCCCGATGGATCCTTGTTAAAACATAATACCAACCATTTTGTGATGAAATAATCTCGATGACAAGGGAGGGAGTTGGTGTGCCCGTTGACGAGACTACCAAACCGCGTGGAAATGTGACTGTGACACGTCACAATCTCTATTAGTATTTCAAAATTCGAAGAGCTCAGTGTCATTAGATGGACCAGTTGTGAGGTCTGCAGCTAATAAATAAGCAGCAAATAATGTGGCAAAGTCTTAAAAAACAATCAAAGCAATCAAAAAGCAATGAATGTTCAATACATAGGTATAGTTTGATGGGCATGGTTCCTTGATTCATGAGAGCCTGGTAAGGGTATGGTTTGTGATGGTGGAGAATCATTAGAAGGCGGGGGTGAGGGATAAAGGACTGAAGAATTGACGTTTTCTTTTCCTACTGGAAGTTCCACATTGGTTTTGATATGTATGGCGGGTGTAGGAACAAGACGGTGGTGCTGGTATCCATTCCCAGATATAGATACAGGTCCATAGACCGTACCAGAACCCAACCCGGAGATTTCATCCTGCTGAGACGCAGCTATTTCATTTGGGGGTGTATCGGTGCCAAGCATCATTCTAGATTCTCCCTGAGTGGTTGGCAACATGAAGCTCTTTGCAGCCTCTATCCTTCTCAACTTCTTCTCGCCATATTCAACATCTCCTTTGGCGTTGTTATACATGTAAAGGCCGGTGAACGTCATGGCAATTCCAAAAGCTTGCATGGGATGAACGGCTTGTTTGAACCAGATGATGGCAATACAAATAACGGCCACACGTTTGATGAGGGAAGCAATAGAGTATGTCACAGGGGAGGTGGATGAAAGGATGACGAAGGCGATAATATTTTGAGCGAAATGGACAGTCCCGTTCATAAAAATATAATAGGTTACTGAGTGCGAAGGTGCGGGTGTTGCTTTTCTCGGTGTGGCGCTGACAACTGGCATGCCGGATAGAAAGACAGGGAGGTCATAATAGACCCAAAGAGGGATCATCAACAAAAAGGCCATTCCAGACGAATACAAGAGCAGGTTGATCTTGTCTAACTTTAGTGTGGCCACGGAAGAGGATCCTTCAGTATTGGAGGGCATGATTTTCTTGAAAAAGATATTCGAGCTGACGAAGACGATTGCGGATCCAAAGGCGCACAGAATGCCAACAAAATTGGAAGCCGAAACATCGAAAGAACATGCCAGCATGACTCCGATCGTTAGAGGAAGCAAGGAAATGTATGTCCTGCTCGAGTAACCTACACCGAACAACAATCTGTAGGCGGCGACTGTGAATAAGGGTGATAATGCCTACAGAGGATGTTAACGGTTATTGGGGCATGACAATGATCGCAGCCTACCTTGATAGTGTGTACTGTACTTACAGGAATCCTGGATATCGCTATACTAGAAAAGATGTGGCCGCCGACTTGGAACATGCCCATGGGAAGGGTGTTTCTGAGAATGGCCATGGACGGCTGTCGTAGTCTCGATAAGCGGATGGCGGGCGACACGAAGAGTAGGCAATAGAAAGCAACGAAACCGAACTGGACGAATGTTAGGGTGATTGGGTAACGAAATTGATTGAGGATGGCTTTCCCTGTATTGGATGAAAGGGCGGAGGTGGTATACCACAGACCGCAGAGGAGTACGAAAAGAAAATTGGACGACGACGAAGACGATGACGAGGAAAGCGAAGGGCGGTCATACATATATGATCCATTCCGCCTGTTGTTTGGGAGGTAATGTGTGATGATATTTGGTATTTCAGCGAGGGCAGACGTGAACTGGGAGGAAATCTTCTGCACCCATGGTTTATCGTTTGTCCACACTGGGCTGTACATGGGCAGTCGTCCGGCGTGGATCCCCCATCCCAAGCTACCATTCCTATCGCCGTGGTCGTTATGTAGGTGGAGAGGGGGAGGCGACATTGCTAGCGCTGAGCAGAACGGCGGCGGTGTGATGCTAGTACTGTCATCATTACGTAATCGAGTTGTTGGCGTGCTCCCCTTCTAGCTTTACCCGCTCACGACGCGCCATAATGTCTGAAATCACCCCCGAGACCAACACCCTAAAGCCTGACGCGCAGGAAGCTTCTCAGAATCTGCCAACGACCACGCCGGACGCGGAATCGTCGCCCAGTTCACTCCCTGTGATACAAGAACCGCCTGCTGCAACCACACCACCCAATCACACTACTGACTCAGAGGCTAGACCTGCTGTAACCGATCCGAAGGTGGACGCGGTTTTCATATCTGATTCTGAGCCCGTTATCACCGAACGTGAACGTGCCCCAGAGCAGGTTATTTTAACAGAGCAGCTGTCTTCTTCTTCTCCCGCCACCTCCATAGTTGCTCTTGAGCAACCTTCAGCGACCCCAGCGGATCCAGGTCAATCATCACTGCCTACTTCTGAACCCGAAACTATCCAAGTCGAACCAGTTACCATCCTGGAAGCTACTCCCAAGCCTGCTCCTAACCCACAGGATTCTGTTCTAACACCACCAGAAAACCCAGTAGAACCTACCATGTCTTCCACAGCCGGTCCTCAGCCAACGACGACTGGTCAAAATCCTACAGAAGCTACAACTGTTCCAGCTGTGACTGCTACTACGACGGCTCAACCCACACCATCTCCCGCAACAGATGCAAAGTTGGCCGAAGTCCCCTCCAAAAACCAGGAAAATGAAAAGACCGAAGCTTCCGTGGAGCCCGAAAACAAGTTGACTAAAAAGTTTACGGAGGGTGAATGGCGTGCCCTCAAAGAATTCCGCGTCAGTATCCTCCTCCCCAACACCTCATGATCTGACGCGCTTCTCTCCAACAGGCTCTACTTCCTGAGATCTTTGCAGAAGTCTACCCTGACCAACCAAAGGCGCGCGAAACCCCCATTTCACTATGGGGGGTGACTTTAGACCCCGCCAATCCACAGAGCGATGCTCGTGTCAGCGTTATTCTCATGAAATTCCTTCGCGCTAGGTTGGGTTTGTTTTCTATCTTCTTTTATTGTCCTAAAGCGTCTTTAGACACCTGGCCGTCCGTGACGCCCGAGCCATGTTCGTCAACACACTACGTTGGAGAGAAGAGTTCAACGTCAAAGCGGCCATGGCCGAAGATTATCCCGAAGACATTTTTGGAAAGCTCGGTCACATTTATGGATGTGATAAGGAACAACGTCCCGTGGTGTAAGGCCTGTTTCGGATCTCTATGAAGCAAGGTAATTAACAAAAGTCACAGTTACAATATCTATGGAGGCAAACAGGATCTCAAAGCTATATTCGGAGACGTAAATCGATTTCTTCGGTACGACCATCCTCGAGATTTTGCTTTTCACTAACGAAAATTGCATTTTGTAGTTGGCGTGTCGCACTCATGGAGAAATCTGTGGCCTTATTAGACTTCAACGAAGTCGATCAAACTATTCAGATTCATGGTCAGTATCTGCATTGCTGATGGGAAATCACCAACATATCATCTTCCAGACTACGCTGGTGTGAGTCTCTCAAGTCGTGACTCCAACTCAAAGGCCGCTGCAAGTGAGGCTAGCAACATTTTCCAGAGTCACTACCCCGAATTTCTTGTACGAACATTTACTTTCTCGGTCACCTCATGCTCATTATTTCTTCAGTACAAGAAATTTTTTATTAATGTTCCGACCGTCCTGGCCTGGATCTATTGGGCATTCAAACCGCTTGTTTCGGCCGAAACGCTTGCCAAAATGTCTGTTGTCGGCACATCCAAATCAAGTATTAGGAAGGCGCTTCTTCCTTATATGGACGTGGGGGAAATTCCTACAGCCTACGGCGGGGAGGCTAAAGGGTTTTAAGGAAGATGGACCACGCAGGTTTCGTGTCGTTCTGTTCGCGCTTGTAGTGCGATTATGAGGCTGGATGCCTTCACAAAGGACTTGCACCGTTCTAGTCCTGTTATTCTATTTCTATTTACATGATACCATTTCCCACAAGGACAGCATGACTAGTTGTGAACTAGGAAGATACAGCCGATACATAGGTAGCGAAAATGTGATTTTTCCAAACAGAGCCTGCTTGTAAGTGTAAAGATGCTCGTCGGCAGCATAATGCCGGCTAAGAACTACACAGTTCACGGGAGGAGCCGAAGTTCTCACGCTTCACGAACACCAACAGTAAATGGGGAGTAAGAGATTTTATCACGATTGTAAAACCTCAACATGGTCAGTATCATCCCCATCGTCAGTTTTACAACTCTATTGAACTCCTGCAGACGAAACGCACAAAGAAGGTCGGAATCACGGGCAAATATGGCACTGTAAGGGCAGCTTTAGTGGCTTCAATCGCTTTATCTAATAGCGCATAGCGTTACGGTGCCTCCCTGCGTAAGCAAATCAAAAAGATGGAAATATCCCAACACGCAAGATATACATGTACATTTTGTGGCAAGGTATAATTTCCTTTGATCGGTCTGAGGCCCAGGATATTGACGGTTTTCCGTGGAATACAGGATTCTGTAAAGAGAACTGCTGTTGGAATCTGGAAGTGTAGAGCATGCAAAAAGATCATCGCTGGAGGTGCTTGGACAGTATCGACTACCGCTGCCGCTACAGTCCGCAGGTATGTGTCCTGTGTATTACTTTTTCTCGATAGTTCCTCACTCCAAGTCGACATGCAGCACTGTTCGTCGGCTGCGGGATCTCACAGAAGCTTAAAGACCTTCCCGCCCTCCGCGTCTTTGCTATTATCCTGTCATATGAGCTTTCAGAGTGGTGTACCCTAGAATTTTGAGAAATCTGAGGATGTAGGACTTCCTAGGTTCCTTGTCAGCTATCGAGAACAATTTGCGATCTTCGTCGCTGCGTTATGATCAAATGCTTTCGCTTTCGCTTTGAGGCGCCATTTCAGGTTGACTCTGAAGCAAATAATATAATATAAGTATTTTAACTATCTTTGAAGGCCACATCAGCTCCTTCGTCTTCCTCACCATCTGCATCTGCATCTGCCCGTAGGAACATGTACATAGGATCCACGACTTCGGCAAGTAAATCCTGTTTTTCTTCCTCCTCCTCTTTGCTCATTGGTGCATGTAACGCACGGATAATCTCCCACTTATCCTCGTATTGATCATAGACCTACAATTATAAGCCAAGATGAGAAATGGATAAGCTCTCTGTATCGAGGAATTTACGTTGGCACGCTTCTTCTTAAGGTACATCTTCCGTTCAATATTCTTGTAGTATGCACCCTTCTCTTTAGTTTTCCCATCCGAATGTAGAGTGGCATCCTCGTCGCCATCATACAGGACAAGCAGAAATTCGTTCGGGACCTCTTGCTCAACTTTGACAGTCTCATAATCTCTCACAAAATGGAATGTCGTTTCCTGGATGAAAGAACTTTGAACGCCTCATGAGCATAGGAGAGCCACAGGAAATTACCTCTTCATCCTCTGGTACCTCATAAGGCGCTACTCTAAAGCGTGTCTCTTTGAATGTGATAGCAGGTTCGTCGTCTTGGGTGAGGTAAAAAGCAAGGAAGGAATCGTGATCTGTTTTCATGGGTCGTAAAATTGCGCAATCCAGTCGTGGATCTTCAACCTTGAGATCGAACGCAAGCTTTAAATACCTTATAAGAAGAGTAAAGAATTGCTTACATCAACGGGTCGTTCTCCAGGTCTTTCCGAGAATCTGAATAGGTCGTATTGATTTGCCCAAATGTCGGCGTCTGGAAGTATGGGATATGATTCAACTGCAGTGACATTTGGCTTATTAGGATGTTGCAATTGCTCAAGAGAGAAGTTATCATTCTGAGCAGCAAAAGAGGTGTCGATATCACGCAGTTGTGCGCTTCTTGACACGTCGATAGACATCGAGACGATGTGTTTCCTGCAAAAATTCTCGCGTTTGCACAGGAAAACATGGACTACAAATAAATACGTACGGCTCCTGTCCGATTTGTCGTTGCGAGCTCTCTCGTGTGATATACTCCGTTTTCCGCAACCACGAGACGTTTGCTAGTGTTGGTTGAACAGGGTTCGAGGCATTTCCGTTCATTGGGAAAGTGGCAGTCGAAGTCGATGGGTCTGCGAGTAGCAGTGCATCTTTTGGGTCGAGAGGAGGAAGATTTGAAGGATCCGGATTCAAAGCTATTTCGCGAGAGTCGAAGTCATTTGTAGAGTGAAGGAAAATGCGTACTTGAATCATCTGCTTCCTCCTCCCAAAGACATTCCCACTTCCCCAAGTCGAGCGGCATGCCGCATTCTGCGTCAACGATCATGGGTAGCGGTGTCTCACTTGCGAGCACACTCAGAAATTCAGGTTTTGCATAGCGCATTGGATTTGTTGGAATATTCAGTAGCTTTGGAGGACATGGCGGTGCAGGGAGTGGATTTGAGTATCGAACTCGCACAAGGAGATCGAGTTTTGAACTAAAATGCAACTTAGTATGATGAGAGATTCGCAATGGGGTACCAACCTTTTCTTTGACGCCATGCCTAAGTATTAGTGTGTCGTAGGTTCATCAACAATAGCCCACAACAACGGAATTACTAAGTATAGAAATTTACGATGCCCTTACGACCATGTCTTCCAAGCTGATAGCCCTAAACTCCTCCGCCTCCGCATTTGTTACATCGCCCTTTGGTGCCCAAACAGCATCATCCAAGATGTAAACCAAGAGACCTTTCTTTCCATCTACCCTTCTACTAACTCTATATAGAGGCATTCGAGACAGTTCGTGCGCTTTTCCTGCTGGAATAAAGAGCAGATTATGTGAGGCCGCGTATTCTTCAACAATTGAACGGAATGTGATTTCGAGAGAGCGAGGCGATGGTCTTATCGGTTTAGCACTGGAAACGCGCGATGACGAGGCAGTTGCGATTTCTGCCAGGAAATCTGGCTTGGCCAATCTGGTTTGTGCCTCGGGTCCCAATTCAACAGCCAAGTTCATCAATTGCAGTCCACGAGTGAAACCCCTGTCGATACCAGCGATTGTACGAACTTCTTCTGGGAACGTCTCTTTCCAGAAAGAATACCACTGAGCAACCTCATCGAAACTGACCCGAGGTTGAACAAGCCAGATGTGCAGAACATCCAGCCATTTTGGGAAAAATTCCGTTTCCAATATTTGGCAAAACATGGACGGTTTCATGAGTGGGGACCACACGAGAACGCGCTGGAGTACATCCATCTTTTGATCTCGGGGATTGATACGGAAGTCACTGCGTAATGCCGCACCCAGCTTGGGAACAATGTATTTCAGAAGCATGGCATCCCAATCATGAGCATCAAAGACCTACAACAACTTTTAATCAGTCATCCATAAATCATATTAAACAGAAACCTTACCTCTCGCCAGGACAAGAGGTCATTTGGAATGTCTTCATCTGCAACCCAAGCTCGGAGAAGACTCTTGATTTTCCTTCGGGCATCGCCAACAACGTCTTCCAACCTCAATCCTACATGAGGAAGCCATGGAAATACAATGGCCTGCAGAGATACTTTCGACTTTTTGACACTCCAGTCAGCGATGGCTTTCTGAATCTTTGGAAGGATTAGTTGGTCGAGGATATTGTCCCGAATAAATGTGGGCACGAAAGATGACCAACTCTCGTATAACTTCACAGCTGGCTTGGGGAGTGTCGGAGACCAATCGTTGTTAAGGGCAGCCCGCACTTTAGGGAGCCACACGTTCCATAGGAGACTTTCAAATGGCGTCATTGGCTTTTCCCTGCAAAGGTAAGTGGCTAAGTCTTGGAAAGAAGTCAAGTCGACATACGGATCCACCAATTTGGTTGCGGCATTAGCTGATCCAAACCTGTCGATCTGCATTTCAACTTCTGAATTCGAATGGCTCACTTTAAGTGCATTTCGCCAGCTTCTGAAGGTCGGCAGGAGAAACGTTGGATCTTCAAGAGGATTCCATGCCATAGCCATTCTCTTCACAAGTGGGGCGATCGAACCGACCACAATTTCGTCCAGATTGTATTTTTCAAACTCAAAAGCATACTCGTTTAAAAGCTTTTGAAAATGGGGTTCGAAGGGCTCAAGTGATATTTCGTAAAGCGATGATAACTCTTTGGCCGTTGCATCGATATTGGTCACAATAACATGAATTTGCTGCAATCGAGAAATCACTACAGGAACAATCAGTACGAAACAGGTCGGAAAACATTCGCAGTACTTACATTCAGCTTCACTATGAATTCGTTTGCGAAGACGGGCATCTTCGATAGTGACGAATCTCTTTCGCTCGTTTAAAGCCCTTGCCTCCCGAGCAAGGCCATCAAGATCACTCCTGCAGGCATCCGAGATGAGGCGTATATTATGCCGCATTTCTGGTATGCGGGTGAGATCGCCCGTTGGGGTCCACGAGTAGTCTATAATTTGACCGTTGCCTGAAACAGTTGCCTCTCCTGCCTCTGCAAGAATTTCGTCGTACGTCTTGTGTTCGATTATCGTCTTCACCTTCTTTGGACGTCTCCAAGTGGCTGATCGTTTTTGTTCGGTCTCTTTCACCTTCTTCTTCATCCTTTTTGTTGCCTCGTCTTCATCATCACTGACAATTTCCCCGCGTCGTCGGGCCTCCATTTTGGATTGTTCTGTCTTCTCTTGAAACCCTTTGAAAGCGATTCCCATCTTTTGCGGTCGTACTTTGCGGTCGATAGGAATTACAATTCCCTCTCCATCAACGCCCAAACCAGTCCCAGCTTTCCACCCCATTTTGGCAAGCATTTTGGCACCAAATGTACCCTGAAGCTTCTGAAAATGTGCCATTTCAGAAGTGGGCAAAACAATAGGATCTGCACCCAAGGTCTTCGAACCACTGATGCCACCTCTTGAGGCACCAGCGAAAGCTGGAATTGGAGGTCCTTCGTTTTCGCCCTGCCCGACACCTATTCCGTCCTCTTCGTCTTCGCCCTCGCTTGCCTCGCTTGCTGAACCTGAGTCCACCTGCATCGGTTCATCCAGCGTGACGGGTTTATCACTGCTCACGAATGCCGGCGCTTTAGTCCAATTGGTCCGTCTTCGCTTTCGATACGGGTCCATCTCACGCTCCTCTCGCATATCGGGATCGTCGAAGTCGGCGTCGGAACTGACAGGTGAGTCTGAGTCACCGTCATCGAGAAGTCTTTTTTTTTTTGCCATGAGATCTCGGGAGTTGGTATCACCGTATCATTGAGCTCGTTTATTTCAAACTCCGCAACTTTGCTCTACGTTCAGAAACGCATGTCCTCGAGCCAAGTGTTTATGTAATGGTTCTTTTCAAATAATAGCTGGCCATTATAATTTATGACAACTATTTTAAATTTACCATACTTCTGGCATTATCAAAATGTACTTGGAGATTAATTCAGAGGTAGATCAGAAGATGTGTGGATAAAACTTGGACCAATCGACAGCGGTAAATGCGCTTGGCGGCTGGTGCCTCAAGAGAGCAACACCCTGGGCAAGGATCACGAGCCTTGCGGCCACATACACGAGCACAAATAATATAGAAGCAAACCCAGCGAAGTTCCGTTCTGCGTGACGGAAACTAATTTTAAGGAGTTTAAGCAGACCTTTGACGGTGAAGAGGATGCAGAAGAGAAGACAGGGAATGATGGTGACAGCGAGAGAAGCGAGACGCCAAAGTCTCTCTTCAGTGTAAGTGGGGAAAATAAAGTTCCATCCAGCGCAGTGAGTGGCTCCAAAGCCAGTGGCTAGGATCACCACGATGAAGACGTGCCAGTTCTCGGAGGCATGCCTTGGTGCATAAAATGTAGGAACGTGGCTGGCGTTGGCAGAGAAGGAAATTGATCCGTTGAGCATTATATCACCGAGAGTGTAAACGCAGTACATGACGAGTGCGACGATTGGAAAAAGGAGAAGTGTAGCAACGGCCAAAGGTAGCCCAATGGCCAAAGGTAAGTTACGAAACCAATTATCGTGGCGTGAGTTGCGAATCGCATCCACAGCGGACGAAAACAAAGTTTGCAGATCGGAATTTATGAACACCCGATTAGACTGTGATAAATTATGTAAGCAAAAACATAGGAAATATCACTGGACTCACTCCTCTAGTACCAGTTCTCTCTTCATCAGTCATCTTGTCCGTCAGATACACTCGCACAACAGTTTTTGCCCTGAGCGGCTTCTTCCACCAGAGGAAAAACGTGATTCCATTCAGGCTTGCCAGAGCCAGTGTCGTCAGCTCCAGCTGAGTCAAGGCAAGCCCTTGGACGACACGCGTGATGCACTGCACTATAAACCAAGAAGACTGGAGGACTAGGATCGTCTTGGATAGTCCGTCCCCCTTGGCCGTATCCGCTATCTCGTCATTCGTTACTTTGATCTCAATGCCCTTGTCCAGCACGGAATCCAGCATCTCCATTGTCAGTATCGTCATCCTAGCCTCAGGCTTGATCGTTGTTCTGCATGACTGTCCTGTCTCCATGTCTTGATTTTTATCTTTCTCTGCTTCCACCCATGGTGCATTTTCCTCAACCGGCTCCATAAGATGGATTCCTCCCATAACCACAAAGAATCCATGCGCCACCGTCCATTCTGGTATCCGTGCCGTTTAACAACCTCACTATGCATGCAATTCAAATGCCCACCTTCACTTGCATCCTTCTGTATCTCATACAACGAAAACCAGCTCTTCACCATCTGCCAAATTTGCTTCCACGAAAACCATGCCTTCACTGACTCCCAAAACCCACTTTGCTTGTAACCTGTTCGTTTTTTTGTCAAACATATGTATTCATTGGAAGGGAATAACACAAACCATCAAGCCTTTGATTGTAAATGTTTCTGATTTTCAATGCCGCGAACAGTTGGTTAAGAGCAAACGCAGGAAGAAACTCTGGTGCCACGGTCGCGATCGCCAATAGTTCGAGGCTTCGCAGTGTTGACTTTAAAGGCCCCTCCCGAGGCTGGATGTTCGGATGGATGGCCGTCCAAGCACAAATTAACGTCGTCGAGACGCAACCCCATACAATACTGACCAACGTTCGTTTTGAACCATCCACGCTTAATTCTTCACGAGAGGTGATACCCGATCCAAGGGAATCGGCTGCTTGTGCAACCAATTGGTACATGAGCAGCAGAAGCAGGACAGAACCGAAGCGTAACATGGTGGCGTGCAGGATTTTCGCTCGCCTGTAATCTTATATGGCAACAATATATTTCGCCGTTCAGAGCTTCACTCATTCGGGTTAGGCAGCCGCACTGCCGATCCATGGCTACAACACGAGGCTCGAACATTAAAATCCGCACGTATTATGCATGTATTATTGTGATCAATCCAACGACACTGTAGTGTAAGACGGTAAAACATGATTGTTCGAGTTCTTCTTACAACACGAGGCTCAAACATTAAATATTAAATCCGCATGTACCAGAGGGGTTGTGGGTGACAAGAAGGACCCCTCCGCTCGTGTTTCAAGCGACAGACAGTCAGAGTTGTCCCTCGAGCCAAGTGTTTGAAGATTCTTTCAACTATTTACACTTCTGGCAATTCCAAAATGTATTTAAGAGGATTTTGAAAAAAAATACAGGGCCTGACCGGGAATTGAACCCGGGACCTCCTCGATTTGGTTTAAGTACCCTAACAAGGAATCATACTACTAGACCATCAGGCCGATATAAATTATGCGTTTTAGCCTTATATAAGCTCCTGCTATCATAATTCACTTCAAGACGCGTCAGCTCTCCCACAACAGCGTCACTTTAAGACCGTGACGCGTTCTACCACTGGCACAACACCTCCCTACATCACAATGGATCAACGAAGAAAGGATGCCCTGAAAGCATATCGCGAGGTATTTTTCCTTCATCCTGTCTGCTTCTTTCCTCATGAAGTCTAGAAATTGCGAAGTCACGAACAAAGTAGCGAAAATCTGAAGAATCGTGAGCAGTTGTACAATTACTCAGTCGGGATCGCTATCTCACAGAACCTGAAAGTTAGATTTTCATTAAAAGATCTGGAAAAGGATTACGAAAAGACAGAGGACGACATAAAGGCAGTGCAGTCTGTGGGCCAGATAATTGGGGAAGTCATGAAACAGTTGGATTCAGATCGCTGCAAGTGTGTTCTATTCCATCCAGCTTCTGTCATTTACATTCTGTCTCCTAGTCATTGTTAAAGCCTCGTCTGGGCCTCGTTATGTCGTTTCTTTTCGTCCAACACTTCCTGTGGCGAAGCTAAAAGCCGGTACTCGTGTGTCATTGGACATGACGACACTAACCATAATGCGAATTCTTCCTCGAGAAGTTGACCCACTTGTCTATAAGATGAGCCTAGAGGATCCTGGGGGGGCATCCTTTGCTGGTATTGGAGGTCTGGGAGAGCAAGTTCGGGAACTTCGAGAAGTATTTTCGTTTGTCGTTTCAATTGCCATCTTATTCATTTCAGTATAGATCATCGAACTACCTCTCATGAGTCCAGAGTTATTCATTCGTGTAGGGATCAAACCTCCCAAAGGAGTCTTACTCTATGGGCCTCCAGGAACCGGCAAGACCCTGCTTGCTCGTGCCGTTGCTGCCACTTTGCAAACAAATTTCTTGAAAGTAGTCTCTTCAGCCATTGTGGACAAGTATATTGGAGAGAGTGCACGTGTTGTACGTGAAATGTTTGGATATGCCCGTGATCACGAACCTTGTGTCATCTTCATGGACGAAATCGATGCTATCGGTGGCCGTCGCTTCTCAGAAGGCACCAGTGCCGACCGCGAAATTCAACGAACACTTATGGAGGTGCGTAGAAGGGTTTTTAACAGTGACCTTTGGCTGAATCATCGATTTTAGCTCCTCAACCAGATGGATGGTTTCGATTCCTTAGGGCGGACGAAGCTCATTATGGCAACAAATCGACCAGATACCCTTGATCCTGCCTTACTCCGGCCTGGTAGGCTTGACCGTAAGATTGAAGTCCCTCTTCCTAACGAGCAAGCTCGCTTGGAGATTCTAAAGATTCATGCCGCGCCCGTGAACAAAGGAGGGGAGATTGACTATGAAGCTATCGTGAAAGTACGATCTCCACCTCCTAAACTCTGTTGCAAATTTTAAATTATCTCCAGTTGTCCGATGGCTTCAACGGTGCTGACCTACGGAATGTGGTCACAGAAGCTGGAATGTTTGCCATCCGCGACGATCGTGAATACGTCAACCAGGAAGATCTTACAAAGGCAGCTAGGAAGGTTGGTGAGGCGAAGAAACATGAAAGCAAGTGTTATACATTGCATCTTCTATCAATGTCTAACAGGTTTGCACAGCCAAAATGGAATTTTCGATGTAGGATGCCAAAGGGAGTGCATGTCAAATCGTGACAGATCCATGTTGGCAGAGCGTATGAGGGCAGGAATAGCGACAAAGATAGATTAGCAACAAAGTACTTTTGACTAGGTGTTGCTTCTTGAAGTAGCGGATTCAAGTCTTACCTTAAGGAAATTGAAGCGAGCATGCTTTCAGGTCTGGATACTGCGCAAACGCTCATTTTACAGGGGATTATCTAGAGGGGACATAATTTGCAGTCTAAGTTTATAAACACAAAATAGGATCTCCCATTTTTCGGGGGGGATGAAGCTCATCCGGTGAGTCATTTCAAGGGTCGAAACACCGAAAACTAGCGTGAACTGGACAAATTGGCCTCAACGTGGTCGATGGAGATGAGATGTTCACGATAGATAATGATCGCATCCATTTGGGAGACAAGAACCTGGATTGAATCGATAAGGATTTTGCCAATACAATATTATAAATCACCTTGACCTCCATAATCCTTCGTCGCCAGCAATTTCATTCGTGCCAACCATGACTTGGATAGGATAGCTAAAGTGAGGTAGAGGTAAGATTCCATGGAGATGGGAACCAAAAGGCAGAGTGCGCCCCCGGTGTGTTAGGCTTCGAATATTCGGGTATAATCCATACACATACGACCCGAAGGCACGATGGAAAAAGAAGCGTCACAATGGCCGAGATGAGGAATTGAGCGACCCCAAGACAAGAGAAAGCGAGACACCAGTGTCATTATGTACTTTCGAGTCGGACTTAACAATAGTGAAGTTGGACTTGACAATAGTGATGTAGACTGCAGCGCTGGTGAAGGCAAGGGTGACAACAAGGAAAAGCAAACGACGGGCCAAGTGGGAAGAGTTAATCCAGGTAGTCGGAATGTAGAAAAATTCAAAGAGTGTGGCGACTATCATGATGAGTATTGCGACCCCTCCTCGACGGGGCGGAGTTCTTTCCCTAGACCTCGTACACATTGGGAGAGTTGTAGGCGGCGTAGAAATAATAAACGGCGATATGACAAAAATTCGGTTGAAGTTCACGAAGAGGTGACCGTTTTTCGTAATAGGTCTTGAAAAGAGACGACTCCACTCTATCCGGTCGAACTTCATGGATCGTTGTGCAACTGGGACTTCAATCAATCGAGTATAAGACCGAATAGGTCAGGGTCTGAGAATTTTCAATCGGCTGTACATGTATAACCGACCTTGTCCTTGAGCTCCCCATACCAACAAAGCTGGTTAACATCGTATCCAATGATGTTTGTGATCGGGTCTCTCCATCGGTAGGGAAGCAACCGACTTTTCGTGGGGCGAACGTTTGCCTCGCGTTGACTTTAGGCGTCAGGCAATCAAAGCCCGGATTTTGAGTTTGCCCGTCAAGGTCTAGCTGTGCGGCAAAGTACCATTTTCGCGTTGTGACCAACCACGCCCTGTGTTTCGCCCATGGTCTAAAATCCCCCCGGCAACATTCAATATATACCATAGTCCTCTGGGACTACAACCACGCTTGAGCCTTGGCTGGATCATCTTTCTCTACCCATTTACCCTCGTTAAGCTCCAAGTATCGACCTTTCGCAAAAGACATGAGACGATAGCTCGCAATGCCGTATTCTCGAAGAATGCGAATGCCAGAAAGGCCTTCTCGGTTTCGATAGTTCTTGTCGATAATCTGCTGAAGGGCTTTATCTGCATCCTTTTCGATTTGGCCCTCCGTTTCGCTGGACTTGATCTCAATAATGACGGCAATCTGCTTCTTCTTCGAGATAAGACAAACATCAATATAGCCAGTTCCAGCTTTAGGCTCAATGGCGATATCCCAGCCCTTTAGTTGGAGGGTATGGAAGAGTCCAAGGAGGTGAACCTGGTAGATTCGCTCCGGGGTCTTCTTACTCGCGGCGCGTGACACCTTGGCGACCGATTTCGGGTCGAGAGAATCTTGAAGAAAGTCTGGCCACTTTGTTGTAAAGGCGCTTACGGGTCCATTCGCACATTCGTTGAGAATATCTTCAGAAAAACATGCGCCGCCAACGATCCATCTCGCCCAGTCCAGCATAACCTCCCCGTTGGGTACCTTAAACTTGCCATCGGGCTTGACGGAATTCAGAACAGGAATAATAATTGCATGGAAAAACATACAGTCATCGTGAGGTAACCCGCATAATACAGTAAGGTCATCATTTCGCTTGTATTCATCATTTCGCTAAACAGTCCAAAGGTTAATTAGATAGAATAATATGAGGAGTCACGGTGGACGCACATGCTGAAGGTGACGTCCTTATGAAGTAGAAAGGAAACTTCTTTTTTAGCCAAGAGGGCCTCGATGGTATGCATGGTATCAACATCGTCTGGAATGTTTCTTTCTATTAGAGGGTATTGGCCTACAGCAAAACTCAGTTGGTTGAAGAATAAAAATGATCTACTAGCAAACCTGTATTGACCCAAAAATCACCAATCTCTGATTGCGTAAAAAGCCGACATGATTGAGACAGGGTTACAGACGCTGATAAGACCACCAGCAAGATAAGAATTGTAGTGGACTTTGAGCTTTCCTGGATCAAGTTCACACTGCAAAAAATTGTAAACCGACCGATCCACTACATTGATCAACTCACCTTCGACAATGTTCTCAGTTTCAGAACTTCATCTTCAGTAAACATCAACATGCCAGCAAAAATGGATTTCGGTCGGTGCAGTGCATGTATCTGGGTGATGGTTAGGTCGTCCTAAGCTTTGCCAGTACCGTGACAAAGCAACATACGTCCAGGTTATTTAGTCCAGAGTACCAACCATTTTTTGCAGTTGGTGTAATACCAACTAGAAGTCCATATTTTAAATCCTTATTCGACTGAATAAGTATGTTAGTGTCCGCCGTAAAGATCCACTAATTAAATCATATTCACCTTCAAGAGACGAGTACAAGTCGCCCGAAATACTCGTTAGACTGCATCACTGTCGTCAGCCTTGAGTGTCACAGGGAAGGATATGAAGGACGCACGACGGCAAAAAAGTCGTGACTATAGGCAAAATTAAGTGGCGCCTCGTATTCGTCAATTAACACAATAACCCGCTGCCCAGATCGCCGACGAAGAAGCGTACACAGTTTCGTCAAAGTACTCACCCAAGAAACATCCGGAGCTAAGTCGTCACGGATCGATTCAAACCATGCCTGTTCATTTTTATTGAGGCAAGGCCATACATACTCAGACCAGTCCTTGAAAAGGTCCGACACCATCAACCTGAAGGATGCAAACATTTCCTCCCATGTCCGGCCAACCAAATTCTGTGTCATGTTAGTGGGCTGTCTGAAAAGTTCGAAGATAACAACGAACTTTAAAATCAAGGAAAATAACTGGATACCTTCCCATATGCTTTCTACAGAGCTCATGTTGATCTGCAATATACAGGCCACGGAAGAGTTTACGTGCGTCAACCTCTTCAGCGATGCCAAAAAAGGATCTGGACATGAGTGCTTCAGTACGGACTATGGAAAGTAAGCAAGTGTAGTTACTTCAGCATTTGAAGCATTGTAGATTTGCCACAGCGTCTCGGTCGAAGAACGAGATCAACACGGCCATCAAAGCTTTTATTTTTGAGGATATTTTCTATCAGCTTCGTTTTGTCCACAAAATAGGGGCCTAGAGTTTCGCGCAGACTCGGGAAGTAGGACACCTTGGCTGTAGTCCAGTGTGTCGACTGCATTAGCTGAAATGGCCGTCAATGAAAATGAGCCACTCACGCTCAGAAGGATCTTTATCCTCCACCACGTCACCAGTTCGCGATTTCTTGGACGGCTGCTCGTTGTCATCTGGGGGAGGGCGTTTCGCGGAGGTAGGAGGTGGAACAGAAATAATGTCTGCGTGACGATCAGTTGGGTGACACGCAGCGACGAGATCACTGCCCACTGGTATCTGTAGACATTTGGACGATTACTTGTAGAGTATGCTGCGGGACTTGCCGAGGAAGAGGGCTGATAGTTTCAGCGAAGGACCTGGTCTTGTCGCGACCTCGGAGAGATTGGAGAACTTTACACTAATGCGGTCGGCAAAATTGTTGTTAGGTTCCAACGGTTCTGCTACCACGAAAGGATCAGCGACGATAACATGATTGTAGAGAATCATGTCCACACCTTCCACACAACAAGATCCTTGGGGAGTGTTGTATACCTAGTGGTATCAACTCCCTTGACGTGAATGACTTGTTTCAAGTCGTCGACGTCGACGTCGGCGCCTAAAGGCAGAGAGACCTTGAATGGTTCACGATCGCCAAGGATGAGACACCAGAGGAAGCGATATTGGTCGCTGCGTATGGGAAGTCGGTCGCAGCTTGAAAAGGGGTAAAAGCGTTGCCAGAGAGTAGACGGTGAAAAAGATTGGTTGCTTTGGAGCAGGTCAGCCATGATATAAGGTGTGATAGCAGGTCTCAGACTGAGGCCAACTTGAAAGAGATAGGTTTGATTCAAATTTTTAAACACCGCTCGTCCTCTTTAGCATGACAAAACACCCACTCGGGAACGACGTCGACGATGGATCGAACCACAAGAGACCAGATGTAGCCTTGAATGAGAAGATCCTCGAAGAAGCCCAAGCTTCATTCCGACTATCGTGAAGACATTCTACCGTCCGATTGTGAGTACTTTCCATCTCCATGATCATCGGTTCAACCAGCACCCACTGTGAATATAGCGCGTCCCTTTGAACTTTCGCCAACGAAAAGTGAAAGCACTCTTCAGGAATCAGAAGGGAAAACTACTCGCGCTCACTAGTCCCTCCGTATCAGGTATCTTATACTTGCGTCCGTCCAGCTCGGGGGGG
>Ga0307517_10000135_pt1 | contig 112545 bp, 107 predicted proteins | sample 23_EM_MG_FD_194515 | JGI IMG/M metagenome (GOLD analysis project Ga0307517, IMG submission 194515) | Populus trichocarpa ectomycorrhiza microbial communities from riparian zone in the Pacific Northwest, United States - 23_EM | ecosystem: Host-associated > Plants > Roots > Unclassified... | reverse complement strand
TCTAGAGTCGAGTCGGCTCGTGGACCCCTGTCCGAGCCGGCTCGAGCCGCCAAGAGACTCGAGTCCGCTCGTGGACCCCTGTTCGAGCCGCCAAGAGACCGGTTGCCAAGAGACTCGAGCCGGCTCGAGTCTAGTCCAGACCTGGGCTCGAGCCGGCTCGGGTCGTGGCACCCCCGGGCTCGAAGGGCTCGAGTCCGCTTGGCTCGTGCACAACACTACTCCCATGATACACCCTGTCCCACTAAGAATCGGTTGTCGGTATAGGGCTTAGGCTTTGAGGATCACTGAGGATCACGGGATATCAGGATGGCTCTATGGTTCTGGACGTCTACCTTGTACAACAAATAATTTGCGACAGGGGGCCCCTTGGCATTCAAGCACACAAATTCCCAAATGGTGGATGCGTTAATTCCAAGATACTGTATCCCATGGACTGATGAGACATGCAGATTCTTGACCTTCCTATCTGGGAAGTGGCAGCCGGACATGTAAGTCAAAAATTTATTATTAATCATTCACGTGATATCAAATTCGAGTAGAAGTCTGCTAACATTCTGGGAGGTTTCATTGCTTCACTGCTATTGACGATGTTTGATAAAAGAAAGGTCGGACTCAATATTGCTCAGATGGAATTTTCCGAACTTCAATCTCTCTGCACAAATCTGGCAGCCTTCAGGCCTAGCAATTGGATGAGGTTGTTTCGTCCATGGAGTGTTTTCACCACCCCTATATGCCGATTCCTAGCAGCCTACAAGAGCAGTATTTGTCCGTCATTATCTGGTTCAATTGGGAGACCTCGTTTCATTCCTGAAGTATTTTCACCACTCCCTCATGCGCATTCCCGGCGGTCCACAAGAGCGGCATTCGTCCATCCTTTTCCGGGTTGCCCTAGCAATTGGCTGACCTCATTTCATTCCTGTAGTATTTTCACCACTCCCTCATGCGCATTGTCAGCAGCCTACAAGAGCGGTGTTCGTCTATCCTTTTCTGGGTTGCCCTAGCAAGTGGCTGACCTTGTTTCGTCCCTGGCGTATTTTCACCACTCCCTCATGCGCATTCCCGGCAGCCCACAAGAGAGGTATTCGTCTATCATTATTCGGTCCGTCAGAATCGATCTCGTCTTGGTTAAGTAGTGTGTGCACTACTCGGTTCTGCTTATTGTAAGTGGTACGTGAGAGTGGTACCTCGCCTCTGCCAATAGGTTTGTTGGGTTGACAGTTTCTCGTTCTAGTAGTCTTTTGACTAATTCCTCAAGCCCACACCCAGCGGCATAGCGGAGAGCTGTTTGGTATCTGGTTTGTCAAAGTTGACGTCGCTGTCAACACTAGAACCTTCGCATTTTAACCCTCCAAGAGAACAGGAAGGACTAATGCAACCCCGATTGCACTTTTACCAAAGTGCCCAATGACTACAAAAAAAAAGACCATATATCCTATAACCATATATCTCCTAGCCACATATCCGCCTATTCGCATAGCCTGCTATTTGCGCAATCTCTCTCACCGCCTCCTCGATAGTCTTTCCTATACTAAGAATGCAAGAAGAAAATATGAGAATAAGCTATACGGCAGTATGAAAATGAAAAAAACATTTGTCTACCATACACAAAGGTATTTTACATAAAGAACACCAAGTCCCTGTATTTTTCTAATCTTCATAGTTCGCAGAATCTCACTTCGTTGACGGGTAGGGGCAGGGTTTCTAGGATCACCATGAACCTTTTTGAACCGGTAGTACCAGCATTGACGCTGGTCATTCTGCTGTGAGAGAGCCTCGTGAGAACCCGTGGTGCGAAAGTTGAAGGAAGGAAGGCAAGTCTTTAATGTGACATAGGCATGCGGTGTAGGTTGAAGCTGATGGAGAAGTGGGTGGAGTTGGGTCCTTCCTAATTGGCCAAGAGACTCAGCAAGCTCACGGCAAAACGCTTTGTGTTCTCTGGTAGGGCTAAGGAAGCGATTAAGAAGGTATGTATTGGTAATTCCAGTATCGAGTGCCCAGAACCATAAGGGAAGCCAATTGTGCCGACTTCTCTGATGGCAGGGATAGTTGCTACGGAGCTGATCCGCAATGTCAACTCCCCCCATATGCTGATTGTAATCATCTACTAATGCTGGAATAGGAAGAAGTTTTCAGTGCTCATGATCGGCAAATGGCTTACGGGCAGCAATTGCATTTGTGCGGGTTTTTTTTGACTTTCGTCGATTGCTAAGTACTAACTCCTGAAGGTTATGGATTGTTGTTAGGAATAGGACGGTATTGTTTTCCTGCCAAAGCACAGCACATACTCCATTTACTACCTCCCCTGAAAGGTGATTCCACTCCAATATCTTCTTTGTTATATCCTTATTAATAGCTAATACACTAGGAAAATCTGGACGCTTGGCCCGGGTTGTACCAGCAGCCCCAATCCCATGATCGCGCATGTGGCGAAATAAAGGTATAGTCGTAAAGTAATTATCCATATAGATATTAAACTGATATGTGCTAAATGGCAGGGGAAATACCAGATGGCAGACTGCCTGGATAGTTGGTGAGAAGCCACTTGAGAGTCTAGATATCTCGCTTTTGGTAAGTTCACGCTTTCTAAAATTGTATAAGTCTAGTGACTCCTTTTGACTAAGATGAGCATATGAGGAGGTTGCTTTTGTGAAGTTACTAACTTCATTTCCGGTAGCTCCCGAGTAGAAGAGAAATATGTATGTATACCCCCGATCGCATAAGGCATAAATTTTGTATCCCTGATCAATAGGCTTCCCCGGTAGTTTGATCGTATGCGCTGACTTTCCTTTACATAGTACCATCATTTCATCAAATGAGAGATTTGAGGAAGGGAGAAAATGTTGCTGAAACCGCTGGCGTAAATGGGAGGCCAATGGCTCCATCTTCTGCCACCAGTCCTCCCGTTTGTAGGTATCATCTGGCGGAGAAATGTGTAGGTAGCGTTTGATTTGCTGATATCGATTACAGGACATGGATTCCATAATTGGATGGTGGGTTTCATTCCGCCAGTGATCCTCTATAGCAGGTAAATGATGAATTCCCATCCAAACTTGCAGGCCAATAAATATTTGTATTTCTGGAATGCTAACTTCACTCTATGGACGATTGGTAGCTCTTTCCTCTATCTTTTCAACTTGTTGTACGTCCTCACACCCACTCCCTCTCTTTAATTCTGCATATCTGTTTGTATTTTTTACAATATCTCCTAATATATCCTCGCCTAGAAACAGGTTGAAGATGCTGAAAGGCTTCGGATCCTTCATGATTGAAGGAGGAAGGAGTGGCTGGGAGGTATGAGGTGGAAAAGGGCTTTGGTAGGCATCGAAGGCAGGTGGTTCGGGTAGACTATTGAGGATTTTCCTACTTTCGGAAGATTGCATTGTGGGCTTCTGCTCTTTTTGGTTGCTTGGTATTCTAGTCCTTTTCTTCATTAAGAATATTCCTGTTAGTCTATTTGGGCGAATGGTATGGATGGGTATTATAATATGCCAGCGATCGTACATAGAGTAAGGAAATACTGACTGGAAGTTTTGTACTAGGTTCAATAGGGTGCAAGCGTTTCTTTGTCTCAGTAGGATTTGACATGACTGCAAGCTCACAATATTGACTAATTTTTGCCTGCTCGAATATGCTATTTACACATTCTCATGAGGGAGATGACGTTCTCTAGCCTACAAACTAATCATCAAAGGACCTACATCTGCTAACCTATTTAGGAAGGTCGAGAATCTGCATGTCTCATCAGTCCATGGGATAGATATTTCCAATATTTTCAAGCCACGCAGTTTCAATTGTGATAAATTGTTTGAGATTGCGGAGGATCGTAATTTATCAGTCTACTAGTAGTGTTTCCCTAGAGCCCGCCGAGTTTCCTTGAGTTTCGGGAGTTGTCAGCCATATGGAGATATATAAGTAAAACACAATTAACGCATCCTGATCCTTCCATGAATCACCGCACTTATCACTGTCTCCCCACATGCCCAGATCCCTCCGCACACTCCGGTAACTTCCGGAGTTCACCATATCCCTTTTCAGAGGGGATGCCAATTTGGCGTGATTGGTCCCCATTCTTTAAAAGAAAACAGGAAAAAATAAAAATATGATATCATAAACCATATTATCATAACCCCCCCTCCCAGCCCCGACAGCAAGAACCTAGAGAGAATAACAAGATATCGCGTGGGTAGCCGAATGCGAGGAGTAGTGTAGTCCTCCATGTATTCTTCGACAGTGGCTCTAGCACGCGCTGAAGTTAAGTTAGCCTATCCTGTAGTATCTATCATGCTTCTCACGTAAGCTAGGATCGCTCGCAGCTCGATTAGCTAGCTCACCCGTACGTTCTTTGGGAAAAAGAGAGAATCCGCGGGTATACCCCAAGGCGCCCAGAGATTCTCCGGAGGGCGGGGGGTGCATATCGGCTTAATTATAGCTTTACTAAGTTGCTTCAGGGGGAAAATTAAATAAGTGAATCATTCGTTGGTTTAGTTCGGGTTCATCAGCAAACTACCCATAGCGTGAACGGGCGCTCCCACCGGACTCCTATGAGAAACACGATGTAGGAGGTAAACTATTGATGGGGTAGAACCGGCACCATGATATCTATATATGTACTGTCCGGCGTTATCAAGATTCGATTTCAGCGTACGATCAGAGAAGTTCATGAGATTTCTGATCCAATACACGGATAAGAAATATTTTCAACCTGAACTACCCACCACGATGCTTACTTGCTTGCCGGGTGCGGAGCCCCTCCTCCCACCCGTCGGCCCGGCAAAAATGAAGCATCCTCAGAAAGCCGGGCGGAATGCAAGCAAGAAAGAAAGAAAAGGAAAAGAAAAGAAAAGAAAAAAGCCTTCATAAAACACTACAAAGAGTAGAACGCTATAGTGAGACAATGCACATGAGAGCAAGTAGGGAGGCTTGAGGTCTTGAGTGGTGCTTTGCTAGCCGTATCGTACGAGAGTAACAAGCGCACAAAGCGCCGATTCCGTTTTAAACCACTGAGAATCTCTCGTTAAACACCTGAGTAAGAAACACCTCCGTTGAAATCTACCAGCAACTCAGGAAGAGACACACTGCCCACCCATTAAAATCCCAAATCGGGCTTCCAGTAGGATAAATATTAGTTCCCAGGTTGACATTTCATGAAATACCTAGCTGGCGCAGTGGTTAACACTCCTGTCGCAATTAGCGGGAGCTCAGGAGTTCAATCCACGCTGACAATCAGTTATTATTGAACGATCCGTCATGTAGGGCAGGAGAATTTAAAAAATCCTGCCCTATGGGGACTGGGAGATTGAAGAACTTAGCCCTCATCAATAGGGCTGTGGGGTTTAACAATCCTGCTACGAGGAGGTAGAATCCGGCTCTAGGCCTTAAAGGTTGGCGATCGGCGGGTAGCAGAAGCGAATGGGAGGGGGGTTGGCAAAGAAAGAAATATGAAAAAGAAAAAAAAAAGAATTAAAAAAAGAAAACCTATAAAATTTAAAATATTAAAAAAATATATAAAAGTATGATAAGGATAGAAAATGAAAATAAAATAATAAAATAATTGCTTCTTTTACCTTGGGAAGACAGCTGTTGCCCCTCTCCCTATTTATTGCCTCGCATACATAGCTTTTTCTTAGTAAAGAGAGGTAGTACTAGTTACAATGTACTGGGCTATGAATGCAACATACCGGAACATCATCGTCCACCACAGACCGCGTGGGGTGGATGTTTCCTTTCCAGAGGCCTGGATCACAAAACGTCACTCGACACTATGGAGAGCTGAAAGGGTATGTCTATATCGTGTATCACCCTAGGACACACAAGTAAAACCCTATCAAGGCCCCGCGGGTTGCCCCTTACTCCTACAGGTGCTAGGTATGATAGGAAGAATACAATATACACCTAGGGGGATCAAGGATCGAGGCAATCTGTGCCAGAGCACTCCAAAAAAAAAAAAAACCACCATCCCGAAAGGTACATATAAAAAGGCCGTTCCCTGGTAAGTATCCAGAAAATACCCCCACCTAGACTTTTTTCCGGGGCAGAACGTCGCAACAGCGGGGAAATGGCTACTCTGTCAGTAGTGGAACAAGGATATAATAGTATCCCACATCACTTTACCCCCTCATAGGCGTCAGTACTAAGACTGTTCCTAATTAGCACCTGATAGGTGAAGTGACGGAGGGGTGGGGATACAACTCTTATTCTCGGGAACCCCAGCCCAACTTATCGGTTACTCTAGCCCGATATACTCCCCCTCCAGCCACCCAGAAACAATTTTCCGCAAGTCTGTCAAAGAGGGAAAATGAGGGTCGCCCGGGAGTAGCCGATAGACTAAGAGAATTCACTTGGAACTTAGACACTTGGGAGGAAAGATATGGAATGTATGTTTTACAGTATATATTTCGTTCATTCGCTCGCTCTCGCTTACTTCTTCCTCTAACTAAAAATCACGTTAATGGTGAGACAGGTGTATAAGTAAAAGACAAATACCACATCCTGATCCTTCTTGGATCACCACACCCATCTCTGTGCTTCCCGGATACCCTTGTTCCTCAGTACACTTCCGTAATGACAAAGAAAAAACATAGCGGGTAAAATCTATTGTTGAACATTCTCCCGTATCAATTCTGTCAGTTCCGTCTGCATGTCTCTGAACTCTCCTTCCCACTCCCGTAACAAAGCCAAGAATATCCGTCCAAAAAGGCCAAAATCCCAGGACAAACCCAGCCCATTCAGCTTCTCCAACACAGTCACCAAAAAGAATATCCACAATTTAAAAGAAGCTGGAATACATACCCCTGGGAACACCACACGAGCTAGAACAAGCTCACCTCTACGCACAATAATCCTACCCACAGCATAGCCCTATTAAATAAACACATGCAATCATCCCGGCTCCCACGACCAAACAACCGCACAAACATGAGAGCCACAACATCTTCCAGTGTTCGCAAGCGGCAAGTCCAGCCAGACTTGGGGTCCAGGCCGACCGGCCTAGACTTCTTTGGTGGCAAGTCAAGACTTTGGGCCATAGTCCAGCTTTAAGGGCCTATCTGGCCGGGCCTTGCAGGACTGCAGATACTGTATCTGCAAGCTTTCGAGTGATAAGATGTGATTTTCGTATAATCCGGGATTTTTGGTTTGAGTATGTATTTGCTGTGAGAAACTAACAATGTCAAACGAAAGACCAAAAGCACAATCACAATAGGCTCTGTTAGAAATCAGGCTTCTTTAAACGATGGCTGATCAGCGGACAAAAAACGATAAAAAGGCGAAACGGCAGCTATGAAACAAAAAGCTAAGATTAAAGCCACACCAAAGACCGATCGCCAACACACAACTTAGAGAGTGCAACTCCTTCCTACCCAACTGTTTACTCACGCCCACAATTCATACCAACGCTCTACTAATTAAACTAACTAGCGGTAAAGACAGATTTATATTCAGATATCAGTGAACATCTTCAGATATTTGCAGGCATCTTCCGATATCTTCGAGAATCTTCAGATATCTACGGGTATCTTCAGATATCTATTACCTATAAATAAATATCCACCAATCAGGCGTGATATAATAACCAAAGCCCGCCGGCCTGAAAACCCCATGCCTATTTCACTTTGACCTGGACGGGCCGGGCTGTATATCTGCAGGCTATCTTCAGGCGGGCCTGGCCGCCTGCGAACGCTGCCATCTTCCAGTTACAATAAACACCAATCACTTATTATACCACTTGAACACAGCACACTAAAGAGGGAAAATACACAACCTGGAAAGTACCACCCCCACCGCCCCCAAATAGCCAATCCAAAAGGGAAACCTTGAATCCAGTGAACCCGAAACTGCAGGCAGATATATGGGTAAGGTGCTCGGGGTGCAGAGATTCTCGTTTTGTAACTTATCATATCCATGGATGTTGGAGTAGCCTGCTATGTTTTAAATGTAGAAGGGCTTAGAAATTTGGTTCAAGCACCTAAATTACCTATCTGTACTACGGTATTCACAGAAAACTCTAATGAAAAGGCTCTTTTTTTCTGTTTCGAAAATTGACAGTTTCGGAAACCTACACAAGTTGTAAAACTTCATTCCTATTTTTTAAACCCTGGTATCTTTACTGTGATTATGGTAGAAGTGTCCATCCAGCAAGCGATAGATCTTCTAGATCCTCCGGTGCTTGTATTGTATGGTGCTTGGACAAAATTAACCAGGCACCGACGATTGATAGTAAGCAACCCCCCATCAGGCGGGTTGAGCTGGCGTGCCTCCGGATTGCGCTGCCGTAAGATCCGATGCCTAGATTGGCAGTGATACCTTGTATACAGTATAATGAAAGAATATTGAATTCATCATTCTACACCCTCAACACCACCAAAAGAAATTTCTCCAGATCAAATATTAGTTTCCACTATGTATTCTACTATGAATTTACATTTTTAATTTGTTTTTGGCTTTCATGGCTTTGGGGCCGGCGGGGGAGTGCTGCTGGCATAGCAGGAGTTTTTCATGTCCGTTGCCGAGCGGTTAATTTTGTCAACGTACTGTACAAAGTACTGTGCAACAAGTTAAGGTAGAGCAGCATTTTTGGTGTGGGATACCGGCAGCCGGTATAATAAACCACTAACTACAGATACTATATCCTAGAACTAAGTACTGTACGGTACATATGGGACCCTTGACAGGCTGATTGGGCCCGGGGTTAGCTAACAAAGCGGCAAGATAATGGCGACTCCGCTATTCTTCAGTCTCAAGAACCCTGTCTATCAATGGGCCCTACCTGGCTCAAGAATCCATCCTTTGGATCCTCTGCATTGAATCCACAACATTCCAAACACCAAAAAGGGGGAAATGTTGCAATCTCATCACGGGGAAAATAGCAACTCTTTCAATAACAACAACTCCTTTAACAATAAGACCAACTTGAACTCATTCAACACTAGCTCATTCAATAATACCAACAATATGTTCAACCTGAACCTTGGCAGTGTTGATGAGACGGCTGAGGTCCTCGCATGGCTACTCCGCTGGAACCCAGGATACGGCACCAGGATATTAGAGCACACCGAGCCGAAGATGTGGGAGACTGGCTGTTACGAACAAAGAAAAATCAGAATTGGTTTAACGGTATTCACGGTGGCGAACCCAATAATTCGGCCTTACTTTTCTACGGAAATCCAGGGGTAGGGAAGAACTACATTAGGTAAGAAATTATATTCTCCATAAAGTAAAGGTGTTGCTAAGAAGATGTGATGCCAGCTCATTGGTAATAGATAATTAGGCGATTGAGTGAGGGGTGAAATGCCGCAGTTGCGTGTTTCTACTTCGAATTCGCCGCTCAGAAGGAGCAATCTCCGATGAGTGCCCTGGGCTCCCACCAAAACAGGTTGTTTGTGGGCTCGAAGAGATTCCGGCAAATTCCGCCCAGGCCTTTCGAGACCAGAGAAATGCCATTAGGAGGCAGAAACTAGGTCTAGACGAAATTGCAGAGATGCTGCAAGATACCTCGTCCTCACGGCCCACCTTCATATGTATTGATGCCGTGGGCGAATGCATGGCCGAGTGTAGGGCAAAGGTGCTTGATTCACTAAAACGAATCCAAAAAGGTCTCCGAACACAAGGCTCATGTTTGCTTGTTATTCTTCTATACTCATGATAAAAAGTGAAAGGAAAGAGTGAAAAATAAACAATTCCGGTACCTAGGTGAAAGTTGAATTAAATTCCCATATTGGGTATTTAAATTGAATGATACTACAGAATACAGAGCTCTCACTTAAGATGAAGCTCGCTTCTACCCCAGAGGTGCTGGTAAGAGAGGTTTAAATAGCGAAGGTGATGCAACTCTGGTCGCAAGTGTTTAAATATTGGTAACTTAGGTGCTTACTTGTGGAAGTGGAGAGGATTATGGACAACTCCAAGAAGAAGTTATTGGTAGATAATCTAGAACTGGGTAACTAGCACTAGCTTATATAATATATAATATAATACTACATTTCCTACAGTATCATAGCAAGAAATATTTAGCAAATAGTTTCAAAAGAACTCAAACGCTGATTCAAGTGGAAAGAAATCATGAAACAGCATCTAGCTTGCAGCCCCTAGGGTATCTGTAGCCTATCCCAATGCTTCAAAAAGTGCTACCCCTGTACAGCACTACCATAAACCTCAAACCTGAGGACTATTTTATTTTATCCCTTTCAGGTCCCAGCTATGATACTGGTAATTCTCCACACAGCCTTTCTTTTGTTATTTTTCATTAAATTTTTCCCCAAGGTTTCGTTTGAAATTTCTATTATACCGTTTGTTCTTGGTTCTACAGCACCTTGTTGGTATTCCACTAATGGGAAACAACTTTCATATTTTTGTAAGAATGTTTTTTGTTCTATCAGTTTAGCAGTAATTCGGTCACCAATTTTTACAAAGTGATTGATGAGTATTGATATGACTAACGAAAGGAAAGATGAAAAACATGAACAGTTCAGAAAAATAGTATCAAGAAGGAAAAAACCCATACAGTCTCCAGTATCCCGCTGGTCTATCAGATTGTTCCACAGGCGGAGGCGTTGGTAACATGGTCGCTGCCCTTGTCGCCGGAGATCGTTGCCACCGCTATAGCTCGGGTTGACAATGAGGGCGCTTTTTGTTATGGTTAGGGGGGTGGGAAATCAAGAACGCGAGGTGTAGGGAACTTGGTGATGGTGTGGTAAGGGGGTTCGAAGTCAGGTATGGTTATATGTGCCAGTGTTGCAAAGAAGGTCTTTGATGATCGAACCCGGAGGGTTAGAAGGGGGGGGGGGTTGAACCGGGGCTTCTGAAAATGAGGATCGAAGGGGGGGTTCTTTAATGTCTTAGTAAGCAAAAATAGCAGGAACTCTGATGGGAATTTCTACCTTTAACCCAGATGTGCGAGTATTCATTGCTCAGAAGCGAAGTGGAGTGCCAGTGCTAGTTTATTTGCTTTTTCTGCTACATTTTGCCCTCTTTTCCTATCATTTCATTCGTTTCTTTGCTTCCAACTACCCTCAAATATCATGGTTTACCGATTTGTTAGAAGGGGTTCTATCTTATGACCCCCCGGTTCGAAAAAGCGCGCTCCTAGCCTTCGATCGTTTTTTGATCGAACTCCCCCCTTCATTGCGACATGGATATGTGCCGGCAGTCCACGGGCCTCGTGTCGTGGGGTCATGGCTCAGGGCAACGCTAGTTACCGGCTATTTGTATCATACCTTCTTTTCAATAGCGCCCGAGATGAGGCTCGTATCTGTGAGCGGTATCTTCCGCACTTTGCCCAATTGGCAATAGGTTCTTCAACCCGACATTTGTTAGGCTCTGTAAACTGAAACAACTTTTTGCGATTTTCAAGCCGCCCAAATCATTGACTTATATAAAATATTTCCTGTTGCTCGGAGGTATTCTGGTACCTTTGCTATTATACTAACAATACCTTTTCTGGACATAGTTAAACTCCAATCATATAGTGTCAACATCCTCCTAGCTTGTTATGAAAACATTATGTCCAAGAAACTGAGGATCTAGGGCTTCCCATCCTATCACCCATCACATGCATAGATGTGGGGGCGGCGTCCTATGCTCCAGCACTGGGGGAGCGCTTGGAAATTTTGTCCAAGCGCCTACATTACCGATCCTGTCGTATTCAGAGGAAACCCGTATGAAAAGGTACTATACTTCCCTTCATGAAAACCGACGATCTCGGGAGTCTATGCAAGCTATAAGACTACAGTGCCACTCTTTTGAACCTTACTACCGATGTGTTTGGTATGATGGTGGAAGCATTCATTGAGCAAAAGATGGACATTCTTGAAAAACTCACGACTGCATTGCGAAGCCATGAAAGTAGCATCTCTCGCGTAAGATATAGGACAAATGATCAACCGCAGTTGCACCCCGCTCTCCCAGACAGCCAGAATCCAATGACTCCGAACGGTGGCGGGTGTTATCAAGAACAACAGGATAACCCTTGGTATACAGTAGAGAAATTTGGAACCCTGGGATGTTCATACAGGATAGTGAGGTATACTGTAGGTGACTACTCTGGTAAGATGCGGGGGGGGGGTCCTTCCTTGTTGATGCTATGATGCTTGCGTTTTGTAAAAAGCTTCTGGGGATGTGGAGATAGACCTGGCTCCGCGATAGCTTTGGCGGCCACACCCAAGTTTTCGCCAAGCCAAAGCCCACACTTCCGGAAACTTTTGCAATACAGTACAAGTACCTGCAGGCCATTCAAGTGTCTGACAGGACGATACAAACGGGGCTCTAAGCGAGCTGATTGCCCCAGGTCTTCGCCAACAAAGCGGCAAAGAAAATGATGGACCCCTTTTCTTCAGCCTCGCGAGTCGCAAATTGACCCTAAGTTAGCGCGCTCAAGAAATCACCCTCTGCACCGAATCAACAACCTTCTAAACAGCAAGAAAAAAAGGAAATGTCGCATTCACATATCGGGGAAAATAGCAACTCCTTCAACAATAATTCCTTTAACAACTTTCTCACCATCAACAGTGCGTGCAACGTGAATAGCTTTGGCTGTGCCGACGAGAAGGCCCATATTCTCGCATGGCTATCTCCGCTGGAACCGAGGATACGGCACGATGATATTAGAGCCCAACGAGTCGAAGATGTGGGAGATTGGCTCTTGCGAACAGAAGGATATCGGAGATGGTTCGAAGGCATTGGCGGTGGGGATTCCTGTGATTCAGCTTTGTTTTGCTACGGAGGTCCGGGGGTCGGCAAGACCTACATCAGGTAAGAAAGTACATCCTCTATGAAGTAAAAGTGCTGCTAAGAAACAGTGATACTAGCTCCTTAGTAGTAGATACGTTGGGCGATCGGGCAAAGGAACAGAATGCTGTGGTTGCGTGCTTCTATTTCGACTTCGCCGCCCAGAAGGAGCAATCCCCAACGAACATCCTGAGTTCCATCCTGAAGCAGGTGGTTGGCGGACTAGAAGAGATTCCGGCAAAGATTGTCCAAGCTTTTCGAGACCAGAGAGGGGTTGCCGGGGGCCGGAAACTAAGACTGAGCGATATTGTAGAGATGTTACAAGATATCTCGTCGACAAGGCCCACTTTCATATGTATTGATGCTCTAGATGAATGCATAGTCGAGCACCTAGCAAGCCTACTTGATTCACTAAGACAAATTATCCACAAGTCCCCGAGCGCTCGGGTATTTCTGGCCGGAAGATTGCATGTCCGGGACGAAGTGGAGAAGCATCTTGCTGGGAGGGTAGCGGCTGTATCCATAACACCCAGCAAGGACGATATCATTAGGTTCCTACGAGCGAAACTGAGGGAGGACACAACACCGGAAGCAATTGACAAGACCTTGGAGGAGGATATTATAAAGAGAATTCCCGAGGCGGTTTCAGAAATGTAAGTAGGGAGCAACGACGCTAGCAAAAATATGGAAAGTTATGAACTAACAAATCTGTCTAGATTCCTGCTAGTATCTTTGAACATCAAGGCAATCCTACAGGAAACGACACTCCATCGGAGGCGGGAGAAGCTCGGTACAATGACAAATGGGCTGGGGTTGGGGGATGCATATGATGCAACCATAGAACGGATAAAGGCCCAGGAAGGGGATAGAGCAAGACTCGGAATGGCGGCTCTAATGTGGATTTCACATTCTGAGCGGCCATTGAGCGCGGATGAGATATGTCACGCCCTCGCGATCGAGATAGAATCAACCGACATCAATACCAACAATGTACCTTCGATCCGGACAGTGTTAAGCTGTTGTCAAGGACTTGCTGCCGTCGATGAAGGTTCCTTGACTATTAGGCTGATCCATTTCACGCTCAAAGAATATCTTGCCGGCCATATCGACTTGTTTGATGGAGCTCACTCGAAAATAGCGGAAGCCTGCTTGACGTATCTCAATTTCCAGGCTATCAAGGATCTTCCGGCCAGCCCCTCTCATGACACCCGAGCCACACCCTTCCTAGGATATTCTTCTTCATATTGGGGAATCCACATGAGAATAGAGCTCTCGGATCGTTCCAGATACCTCGCGCTCAACCTTCTTTATCAATACGATAATCACATATCTGCCGGGTTACTGTGTGGGTCAACTGGGGAGTGGTACTTCCCTTCCCTCAAGCCTTCTTCTGGGCTGCATTGTATTTCCTATTTCGGCATTGCTGAAGTCGCAATCGATTTGATAAGGACGAAAAGATGGGACCTGAACCAGAGAGATAGTATGGGTCTTACACCACTTATGTGGGCTGCGAGGCAAGGGCGCGAAGAGGTTGTAAAACTACTCCTGCAACAGAAGTATACTCAACCTGATATGCCAGACGAGCGATATGGTCGAACAGCACTATCGTGGGCTGCTAGGGGTGGGCATGAAGGGGTTGTCAGGCTATTTCTTGGTCAGCCATCCGTCAATCCTGGGAACATAGGCCCTCGGTGGGAAAAAGCACTCCGCGCAACGAGCCTACTATTCGGACGGAAATACATCAATCCTGACAGGCCAGGTAATAGCGGCCAAACACCGCTCTCACTAGCCGCTCAGAATGGGCGTGATGGAGTAGTGAAACTACTATTGGAGCGAGAAGACGTTAGCCCCGATAGGCCAGACAATGATGGCCGAACGTCGCTCTCGTGGGCCGCCGAGAATGGACATGAGGGAGTAGCAAAGCTATTGTTGGGACGGGGAGACGTTAGCCCCGATAAGCCGGACAATGTTAGCCGAACACCGCTCTGGCTGGCCGCCCGGAACGGACATGATAGAGTAACGTGGCTACTGTTGGAACGAGAAGACGTTAGCCCCGATATTACAGACAATTATGGCCAAACACCGCTCTCGCTAGCCGCTAAGAGTGGGCATGATCGAGTAGTGAAGCTACTCTTGGGACGGGAAGACGTTAGCCCCGATAGGCCGGACAATCATGGCCAGACACCGCTCTTGCTAGCAGCCCGGAATGGGCATAATGAAGTAGTGAAGCTATTGTTGGGGCGGAAAGACGTTGGCCCTGATAGGCCTGACAATCGTGGCCAAACACCGCTCTCGTGGGCTGCCCGTAATGGGCGCGATAGAGTAGTGAAACCACTCTTGGGGCGGGAAGACGTTAGCCCTGATAGGCCTGACAATTGTGGCCAAACACCGCTCTCGTGGGCCGCCTGGAATGGGCGTGATGCGGTAGTTAAGCTGCTACTGGAACGAGAAAACATTAGCCCCGATAGACCAGATGATTATGGTCAAACACCGCTCTCGCGGGCCGCCCGGAGCGGGCATGATGAAGTGGTGAAACTACTACTAGAACGGGAAGACGTCAGCCCCGATAGGCCAGATAATTATGGCCAAACGCCGCTCTCGCTGGCCGCTCAAAATAGGCGTGATGGAGTAGTGAAGCTACTGCTAGAACGAGAAGACGTTAACCCCGATAGGCCGGATAAATATGGCCGAACGCCGCTCTCGTGGGCCGCCCGGACTGGGCGTGATGGAGTCGTGAAACTGCTCCTGGAACGGGAGGACGTTAGCCCGGACAGACCTGACAAGCGTGGCAAGACACCGCTCTCGCTAGCCACGCGGAATGGACACGATGGGGTAGTGAGCCTCCTTAAGGAACGAAAGGCTACATCCCCGGTTAAGGATACGGCTCAGGAGATACGACCCTCTCGGCATCCTCGAGCCTAGCCACGCATCCCGTCTACAAGACCAGCAGATACTTTCCCATTTCCGTTAACATCTCCTTCGATTCCCACCCAACCCCCCAGAGAATGCCCCTTGGGCACCACCGTTTGTTTGTGCCCTAAATATCAAGTGAACTGGCGGAACCTACGCCATTTGGTCTGAGATATATGAAGTACATTCCTTTTTTTTTAATTTCCCTCCTTTTTTTTCTCGCATTCCAGGGACTGAGTTTAGAACTTTTTTTCGGATAAGCTCCGCCTTCTACGATTCTCGTGTCGCTCCGTTCCTTTACTCAATAATAGAACGGATCTGGATCCGGATGTGGCATATGATTATGGCAGAGTTTCTTTTGGGAGATCCGTCAATCTTGTCTCTTATATGTGCAGTGAAAAGACAAATGTAACGATCTATTATAGAATATCTCATAAAATCTATTGCATCCTTTCCCCTTCTGCTCTACCGCCTCCCGCCTGCCAACCACAGAGCATGCCTAGAAGCCCGGGCGGAATAAGCACAAATAAAAACTAACAGAGCAAAGGCGGAACTAACGAATATCCCTGATTTGGCGCTGCAGCATTACCTGGCAAGTCCCGATTCGAACTACGGTCTTGCAGTGGATTGATGCCATGGCATCTTATGCTACTAAGCATAGGATCTGGCTTTTCAGCTTTGTTAATACTCGTTGCCGTCAAGCATCAAGTATCAGGTATTTAGTTCAGTGTCCCTTCTTTCATGATACCGGTACACCCTATCCCATTAGGAATCGGTAGTCGGTATAGGGCGTAGGCTTTACCGATCACCGAAGATCGTGGGATATTTGGATAGCTCTATGGTTCGGGACGTCTATCGCGTGCACCAAATAGTTTGCGACGGGAGACGCCTTGGCATTCAGGCACACAAATTCGAAAAGGGGTGGATGTGTTTAATTCCAAGATGCTGTATAGATATTTATAATATTCCCAAGCCATGCAGTTTCAATTGTGATAAATTGTTTGAGATCGCGGAGGATCGCGATTTATCAGCTTAGCGCGCTTCCTTAGAGTTCGTTGCCCTGAGTTTTGAGAGTTGCCAGCCATATGGAGATAGATGCCTCCTAGCCTGTTCTTAGATACGCTCAAGTCTACCGTGATCGCGCTTTCAGCCCTCCATTCTTTAATGCTCTAGTTAGCCTCCAACAGCAGGAAGGGTAGGAGAGGTATCTTCCACAACTCTTCGTGTTCTGGAAAACTAAACCAACGGTAAAGACAGATGTATAAGCAAAACACAATCTACGCATCCCTATCCTTCCACGAACCACCTCACTTATCTCGGTCTCCCCACACGTCTACATCCCTCCGCACACTCCGTGACAAGAAAGGAAAGACACCTCGGTAGAATCTCCCATCCAAACCCCCACAACACCCGAACAATCCATCCCACTCCCTAACTATCCGCAACACTCCTGTAACCGCTAGCGTTCACCACACCCTTCTTCATATGAGATGCCAATTTGGTGTAATCCTTCCCTATTCTTAGGAGGGAGGGAAAAAAAGAGTATCATGTACTATATCTAACCCCCCCAGCCCCGACAATAAGCACCAAGAGAGAATAACGAGAGCTTACCGCTTGGGTAGCAGAATGCGAGGAGTAGTGCAGTCCTCCATGTATTCTACTGCAGTGGCCCTAGCAAGCGCTGAAGGTAAGTTAGCCTATCCTGTAGTATCTATCGTATTTCTCATGTAAGCCAGGATCGTTCGCATTGTGATTAGCTATTTTTACCCGCGTATTCTCCGGGAAAGAAGAGAGAACACCCCTGGACACCCCGCAATTCCCCGGAGGACGGGGGCACATATCTGCCTACATAATTGTAGCTTCACTAAGCTGATTCAGGGGAAGAGAGGGGAATGTGTGAACGCTTCGTGAGCTAGGTTCGGGTTCATCCTCCGATGACGCAGAGCGTGAATGGAGGCCCACACAGGACCCCAATGAGAAACACGACGTATTAGGTGAACCATTGGTGGGATAGAACGGGTACCATGATGCTGCAACGTCCCTAGGCTATGCACGCAGCATACCGGAACTTCATCACCCCCACGGACTGCGTGGGGTGTATCTTTCCTTGACAGAGTCAGGGATCACAGGACGTCACTCGACACTATGGATAGCTTAAACTGTAGCAATGCGCAATCGTTTCAACTGAGAAGTAATAATAGCCGACAATCAAGAGCATAGATTACCACTGACGACTACTAGAATGATAGGAAAGATACAGACAAGCTATATAGTAAAGTGGCTTGGTTCCGCTTTACCATGCTTCCGCTTCCACCAAACATCCGCAACAAAGAACAAAAGCATTCAAAGAAAGCATATAAGAACAAAAGGAATAAAGAGAGTATAAAGAAGGCCAAACCCGGACAAGACTTGGGAACAATTAAAAAAGACTTAGAGAAAGCATTTGAGAGGAGAAAGAAACCATATTCCAACATAAACTGTTGAAACGACTGTCGTTGTATTGATTGAGAGAGAGAGAAAAGTGGGGGGTGGCCCCGGCTATGTAACAAGAAAAGACGCAGTCACAATTTCCCCGGTTCACAGCCTCACTCGCCGCCACCGCATCACCGCCGTGTCATCAGCTGACCTGCTACTGCCCCACGGGCAACCATACCACCAGATATGGAAGGACGCTCCAACATAAACGGTATGTCTACATACTCACGCGGCCGGATTGAAATCAGAAGGGCCTATTTTGGACTAGTGCATGTTTAGTGATTGTTAACCATATACGGTATAAACTCGCCAAACTCGATGGAAAATCCCACCATTCTTGTGGCACTGCACTCATGGCAGCCTTGGCTGCATAGCGAGTTTGGAAAACTTATTCCATATGTCGTTAGCTGTCACCCGGCAAGCACTAGTCCAAAACTAGGCCTTCTGATTTCAATCCGGCCGCGTGAGTAGTGTATCACCATAGGAGACAACAAGTAAAGTCCTATTAAGGCCCCGCGGGTGGCCCTTTGCTCCTGCAGGTGGTTCCCTCCTGTTAATACTTGACCATTCGAGTACTTAAATTGTAGGGTATTGCAAGAATTACCGTTTGTTCTTTGCTCGTGCTCCTCCAGCACGTCCAGTGTTGCAGAGCCGCCAGGGGTAGAGGTCCGTTCTCTTCGGTAGAGGAGGAGCAACGGCAACCCATCCAAGTAGGCCAGGGCGCCGCTAATGAAATAAGTTGAATAACCTAGCATTTGTTTTTCCCCCGTACAGTAGAGCCGAGTCAGTAAGGTCCCTACCCCCTCCCAAGTAGCACAGCCCTAGGAAACCCTTTCGGTAGCCCCCCTTCCCATTACCCGTTAAGAAGAAATCGTGATAAATGCTTCCAATTCTCTTAGAGTTGCCCAAGTAGCTCTTGTTCTGTTGTTGATTTGTGCTATTCAGGGAGTGCAAGGAATGGTATGAGAACTTTACGAAGGTTGCTGTATAGTATGGCTAAGCTAGGTCTCAAACGTCAACCTTTGCTCCAGTAGGTGCTGGCTCACCATAGGACTTCGTTTGCGGCAATACTTTTGTTCGTTCAGGTGTCTGGCATGCAAATTTTCCTTTATACCTTGCTTCCAGCCTGCATCCCCAGGGCTACTTTTTGGCAGGCAGTGGCGCCTGCTCCAGGCAATCAAGAAAGAAACCGTAATTTCGGTCTATCCATGCGAAAGAGACAATTCGGAGCTATCACCAATCCCGGGCGCACAGTCAAATGTTACCAGACACCCTCCCAAGTTTCGCTATCCTCCCCCAAACACCAAACCCGGTAGGGCTTCACCCAACCCCAATACCTAAACGAGCAACAAAAGCGGTTCGCTGAGCATTCTTTTAATGCCCCAACTACTCCACTCAACCGGGATACTAACTCGCAATGATCCCTGTTGCAAATCAGTACCGACCAGTTCCTCAAGCCATTAGACCATCGGAACTGGTCGAAAGATACCTTTCCTCTTCGAATTTTAACTGCGACATCCCCAAGACAGGAATCTTTCCCAGCGAAACTGACAGCAATGTGTCAATTAAGCACTGCAACCCTCATATCATCACGCTTCCAATGCCTAACTTGAGTCATTTAACTAGTGCGGCGCGCATCGACCGGTGAAGAAAACTACTCTCGCCTTCGACTCTGCTTTAGAAATCCTCCCGCTTGAAGTCCCCTCATCCCCCTGCCCATTAATTGGCGCTCCAGAATTATCTCAATTGATCGACTACAAGCTATTTATCAATACTGTATACTAAACAAACTCATGGCTTTCTTATCGACCACTTCCATCCTCTGAGTGCAGAGCTAAACCTCGCGGTAGGTCGGATCCTAGCACCCAACCAGACAAATACATCATTAGGCCAATGCCCGATTGCGGCAAGAAAATTAAGAAGGCCGGGTCCCCAAAGACGACACTCAAGGCCGACTCAGCTTTCCCGCACTCGCATACCAGTGGAACCAAAAGCAGGATCAGAAACAGCACCACATTTAACAAACTACTGACTAGAGCTATCCGGCAAGGATCTATAAATCTTTATAATACCTTCCATCAACAACTCCAAGCTTGAATACTGCTATCATGTATTGGGACAAGCGATGCCAGTGGCCCCCTCACTTCATCCCAAAGACACCCCACCAGACACACAAGACACATCATGTGTACGCCTCCTCCTCCCCTACGACCAGCAAGCCCAACAACAGCACATCACCATTCAACGGGACCACGATCCCCACGCATATCCGACAGGACCTAAGACAGAAATTCAAAAAGGAAAGAGGAAAGTCATTAATTAGTTAAAAACTGGATAGCATAGCATACACCCCCGAGAATCAATTGTCGAAAAAGACTAATCCGTGTCAGAGCATTTCAACCAAAAAAAATACATATGATATAAAAAACCGTTCTCAGGCGGGTGTATCATACAAAAATACCCCCACTTATCTATCTAGACCTTTTTTCCGGAGCAGAAAACCTCGCAATAATAATAACTGAAATTACTTGCTCCGCCACTAGCGGAAACAATGATATAGTACTGCAGTACCTCACATCGATATACCCCCCCCCCCCCTCATTGAAGCCTGCGCTAAGATGGTTCCTTATTCGCTCTAGATAGATAGATAGATAGATAGATGAAGTAATAGAGGGGTGGGAGTATGATAAATACAACTCTTATTCCCGGGAGCCCCCCAACTCCCCAAATAACCGGTCTAAAAAGCGAACTTCTGAAGCCACAGTGAACCAGAAACTACAGGCAGATATAACGCCCAACGATCCACCATGAGCTCCGCAACTGTCGAGTGGGAATATTAATACGGAATCCCCCCAGGTAACAGCACATCAGACGCAGTGGACATTTCTCCCCAAGAATACTGTAATTCCATTCCCTCCTCTCTTAGTAAGACTTGTTCAATTCATCGCTCCCGGTCCCGGCCAGCTGGCTCTATCAAGTTACTCGCTTACCCGTCAGGGGTTTATGCACTACGTAGGGTAGCGGACTGGGTGGTACTTTTATCACACTTGCGGAAAAGAGCTCGGTTGCGACATTACAAAGGGCACGTTTCGTTCTCTTAGTGGGGCACCCCCCACGAGGCGTCCTTTTCTCTCTCCATTCCCGTGTGCAGGTATTGATAGAAATAGTAGGTGTTCGGTTGTAGCCCGGATGTGAGATCATGTTGGAAGGTAGGAGCGGGCAGTGCGGGAGTACCGTACAGCACAGCACTGATTCTCACGGTGGACTCTTGTAAACGTGAGAAACCCAAACAAGGCCAACAACTTTTAAATCAATCAGTGGCACTCAAGCCCTCGTTACAAACTGGTATACACAGCCCTACAATTCCCCTTTCGCTCCATAGATGAGAAAGAAAAAGCCACATCAGCAAAATCCCGCTCAGGCACAACACTCCTCCCGAGTGACATCTCATGCATCGACCCTTCTTCATTCATTACATAAGCCTAACACCAGCCTGCTTACTCTTCTTCGCAGCACTCTGCACCGCATTCTCAGTAGCCGAAGCATTAAGACTACTTGCCGCCTCGCGCTTCTTCTCGTCATCAATCTTCTTAAGCCTCTTCTCGGTCTTGGCCTTTCCACTACCTTTTCCATGGAATTGGTGGGAGAGGTGCTTGAATGCCTATCACCCATCCGAGAAATGCATTAGTCTCCTATTACCATTACCATACCAGTGAGGAAAACGATGTATACGAACCTCCTTCTGCGACATCTCCCGGCCGAATTCGTCCTTATAGCTAAGCTTAACGTCGGGCTTGTATTCCTTAAATCTCGCCGCCATCTCCTTCGCTTCCTGCAGATCCCTCTGCTTATTTTCCCATCTTGCGTGCTCCTCACGCTCCCTCGCGCTCATGCGGTCGAATTTCCCGCTCTGTCTATCGCGTAGGCGTTGAGATTTGGCTTTCTCCTCGGCTTCCAACTCGCGCAGGCGCTTCGCCGTGCGGAACTTCTCCCGGTCACGTTGGAGGTTTATTTTAGCGTCGGATTCGGAATCCCGGGTTAGGAGACCTCGTTGGTGGAGCATTGCCAGTGTTGCACCGATACCCTGAGTTATGGTGGTTTCCTGGGCAAGGCCGGTCGATGAGATTTCTCCAGTTTCGGGGTTAGTTTTTGCCTCCGGCTTGATGTCTACGTCCATTTCTTCTAGCCCGTCTTCGTCTGAATCCTCCTCGTCTACCATCGAAGTGACGACAGGGGGATGAGCGGGTGCGTCGGAACGGGGCTTTCTCCGTTCCGGGACGACCGGTGCCCGGAGGGTAGCGACGAATTCAGAGGTTTCATCGATTACTAAACCTGGCTCTTCTTCCCCGTCATCCTCTTTCATCGGACTATCCGCGCCCGGAGTAGCGGCGGCAGGTGACTCCTCACGAAGTTGACGAGCAAAGTCATCCGGCTTTAGCATCTTTCGTTTCTTGAGTGCTGTTCTGCGTTGCGCTGCTAGAGAACTCTGTAAGTCATCGTCATCCACGAATGAAGTTTCCTCAAATACTCGCTTGGGCTTTGGCTCTGCCGGAGCTGAGCCGGAGTCAACCTCCATCGAGTCCTCCGTCGGAGCTTTGGGAGGAGACGCTAAAGTGTCATCATCCTCGGATCTCTTCCGGGTGGCTCGGGTCTTATTCTTTCTCGGCTTGCGAATCTTAAGCGTAGAGGGGTCTACATAGTCAGAGGTAACTTCGGGCCCTACAGGATAGTCAGCAACACCGAAAGAGTGATGGGCTAGAAGGGGAGCATACTGATAGGGTCTAGAGTAACAGCTATAGCTTTGAGCTTTTCCGCGACTTGTTTACGATGAGCATCGACGTTGCTAGCGCTCCCAGTGCCATCGAGAACAAACCTCTTCTTTTTCTTCCCATCAATCTCCTCATCATACTGAGCCAATATCCGCTTCTCTCCATTCTCCCCCTCATCCTCGTAAGCATTATAAGTAGGCTTCTTCTTTTTGAGATCAAGCCTGTCCTTAAGCCTCTCCCGTTCCGTAATATCCGTAGAAATCAACTCGTCGCCCTCCTCTGTACAAACACCATCACCACCGTAGCACCGCAGTCAGCCTTCCAAACTAGAAAGCAGACAGGCGGGGCGAGGAAGAGAGAGAAAAAAATTAACAAACCCTCATTCTCCTCAATCGTAGTATCCTTCAACGTAAGAACCGTCCCTTCCCCATCCAAGTCACCCAAATCATGACCAACCCTCACCCCCGTCAAGTCCTCGGCGGTATACTCCTTCCTCTCGGCTGCAGCACGCTGCAACTCCTCCTCCATCTCCTTCGCCATCTTCTCCGCAAGCTTCTTCTGCCGTTTCTTCATCTTACGCACCCAAGTCGTTGTATCCTCCTCGTTCTCATCGGCCTCGCCCAACCCCTTGCCTTCCAGCTTCGCGAACCGTTTCTCTGCATCGCGCGCCTTTTTTATCCCTTCTATTCGGGCCTTGCGAGCGTTCTCTTTACCGATGTTATCCTGGTGCTTCTTCCAGTTGTCGACGGCACGGCGTTCCTGGGCCTCGACACTATTATCAGGAGCGGTGCTCGAGGTGGCAGGGGGCTCTGTGTCGACTTTTAAGGGCTTGAGACCGAGTGAGAGACGGATCTTATTGGTTTCTTCGATGGATAGGGATTCCTCCATTTTGGGGTTCTGTTGGGGTGAGAATTTCCGAAGTGTCGATGGCTGGTGAGTTTAACCTTCGAGTGTGCCTAGCAGTTGAAGCTCATCAGAGGCTCTACAGTGGTTACCCGGTCTGCTGTGACAAGGCTAGCGCGTTTCGGGCGACGCCGGATGGCGCGTTTTCTGGCCGGAAACCTAATCAACCTGCACCCCTAACCCTGTAACTTAGGTACCGTATCGCAGCTCATATCAACACCTCTTATAAATCCAACTTCCTGACTCACTCAATTCTGATTGCAATAATGAAAAAATACATTTTGGACCCCATACATATCATAGCTTGGATATCATATCATACCAGCACCATATCATACTTGTGATTCAACAACATAGAAAGATAAAACAAAAAAGAGCACTAAAACAGCTATAACAGAAGTGGGAAAAATATTTTCAAGAGAAATCCTAAACTCCTCTTTAAGAAACGAATAAATGAATGCCCAACACTCAATCGTAAAAGTAGAATACGAAGGAAAACGACCTCACTACAACTATGTACTCATACTCCCTTTATACTCCACCCAACCATCCGTATCATGTCTCTCTATTGGCGTCAATAATGGAAATGAAAAGCTATGAAAATGAAACGGAAAGAGAAGAAGAAATACCACAAAAACATTGTGCCCTCGTAGATAATGCAGACAAGGAATAACAAGAAACGAAATTATCTGGTAATAAACTAGAATATAATACCACAAGCAAAGCAGCAAAGAAAAAGATAGTCACTCCGACATCATCGCCGTCAACGTAAGCTATCTTCATCCATTATATGGCTCATCACTTGGGCCCCGCCACGACTCTCGTTATCGGTACCCTCAACGATTTTAACGAGTTCCTGAGCAATCTCGTCAGCCCCATGCGAAATGAAAGAGAAAATTGCCAAGGAGGGGAAAAAGCAAACCTTCGCTTCCCTGACCAAATCAAATGCAAGGGATGCCAAACGCGCTTTAAATTCCTTGTCTGCCGGGCCGTCAATTGGCTCCCCTTCATTTGAAATCTCACCCATGCTCTGGAGACACTTCCTCAAATTCGCCACAACCCAGCCTCCACGGTCCCTCAAGGTCTCGTTGCCGGGCTGTTGCATGGAACTCTCGGTGCTTTGCAGCACCTTCCATACAACAGGAGTAATATGGTCCACGTGCTTTCTTAGGGTTTGCATGTCGTCACCAGCCCTAATTGATGTAAGCAGCAACTGAATCGATTCTACAATCCCCACCATTTGAGTTTCCAGGAGTATCTATTACAAATTAAATACAGAAGTCATCAGCGCCATGCAGTGAAGGTAGGGGGAAGAGGAAAGGAACCAGAACCCACCCTAAGCTCCTCGAAGTTGCTCCCCACAGTTCTGTCTGCAAAAGCTGGGGATCGAGCTGAGCTCGGTTGAGATCCCCATTGGTCCTTTCCCTTCGGGGACCCGTTTCTACTTCTATCTCGTGAGTGCTCTGGAGAACTCAAAGGACTATAGACACTATCTCCGCTAAGTCTAGAACCTGATTGTCCCTTTGCAGCCCCATTCGTCTTTAGCGCCACTATTCCGACGCCAGCTGCACGGTCCATTTCATATGCTGAAGCAGGAGAAATGATCAAATCTTCTCCATCATCTTCCAAATCACCCTGTGGTGTAGGCCGGATCTTAACAATCTTAATCAACTCCACAATGCTCGCAGTCAAATGGCTTGCCGCAGCGTCAACCAAAGATACGGGTGACAATCCCCCGCCAGTTGCATGGTTCTTAGCCGCAGTGGTCAAGTTATTTGCGGTGGCCGAAACTCTAGATTTCAACTTAAGCCTATCGTCATTATGGGACTTGGATTCACTGATATCCTCCGTAATCGACCTAGTTGCCATGACTACAGCCTTGACATACTCCAATGTTTGCGAATAGTTGACACCTCTAGCGGTTCGCAGGAGCTCATCAATTGAGATCTGGAACTTGGTAACGTGAACGTCCTTTACGAGACCATTAGGATCCGAGAGGCCTCCCTCCTTAGAAACGAGAGAGGTTGGCGATTGCAAGGCCAGTCCCATGGAGGATGTTCTGAGGCTTCTAAGAGTAGCCTTGGTGCGGGTGTATCGAGTCTTCCATTCTTTAAGCTCATTCTGAAGCTTCTCAATTTCCGAAGTCAATCTCTCTTCCCGTTCGAAAGAGTGATCCGCTCGTTCCGAAATTGACTTCATTTGGCTCAAGAATTCCATCGCCTCGCGACGAACTTCTTCAGTGACCTACAAAAACCTATCAGCACCGCAGTCCAATACATAAGCCAAGGACCGTATACCTCTTCCTGCTCCCGCAACTCCATTTTTAGCTCCTCATGCTGCTTCAACAAGTCTTCGTACTTTCGATCCGAAGCACTTCCAACCGTTTGCTGCGAATCCCCCAATTGATCCTTCAAACTCCCCTCATTGGCAGACTTCTCAGCCTTGACACTCGAAAGTTCGTTCTGCACATTCTGATTAAGGTTCTCGGCATTTGCAAGCTTCCCCTCGAGGCCGCGCTTAAGGTTTTCCCATTCCTGCCGGTCTCGATTGTAATCCTATTTCCCACCGTCAAACCCAATCTCTTTGCAGGACTCAGTACCCGAGGATAACTTACACTCTCTTTCCGCCTCGCCTCGTCCTTTACTTTAGCAATTTCCTGATCCTTATCTTCCAAGCTAGCTTCAAGTCCTACAATCTTATCGTGAAGTATTTCAACCTTGCTTTGATACTCGGCAATAAGTTTCTTGTCAACCTGAGCAATAGAAATTACAAATTAGTCCTATGTTCCGTAATATCCGTGAGGATAAACCTACTTCGCTACTTCCACCATTAATCATGCTGCCCATGCTGCCCATGCTACCCATACTTCTATTACTGTCTCTTCCCGGACTAGCTGGTCCGCTTCTGTTACCATTAGGTTTACGGCTTGAATCTTCTAATCCGAAAGCACCCCCTTCATCGTCATCGTCGTCATCCTCGTCCTCAACCATAGTGCTCTTATTCGGAATAACAGTGCCGGGCTGAAATGTCTTAGGCAGAGGTCTTCCGAAGGAATTAGGAGCGTCTCCTCTATTGGGCGAGCCTCCCCCCTCCATTCCGGGAGGCCCTAACCCACCGGGTGGGCCATTTCGTGGATGCCCGCCAGGTCCCATTCTAGGCATGCCATTCGGACCTGGTCCGTAAGGACCGGGAGCACTTCCCGGGGGGCCACGCATCTGACCAGGGCCTGGCGATCCCATCCTACCCGGACCAGGGCTCCCAACTCTTCCAGGACCAGGGTTTCCGAGTCTTCCCGGAGGCGCCATTCCTCTGCCATCAACACTATTCGTGGGACTCCTCTCTCTTGTAAGCTCCGTAGCAAATTTCGGATATCTCCTCTCCAGTTCGAAAAACACGTCCGTAGCCAAATCCCGGAATCTTGTAGCGGCGAGCGAGCTGAGTTTCTGCCGGGCCTGGTTTCTCTTCGGATGGAACTTATCTTTCGGTAACAAGTATGGCGGAGGTTTGTCGCTAGGACCAGAACTCGCGTCCACCCCTTCCCGTCGTTGAAGTTCATCGTAGACATCGGTACTAAGCTCCTGGAATTGGACAACGCTTAGTCGAAGAAGCTTGTCGCGGGCCCTGTTAGGTCGAGAATTGCCCGGTTGTGACAGATAGGGTTGTAAGAGTTTCCTCAAGGCGGAATGGTGAGCAGCGACTTCTTCCTCGTGAATAATATCCTGGAGAGACGACGCATCACTCTGAGCGTATAAGCCAGTTCCGTCCGAAGATCGAGCTACCGATGATGGTGGGGAGACATTCTGACGCTGTCCTGGAGGCCCCATACCGTCGCCGTTTGCAAGTGAGCCACTACGAGGGGGTGGTCCTCCGTAGAGTTGATCAGAGCCTCTGTTCTGGTATCCCGATATTCCAGACCAATCGCTGCCAGCTACGGAAACAGGTGAAAGCGCTGAGCGTGGAATGTTACCGTTACTACCGGTATTCATGGTTGTGTGAAAAGAGGTTGATCCTAACGTATTCTCGTTCTTCCTGTCGAACAAAGGAAAACAAAAGCCCTAATAAAAAAGTAAGGGTTTCGACCCCGGATATTGATTCGACCGTTGATCCTCTCAAGTTTGTCTTTTTAAGATGAAAGCTTTGTTGCAACGGAACCAGGAACCCACCCGGGATATATATAAACTTTAAAAAAAGAACCTTCCTTCTCCCCAGGCTGACTTCAAATATTTATCCGCCGCCCCTTACGATCCGAGTCGTGTGATTTGTTTCGTGTCTTCGTTATGGTGGTCGTTGATTCCAACCTATGAACACTTCTTGGCTTTACTTTTTTTTTTCTCTCTCCCTCTCCCAAATCGTTTTCCGTCGACGTGTACGAGCCAATGCAATATTTGCTTTTCCCTAAACCATCCTCACCCGCCAGAAAAGGGGTGGTGGTGTGTGTGTAGCACGAAAGCCCGTGGATGGAGAAGGAAAGGTAAGAAAATAGCCTCCGGAGAGATGTTTTCTCGGTGTGAACGACAGGCGGAGTAGAGCCACCGTATTTTTCCACTTTCCCGGTGTGTGCAAAGGGGAAAAACAAAAAACAAGGAAAAGAGAAAATAAAATAAGGGGGAGAGAGAGAGCGACTGAGAACTAATCGCACAAATCAAGGAAATATCTCTGCTCCAGCAACCGAATAGATAAGTGACGAATAGGAAGCAATAATGTAGCTACCGGTACTCTCTTCAGGTGCCGATAAACCCCTTCAGCCTCTCACGAAGACAAAAAGAAAAGAAAAGCGTATATCACGGGTAGTCAAGAAAAGGAAGAAAAGAAGAGAAGAGAGGCACAGGGACAGGGACAGAAGAAGCTAACAAGCAAGGACAACGAATACGGGAAGTGGGAGAATTGTCAATGACAGAGCCTCGTCGGGGGGTGGGGGCTAAGGTTTCACGGATCCTTTCCTTTCTTTCTCGAAGGGAAGACAGATACTTCAGGGATAGCTTGCACCCCAGTTCAGGCTTAGGTTCTTTTGCGACGTGACTTGAACCGGCTCGGGTCTCAAAGTATCCCCCAGACAGCAGGCAAGCAAGCATCACTAAACGTTGAAGTTGAGCATGCAAATACACATGCACTCAGCAGGACAGTGACTTAGAAAACAATGGGAATAGGAGGGAGAGGGTGAAAAAAAGGGGGGAGGTGAGCGACTTTAGGATTCCGAAAGGAGAAAACCTCAACTAAGACTACCACTTCCCAACTAGCTCAAGGCCATCATCAAGATGATTCGACTCCAACCTAAAGGCACTCTTACTTGCCACAAGTATTATCAAAAACCCTCAAAACCAACCTCAACCATCCAATATTAAGCGATATATAACCATGCTGTACGCGAGAGCCTCACCTAAACCTGGAGAGAAACACATGCAAAAAGAGTAGAAAAAGAAAAGCAAAGCCTCCAGAGCACCAAAGTGAAAGTGCAATAAGGTTAATCTCTTTATTTTTATGGTTGGAATAGTATTCACGTATTATAAGCGCGCGTGAAGTTGCCGCTTTTCCTCTCCCTCCCCCCCTTCACGGGTATCAGCATTGCCAAGAAATGAAGAGAGCAAACAAATACACGAAACATCACTCGATGTACTTTATGCCTGCGGGAAGGATGAAAAAGATGGGAAGGGAAGGGGAAGGGTTGGGTGGCTTAGGAAAATAAAGCATCGCTCCATCAAACCGATAATGCCTGCCTACTGCAACGGGCGGGTACCTCGCATTTTTCCGATAAGGAGGGGGGGGGAACTCTTTTAATGAAAAAAAATCACGTGTTGGGTGAATGATGTGAAGTTAGGAAGGTCGAAATATAAGTCGGACGTTTTTATCCCATTCCGGTGTGAACGAGTATAATAGGTTCCCATGGGAAGGAAACATATGAGAACTCCGGCCCAATCCAAATCCAAATCCAATATACACTAAACAATCAAACAAACGAAATAAACAAACTCCAGCATCAAACAATCTCAACAGAATCCCAATACCAAAATAGCACTCCCCCCCCCTAATAAACAATTCCCCATTCACCACATCCAATCACCAACAAATCTATAAACCCACCAAACAAATCCCAAATAAACAAACCACGAGTGCCAAACAAATCTCAACGCAATCCAAAATATACCAAATAAGCCCCCCTTCAACAAAAAAGAAAGAAAAATGTAAAAAAAACAATCCTCCTCTTCCTCCTCCGCCTCACATCTCTCCACCAATCCCCCATCAATCCATCCCCCAAACCCTCCTCACCATCACCCGCATCGTAACACCGCATATATAACCCCCCACCCCCAACCTACCTACCAACCAACCAAACCAACCAATCCCGCACCGAACTGAACCGGGCGGGAGAAAAAAAATAAAAAAATAAAAAAATCTAACCCAATATAATAATCCCGATCCACTCACCAGATCGTTCGTCCACAAAACCCCGTTGTGTTCCCCGAGCCCGTTTTGTGCCTCCAGCCGGAACTCCGTCATGGATGAGGTGATACCGGATCTACCTTACCTCCGGAGCGGAGAGGGAGGGAAGGGATTGGGGGGGGGCGGATAAACAGGGGATCCGGACAATGTAATATCATTGGGGAGAGAAGGGGGGTGTATATAATATATAAGCAGGGGTATATTACTGTAATGGCGGAAATAAACCTCAAGGAAGGAAGGAAGGAATTTGAGTTATCTTCATTCGGAATGCGCATCCAAGTTTTTCCCTAATATCATACCATCCTCAGAAAAATATGTCTGTATCGAGTGATCTTTTGTGATTCTGCCTGTGGGATGGGGAATTCTTGGAGATTACGGTGGCTGTTTGTTGGCCCCCAATGGGGGCATGGTTCTGTGGAAGACAGACGGAGCAATTGGTATGGAGATATTGGGCGTGACGTGGGTTCAGTTTTGGTATCTTTTCTTAAATGGGGTATGGTGAGGTATGCACGGTGTGGTGCCGGGACGGTTCGTTGACTGGCAGTTCGTCTCCTACCCAGAAAAAAAGGGGATATATGACGTCAGGAACTTGTAGATCCAGCCAAATGGAACCTAACTTTACTCACTTCATAGCGAAAAAATAACATTATCCCGACGAATTGGACTCCCATTAGAACTTGGAGTTAGATCCTTGGCCCCTAAAATATATCTCTCTAACCTACCCCATACGAAGGGTCATGAAAGTGGGAAAGAAGAACCCAAGCATACCAATAATATATCTCCCGCAATCCCCCAAGATAGAAACTAAACGCAAGATATATCTTATTCCGCACCTCTCGTTTCTTCCTCCTCCCCACATACCATGCCACCACCACCACCAGCCACGAGCTGAGAAAGTGATGCCATCGGAAATACCACCGGAATCTCCTTTCAACATCTTAAGAACCACGCAAATTACGATTTCCCCCCGATTAGCCCTCCACATAGAACGGGCCCCTGCATCTATTATTCCACACACAAAGTGCGGTCGTACACAACACAGCAGCAACAGCAGCAACGGGAACTGGAATAACTTATTGGAACGAGCCAGTCAGGTAAAAGGGCTTGACTGAGACAGCGTATATAAACGGGTGCCGTGCGGCTAGCTATGTGTCCAAAGAACAAAACAATAACCTAAAATCCACCGTGCGCAGGCACAATGCCTCTACAGTACCTACACCTGCCGCAGACCTCTCTTTGGCTTTTAAACACCGCTATGGTGATTTTGTCCTGCAACCTATATAGAGTACACGTATCATACACCTCACACACGAACACAACTAAACAAGATAAAAATTAAGAATTGGGGAATTCACAGCTTCTAATTTCCGGTCCCCGGTCCATTCCTATTCTGGTCCGGGAATGTAGCACACGAGTGGTAAAAGTGGCGGGCGGTTGGCAGATAAACAAACAATGGCTGTGCAAACAGATGATACCATAATAATATTATGAGGCTGGGCAGCTAACTAACAAGGATCGATCGGCATGTCATAACCGGAATAAAGGTCATATGTTATCACTCGGGTTTCAATGTTTCTCGTGTGAGTGCGTAGGGCGAGGGGGGGCGCAACGCTTATTATGCGCTTATGCCAGTGATAAAAATGTTTAATATTCCACGCCGCTACCTACACCAAAGTACAGTTTGTAGACAGATAACAGACGGATAGACGGAAAAACTAGGGAAGAGAAGCAAAACACTGACTAACCAACGAACCAACCAAGAGTAACCCCCCCACTCGCCCAACCTGACCCCATCTAATTTTGAACCACTCCAAAGTCACTCCCTCTACTCCAAACTCTCGAAATCCAATGGAACGCTGCTCCCCCTCCCACTCCGATACACCTTCCTGACTCCCGTAAAAGGCCTCGGCTCTGGCAAGTCCTCCTCGCGCTTAAACTTCCATCTTGAGTCATTGATTTCCGTCTTCTTCTTCTTGGTAAGGGTGAACTTGCTCGGGTCCATAAAATTTCGCTGTTGTTGGGGTGGCTGTGATTGTCGCGTTGGGGGCGGGGGAGGTGGTGGAGGAGCAGGTGGGTGGGTGCTGAATGTCACAGAGGCTTTTCGTGCGGCGGCTAACGCTGGGCCCCCGTTGACAGGTGGAGGTGGGGGTGGATTACTGCGTGGTGGACCCGGGGGAGGGGCTCTAGGCGCTAAGCCTGGGATTGGTGGAGGCGGGGGGGCGCTGGGGGGCGGTGAGTCGGTTTGGTTGTGTGAGGTAGGTGATGGAGTTTTGCGTAATGGAAGTGGACGGGAGGGTGCTAATGATGGCGGAGGCGGAGGTGGAGGTGTGACTCTCGAAGGCGGGCTGCTGGGGGAGCTAGGGGCCCCTCGGAGAGGAGCAGAAGCAACCGGTCGCTTGATAGGTGCAGGCGGAGGCTTGCGGAGAGACGCCTGGGAGGGAATTGTTGGTGCGGATCCGGTTGGCGCGGCAGGCGTCGGTCGTAAACCTACTCTAGGCGGCATCGGTGGCATTCGCGGAGGAATAGGTGCAGACCTTGGAGGTGTGCTCTCTGGATCTGAAATGTATGAGGAATCGCGTGACGCTGAAAAAACACCGGCTATTAGATGCCATCTGTCCACTTCAGTAGAGTAATAAAACAAACCTCCGGTGTCAACACCCCCCGACCGACTCTTCAACCTCGGCATCCCGCCCGCAAACAACCCCCCCAGCTGCGGTGCCGCTGTAATCAACCCTCCTCCCCCTCCACCGCTACCCCCGCCGGCATCACTGTTGCTCCTCGCCATCCCCACATCGCTTCCGGCCCTGGCCCTTGGAATCGGTGGCGCCCCCGGAACTGGCGGAGCTCCCAACGACGCAACTCTCCCTCCACCTCCAGCACCCCCAACCACACCCACGACAGCCGGAGCACTCCTATCATTCGTAACTGCCTTCCGTAATCTTATCCCCTTCGTAATGTCCGAGTTAAGTGCACCCTGCTCAAATTTTCACATATCAAGCTCAGCCCTATCCTTCCGGAAGTTGTAAACATATTCAACAAGTGGGGCCATACCCGATCTCCCCCTTTTGCTGGCCGGCCGCCTCCCCCCGGGGGTGGAGGTGGTGGAGGCGGAGGCGGAGGTGGAGGAGGTGGTGGCATGATTTTTCCTCGCCTTTGTTTTAAGCTGTTTAATAATGGATTTCCTGACGGTAACAGTAGTTGCAACACTAACTGCGTGTATTTTGGGTCGCTGTGAGAGAGAGCCCGAAGGTAGGGAGGTAGGGTAGAGTAGGAGGGGAGGTACCGTAATTTATGTGGACGAGGGAAAGGTGGACTTGGGAGAGGAAGAGCTGAGGCGGCACTGCTCGGCTTACGTATGTGCCAAGACAGGGCTAATGGTAGGGTAACTAGGGTCATAGAATTGTCACTCGGTGGGTCGTCTGAATTGAAAATCGGGGAGCGATATATCGCTGGGGCGCGGTCTTTAGGTGTTGCGGTTTGGGACAAGAAATTCACGAGTGTTGTAATTCCTGGCGGGGAAACGCTCAAGGGCTTCGTATGCTCTACGATATCACAAACCAGAGCTCACCCGGCCCCATACTAGAGGGCCATAACCTAACCCTCTTCCCGCAATTGACCCCATTACCCCCCCTCTATCATAGTATCATATCGAATACGCACTCACCACCCAACCCTATACAGATCCTCTGCCATTCTCTGCATCACCATACCCACGCCTCACGCGATGGCTCGATTCTCCTAACACACAAAGACATTTCCCTTCACACGATACCCACCACCACCACATTATTATCAACATCGTCATCACTTTCTCCATACGCACAACCGGCCACCCCCTCATTTCACTCTCTATCTTTACCACCCTCTCCAAATTAGGAAACCCTGACGGGGTACTTCTCCATCCGTGCCATACTTCAGAAACTTCGAGATGCTCAGCAACCGCTCAATCGCCCGCCACGAAGTTTTCGTACCAACACCGTTCACCATCTGGGAAGACGAACCCAGACCCCCTCAACCGCCCCAGCCCCATAGTCGCCACATTCTTTCCCTCCTCTTTATTCCGCCACTCATACGTCCCCCAACTCCAGTTTCTGTTTGCAGCAGTCCCGCTTCCTTCACTGGTGGCGGCGTGGATGGAGTTGATCCTGTCAAGAGGGATGCCCTCACTGGAGGAAGTGAGGGGGAGGCGGGGACAGAGGCGCCAAAGGAGGAAAAGAAACATAGGATCGCAAAACTCGTTGATCGGGTCAGAGAAATTTTTCATAAGCTGCTCAAGGGGTTGAAGCATGGATGAGTTAACTTGGAAGGGTTCTGCGAGCGGACGCTGTGCTACACACTGAAGTGCCTGGGGACATTGGTTGTTTAAGCGGTTAATAAGATCAACAAATTAATAAACGTGTCTATATAAATGCTGTAAATTATGTGAGAACATGAAAATCCCATTCCGCTGGGCTTGAATGTGAACGTACCTTCCCCCGCTAGCTCACTAACAACCTAGTAAATACACCACTAGAGCTATACTTATCGTACATTTGAACCTCGTCTTAACCTCATGTAATCTCATATCACAGTTCTATTAAAAATCTGAGAGGGAAAAAGAAAGAGAAAACTCAAACCCAAACTCCCCATGCTGTCGCTCCGCCGTTGGTCCCTCGATTAATTCAGAAATATCCCACAGTCCACAAGGCCGGCAGCCCCGGAAACCTCTCCTGCCATTTAGCCAGTACATTGGGAACCCTCCCATCCACCGTCTCGCGGGCAAAGTTCGGGCCGGCCTTTTCCCGTTCCTCTCTGGCTGCTTCAGACAGCATATTCGCGAGTTCCAGGATGCCTTTTCCGCCAACGAGGGCTTCTTCGTGATTGTCTTTTATATCGACGTTGATGATATGCACCAGGCGGTTGAGGGGAGAGTTGCGGTTTGTCAAGTCTATGCCATTAGTTTTTATATAATGATTGGAGGAAAGTGGGGGTACCATCAACAACGATATCCCAACATCGCTCTTCGCAAGTAACCACCACGTCGACAACCCCATCTTCAACCCCATCCTTCCTCGGAACACCAACTTTCCAGTCCTGCCAGCGCTCGGGACAGCCCTTGATTCTGCGGTTGCGATCTAGCATGCCCAAAAGACCGTTTGCATGGTAGAGTCTTGGATCTTTTTCTTTCAAGGAGTTGTACATCTCATCGTAGGTTGTGGAATTGAAGGCGTAAATATTTGGTTTGTCGATTGATGGACCTGGCAAACGAACCGCCGAGCCGGTACCGAAGGAGATTACAGGGTATTGTGAGAGTGACAGAACGAGGTGGGCTTCCATGGAACTGTTTTTGCACACAAGGTTTCCCACATGTAATTAGAGCATGTTAAAAGAAGAAAGGAAAAAAAAAGGCCCCTCTCTCACTGCCTCGAGCAGGCCATTGTCGAGATATTTTCATCAAGAATGCTTCTTGAGACTTCTTGAGAGCATCGGCACAATGCAGTACTGGGGTCTAGGGTCGATCTGACATCCCCCCATTGTTTTTGCACAGGGGAGAGCACGTGGAAGGGGAGGAGGTTTAAGATGTACAGCTAACCACCATTCTACATGGCAATGGGTATTTATTCACTCATCCATAGGGATCATCGAGTCGGGGATCCTTCCCTCGTGAAATCGAGTGGATATAAAAAAAAGCAAAAGGGAGAACAAACCGATTCTGGTTACTAGCACAAACCGTGCAAAATTTCAGTGGAAAGTCCTTCCCAGAGCCTCCATTCTGACCTCTCGATTCCTCGTCGCGCCTCTGCTGAACATCGGGCGCCGCCTCTGCCGCAAGAGCTCCCGTCGGTAGTGGTTGAGGGGGGATTTGCATCATGATTGGTAGTAGACTAACAAGATAGACGAGAATCCAGCATTAGCGAATCGGAAAATTAATTTATCTCTACTCCTCTCCCCATGAACATCGCCCACACATGGTAATTTGTATAACGTGGAGGGAAGGAACAACGATAGTGGGGTTGCGATCAGGTTTAGTTTTGCGTATAATTAGTGCTTGTCGTCATCGCCTGTAAAAGGACTAAGACAGCTCCAATATATTACAGGGGACTCATCATGCACAAACAAGCAAGGCAAGGCTAAGTAAAATGAGATACGAGGAAAACAGCAGACAGACAGACAGAGTATACCTTCTGACAATAGTGATGATGAAAAGATTTGAAACGCGTATCGAGTGTGTCTGCGGATTAGCAGGGCGGCACTGTAGATATTTTGTTCCTCCCGTACCGTGGGAAGGAAGGTGGTTGTTGATGGTTGGGTGGGGGTGGATGGATGGATGGATGTCGATGTGACGGTGCAGATGAAAAAGTTCAGGAAACCCCCCCTTTCGAGACTCGTACAGGGGAAGGAGGGGGGAAGAGGGCCACGCAGTGCCAAGACCTGAAGGTTGCGAGAATGGGGAAATCGGGGTTTTTTTTCTGAGGAAGAGATAAAAATAGAAACAAGACGAAACCGTCGGCGAAACACACAAGGAAGAGCCTTTTGCACACCTTCCCACAAAACGGGGGAGGTAAAGTGGAGAGGGCTCAGTGGAGGAGAGGCAGATATCAGTTTTTACAGTGGCCAGTGCCGGTAGATTGAGGGATTCAGATAGATGCATACGATTGCAGGGCTTACGGTAGGCTACCCCCTCCTCCATTCGCTCCCTCCTTCTACCTACATACAAGTAACACACAGGGTACCTAGTTCTACACATACACTCCACTCCACTACACATACTGGTACAACAACGATAAAGCATGGACCAGAATCAACAATCGTTGACCGCACAAAGTGACGCGGGGTAAGTCAACGGACTGTACCTCTACTGTAAGTTATCACGCCCCGCCCCGAACATCGCATCATCGCAGGCAAACGATTCGCAAAATTGTACCCGGTAGGCTCCCTCCCAAAGCCACAATAATCTACAGTAGGGATACCTGCTATACTGTATTATACTATGCATCAATAATATAACAACCGTGCCTGACAAACTGTGCCTTTGTTAATCAAGGGAGTACTGTGCCTGCCAACTAATACAATAGAAGGGCTTGTATATCATGCCTGGCAGAGTAATAGAGCACCGTGCGTTTATGGGGCCGCAATTGCACAACCACTCTGAGGGTATCATACAGTATCTAGAATTTCGTTATCTGGGTTACTGTCTACCGATTAGGCCTAATCGATCTTTCCCTAATCGATTCCGTTTGTATTGCATTTATACGCACCTAGGGAAGAGGGAGGGGGGGGTACTGTGCAGGCACCATGCACTTCCTACAAGCCAGAACTGCACAATGGAGTAGGTATTGTACAAATATGTGCAAGAGCACCACAGAGAGGAGAAGCGGATATGTAATCTACCGCACAGTTACAGCCCAAAGGACCCCGAGTATACATATAATATAGCGAGAGATTGAGCTCAAATTCCTCATGGTCTGATCCTCATAATTCTCTGGAAGATCGTGGACTAGGTGAACAATCGTGCTTGCAGACTGGGAGACAGAGAGAGAGACAGACCGACACATAAGGGACAAGTCAACCTCAACAGCGAGCGATTCATGGCCAGCGAGAGGCAGCGCACAACACACTCGACCACGAAGTCGGGAAGGAGCATGTCGGGAGGGAAGAAGGGAAGGAGGGAAGGAAGGCTGTATTGTAAAAAAAAGTTGAGAATGCAGAAAGGCTACAGTAATCTATAATACAAGAGTATGAGAAAACCGAGAATGGTATTCACACCCATTTTTTCCTGCGCCCGTAGGCAGGCAAACGCCGTCAATCCAAGAACAGAAAAGAAAATAGTTTCATGGCCCAAGAGACTGCAAACAATACTGTAGCTTACCGCCATGGAACGACTCGGTGCGCTTCTTTGGTCTGCAGAGAATGAAATGCGATCAATGGGAATGCCCACAGACAATAAACGCGCCCTCACTCTGTTTCCGGCCTCACCAACTCCTCACCCTGTCCTATTGGTACCTTGTTCGTTACAGTAAAAACCACTTTGGGATACAAGCCTGAGGCCAAAGGTTTTGAAGGAGTAGAAGGAAGAGCGGAAGGAAGGAGAGAAAGAGAGGGTGAATGGATGAAGGGGAAAAGAGAGAGACCCCCCTACATTCACACCAAATTTACCACCCCGTCCGCACTCCTGCCCTACACTTTAGCCAGCTTACTTACCCATTACACTACTAACCAACCTACTATTACCACAACCACCGCAGCCACTGCAACCACATAGCGTAGAGTACTCGTACTGTACACCGCATACATACCCTACTGTACTCTTCTTGCCCTATAACCTTCATTCGCTCAAAACTTGCACACTCACATACATACGATACCAGTATCCTACGATACAACTGCAACAAACACCGTACACTCTTAGCACCCCCCCCCCCCACTCACACTTCCCAAACTTTCCCCTCCCCCTCCTCCTCCATCTCCACCATTCATCGGCTTCAACGTTTTACCCATCATCACACGCACATCGTATTCATCATCAACCGCCATCATGGCCTCTGTCGCCGCCGCCGCCGCTAGTGTTTCTTCTCCACCCCCTCCAGCTACCGCAAACGCTAAGACTGACACTGCCACTTCCGCCCCCGCTACTGCTAATGCTTCTGGTACTCCCACGCCTGCCACTACTACTGCCACTGCCACCGCTCCTGCTATTTCCTCCGACTCGTCTCCACCACTCGAAAAGCCCCTTTCTACACTATCAAACCCCTCAATAGACCCTCCAACCCCCGACCAGCCTCCTCCTACTTCCTCACCGCTAGCCCAAGCGACTATTTCCACAACAAGGCACCGCATACCCTCCTTCCCACCCCCTCAACCCTCTAGAATCTCAATCATGTCCACCCTCTCGGCAAAAGGTGAGCCCTTCCACGCTCAATTCGTCTCGTCGTTGTCATACACTTCCGTCCGCGACTTTGCCTATCCGGCGCTACACCCACTGCACTACGGCCCCACATCCGCTACGTCCGGCCTATCCACGCCTGCGGGTTCACAGCGCAGTTCTCAATACTTTGATCATGGCAGCAATCATGGAAACCAGGCTGGTACCTGGTTCACAGGGGGTGGGAGTGGTTACCGGAGATTATCTGACCCTGCACATCCTTCTTACGACTTTGGTGTAAGCGGGAATGCGGCATGGAGCGGAGACTCATCCAGACTGCGACCAAATCATAATAATCACCACCCGCATCACCACCAACCCCCGCCGCTGAATTTCGAAGACGGTCCACCTTGGAGCGAGGATGAAGATTTGCAGAGCCCGGTTGTTGTGTCCAAGCACAGAAAACATAAATCTTCCGCGGCGCACCTGCAAACTAGTTCTCAACATTCCAGGGGCCAGAGCAAGAACGCCATCACACCTACTACGCTCCAACACTTTGCTGGGAATAGCCATGGCGGCGGCGGGTACGGGTCTGGGAGAGGGATCGGTAATGGGGATATCGGGTGTGGGGGTGAGGGTGAAGATTGGGACGGGGAGCGCAGGTCAATTTTAGAGAACGGAATTTCGCCCGGAGGGGATTATTACACGGGCCGATCGGGGCGCCGGACAGACCTTGCTGGGGGAGAGCCTGGGGGGGAATTATACAATCATCCCGAGGGTGGTGAGGAATATGAATCCAACACTGCGCAGCAATATTACCAGAACCACCACCAGGGTGGTGGGTACAGTGAGGGAGGAGGAAGGCCGCTGGATGACGGGGATCGGGATGAAATTGACGACTTGGACGACGATGATCTTGAGGAGGAGGATAGCAGGTTCAGCCGGGATTATCAGTTCACTATTGCGAGTCCTGACGAAGAGATGCATGGGAAGGCTGTTGCATTATTCGACTTTATTAGGGAGAATGAGAATGAGCTTCCATTGGTTGAGGGGCAAGTTGTGTGGGTTAGCTATCGGATTGGAGTGGGTTGGTTAGTAGCTGAGGATCCTAAGACTGGTAAGCCATGGCCAACCCCCAATTGGGTTCTTAGGGACTGGAACTAATATGAATAAAAAAATAAAAAAATAGGCGAATCAGGTCTAGTCCCAGAGGAATATGTCCGCCTTCTCCGTGACCTGCAACCACTCTACACCCCACACCAGGAATCAGGATCACCTTCAAATCACCACCTTAGCCAAGAATCCCCGCTTATATTATCCGGCTCTCCGCAGCCTCCGTCCCCGTCTCCACCCTCTCCGCAACAAACCCCCTCAGCATCCTCTACCTCAGCAACCTCAGTAACCTCGGCAACCTCAACCCCAAACAACAGCGCCCTCAACCCCCCCATAATCTCAACATTCTCAACATCATCCCAAGACGTCCATCCATACCCGTATCAATTCCACTACCCAAACGACCACCCGCCGGCGCACATTAGGGCCAAGTCATCGCCGGACTTGTCTGGGGTAGAGACGCCGACGACAGGTGATCATAAGGATCGGATTGCGCAGCTGCAGAGGGAGCAGGAGAGGGCGGTCTTGGAGGAAGCGGAGATGGGGGGTACGCCGAGGGTGCGTACTGGGGTAGGATTAGGATTGGGCAAGGGTGGCGGAGATGAGGTATTTTACGACGCTATGGAAAGGCAGCACGGTCAGCAGCAAAACTCACTCGGGGGGTTGGATTTCCGAGAGGAAGGAAAGGGCCGGTAGCAAGTAGGTAACTAAACAGGCCAATAATTAGTATTATTCTCTTCTTTCTTTCCTCCCCCCTCTTTCTTTCCCTTTCATAAAGTTCGCGGGTTTGTGTATCCTCTCTAGGTAGGCTCTTTGAGCCTTTTTCCTATTTTTGCTTTCCGAGAAAAGAAAAAAGAAGTTCACAATCCTAACATTGGCTTTTATCATTCATGTCTTTCCTGTTATATTATATTCCATTCTATCACATTCCTTTCTTTTTAGCTTCTTCATTATTCCTTCTCTCACCCCCCCCTCCTCCTTAGTATTTACTTTGCTGGCTATTTTTTTCCCCCTCTTTCCCTTTTCTCTGGTCATCAAGTCGGGCACGGTTTTCTTATTTCCTACTTACCCTTTTTCTACTTTTTTCCCGTCTTTTCTTTCTTTCTCTCTTTCTTCCTCCGTTTCTTTTTTCTCCCGCCCAATTATCTGATATCCCCTTGTCTTGTTCGAGCGAACGAGTGATGCGGGATTTGTGCATGCATTCTATATTCTCCGTTATACGTGTCTATGATACTTTGGTGGGTTAGGTGGGTGGTAGGGGATTGGATTGGGTTGGGTTGGATTGGGTAGGCGGATGAATAAATGAATACTATATTATGCTGTAAGATGCGCTTTTTGTCCTGCCGTGTAAAGTAGAGGTCGGGAAGTATGATTTATCCTCCTTCCCAAATTTCGTATCGAAATGTTGAAAGGAAGGAAAGGATCGAAAGGAGATACAAATATTAAGGAGTGGAAGGAGAAGAGGAGCAAAAGGTCCAAAAGAAGTACCAAATATCCTTGGTACCCGACCCCTCCCTCACATACGTACCCCACAATTCAATCCCACCATAAAAGACATCATACCACACCACACCATAGGACAAAAAGACCAGCACTGTACGGCACAGTACATAAAGCCAATAATAAAGTTCCCCCAAGGTCAAGTTACCTACCAACCACCCCTGGACAAAGTAAAACCAAGTGCCTTCACAGAACATCACTCGCTATAGGTATCAGGTATATTGTTGAAACATACTTCTGGCACTACTGTGGTGTCACTCACACTATTTGTTTTTTCTCCTTGCATCAAACCTTATCATACCTCTACGAGTACACCTCCAGCACTATTGAAGATACCTCCTTGCATTTCCTTCATTCTTCTTTTATTGTTATTGTTATTGTTCGCTCGACCTATTTGTCTCGCTCCCAAATGGTAGATAGTCAGGGCTGCTCGCTCTTCTCTTTGAGATAGTTAGTGTGCTCAGTTTTTCCTCAAGCAATCAATCACTTCTTCATCATATCGTACTATCATTCCATTCAATATTACCACAACATATATACCTTCCCTCCCTCCCTCCTATCATAGCTACTGTAGATAGATGGATATCTATAACCGCACAAACACCCCAACCAGAACACGACATCACAATCCACGAGCGGAAACAGCAATCACCAACAAGAAGAGAAAAGAAAAAAAAGCCAGTGATAATACTCGATCCAGTCCGGTCCGGTCCACAAATAGATCTCCACTCTCCTCTCCCTCCCTTCCTCGATGACAGCTCTGTATATAACGCCGGCGGAATACCAACAGTGCACATGGCGGAATATAATAACGCAGTGGAGGAGTATGGTATAAGTTACATCGCTGGACCAACCGGCACTGACAATCGTTGCGCGGGGGAAGAAGAGTGAGAAAGGAAGCAAGGATCTTACCAAGGCATGCTACTACTCCTCGTATACACACACACACACACACACACATCCCCCCTTTCCCCCACTTTATTCCACCTTGAATACCCATAGTACGATGCCTACCACCCACGATATCGCCCGTAACCAACGCTACTTGTTGGGTCTTCCAACTGAGGCGGGGTGGGTAGATTCTAGTCCCTGGATTTGGTACAGATTTACCGCCTGGGAGGGAGGGAGGGAGGGGGGGGGGGGGGAGTGTTATAAGGGTTGGATATTACCCAGTATTATGTATTGTTATTATTGTTACTATTTCTAGCGTATGAGTCGTGGGTTGCTCTTTTTGTATCTCTGTGATTGATATGATGACCCCTTCGAGGGGTTTGTGATATGCTGAGTCTAAGATAAGCACTCTGAGTGCTGTTCTTAGGGGTCGTTCAGTGGGGGTTAGTGATAGACTTGTGAATCTCCCAATGTTTGAAGGGTGGGTGGGATCGTGAGGGGGGCTGGGGGGTAGGGAGGGAGAAAAGGGACGGAAATCTCGAGTGATCGTAATGACTCTCACAGGTAGGCAGAAACATCCGAGATAGGTTACAGGTACAAAAGGTCTCATTATCAATTTTGAAAACACGATCAAGTACACCGTGCTATGCTCCATCAGTGCAAGCCAAATCGTTAGAAGGGCAGGAGAAAGAGGGGGGGGGGAGAAGAGGGAGAGCCACATTATAATCTATATTTTAGCTATGCACGATATTATTATGCTTGCTATGAGAGTGAAGATAAATGACAAAAATGGGAGGAAACCCCACACCAATGATACGATATGATACGCCAAATCACCCCATCGCCCGAAGATAATGACACCAGGAAAGGCACAATAAAAAAAAGTAAAAAAAGAGAGAACAGACCAGTTATCCGTAGGGGTTTGTATGCAAGCGGGAAGGAAGGGGGATTGATGCCCAACTTAAGCCTCCGCGAACCCCACCCTCCTGCGGATCTCCTTCATACAAGCAGCCATATTTTCAGATGTCCTGCTCACAGCATCCTTATTCTCCTCCGCTCTTCTAACAAGGTATTTGACGCATTCCTGAGTGGTTCCCCAAACAGCATACTTGTAAACCTTGATGTCCTGACCATCCGATTTAGAGAGAAGGTCCAAGGAGAGTTCGTCTGCCATTCCCATGAGTTGGGCACAGGTAAGTTCGCCGACACCGATACCAAGGGTAAAGTTATGGGGATTATGGATGGGTACACCGGGCTCGCGCTGAAGACTTAACGCCCAGACCTGGCGTCTGAGGCCCAACGCCAACTCGATAGATTCCCTATTGTGCGAGGCAACAACGAGGTCGGCCTTGCCTATTCCTTCGGGAAGAAGACGGGCCATAGGCTCATCATAGAAAGAGGCTCTCACCGGTTTTGGAGCCGGAGAGCCTGTCAGCAATAATCTAATGGTGTCATCGTACGCATGATCCGTATCTTCCTTGGTATTATGGATTAGGTGACGAGGGTCTGTGTACAAGTAAGCTCCACGAACAAGTTTCACTCCGAGTGTAAAGTTATCCCGGCAAGACTCCTTGATGTGCTTGCAGAGAATTTCTGGGGAAGCTTTAAGATACCTGTAAGGCTCCCCAAGTCAGCAGTGGTAACCCACACCAGGAAAATAATAGTAATAATAATAATGATAAGAATCTGACATCTGATAAGTATTGTAAACCACAGCCTTGGTATCGTCGGTACCGCGGTTGTACCGACGCATCAACTCCTGGCAAAATTAGCTTAGGTTGCCTTCCACCCCTGCCAGGAACAGGAATGTGGACGCGAGATCCCCCGACAAGAACCTCTTGTTCTAGATCTGGTAACCATCCGCCCAATTCCGCGCCCAACCGAGCCCGCAAAGCCAGCTGAGGAAAAACATACCAAAGTCCAATCATGCACGCCGTCCTGTACGCTGGCTTGCTCTGCATCGACAAGAATCCGCACTCCCTTGGCCATTGCAGCTTTGCAGATCTCGTGAAGCGCAGCTCCGACCCCGTGAGACTCGTCACAAGGTGCACGCCGGCTGAGTAGCGGAAGTGAAGAGAGTCCAGCACCGGAGTACTTGATGGCAACAAAATCCCCCGGCTCAACACATGCAATTGTCTACGGATGCGATATCACTGTCTTAGAAAAAATACTCGACTGGTCCAAAAGCAACTTATGGCAATCCAACTCACCTTCAAGGACCCACCCAACCACTGCTCAATTTGCTGCGATTGGCTCTCGGAAGGCCCAGCAGTATCGCTAATTTCAGCTTCACGTGCATATGCAAGAATGACACCGAGCCCAAGAGAACGGAGGTCAGAGATGGTGGCAGTTATCTCGGCGGGCGTGGATCCAGCACAGAATTGGGTCTATATTTTCTCGACCATATTAGCAATAGATGAACCTTCATGCTGTGTGACTTTTGGGGCATACGTAGAAAGTCTTGTCGACTCCCCACTTCATCAAGCTGCCCTCCTTCAAGTAGTCGAGGTTCATCATGAGGAGTTTAGTCCCAAGCTTGTAGAGAGCGGGTGAAGCTGTGATTGAGTGAAGAAGCATTGCGCGAAGCAAACTGGTGGTTGATAGACGAGCCAACGGGTAGCTGCTCGCAGCGACGGGGGGCGGAACCACGAAAGATCCCCCAGAGAGCTGGGGAGCTTCCTGTAGTGGTGGTGGTGGTGGTGGTAGTGGGGGTGTAATGGCATTGGAGCTCCGTGTTGAAATGGTAGAGGCGAATCTAATGACCCCCGGCCGTCTTGCAAGTGCCACGAGGGGCACTGCACGAGTAAGTAGAGGCATACTAGTTTGGTAAAGAGCCACGAATCTTTTATCACGGCTGAAGAACTGTGAATATGGTGAAGTGGGAGTGGAAAGTGGAGTGCTGGTGCTGGAGATAAGGCAGAGAAGAGTAGATGAGGAGGAAGCAAGTGAAGGTGTATAAAAGAGAAGTCATGAGGAATATAATGAGTAGCAGGCACGGCGGAGGAGAACCACTCAGGGCACCGCATACACCGAACAGATCATAGATGTGGAGGAGGGGGGCAAGAGGCTCACCAAAGTTGCCATATAATCGGGATTAAAACCACACGCACACACGCGTCATAGGCTCTCTCTATCCCACCATATATTGTAGGAGCTCTTCTTCTCTCCCCCTCTCTCCATTCCACTCGAACAAGTAAAGTTAGACCACCCGATGACTTTCAGTGAAACGAGTTGACACGGCCGTAGATAACCGATAAGCTACTTTAGGTTACACAGAGTAACCTCCCATCTCGGGAGTAGGAGTTGCTTGAGTCGCAAGTGCCGAGATCTTTCCTGGATTCCGATTCATCCATCTGCGACTGATAAGGATAAGACACTGTCACCCATATTCCAGCATCATGTTCTGATCTTCCTAAGTTATGCTGTATCCTCTCTCTAAGCACTTCCGACTCCCGAGTAACCTACAATATCCACCCAAAGATGTTGGAAGTGCAAATGTTCCTTTAAAAACAAATCAGACCCGGGCGTATTTATTGATTTTTTTCTGCTTGCTGTCGGGGTCACTTGGGTACTGGCGATTCTAAGTGTGATTGCTGCCATTATTTATTATCCTATTATGTGCAATAGAAGGGCTGAAACTATGACGGCAAGGTTCGGCATACTAAAAGGAGGACTCAAGATTGCCCGGTATACTCGAGTAGAAAGGTTCTCCGGCACACTCTTCGACCATTCAAGTTTCTACAGTACTAGGTTCTGGCGATCCCGGCTCTCTTCTATTATTCCAGTACACCACCGGGATATCTGCTTGCTCGATACGCGGTTGTTGGTCAGCGTTGAATAGTACGGGTAAGGTAGGCACAGTATCCGCTTCTCATGTACTATCGTAGCAAAATCTTTAGCTGGGGGAACATATAATAGTGCTGGAGATCGTGAAAGTCCTAATTGGGATACTTGCGCCGTCCACATGACAGATCATTCCCCAAATTTTGTACGGGTTGCCTTATCATGTCTCAGTGCTCGGTACCTGAATTGTGAGCTTAATGCAGGGTGTTCCCGATGTGTGATACTCGAGTATCGGTACTGTACCCTAACAAGGTTAATAATGCAGCCACTACGGGTGACCTAAATTCGATGTAAATAACCATATATCCGGCAGATATGCAGTGGGCGTGTACAAGTGCTAGGCAAAGGATGTTTTCGTACAAGGTGAGGATAGCCGGGATATCTAGGACATGGAGTTTATTGCATAGGAAAACATAGTGACATGCTACCACACTGTCGTGCTGTTTGGTGTCTTTGCTTCTCTTTACTACCAGCAAAGGACTTCCTTACTTGGTAACTCTTGTACGAAAGCGTCTTGCTTGCTGCTTGTACGGGTACTACCACAATGTCAAGGGATAAACCAATATCCCCTAAAAGGGAATCTACCGGCCCACCGAAACAGAGCTCCCCTTCACCAAAGATCACCCAGCACCAAGCTACCACCTCCAGTATCAGAAATGAAATACCTCACGAGGGGTGCAAGAGCACCGTAACTTGATCACTAAACAAGGAGAATATAAGATGAAACCCCGCGAAGACAGCAAAGCCCGAGAATATCCTAGGCGGGCAACTCACAGCAGTCTAAGAGGGCATAGTACTCCGCAGCAGGCTCTAGCAGATGGCCTGCGGGTGTGCCGCCAAAAAGTGCATCGTCGACTTTCCTGGTGGGCCGTTAGGCCTTTCCCCCCCTCTTACCTCCCTTCCAGTACCATAGCTATGGTGCCACAAGGAAGGACCCCACCACCCCCACCAACACTTCACCAGAGCAGCCTCCAGCGCTGTAGTACAGTACTGCAAATCCCATCACTATAAATCAGATCCAGTCCTCAACCCAAGAGGACGGCAGGTACCATAGCACCATGATTTTATCCAATATCGTACCATAATCCGATAACCAAACTCACCACGAAGGCCAACCCCTCTCCCCCCTCTCCCTCCAGCACTCCCGCAACTAAAAAAAAAACTCCCCCGGGGGCTGACAACTTATACCACGGTCCACCAAGCAACCGAACTATGGAAACCCAAAAACAGCCCTTTCAACCACCGAATCAGAAGAACCCTCGGGAGTGAACGAGGAACCACGAGAGTTCACTGACATATTATCATACGATACTTATAATACCACACACCCTCAGGGTAAACCATGCATCAACAGGAAACCCCAACAACAACAAAGCCATGACATAGCCACTCCTACACCAAAATAATGAAACCGGAGACAAATTAGATAGCGGGACTGGGCCTTCAAAAGCACTGGGACTACCACTTATAGAATTAATTCCACGAGAAAAAAATACCGCAGTAAGCCTAATTCACGCACACAGAGAGAGAACCCTTCCGAGCATCCAACAGGACGGTAAGATACATACCTACCCATAAGCATCCAACACTTCAATCAAGTGCCGTTTCCCAACCGGATATTCCCACACTGTAGCAACATTCCCCACGCCCCCAATGTGAGCTATGCATAATACCTAGATTCGCCCTGACTATTTACTCTTGGATTCATCTACCCCCACCCTTCATCTGCGTGGTAGGATTGCCATTTACCCCCGGAACAAACAGGAAACACCCCACCCCGCCAAACAAACCCATCCCACCCCCACCCCCCTTCAACGGCGGAAACAACAATTGGAATAACCCCCCCCCCCCCCACCACCAACTCCTCAATTTCCACCAAATCGCATATAGAGAATGATAGAACGCTACCCACTAGGTGACATAGTAGTATAACAAAACATAAACAAACAACCTCCAAAAACGGAAACAAAAAAAAAGAGAACCCCAACCTTAGACTTTTTCCCCCTATCTTACCACATCATACCACCCGGGTTCAAAAACTCCCACATATAAACTTAAACTTCCACAATCACTCTGCGGTCGGGTAATCGCGATGGACCATTACCGTGCCCCTTGTGGCTCACCAAACTTCCCTCCCTCCCTCCCTCTCTCCCCTCGCCAATGGACAAATATATGGGACACGAGTGATAATCGGTGATTTCGAAGAGGGGGAAACCATCTTATCCAACGAATGCGACAATTTATAGTATCATCCTTCTGTTTGTCACCCCCCGCGATGCTATACAGAAACTGGCTGGCTGGCTGGCTGGCTAGCACTGACCTTAGCAGAACACACCGCGAAATCCAGCGCAGGCCCTTGTAAGTACCACAGACACATACCAGATTCGCAAGGCAATGGATTCTTGAGGCCTGTAGCTTAGGACATGATTTCGCTCCTTTTCCTTTTCTTTTTGTAATGTCAACTATTATGCTCTGGCCGTATTCCAGGGCCTTGGTTATTCCTTCCGTTGGTTTTAGGCTTGTTTGCCATCTTTTTGGTATGGTACGGTAGATAGCGTGTTGATTAAGTCGTCTCTCGCTCCAATCCCGTAGTTCTACGATATAATCGTGGGGGAAAGGGTAAGTGCAACAATGATAATTCGGATTTCGGGCACGGGTATCAGACCAAATTGAGAACTTTCACTCAAGGTCTATGGGTCAGGGGGGTGTCAAGCCTGGGTCGATTTTCTGGGTATCGTAGCGGTGGGTGCGGACTGCATCGTGCAGTACGCTGGATACCTTCCGGCTCTACGGACTAGGCCGGGGGATAACTTGTCAGCTTGGTGAGTGGGCCTTCTTGCGGGGATACTCTAGGCCACGTCGAATGCTTCATTCCATTCTCGGCAAGTAAGGGCCATGAATGCATTATATAACTATCCCACCGTCAAGAACAGAAGGAAAGACCGAAACTTATATTTTATATATAAGAAAATAAAACACATGACAGTCTCACGACAGGATAGGACCGGACTAACTCAGAGTAGGAAAGAAAAGGAAGGGGAAAAGGCGCAAGAAGGCAGCAGGTTTAACGAAAAAATAAACAGAAAGGTACCCTCCCTAGGAAAAAGAAAAAAGGACAAAAAGGAAAGAAAGAAAACTCTCACAAACCGAGATTTGGCCTTTCTTTTATTTCTTCTCAGAATCAGCGCTTCTCCGCTCGCCATTCAACAAACTAGCAAGTAGGTAAGAGGCTTGGGGTTTCGCCGGGTCGCTGCTTTAGAGCGAAAACTACTATCAGCACCACTGCGGCCCCACCGCTAGAGAGAAGGAGGGAAAGGGTAACGCCAATTATCCGAGCAAATCATCCAACGCACTCCCGCCAGTTTTTCCACTGTTAGCTGTCATCGAAGACCCTGGATGCGAAGTCTGAGCTGGAGCACCCCAAATACCAGCGCTAGCCTTCTCCTTGGCCATGGCCTGGAGACTTGGAGTGCTAGTGTTACTCGGGGTCGCAGGCTTCTTAAAGTCCTTCGCAGCGGTGGTCCATAAAGAACCGAAAGCGTCGCCGGCGGGCTTCTTAGCTTGAGTGGAGGAGCCGGTGGAAGATGGGGAGAGGGGGGTGGTGCTGTTGATACTAGTAGGGACGGAGGTAAAGTAGTTTGGTTGAGTGGGTTGATAAGAGGCGTTTGCGGGCTTCATCGGGGCCATTCCACTCAAGCCACCCATCGCTCCCATATTACCCGTTCCCACGCTGCCTAGGCCGCCGCCAGTTGTTGCGGGTGTCATTGCGGGCGGGGATGCCATGGATGGTACGGATTGAGCTGGCGAGATGGAGGCAATGCCGACGAGATCGCTGAGGCCGGCCGCTTGGGGAGCGCTCAGAGGCTTGGGTTGTATGAGGTTGGTGGGGGCTGGGTTTGCGGTAAGGGTAGGGAGAGGGGTAAACGAGAGAGGTTGTTGCTTTGGAGCGGCGGGCGCGGGATCAGCGGATTGGAAGTCGTCAAAGTCGTCATCGTCTGCTCCACCAGATTGAAGAGTGCCGAAATGATCATCGAGGGGATTGGCGACTGGTTTGGTGTTTTGTTTAGCAGCGGGTTTTGTAGGCGTTGGCTCATCTCCGAACGAAAATAAATCAACTTCGGGCTCCTTCTTTGGCACGGGCTTGGCAGGCTCGGCTTGCCTCCGTGGAGGTGCAGCGCGCCTACTAGCAATAGCACCGCCGTCATCGTATTCATCATATTCCTGGAACCTCTGAGATCTCGAGGCAGCCCTGGAACTTCCGGACCCATCTTCCTGGAATCCAGAAGAACCTGCAAACCCACCGCCATCACCGTAAACGCCTCCAGAGTAACCTCCAAACTCCATGCTATCGCTGCCAAATCCGCCGTACCGTCGTCCGAAACCATTGTCACCGCCGCTAGTGCTCATCCCTCCGCTAAACCCCCCGAATTGACCAGCGCCTCCTTCAACTCCACCATATTTGTTCTTATTGCTACGAGCTTTCTTACGCTCGGTACGGATTTTTTCGACATCAGAAAGGAGGTCAGCAAGTTCTTTAGCACGATTACGGACATTAATCCCTTGATCTTTGCCTGCCATATCGATAAAGTGGAATTGGCGCAGCATCTTGATAGTCGAAAGGTGGGAGCGAGCATCGTCGATAACCTGCTCTGAGCCATTCTTGACAAGGAATTCAAGTAGTTGAAGAGCCTGTACCAGTCAGCCGGTCCCCTGTCACTCCCGAAGGCCCTGACGGCAGGATATTTACCTTGTAAATCTGTCTCCATTCCTCAGCAGACTTCTCCGTAAATCGTTTGTATACCATCGGCATAATCTCGTTCAGGAGCTGGCTGTACCAGAGTTAAGCTCTCGTCTAGATAAACCACCAAACCTTCACAGAGACCAGACACTCACTAATTAAATGTGCCATTTGCGATCTCCTGCATAAGCGTAGACGAGGCACCCCATGGTTCGTTATTTGTTGCCTCCCGGACCTATCTTCCGTGTTAAAAAGATACACCTCCTCACCAGCGCCTCTCCGCCCCCGCGCCACATCGGCCAGGAGGTCATACCTTAGCCTCCATCTCAGTGTAATTCATGACGACTGTCGAAGATATGAATAAGCAATCGGGTAGAGGCGGAATAGCTCCTGAGGGCTCAAAGCACCCCAAAAGTGCCAAAAAGGGGGAGGGAACAACTCACCATTTTGGGCCTTTCGAACAGCCGCCTTGACATCGTACAGAGAAATATTCTGGACGGCGTCGCGAAGATTATCAAGATTCATTATGGGCAAAGGGGTGCGCTCCAAGAGGTGTGTGTGTATGTGTGAATATGTGAAAAAGAGTTTGCGGTTGAACCGAGGTCAGGGGGAAAAGAAAAAACGTAAAGATGTCGTGGACTCAAGCAATTGAACAAAAGTTGTGAGAGGTGTGGAACTTTTGAGCTTTGCCCTTCCGGTCGGGCTAACTTTTACTTTTTTCTGCTGACTAATGCGAAGGATAAACTGTAAGAACACGTGACGAGGATACCGGACGTTTCTAAAATTGAAAAGCCAAGTTATGCAAGTGAATGACCTCAGCGTCTTGTGGGGAAAGTGCACTGGCCGGTACGGTAATAAGCAATCGAATTCCACCGTTATTTACTGAGCCTCATTCTTTTTTTCTGAATTTTGTTCCGTTTCTCCCATATTAACAGTGATTTGGTCCCCTCCCCTCCCCTCCCCTCTCTCCACCCTCTCTGATGTGCTGGACGGTTTCTTGGAAGGAAAAGTGCCTTTATCCCGAAATCTGTATTAAACGTTACACTACCGCTCGACAGCCGCCAGTCTCGCTGCTTGACGTGATCACCGCAATTCTATTTGACAGTACTCGAGTGCCGTCATGCAGCCCCTGCTCACATTATTTCGTTTTTCCACTTCTCTCTCTGTCTTTCTCTCTCTCTCTTTTTTCCACCTCTGCCCGTTCCCGCGGGTGTGTGGTGGTGGTGGGGTGTCAGAAAGGACACTCGTCGGAAGTTGGGTGGGAAGGTGATCTAGAGAGTCCATTGGCGATTGTGTCTTTGTGTGCTGGTATCCAACAGCGTTGATGGATGCCGGTTGACTTGCAATACGACGGAAATAGACCAAACACATCGGTTCTGCGGACCAGGGGGGGAAAGGTACGAGGACAATACCCATTGCGCCCGATCAACTCTCTACAAGGATCGGAAAAGTTCCTCTCCGGTTTGGGTTCTAGAATCTTGGACACTTTCACTACCAAAGCAAGCCGCGTACCGGTACCTGTGCTGTACTATACGCAAGCTATCTATGATATGGTACCGGGACCGGGCGAAGCATCATACTCGAGTAGACTTGGTTTCGGTAATATCCGTTCACACGATGCCATTGACTTGGCGGAGGTTGTGGGTTATTGATGCGCGATGCAAGTACCGTACTAGTAGTCTACTCGAGTACCGTGTGTGGGAAAAGGCCACAATTACTGCACCATAGAAGCCCCCGTGAAATAATGTGGTATGAATGCTATTCAAGCCCATCTAGACCTTCTAAACCTGTAGTTTATGTGCCACGGTGTACTCGGGTACTGTAACAGTACCATAGTGTACAGTACCACCATAGCACTCCATCACCTCATGAGGAAATCGCACAGCAGACAGTAACCCGCGAACAATGTCTCAAAGTTATGGGAGAAGCGCAAAGCCACACGAAGAGAGGGGACCAGTCTCTCGTGCAAGGGGCTAACGTACCTGGTGGCATAGCGAAAAATACGGCACAACGAAACATTTGGTGCTCTCAAGAAACTTCAACGAGAGGAAGCACAGGCAACCGAGCAGGTGGAAAGTATTGATTCTGATTTGGAGTCTGATACTTCCCTTAGTAACCCTCTTTAGCTATTTGATAGTTAATTCGCTTAAATCATTATTACCTTTACCATCATTTTGTGGTGAAGTTGTGGTGTTGCTCACCAAATTTTTCGTTGTGCCGTATTTTTCGCTATGCCACCAGGTACGTTATCCAAGACAAGTACCACGATTCTCAGCCCTCCTCCAAGCGCCATCCACCCGTATCTGCAAACTACTCGCCGATACCCCGTCGGTAATTGGCTAAGGCGGGGGGAATCGGCACTTGTCGTTTGTTTACCAAATACCGGTGTTTACAGTGACTTGACACAGATGGGGTGGGATCTTTGTGGCAAATGTCTTGGATTTGGGATGTTGAAAGGTGTTTCGTTTCTCTTCTGACCATACGATCGAGCCCGTGAAATGTGTGGTACCAGCAAATGAGGTTCCACAGAAAAAAAGAATGTGGGAGGTACCGTAAACCAAGGCACTTGTTTTGCCTCTCTGGTGTCAGATTACCCTGTATCTTTTTTTCTTTCTTTTTTCTTTCTTTCTTTCAGGCCGCCTAACGGTGCTCGAGTGAGGTACGGACGCCGTACCTGATAAGCATCGTAAAACGGTAGAAAAATACGGTATAATCTCATGCATGGAATAGGAGTACGGTACGGTACGATGTCGTATGGGGTTGGGGCTGTGTGACGGCCCATCCGGACTTCCGGTGGCTCGAGGGAGAGGATATGGGAAATATTGGAAGGGTGAAGAAAATGTGTTGAGAATGCCGGATGGTATCCATCGACAAGTAGGCTCCTGATGGCTGGGTGCGGGAGCCGAGATATTCCTGCCGGGAAGGAGTGTGGATCGGTATTGTGCCGGTGGTGCCTTTGGTCTGTGTTTATCTCTTTGGAGACTGAGGCAAGGCTCATGGATGTCTTCCGCGGTGTTATGGGAGTGCACGGAACTTGTGGCGGCCCGAACATAACTGTATCTTTTCTTCAGTCTTCAAGAGGCAAATGGACTCCCGTATGTACCGTATGGCCTACCAACTGTAGTAAGTGAGGCTTCGAATGTTGTATTGACAGAAGAGAAACCGCACAATCTCACGGTACCAGATCAGTTGATGTTCCCCTTTAGAGTATGCTGACCGGGTAACCCTTGGGACATCGCAATCCCCTCCCGTCACTCTTTTCGCCTGGTTTCGCAGAGGGCCATGGAGGGCGGACGGATACTCCATTCCGCCAACGCGACAACTTCTTCCAATGATTAGTTTTTTTTTCAAACATTTTTTTTCAATGGGAGATGGTGGTGGTGATGCGTCTCTGGCATGGATGCCCTTCCTGTCAGGACAGGGGCCATGGGGCGAATTGAATGGGAGCTGAAATACTTGCGTACCGTAGTTGTCAGTATCGGCGCTGCAACTGCACCGATAGTCCTAACCCTTGTCTGCTCGGGCTTGATAGGAGCATGACGCAAAGCTGAAAGGAACCATAGCAATGTGTTGACCACCCCTCGTCTCTTTTACGCCTTTTTCATCTCACTTTTCCCTTTCTCATTTTTTTTTCCCTCTAAGACACTTTTCGGGCGGGCATGCTGGACGAAGCTACTGTACTCGAGTACCAGTACAGGTACGTAAGGTACCGGTAGGTGTCTAAAAAGAGCGGAGGTGGCATCGTCTAGAAGTATTGCGTTACCGCGGATGTTTAGCATAAAAAACCCCGCCTGCTATGCTACTACCGGCAATGCTTGGAGCTACCTTGATATGCTCCAGATTCGTAGTGGTGGGAATAATAACCCGCAGAAGATGGGTGGTAAATCCTTCGATGTGGGCAAGAGAATACCCAGTGGCACTGTGTGCGAGTGACAAGTACAGTACAGCACAGTAAATTTACTGTACCACTACTACTGAGGATCCCATTTGTTCTCCATGTCTTCCGGGGTACCTGTAACCTACAGTATGTGTAGTGTGTGCGAGCACGGGGGAGCCTTCTTGGAAGCCCCAAGTAACATGGTTACCGGTAACTGTGGTGGAAAACCGCTCAATTGGAGGAGTTTGACACCCACAATGGCGACCGTTAGAGGTTACAAGCTACTGTGCTGGGATGGTAGATGGTTATTACTGGAGCTGATTGGCTGGGAGAAATTCGCTATCGAAACGTGGGATCAACAAGAGCCATACCCTACTCGGATTACAGAGGAAAAAAAAGGAAAGAGGAGGGAGGGGGCCAATTTTCCTACAATAGTTTTTTTATGCATCGTTATCATTAGAAATTATTATATTCTCTGGAATACCGTAAAAATAAATCACGAAGGACGGAGCATAGTCTTGCGTGGGCGCATCTTCTTGGTGGTGGTGGTGGCTGAACTTGGACTTGGGCCCGTCGGGATGTTTGGGAATGTTTGGAGTGTCGTAATCGTCGTCACCACAACCACCGCCGAGAGCTCCACCACAAGATTCCTTTTTTGTGAGTGTCCATACACATTGCCATACAACGTGTGTCTGAGACAGGTTATCCATCTTTGCCTTCTCGCTTGCCCGCTCGTTCGTTCCCTCTCCTCCTCCCCCCTCGCACACTCTCGCCCTGTTTTGAGCCCACAGTTTGGCTTCCCTTGCCTTGCTTCTGCCACTTTCTTGTCCTTCGCCTGCCCTCTGCCTTTCCTACTTCTTCTCTGCCCCCCGCCCTTCTTTTTTTACTCTCTCCTCCGTCCGCTCCTTACTATCATCCCGCCACCCACTTGGACCTTCTCCTCCGCCCTCTTATCGTCCTCTTCATTCAATTGTCCTCACCCGTCTGGTTTCATTTCCCGCTCTCGGTGTGGTCACGTTTTCTACTTCCTAATTGAATTGTCACTTCTCCTTACTATTTCCCATATACCGGGTCGGATCGTTTACTGTTTTCTCCTTTGATTCCTTTCCCTCCCTTTTCTTTAGTCCCTCTCGTTGCTGTGCATTTCACCTTTTACCGAAACCTGCAAGTCCCGTGGCATCTCAACCTGTTGACATCCGTCCGTCGGTGTCGCCTAGCCCTGACATCCTTCTGCAATCCGCAAACATTGAGCCTTGGAGCTGCGAGGAGAATTTGTTCCTTTCAGCCGACTTCCATCAGCTTTGTCTGCCTCGCACAATTGAATAAGGCAAGAGAAGATGGCGGACAGAGGCGTTGCCCCGCTAAGATCTGCCGCTGAGACCGAGCGAGAGGCCAAGGCTAGGGAGCATGAATTAGCAGAGGAATCGAGGAGAAGAGGGGCAGCAGCTTTTGAGTTTGATCCGAATGCTGCACCAGAACAGAAGGCTGCCCAGGTGAAAAAGGTAATATACTAGCTCTGAAGTTACCTGTTTTTGGCTTCTGGCAGAATGAGGAGGCTTTACCGAAATATGAGGCGTTACTGATGACGTGAACCTTGTTGCAAATAGGCGATCCCCGGGGAACTAGGTTTGGCAAAGGCAAGAGTTACGGATATCGTAAGCCTCCTTCCTAATTATAATGTCCTCTGGTTTCTTGAATTCTTACTTATTGTCATAACTGCAGACATCGGCCGTTCAAAATAGCGCATCGTCGGTATCAAGAAGTAATGGAGCGACGAATGGAAGAAATGGCCCCCAAGCCTTGCCCGATACTCCAAAGACTCCCAAAGCGCCCGAGATGGTAAATGGCCAGCCCAAGGCCGGCGATGAAGAATGGAGTCGGGTCGGTTGGGAACCGCAGTTTGGGAGTCTCAACGACACTTTCGGACTCGGTGACGTAGTCGCCGAAGATCATCAGACACTTCTGGAGAGTAGATTGGACGACAAGTTCTTTGGTGGTGAGTTTGTATGCTTGTTATTTGCCCGAATGGGTAAATTTTCTAACGGTTAATTGTGAAGATTGGTATCATAATGCGGGTGTTATCTGTTTTGCGTGTTTGTCGACCTGGTTCCTGACGCTCATCGGTGGTGGCCTTGGATGGGTTATCATTGTCATGGCTTGCTGCGCAACCTATTACCGCACATCAATCCGTCGGGTGCGCCGTAATATTCACGACGACCTCAACCGCGAGTTTGCAAAGAGTAGATTGGATACTGATGTTGAATCTCTCGAATGGCTCAATTCATTCACGGTCAAGTTTTGGCCTATCTACCAACCGGTTCTCGCCACCACCATTACCAACGTGGTCGACCAGGTTTTGGAAGGTGCTACCCCTGGTTTCCTGGACTCTCTGAGACTCAGCACCTTCACACTTGGAACCAAACCTCCCAGGGTCGAGTTTGTTAAAACTTATCCCAAGACTGAAGATGATATTATCGAGATGGATTGGAAATTCAGCTTTACTCCTAATGACACTGCAGACCTGACAAGCCGACAACTGAGGAATAAAGTTAATCCGTGAGTAAAAAATCACACCCTGAATACCGCTTTTATTAATATTCCCATAGTAAGGTCGTTCTTGAAGTCCGTATTGGTAAGGGTCTTGCTTCGAAGGGGATACCGATTGTGGTCGAGGATATGGCATTTTCTGGTGTAATGAAAGTCAAGATGAAGCTCCAACTTGCTCCTCCCCATGTACGCCTGCCGGTTTCCCGTGTCTGAGCTGGGGTATACTAACTGTTGCGGCCCTAGATTGAGAAAGTCGACGTGTGCTTTTTGGGGAGACCGACGTTTGACTATGTCCTGAAGCCACTTGGAGGAGAGACCTTTGGCATTGATATCGGTTTCCTCCCAGGCCTTAGCGGGTTCATCCAGGAGATGATTCATGCAAATCTTGGTCCCATGTTCTATGCTCCTAATGTATGGATTGGCACGATCTTTCACTTTTCTTTTCTTTTTGTTCTGTTTTCATGCTAACGCTCTCTAGGTGTTTACCGTTGAAGTTGCCAAAATGCTCGGAGGTGCCCCAATTGATACTGCTATCGGTGTCCTTGTCGTTACCATTCACAATGCTCACGGCCTTAAGAATCCTGATAAATTCAGTGGTACACCTGATCCTTACACGGTCTTCTCAATCAACAACCGCGAAGAAATTGCCAAGACCAAAATTTTCAATGAGAGCGCCAATCCCAAATGGAATGAGACTAAATATATTCTTATCAACAACTATAACGATAGTTTGACCATGACAGTCTACGATTGGAACGAATTTAGGAAGAATAAGGAATTGGGTGTTGCCACATTTGCCTTGGACAAGCTTCAAGAGGACCCTGAGCAAGAAAATGTTGTCATCCCAGTTATGGTGGGTGGAAAGCCAAGAGGCCAGGTTTCGTGTGATTTCCGATTCTTCCCAACCCTGGAAGGCACGATTTTGGAGGACGGAACAAAGGAGCCCGCGCCGGAGAGCAATACCGGTATCTTGCGATTTACTGTTTCTCAAGCGAAGGATCTTGATTCTACTAAGAGTCTTGTCGGACTCCTCTCTCCGTACGCCATCCAGACTCTCAATGGCAAGGCTATCAACAAGACGAAGCCAGTCAAACGTAACAATAATCCCATTTGGGAGGTTTCCAAAGAAGTTCTTGTCACCAACCGCAAGACTGCCAAATTGGGACTTCAGATTAAGGATGATCGTGATATCGCCGCACATCCGCTTTTGGGGACCTACACGATCAAACTAGATGATCTCATCGGTAAGAATTCTAAGGGCACGGAATGGTTTAACCTTTCAGAGACAAAGACTGGGAGGGTCAAAATGACAGCTCAATGGAAGCCTGTTACCATTAAGGGTTCTCTGGGAGGCACTGGGGGCTACGTTACGCCGATCGGTGTCATGAGAGTCCACCTGCAGAGCGCGAAGGATCTTAGGAATTTGGAGGCTCTGGGAAAATCTGACCCGTATGTCCATGTCTTGCTGTCGGGAGTTGAGAAGGCCCGCACTGTCACTTTTAACAATGATCTAAACCCGGATTGGGACGAAGTTCTATACATTCCAGTCCATTCTCCTCGGGAGAGATTGACTCTTGAGGTTATGGATCAGGAGAATGTGGGCAAGGATCGTTCGCTTGGTCATCTGGACGTTAACTGCAACGAGTATATCAAGCAAGGCGAGGGTGGCCTCTGGCTTGAACATAGTGAGAAGATTAATCGCAGTGAAGGCCTAAGGTTGGATCGTGGAGTTAAGGGAACTCTTAACTTTACCGTTGCTTTCTACCCTTGCCTTAATATCGCTGATCCAGAAAAAGATGAGGCGGAGCGTAAACTCAAGGAGGAAGAGGACAAGAAAAACGAGCAGGGTGTTGAGCAAAAGGCAGAGAAGAACCCGGTTGATATTGAGAATGAAAAGTCCAAAGCGCAAATCAAGGAAAATACTCTTGCTGAGACGGCGGCTGGCTCTGACTCAGATGACGACGAAAGGAAGACTCCTAAGATCAGATTAACGCCTGAAGAGTTGGTTAAATACGGTATGTTACCTGTTATCTACTTGTGTATGATGATGCTGATTTTGTGGCAGATTCTGGGCTCTTGATTTTCAAGATTATCGAGGGCCAACTTGCGCATAAGGATTGCTATCTTGAAGTTCTTATGGACGATATGTTGTATCCCGCATATTCCAGTGCCAAGATCGGGAGCAAGCATATGAAGTTCGACGAAAGTGTGTATATGCCCTTGGCCCTGTGCGAGCTAGAACTAATGGATAAACGAATAGTCGGTGATGCTTTCGTTAGAGAACTCGAGTTCTCTAAGGTCACCCTCCGTTTGAGAGAGCATGGGAAAGATGGAGACGAGGAAGATGAAATTCTTGGCAGATTAGTTGGCGGTACTCTCGAAACTGTAAAACAATGTCTGGTATGTTCACGGTCTCTTGAGACGGGAGTTCGATTACTAATATAGAGAAAAATAGAACAACCCGACTGTCCTTTCTCTCAAGGGCAAAGACGGCGAAGTCAGCAAGGTCACGGTTAGTTTGAAGTATATTCCGGTTATGATGACTCTTGATCCTAGCGAGAGTATCAACAACATGGGTACTCTTAGAGTGGACGTCTTGGATGCCGCAAATCTTCCCTCCGCCGATAGGAATGGCAAGAGTGATCCTTATTGTATCTTTGCCTTGGACGGTAAACAGTTGCACAAGACTGATGTGCAGAAGAAGACACTGCATCCTTCTTGGAACGAGTTTTTCGAGACCAAGGTTGCATCGAGGACCGCCGCTAACTTCGTGGTCGACATTTTTGACTGGGATCTCGGGGGCAAAGCAGATTTCTTGAGCAGGGGTCAGATTGATTTGGCACAACTCGAACCCTTCACACCAAAGACTGTTATAGTGAGGCTCACTGGTAAACAAGGTCAGGAGGGTAGATTTGGAGAGTTGAGGCTTAGGCTGCAATTCAGACCAGACTACATTACTAGATCGCGCCAAGGATCGTCTACCTTCCATGGCACATTCGCTACGCCTGGAAAGGTGGTCGCTGGTGTTGCAGGAGCCCCGCTCAAAGTCGGTAGTTTTGCTGCCGGTGGCATCACTAAGGGTGCTTCTTTCTTGAAGAAGAGCGCATTTGGTCGCAAGGCTAAGGATTCTAACGGCGTCACGGAGGAGATCGATCAGGAAACGCTAACACCTATTTCAACTGCCTCAAACGGAGGTGCTGCCAAGGGGAGCAGTGAGGGTGGTGTCGCGGCTTATGATCCCGATGGGAACCAGGTAGCTCTGGGCGGATCGGAAGATAACTCTGATCCGGGACAAAGGGCTCCCGGCAAGCGTGCTGGCCTTAGTCATGCCCCGTCTACGGCAGGAAGTCCGCATAACAGGAACAGAAGCGTCTCAAGTACGCTCTCCGTACCCGGGGCACCTGGAGGAGCTGATAACGGGACGGCCACTGTTAGAATAGTTGGCGCCTCCGGATTCCCTACCAATGCCAATGTTCAACTCCGCTTCAAGGCCTTGGATAAAGGTAAGGAGCTTCATAAGAGCAAATCTGTCAAGTCTTCTACTGGTGAATTGGCCTGGGATGAGAGCTTTACCTTTAATTGCACGGCCGACCAACAATTCAAGGTCTATGCGAAGGATAACCACCGCCTTCGTGGCGACGAGGAGTTGGGAGAAGGATTGTTTGTTGTCGACGATACCGGCAATGGAGGAGACACTGTGGTGCCTGTTGGTAGCCAAGGAGGCAAAGTTGTTTTGAGGACCAGTTTCAAGAGCTCCGAGACTGCTAGCAATGCGTCGCCGAGGCATAAGAGGGGTCTGTTGAAAGTGCGCTCGCACGCTTCCTAATGGCTAGGATGAGTCCGGGGGCTCATCTCGTTTCCTAATTTCAATTCACTTCTAGTTGTTTTTTAATTTGATTTTTTCTCCATATTTTGTTTCCTATCAAGCCGCAATTTCTCTTTCCTGGCGCACGAAATTTGGGGGGTTTTTATCTTTCTTTTTCTTCTCTTGCCATGAGTTTGATGTTTTCTCTCTTATCTTTTGAGGGGTGGTGGGAAGAAGGTTCGGGGCGGTAGTGGTAGGTAGGGGATGTGAAGTTAGTACGGGGGTTCCGGGGATTTCCGTCCAATAATTTGATATTCCCTTGGTCTTTGCAAGCAATATGGAAGGTCAAATCTTCACCTTTTTGAAGATTTTCCTATTTGTTAAATGAGATGGGGGTGAGAAAGGTATATTTGTAACAAGGCTATGGCGGTATGTCCGGCGGAAAGCTTTCTTCACCTTAATTCTGAATTGGGATTACCATTGACGTGATATCTGGGTTCGCGTGATCTAGTAAAAATTTTCCGTCCCGGTGGTGGGCCTTGAGCTTTTCCCCTGGAAGTGAAAGATCCTACCGATTTGGGGTGCTACGTCAAACACTTGTTTGAGATCGATGTGTGATGAAATTGAAGTAATAGCAATCAAATTAGCCCCGCGCGAAGGAAGAACATCAAGGACAATTTTAGGCAAACAAGTTTTCTTTGTCGCTTCGTTGGCATCACACGTCATTCCTGTATTCTATCCATCCGAACTTTTGCAAATCCAACATACAGTAGCACGACTCGACTCTAGGTTATCTGCAACCGAACCCGCTTGCATGTATCTATGCTTTTTTTTGTATTAATTTCGCAACTGAGCGGAAAGGAAATGCAGGGCAAGTTTGCTAGCTATCCGAGTGATGCACAGTGCATCACCAGCTATACAGACAGTATGAGAAGAGCGGGGTGGAGCAAAAGGTGGGAACGGAAGTGTTAGCATTTCTGCAAACTTCCGCGCCCGTGTGTCCCTCCCACGCATCCTGCCTCTAGCATCCCCTACCACCGCAACTTCAATCTACAATCTATCCATAAAAACCCTTCTACAAACCCTCCTTCAAACCCTCCTTCAAACCTCCCCATCATCGACCAACCCCCAACCATGATAGAGCCCATAAAATCCGGCTCATTTACCTACACTCAGCCGGGCGGCCTGCTAAACTCCAATGTGCCTCGCGCCGACAAGAAGACGCTGAACCACTACTTGAACCCAGTGCGACCGCCGCGCAAGCAGACGTGGGTGCCGCCGAAGCTGACGGGCAAGTGGTGCAAGGCGCAGCTCGCACACTACGGTATCAAACCACTCAGCGGGAGTAAGCAAGAGTTGGAGAAGCGATTGAGGGTAGCCTACAATGAGGGGTTACTGAAGAAGCAGCCGTTAGAGATGAAGCTTTTGGAGAAATATATGAGAGCAGAATGGAGGGCCAAGAGGGATGAGAATGGCGGGGAGAAGGTGGAGAAGTGTGGGGAGAAGTTGGGGGGGAAAGGAGGAGGTGGAAAAGGGGGTGGAGGAGGAGGAGGTGGAGGAGGAGGAGGGGGAAAGGCGAAATGTTTCAAGTTGGACGTTGCGAGCGATGATGAGGAAGTGTTCCTTTTCCAGAGGGTTTTTAAAGAGGAAGGGGGCGTCAAAGAGGAGGAGGAGGAGGAGGGGGCTTTTATCTCTTCAGCTACTACTACCGCTTCCGCTTCCATAACTCCGCCAACCTCTATAGCCCCACTCGCCCCCCTCCCCACCTCCGGCTTGTCAAACGTCAAATCCCCCCTTCACAAATCCGGCGCCACGGCCTTCACCAAGAAGCACGTCTTCGGTACCTGGGACGTCACCTGCCCCGCCATAACCCAAGATTGGGAAACGGAGGAGCTAACATTCACACTGATGCAAGACACCGACTCCAACACCGTCGTCGGCGAGGTCGACTTCGGCGTGATGGACGGCGTGCTCCGCTTGAGGTCCTACCCCTCCGCCAAGAACCACACCGTCGGCTTCTACTGGGCCGGGCGCGCCGGCGAGGATGGGGACATCCAGCTCGACGGTAGGGATGGGGAGATTACGTTCTTCGATAGAGGGTTGAGGGCTAAGGGGAGATTTGACTTTATCGAGGGCGTCGGGAGGGGAGTCAGGTTTGAGGCGAGGAAGATTGCTCAGGGCCCGGTGGTGGGGAGGGTGGATTGGGAAGTTTATAGTGAGGAGGGGGGCCTGGTGTGGAGGTAGTGTGGGGATTAATGTTGCGCGACTCCTGACCATTTCCGATCGGAGGTTGATTAATTATTATCGTTTTTTTTTTAATTTCCTTCATCTTTATTCTTTGGATTTTTTTTTCCTTTTTTTTCCCTGGAATAGTACCGGCTTATGAGTTAGAAATAGTGATGTGCGGGATTACTTCGTATTTGGTCTTTTTTCTTCATTCCGCTCTTCTTCCCTTTCCTTCAAAAATTATTGACGTTTGGCACTTTCATTCGCTAGATCAGGCTATGATATTTTAAATTTAGTTCCCATCCAATGAAATTAATTGAAGTCCTCCTTTTCTTGCTATTCTCGTGACGGCGGTTTAAACGGTAAAGGAAAAGGAGCACTCCCCCTTTGATGATAACCCCCGGAGCTCCTTCTTCCCTGCCCATATATTGTTCTATATTGACACTTTACTGGATATCTGGGCTAGCCTACCACTTCCCCTACCCCACCCCACCATTCCAGCTCCCAAACTGCATCATGAATCCACTGCGAGCGCCCCCCTCCAAGCATAGTAAATACAGCACCGTGCCAAAATGCTTAAAAGCTGAACTGGAATCGACTCAGAATGAACAGTCATAGCAACAGCACCAAATTACCATTGCTGGCTTACCACCATGAGAGATCCGCCCATGACAACCCCCCCACCAGCCAACCAAGCATACACCCGCGCCAAGCACACTTACCTCGTATCCCTCGCTGCGAATACCCGGGAACTCATTTCACACCCCCGCCCCCCCCCAAAAAATTTCTCTTCTAGAAAAAAGATATGGTAGAGCGAGATCTTAGCTCTCACGCAGCAGTTCGACGTTTGTAAAATTCCGACTCTGCAGGCACCAGTCTGGTTTTAATTTAGGTCTGGGCCATTTCAGGGAAAGTTTTTAACGGATTTTTGCAATGCACATGTCGTTCCTTGATCTACGGCATCAAATCAGGCCTAAATCTCGTAGCATCCTGTCTGCTCTTTTCCGCGATTTCAAGTTGGAGCAAGGGGCTTCCTCGTGGTGGTGATATATCTACTGACGGTGGATCCCTGCGACGGTGCTAATAACATCCTAACTGCAAAGAGGAAGGCAAAACAAGAAATGAAGAATGGTGGTAAAAAGATTCCGTTTCTTTTTTCTAGGTGATATGCGCAGGGCGATTCCTAAGGGGTGAACTCGGATTAGAGCTTACACCGGAGCCCCCTCGTCCACTCCGGGAACTTGCCTGGGGTAGTATGATATGTAGAGGAGTAGCCGGGATGTCAGGCTGGAATCACCATGTATCACTCGCCATCTGATACCTACTAATTGTGTGATAAAAGATGGAATGCTTGAACTGCGTACTGTACCAGAGACTTTCGAGAGAGAGATACTGAGGAACTTCATTCTGTCTGGGAGTGCTGGAGGAAACTACTATTTATGTAGTTGAACAGGGGCATAAATTGTGCGGAGAAAGCAAAAGAGGCAATATAGAAGAAGGAGGCAGATGAACGAGAACGGAATTGTTTAGCTGGCAGATTGGTTGGGTGGTGAGGTGGGGGGAAGATAAATGGGATAGGGTGAACTTGGATAGCTTTAAACTGGGGCTAGAGAATACTTAGCGGCTTTGGAGCAGTCGAGGAGGTGGGGAGCGCGGTGCATATCTGAATGTACTATTTCAGCAACAAACGGATTTTCTTCTCATTGTAGGTCGGGATATCCTGAGTTTAGTGAGAGACTTGAAAATTCGTCTGGGAGACGAGAGGTGATCAGAGCTTGTGTGGCGCTTCGGGCTTGTTGTGGGGGGTTTCTCCTGGTGTGAGTTTGTATAACCTTTACCTGCGGAAGAGAGTATACCATCCTATTGGATTACAATGAAGAGGTGTAATATAGCAGCCCTTCGAGGCATGCTATGATACTTGTGAATGTGGGGGCACTACCTCCTTCCATAATTATAGCTTTAATAAGCCGCTTTAGGAGAGAGAGAGGGTTACGTGAATGCGGGGTGAGTTGGGTTCGGACTTCATTGTTGTGGATGACCAGAATTAGCGCCTAACGGGGCTTCACTGTAGGATGCGTGCTGTTAGGGAAGGGGATGGGAGTATTGGCGGGAGGGAATGGGCTCCACAGTATATCGGGATATTATTAGTGTGAATTGGAGCGAGAATAATGTCGGATATTCGTCGCGGAAGCACGATCATAGGACGTCACTCGATATCGTTTAGAGTTCGAATGGCAAGGTACAGTACAGTACTCTACGGTAAATTTTCGATACGACACGGCACCAGACGGTAACTTGCCGTCGGAGGTGTTGGGAGACTCATGGAATTGCGCGCAAGATCTGTTCAAAATATGGCTATGGTGCACAATCTACTAGTATACTGCTATGTGGAGAATACTACGCAAGTGCGAGGGGGTTGCGTTGCACGCTAAGTGAGGAGGAATTGTGTGGTAGGAGAGCAGATTGGTAGGTATTCTGGTTCTTATTCTTCTAAGTGAGATGGGCGGTAACCTCAGTATTTATACAGGAAGCGCGCTCTCCATATAACAAAGAAACATAACGGAAAACATAGTAAGAAACATAAGTGCGAACCATGTTTGACCCTGTAAACCTGCCAAGAAAATCCCAATAAAGTATGCGTAAATCCATAGGGGTGTGAGGGAATAATTAGGAATAATCATGCATGATATGACCAAGAAAGATGCATAAAGTAATGCATAAACAACCGTGATATCCCGAACACCAGATAAGGAAACACATAAGAAAACCTCTAATTGTTATCATGAAATATTAATGAAATATACGCAATTATGTCTTAGCTGTAGTAATGTCCGCCGTGTACAGGTGAAACTGGGAACGCATACCAAGTAGAGAAATATACGATATTATCAGTAGAAATATACATATGAAACATATTATAAGGAAAAAACAACAAGATCTTGTACGCAGAGGTAATTGTTTCCGCGTCTGCCCTCATTGACATTTGTTTTCAAATTTGGTGTATAAATGGGGGTTCTGCAGATATCGGGATAAGTGAGAGACGAGCATCCGGATTATTCTGAGGGGTGTGGGTGTTCTTTGGCCTTTCTTTCAGCCTTTTCTGTTTCGTTTTCTGTGCCGTTGGGAGCGTGGTAGGCTCTTGTACTAACACCCGCGAAAGAATGTGTTCTTGGGGGAGATCTGAGAGGGAGGTAAACTTAGCGGGTGCCTTATGCCGACCGGCGTAAGGCCTCGGATCGTGATATTGGGTCTTCTACTATATATGTACTCTACGTCACTATCTCAATGTCCGATCCGACCGTCTGATAAATCGCGGATCATCTGATTAGGTTATTAAAGTTTTGCGTTTAGACTGCTTTCACAAAGAACCACACAACATATCAGCGCCTTCCTCCCTCACACTTCCTATCTCCACCCTTATCATTCAGCCTTTATTCACCCTCCCGGAATTATGATACTTTAACTCAATCCACGGCACAAAGTTACTCAGGAATCCATCCCTACAGTACGCTCCTCAAATCGGCGAGAAAAAAATACCAAAATGGCCTCAACCCAAGTACAGTACAGTTTTTCAAATCGTCTTCTACCCCCTGTCGGAACTTGCAGCGCTCTCGTGTTCCGGGCGTCCATCTTCTCATAAAGACTGGATTCACAAATATTTGTAGCGCAAACTACACCTCGACGCTTGGGCGCCTGTTCGCTCGCCTCGGATCCGAATGCTAGAGTGCACATACCAAGCTTTGTTAATGGTCCTCCCCTGCTCTTTCCATCAAAATTCCTTCCTTCTGCAGCCTCGACTACCTTCCATATCAGACGGGCTTTGCAATGACTGACCACTCCTCAGATTATAGGAAGCGAAGCAAGTGGGATGAACATCAAACAAGCACTTCTCATGGCCGAGATCGTGTGAGGGACTACAGCGATCGGGAGTCTGAGAGATGGAAACCAGCTAGTAGTCGCGGCACCTCCCGCTGGCTGGTAGCCCAGAGCATCGTGCCGGGAATCTTCAGGCCAAGAGAGGAAGGCCAAAGCCAGAATGATTATGGCGGTGTCGAAGGTAAGGGCGTTGTTGCTAATGCTGAATCATTTGTTCCGCTCCTTGAGAAGATGAGTCGGGCTATGAGGGTTAAGAATCATAATGTCTGGGACAAAGAGGGAAAGAAACATGAGGTTGTAGCCTCTGCAGAAACTAAAGGTTTACTTGGAACTGAAGAGAAGTGCGTTTTAGACCTGTACAGAACTAAACCTCTGGATGCGGACTTTTTAGAGAAACATTGTAAGGGGGTTGAGGGCGAGGGGCGGAGAAAGGGTATCCTCATAGGATGGCCGTCATTGGGCCGGAAATTGTGGAAGGTTTTTTGGAAATCTAAGATGCGGGAGTACGTTACCGCCGAAATGGAGAAGCGAAAAGTGGCCAAGGAGGAGGAGCAAAAGAACGCTGGTGAAGCGAAGGCCGATGCTAGGAAGGAGGGAGAGGGCGAGGCCAGGAGTGAAGAGACCGTCGCTCTCGCTCTCCCAATCCTCATTGCCAATTCTCCTCCTGTCGAGACGATCGCTGGAGAAGCAAGAGTCGCCCGACAGAGAGCCCCCCTGTCGAACCAGCGAAAGAGCTGAAGCCCGACCGAGCGCCTATAGTAGGTAAGCCCATTGTCCGCTCTGCACCACCGGACCATTCTCTTATTTTGCTAACTGACATCGAGTAGGTGCTGCAGCTGCCCGTATCAACATCCAGATCCAGGCGAAGCGCGGTATACCACACGTAGATGTACCGCCTATCCGTTCTGTGAGGAAATTCCTTCAATAGCTAGGGTTTGCGTTTGCTAATTTTAATAGAGTGCCGGAAAATCTTCTAGCCTGTCTAGCACAGCAACATTCGATAGTGACATGTAACTCGCGGGTGGTGGATACATCGGGGGCATGGGAGCTAACGACCTTCGCAATCGATACACACTCACAAAAAGCGCCACTCAGAAAATTGTAAACAACATTGATCCCTTCCACGGTTGCGAGCTTTATTAACTACTCCTCTTGTAGTATGGTACTGTTGCACCTGTCCATAGCTTTTATGGCCTTAATGCGTTGTGGGCGGGATTGCGCATGCAGTTACATAGTCAGGGGGTGGGCGGTTGACATGAGGGTTTTTCTGTTACTTTGAGGAAGTGAAGAACAACCTCGGGAAGTGCAAGCATTGTGTGATTTTTTTCTTTATTGTAGTAAGAAGGAACAACCGTCCTGTGGGGTTTCGCCCTGTGGTGTTTTCTTCATCAAGCGAATCAATTCGTCACCGCTCTCTTGCCTTTTACTCTTTCACTTTGATTCAGGGCCTTTTTTTGTTTCCATCTATTTCTTGCTTCTCCGTCACCCGTCTGGGAGTGCCAGTTGGCTGTCAAGATTGACAACTCCCACCAAAGAACGCCTTCCGGATAAAGCCCCGCCACAGTACTCATATTATCAATGCCGAGAATGACTAGCCTAGCTGATGTTTTCAGATCTTCAGCCTTCTGGATCCTTTTTTCTTTTTTCTTTTTTCTTTTTCTTCCCTGAAGTTAGGTTCCCGGACGTATTCGCACACACAAGAATCATGGAGAAATATCAGTATTGAGGGCCTTTGTGAATTGAAAAAAAATCCTATATATTATAGTGCATGAACTTTTTTTTTGAGCGTGCTGTATGCCAAATGTTTGCCACACTGGGGTATAATACTAGCCCGGAAGGCTGAAGGTTATAAATTCTGATATTAGGCAATCCTGTCTTCTATTATATGATATGTGTTTGAGGTGGGAGATGTCGGTTTCCGGCATTTTTACAGTATCTTCCTAGTGTAATTTGCTGTAATTTACCGTATGGTATCAACAGTTGTACCCACATTATCTGGGCATATCCGGAAAGCCGCTAGGGGGATCTAGAGCAAGTTTGCTACATGCTCCGACAGCAGGCTGGATGTTCTCAACCCCTTAGTGCCATTCCGGATATGCCAAAGAAAAAAATGCGGTATTGCTGTAGAATTCTATGAATGAGACGTGCGGCTCATTCAACAACTGAGTTTATCAGCGCACTCCCGTGGGCCACATTTTAGGTGGTTGAGGCTTATTCGTAGGTGCGGCTTATTTAAGGTTATGGGATTCTACGGTAGACTAGGGTTGGGACTGCTTTTGAGTGGGCCTGGTCCGCGGCTGGCTGTTTGCTCTTTCCACACGTCTTTTTTTTTACGGTTGGGCAATAGCCGAGGGACATGTAGTCCTCTTCTTGAGCCATAAGGTAGGTGCACATTCCACACACTTAAGCTTGGGGCTTGGAGTGATTGACCGGTATTTCACAGCATTTGAGGTCCTTTCGGACACAGTCATCCTGGGACTATAACTAATTTTATTGGCTATAGATTCTAGCAGCTTTCGACGCACTGATAGGGATTTCTTGTTTGGGCACCAGGGCCTATTGCAACTCTCCCAACCCTCACCGAAGACAACAAGTCTTAATCGGAATGCTTAGTTGTGCCCCCGGATGCAACATCCGCATCTACAGTGCGAGAGACACTTACACAGTTCTCGGTGGGTTGATTGTCACCCAATGGTATGACAAACCTCAATTTTTACTCGATGGTGGAGATCGTCTTTATATTCGACACTGACTAGGTACTGCGTAGTGAGGGTGGTATAGAAGGGTGGCCGCCCTCTTCAAGCTGGGAAGTACCTCATCGATATTGCCGGTTCCCTCATTGTCAACAATGAGCCTTGGCTGGCCCGTACGAGATCCGTAACTGTCCAGACCCCTACCAAAGGATTTCGAGATGCGGTACATGAGCGTGATCACCGATGTGTTATAACGGGAGAGCCTGTAATTAACGCAGAATATCGGGACTGGGACGGTTTTAAGGTTGCTCGTATTTTTCCACTAGCGTACGAACAACACTGGGTTGGTCATGGCTATGATAGTTGGATCACTATCCCCGGCAGTGTTCCCAAGCGTCCCGTCCGTCCTGTAGGCACCGCCAGGACTTCAGTCCCGGGCGTCCCGGGCATCTGTCTTAAGCCATAGGGCAAGAGCGTGCGTCCTTGGGGAAAGACTGCTGTCTAACAGGGTGACTCTAGGTCCCTACGGCCCCATACCTGAAGTCCTCACCCGTTATCCGCAGTCTTCGCCAATTACCAGTAGGGCACGCCAATTACCTGCAGGGCCCGCCCGTCATCCATAGGGCCCGCCCGTCATCTGGAGTTACCCGGGAAATTGCACCCTCTAAGAAATCTGCAGTCCCCGTCAGTCCGTCCCGTCAGGATCCTAAGACGGACGGACTGGACGCTTGGGAGCACTACTATCCCGGGATCAGGAGGATCGATTAACTCGGTCCAAAATGAAATCTTGCTGGGGGGCGATATACGCAGTCCCTTTGAGGGCTACATTCTCTCTGTCAACCCCGATGTAGGTATCACAAGTATTTCCCTCACTGTTCCAACCACTTACAATCCATTTAGGACAATTACAAGATCGCATGCTTCATGCTCGATGGGAAGCGCATTGCTGGCACCCATCTCGATAAAACCTTCATTGAGGATCTCCAGCGACCTGTCGATCAACTTCTACGGTGGCACTTCAGACAGGCTGTGGTCGCCAATATGAGGGGGCAAGGAGAGCCACTTTTTGATTCCGATTTCCCTCCTGGTTCGGATACCATTGGCGAATTTATGGATAGACTGTGGGCTTGTGAGAGGGTGAGGGTTGAGGTCCGGTTGAACTGCAGTGCAGGGATATTGTAGTTGATTTTATTAGAATGCAGTAACTTTGTGTCTATGATGCCATAATAATGCTGTAGTATTCTCTAAGGAATAGTGCTTCGGGGGAGATTTAACACTCGCAATTGGGTCTACGGTATTTTGGTTAGCCTGAACTGGGCTTGGGTTGGGTTGGGCAGGGTAAGGAAACCGGGAGTTTTCCACTGGCGAGCCTGGAAAGCCCAGGAAAATGTTCAAGTAGTTCCGTTTCATTATAAAGTCACACCTTATCACTCGTTGTTTTTTCTAGCTGCTTATTGAAAAACGGTCCAATGGCCAGGCTATATATGCCGGAGACATGTGCGCGCGAGAGATACTTTTGAATTTCATACTATCTCAGAGGGCAGAAAGGCGCACTATTTAAGCAATGAAACAGCAACATATACCGGCAGCGGAGAAGAAGAAGTCAAAAGAAACAATATGGAAGACAAGGGAAAAGAAACGAGAACAGAATTGCATATCTCGTCGAGATTGATTGAGCGACAACATAAGGAAGAAAGTCAAATAGGGTAAAAGTCCAACTCGGAGAGTAAGGAAAACCGGTACTAAGGGGGAGGAGAATGAACCGGCTTTGTCGGGATGACACTCCAATATACGTAGAAATTTGCATACCCGAAAAAAACCCAATTTCAACACTTTTGCTTTGTTTTCAAAACAAAAACAAAAAAAATCCCGCAGGGTTTGTTATATATAATACGGGAGGGAAGCAACCATAAAATATAGTTAAAAAAAAAGCAAAAGGACTGAAAATTCCGATGATGATGATGATGATGATGACTGCAAGAATCCTCACTCAGCTAACAAACTAATACCGATAAATGCCCACATACCGGGTATGTGTATGCCAGATTACCAGCAGCATTGATCATAGGGGGATGACGATTATTTGCAATAGGAGAATTTGAAGCAAAATCAGGAAAAAAAAAAAAAGGAAAAAAAGGGAAGGAACGGAAAACGAAAGAGAGATGGGTGTTGGTGACGTGTTGGATGCTTGGGGGTGGGGTTTAAAGACAGTGTTTAGAGGAGAGGGAAAAGCTGCTGGCGGTGTGTGTGTGTGTGTGGGGATATTTATGGGAAATTCTTAGGAAGCGGTGCGTGTTGGGGGGGGGGGGGGGGGTTTCGGGAGCGAGAGCAAAGATTTTCTTGTGCTTGGGTCAGACGGCACCGGTATTGGCGGATTGGCGGGCTTTCAACAGTAGACACAACCCACCCTCTTTCCGGGTGCAGGAAGCCCACCAAAGTGGTGATTTGCCGTAAATGTCTGGGATATTGGGGTCGACATCGTTCCATCCCAGGAGTAGTTGCACTACTTCATCGTTGCCACTCGAGGCGGCCCACGAGAGGGCTGTTCGGCCGACCTTATCGGTTAAATTAGGGTTGACATTTTTGTGTCCTACCAGCAGCTTCACCACTCCAGCATACCCTAACCTTGCAGCCGCCGCGAGTGCTGTTTGGATATGGTAGCTTCGGATATCGGGGGTGATGTCTTCCCGCTTCAACAGTAGCTCTGCGGTTCGATCATCCGCAAAATGGGCACACCACCAGAGCAGTGTTCGGCCAGAGGTATCGGTAGTATTGGGGTTGGTGTCTTCGCGTTCTAGAAGTAGCCGAACGATCCCGGGATGGCGACTCGTGGAAACCAACAGGAGTGGTGCTCGGCCAGACTTGTCGGGTATGTTGGGGTTGACATTTTGGCATCTTAACAGTGCCTCCACCACTTCCTCAAACCCCGACACGGAAGACTGCGTGAGCGGTGTATTGCCGTCCTTGTCTGGGATGTTGGGGTCGATGTCCCTCCGTCCAAGTAGTAGTTGCACTGCTTCATGATTGCCACTCGAGGCGGCCCACCAGAGCGGTGTTCGGCCGACGTTATCGGCCATATTGGGTTCGACATCTTCACTCTCTAGCAGTAGCTGAACTATCCTATGATTGGGACTCGCGGCGGCCGACAAGAGTGGTGTTAGGCCAGACTTATCGGCTATGTTGGGGTTGATATTTTGGCATCGTAACAGTAGCTTTACCACCTCTTCACGATCCCCCTCGGAAGCCCGCGAGAGCGGTGTTTGACCATCATTGTCCTGCATGTTCGGGTTAACATCTTCCCGCCCCAATAGTATCTTCACTACTCCATGACACCCATAATTGGCAGCCCACGAAAGCGGTGTTCGGCCGTGTCTGTCTGTTCTGTCCGGGTTGACGTCTTTCCGTCCTAACAGTAGCTTCACTACTTCATCATGGCTGCTCCTAGCAGCCCACAAGAGCGGAGACTGGCCATCATTGTCCTGCATATCCGGGTTGACGTCTTTCCGTCCCAACAGTAGCTTCACTACTCCACAACACCCATAATTGGCGGCCCATGAGATCGGTGTTCTGCCGTCGCTGTCTGCTGTGTTGGGGCTGACGTCGTCACGTTCCAGTAATAGCTCCACTGCTCTATCACGATTCATCATGGCAGCCCACAAGAGCGGCGTTTGGCCACCATTGTCCTGCATATTCGGGTGGATGTCTTTCCGTCCCAACAGTATCTTCACTGCTCCGTCATGCCCGTTCCTAGCAGCCCATGTGAGCGGTGTTCTGCCGTCTCTGTCTATTCTGTTGGGGTTGATATTTTTCTTTCCCAAAAGTAGCATTACTACTTCATCACGCCCCTCACCAGCGGCCCACGAGAGCGGTGACCGTTTGCGGTTGTTGAACATGGTGGTGTTGATGCTGAACATGATGGTGTTGGTGCTGTCCTCCCGTTCGAGATGTAGTTTTAGTGCTCAAAGGCCGGAACGGGGCGAGAAAGGGAAAAAAAAGGACTGGCAAGTTTTGGTCGCTCGAAGGAAAGGTAGAAAATGGAAGTGTTTGTAGAAAGAGAAAACTGCGCGCTCGAGGGATGCGTGATTGCGAGCCGTCGATTAGATAGGTTGGCACCGGCAGAGGTAGGGAGAGGCAAGAGAAGGAAGGGAGGGAGCAACCAATAAATGTGGCTGGCGTGTTCTTGGAGGTGTCCGTCGTTTCCCTAAACTTGGTTGGAGAAGCAGCGTCAGCGACTCAGTGCTCTAAGGAAGCAAGGGAGGGGCCGCTAATATAACTTGCTAGGACACTGGCCCCAACTAACATTCAGCAGAACAAGTCACATTTACTAACCCTCCACAGTGACACAAATATGCTACGGTAGAGGATATCCTGCTATCATACGTGGAGACTCTTAGAGCCTGTTTGGTAGAAATGGAAGAAGTGGCGACCTTTCCGTTGTGAAATGGTTTTATAGAAAAGGTTGTTGCCAACGTCAACTAGTGGTTGTTCCATGAAAAGATTTCAAACAAAATTATTCCATGATATTATTATCATAATAATATATTATTATCATACAAGAATAAAGTTTTCATCTAATATTTCTACATGGCAACCATCTCGTTGCTATCACTTTGAAACGGAAGGGTTGATACATATTGTGCTAAACAGCTGTTTTGTTTACTCCGTTTCAAAATCTCTTCGTTCGTTCCTGTTTTTCAAGCCCAGGCACATCAATTTTAGTTGGCGTTTAGGGCGAAGCCAAAGTATGGTTGTGCGCCCCGAAAGGTAACGATAGACAGCACACTGAGGTGGGTCAAGGTCGGGCGAAGTACTCGTACTCGTGCCATAGTCCGGAGCAAATCTACGCAGAAAACCTGGTTTCCGTCATGACAATACTGAGCAGTGCTCACTTAGAACTATTCTGAGCACTAACTTACACCACCTCTGAAGCACCAAGTTTTTCCTATCACGATCACCCAAATAAGCTATCTCAGCAGTGAAGGGGATACTGGCACCACCCTTCATGTTCATCATATGCTTCTTACATCATAGTTGTCACAATTATCCCTAACTTTGCTCTCTTTAGTTACTTCGTCAGAATCATCACCGATCGCTTCCACTACCAGCTGTGCCCGTACTTAGCGCGAGGGTCTGGAAACGAACGAAGGGATGGCAGGAAATGGTCGTTTGTACGGGCTAAGGGAACGGAACCATTCCATCCAAACAGGGTCTTGAGATATACGAGTAGAAACCAGCTTGTGATAGCATATTAATTTTACCTTCATCCCTTCGTTCGTTCACGCACTTTTAGAGTTGCAACTAATAGGATAGTAAGGACAGGAGAGGTAGCGATAGGCGGCCCACCAAGATAAATAAAAAGCAGGTGAAGTATGATACTCGCACTTGGACCATAGCCGGGAGCAAATCTACGCAGACAGCCTGATTTCCATCATGGCCATGCTGACAAGTACTTATTTAGCAATATTCTGAGCACTACACCACTTCTAAAGCACCAAGTTTTTCATATAACGATTACCCAAATAAGCTATCTTAGTAGTGAAGGGGATACTGGTACCACCCTTCATGTTCATCATCATATGATACTTACATCATAGTTGTCACAATTATTCTTCACTTTGCTCTCTTTAGTTACTTCACCCCAATCACTTCCACAACCCGCACTTTGCGCGAGTGCCTGAAAACGAACTAATTAAGGGATAACTTGGTTTTTAGTTAGCCACCAGGAGTGGCAACACCAGCAGTATTACGGTAGCAATTGGCACGGGTGGCTATCAATGGGTGCTGGCGTTGTGCAGGACCATATCATGCCCCGTTCCCTCGAGCAGCATACTTTTAATTCTATCATATGATACAAAAGTCCTCTCTTTATTTTTATTCTCCAGAATTCTGAAATATTCCATGCACCCACTTTCCTAGATCTTATCCCTTAAACCGTTTTCAAGCACTCGCTCTAAGTGCGGATACACCTGGTTGTGGAAGCGATCGGTGGTGAACTAACTGAAGAGAGCAAAGTTAGGAATAATTGTGACAGCTATGATGTAAGTATTATGATGGACGTAAAGGATGCTAAGATAATTCAGCCCCTTTTAAACACTAGCCTATTTGGATAATTGTGATATGAAAAACTGTGTGGTGTAGGGCTCAGAATAGTGCTAAATGAGTACCGCTCAGCATGGCCATGATGGAAAGCAGGCTGTCTGCGTAGATTTGCTCCCAACTATGGTACATGTCTAAGTACTTTTAATTTATCTTGGGGTGTTGTCTATCATTACTTTTCCTGTATCAAGCGTCCTATTAGTGCCACCCTAAAGCTGAGTGAACGATCGTACAGGTTAAGGGATCCCTTCGTTCGTTTTTAGACCCTCGTGCTAAGTACGGGCACAGCTAGTACTCGAGTAGTGGAAGCGATCGGTGGTGAAGTAACTAAAGAGAGCAAAGTTAGGGAATTGTGACAACTATGATGTAAGAAGCATATGATGAATATGAAGGGTGGTGCCAGTATCCCCTTCACTGCTGAGATAGCTTATTTGGGTGATCGTGATATGAAAAACTTGGTGCTTCAGAGGTGGTGTACCGTAGAAACTTGAATAATTGAACCGTGTGCTATGTCGTTGGATTTTCCTCTCTCAGTAAGGTCAAGAAATTTTTGTTTTTTTTTCTGTCTCGGAAGGGGGAAAGGGGCTGTGTTTTTGCTGTGTTTCCCCCCCCCGTTCCAGAGAAGGAAATTCTGGACTCCATAGCACACAGTTCAATTATTCAAGTTTTTACGGTAGTGCTCAGAATAAGTGCTAAGTGAGCACTGCTCAGTATTGTCATGACGGAAACCAGGTTTTCTGCGTAGATTTGCTCCCGACTATGGTACGAGTACGAGTACTTCGCCCGACCTTGACCCACCTCAGTGTGCTGTCTATCGTTACCTTTCGGGGCGCACAACCATACTTTAGCTTCGTCCTAAACGCGAACTAAAATTGATGTGCCTGGGCTTGAAAAACTGGAAAGAACGAAGGGATAGATTATGAAGCTGAAGGAATCGTTGAGCAGGTCTAGGAAACTCACTTTTGTGAGGATTATTGTTTCTGGTTGTCGTCATCGAGCTGCGTGTTTTTTCTCATTTTTTCTTGAAAGGGCCGGTTTACCAATCGGCCGTCAAGCAACTGGAGACGGCGCCGACCTCAAGGGAGGCTAGACGAGGGTTGATGGGTGTGTGTTTACCTAACATAGTGTGAAGTATATCTTAGTGTCAAAGTTTGATCAACAAAGGTGAGTAGGGATGTTCAGCTATGTGTGAACTTGGACTTGAACATTGCTTGGGCCCTTGGGGTTATCCCTTCGTTTGATTTCGCTACTTGCCCCGAGTAGTGTGGAAACGACACTTGCATGAGCGCAAAGCTAATAAAGGTATCGCTAACAATGCAATTGACAATTACCTTTGACACCCACCCGGGTTCAAAGTGGTCGACCCTGGCCTGTTTGAGTGATGGGAGCAAATATACACAGACAGTCTTGTGTTCATCATGGGCATGCTGAGTGCTCCGGATTTCGCTCCATTCTGAGTACTACACTGCTTCTCAAGCACAAAGTTTTCTATATCACGATTGCCCAAAATAGACCGGTTTAGTGATGGACTCGATCATGCTCGATCAATGCTCGAGCATGGGCCAAATTTTCTGCTCGAGCATGATCATGTCCATCACTGGACTGGTTCCAAACAATATGAATGGGCGTAAAATGGGCCTAAACATCACGACGGTTTAAGGGATACTGTACTTTGCTCATTACTGACTAGCCATTGCCGATCGCAGCACTACAACGCTAAAAATTCCTGAAATTCGGCATCAAACGAAGGGATAAATGGACTAGCCTATTCATGGAGGAAAGAGCTTCCGCGGGTCGTCAGCACCAGAACCCGAGCACCCATAATAAAGTTTATCGTCACCCAGAATAATAGTCGCCTGCCACTAGCCTGTATCCAATCATTCTAAGCTAATTAGCTACTATGTTTACACTGTTTGCAAGTCTGATGTTCGCACTAATTCACACTAAATTATGAACTGCACTTGGATTAGCTTGCCGACTCAACCATATTTGGAAAGTGAGAGACTGTTGCTGTTACCGCAGAGGACAAAAGTGCATGAGCTTTCGTACAACGCAACCATCGCCAAGAAAAATATCACCCCAACACCGGCCAGGCGAAAATCCAAGGTACAGTAGTGCCAGCAACACAACATACTGGCACATGCCGAAGAAGGAATACTGATAGACTAAGGCTGCAGAGGCCTCACGCTACCTTATACAAACGTACTCATCTAGGCCGAGAAATGGTGGAAATAGGGGGATTTAGCTGGTTCGGCGCATTGTTCGCTAGGCCAAGAAAACTCTGCAAAGAGTTTAGTGAGAATACCCGAAGACTTTTCGGTCACCCCTAGGGGGGTAAATACCCGCCTAGAAGCTGTCTTGTCTTTAAATGATTCTCAAAAAACCATGGATTGTCCTGTGATGGATATCTGAAGTGGAATATAAAGCTAAATAACTAGGCTATTTATTGAAGTAGAATTGGCAAAAAAGGATGTAGTTTTGACACTAAGGGTATTCAGAGTTGATCAACGGAAAATTTTGTTGAAAACTTGGAGGTTGAAAGGTGCATAAGCGTGAGCACTATTGGCTTAATAAAGTTAGGTTGACAAAAAAATTGTGAACAGGAATATTTGTAGGCACTCATGGTGGAGAGCTCAGTAGACAGTAAGTTGAGCTGGCTGGAATGGAACTATGTCGTCATGATCTTTTATCATAGCGATACCATGCAACTGCAACCCCATTCAAGACCAATCTCACTCAAAACTCACCATGTCAATACCACAGAAGAATACTGGTAACTGGAGCTTGGAAGAGACTGATATCACCTATATTTCGCTTCTCTTGATCTTGGTCATCATCATCATCAAACACCAGGCTTTGAAGCAAAGTCACTTCCAGAAATGCATTGGTATCTTTTTGGATCTGGTTCTTGTATGTTTGCCGGGGCATTGTGACATGCGGGAGGAGGAAGTTGTAGTGTTCACAGCTTCCTTTGCCACCACAAAAATTTAGCCCTTCTATGATTTACACATATTTCCTTTTTGCCCCTAATTCTACCTTTCACCTTTGTCTCAACACCCCCAGCTTACTCAAAGTTTCAACTCCCAAAATTTCCCATTCTGGCCACTTATTGGCCATCCAACTCTCATGGTCCATGCAGGCCAAGAACCTTTTTTCTGCTCTACTCTTCTACCGTCATTTTCCGTTCCCAACTTTGAATACCCTTACTGGTAGAAGGGAAAAAGAGAGGATGAAATGTTTTGTTAGGAGACTAATTGAGAATAGGGTGATTTTAAAAGTTCACACATCATAACTGGTCGATTGTAGCCCAAATGACGTAAATGGACAATTCTTCTTAAACCTTTCATAACTGGCGCACTATTCCACTCCTGTTATCCTAATGTCCCTCTTGCCTAACCAGCTAAATTGTCCACCGGAAGTCCTGCTCGGCGACCATTCCACTTCTCTTACCCTAGCGCCTCCTTTGCCGAACCAGCTAAATCCCCCTAATGGGTGCGCCGCAGAGCAAGACTGCTCAGGAGAGCAGGTTAAGTTACCCGGCAGACCCATCAACTGATCACTTCGTTTGTTCCCGAATCTCACAGCTTTTTAGCGGTGCTGTAGCTTTGGGATCAGCAATAACTAGTCAGTAATTGGCAAAGTCCACCTTAAACCGCCGTCATGTTTAGACCGATCAACAACGTTGGGCACTAGTCCAAATGCTCAATCATGATAAGGAAAATGCCTTGAGAAGCGGTGTAGTGCTCGGAATGGAGAAAAATCAGCAGAACTCAGCATGCCCATGATGAACACAAGATTGTCCCCGTATATTTGCTCCTGATCGCTCAAATAGATTTGGGCCTACCATTTTAAACCTGGGTGGATGCCAGAGATTTGGGGAATAATGGCCAATGACATAGTTAGCCATACTCTTATTGGTATCGTGCTCACCTAAGTGTCGTTGCCACACCGCTAGGGGCGAGCCTCGAAATCAAACGAAGGGATATGTATGTGATGGACCTTGGGCTCCACAATCCCACCCCAACCCCCATTTTTACCAGGAGAAGTTGCGTGTTCTAGGAGAGACTTGACTTAAGAATACAGTGACACAATGTAAGGGGTTCATAGAGGCATGGTAGTGGTGATCGGTGCGTTGTGTGCTTTATCTCGGTTTTTTTTCTCTTCGATGGTCGCACTGCGAGGGGGCTCATGCACTTTTGTCCTCTGGCGTAACAAGTTCACGTTCACATTCATGACTGCCTGCTAAACGTCCCTAGTGTGCAATTAGGTAGCTTTCAATTCTCAACAGTGCTCCGCAATCGAAAGATATCGGACTGAGCAAACAATGCCCTCCCGCAAACAAAAGATGAATATTTTGTCATTATGACTCGTTAAACTTACCCTCGATTATGAGATAGGGAATCGCTGATTGCTCAAGGAAAATAGAGTTTATTGATAGCTACTCATGTGATTGCGGGGCATGGTGGGTTGGTGGCATTTTGGTGATGCTAGTAGACTAGACGGAGGTTGTAATCCTACCTCTTGGGCCACGTCCTGTTTTGTCCGTCTAGGAGCGGAAATATTGGACTGCTGAAAACAGGGTAAACAGTTTTGCCACGCCTATCGGAATATGATACTAGTTGAGATGCCACCGTCTAGCTTCCCCACCGGGATCTCGGAACGAGAACGGATCGGTAAACGGGCCCTAAGAGACCTATTCTGATATGCACAACTATGCCTTTCTCCTGTTTCCAACAATGGGTGCACCCTGAATGCCTTTGTTTTTTTCGAGCATGGAGGTTGAAAGCAAGTTGACTTCCCTAGCTGAATTTGGTTGCCGTCTTATTTTCGAAGGGTTATGGGTTTTTTGAATGGCCAGGGATCGGCCCATTGCGATGCCTGTTAGGATTATTATTGCCTCTCTTGGTGGTGAAGGTTCGAGAATATCCCATATTATTATGTCAAATCGCACTGAAATAGTATATCCTACGGGGGACCAATGACCAATCTATCTCTAAATGCAGGGTTGTTATACAGTAAGGAAGTAACAAAATATAGTTAAAAGCAAAGATTGAAAATTCCGATGATGACTGCAAGAATAGTATCATACATGCCCCCATCCACGGATGGGACTAAGAATCCTCACTCGGCTAACAATTAATACCCATAAATGCCCATACTGGTATGTGTATGCCAAATTACCAGCTTTGATCCTAGGGGAGGACGATTTGAAAAAAAGGGGAATTTAGGGCTGAATCCTGAAGAAAGGGAAAGGGAAGGAACAGAAAGAAAGGAGAGGGGTGTTGATGGCTTATTGGATGCTGCGGGGTGGGATTTAAAGACGGTGTAGAGGAGAGGAAAGCGACTGGCCGTGCGTATGGGAATATTTATGGAAATTCTTAAGAAGCAGTGGGTGTTTTTTTTAAAAGAGCGATAGCAAAGACTTTGCTGTATTTGGGTCAAACTGCATCGGTATTCGCGGATTGGCGCGCTTTCAGTAGACGCACCGCTCCCTCTTTCCGGGTGCAAGAAGCCCACCAAAGTGGTGTTCGGCCATAATTGTCTGGGATATTGAGGTCAACATCTTTCCGTCCTAGTAGTAGTTGCACTACTTCATCGTTGTCACTCGAGGCGGCCCACGAGAGCGGTGTTCGGCCGACCTTATCGGTTATATTAGGGTTGACATCCTTGTGTCTTAGTAGTAGCTTCACTACTCCACCATGCCCCAACCTGGCAGCTGTCGCGAGCGGTGTTTGGATATGATAGCTTCGGATATCGGGGGTGATGTCTTTCCGTTGTAACAGTAGCTTTACTGTTCGATCATCCGCATACTGGGCAGACCACCAGAGCAGTGTTCGGCCAGAGGTATCGGTAATATTGGGGTTGACATTTTGGCATCTTAACAGCAGTTTCACCACTTCCCTATGCCCCGACCCGGAAGCCCGCGAGAGCGGTGTTTGGCCGTTATTGTCTGGGATGTTGGGGTCGATATCTTTCCGTCCAAGTAGTAGTTGCACTGCTTCATCATTGCCACCCGAGGCGGCCCGCGAGAGCGGTGTTCGGCCAATGTTATCGGCCATATTGGGGTTGACATCTTCACGCTCTAGCAGTAGCCGAACTATCCCATGATGGGGACTCGTGGCGGCCGACAAGAGTGGTGTTAGGCTAAACTTATCGGCTATGTTGGGGTTGACATTTTCGCATCTTAACAATAGCTTTACCACCTCTTCATGTCCAAACTTGGAAGCCCGCGAGAGCGGTGTTTGGCCATCATTGTCCTGCATATTCGGGTTGACATCTTTCCGTCCCAACAGTAGCTTCACTACTACATGACGCCCATACTCGACAGCCCATGAAAGTGGTGTTCGGCCGCCTCTGTCTGTTATGCTGGGGCTGACATCGTCACGTTCTAGTAATAGCTCCACTACTCTATCACGTCTCCTCATGGTAGCCCACAAGAGCGGTGTTTGGCCATCATTGTCTTGTATATTCGGGTTGACGTCTTTCCGTTCTAACAGTAGCTTCACTACTCCATCACGCCCGTTCCTAGCAGCCCATGAGAGTGGTGTTCTGCCGTCTCTGTCTGTTATGTTGGGGTTGACATCTTTATTTCCCAAGAGTAGCACTACTGCTTCATCACGCCCCTCACCCGCGGCCCACGAGAGCGGCGATCGTTCGCAATTGCTTGACATGGTGGTGTTGGTGTTGTCCTCCCGTTCGAGTTGTAGTTTTAGTACTCAAATGCCGGAACGGGGCGAGAACGAGAAAACGAAGGATTGGCAAGTATTAGTCGCTCGAGGGAAAGGTAGAAGATGGAGGCCTTTGTAGAAACAGAAAATTGTGCGCTCGAGGGATTCGTGATTGCGGGCCGTGGATTAGATAGGTTGCCAGTGGCGGAGGTAGGAAGGGATAGAAGAAGGAAGAGCGGGAGAAACCAATAAATGTGGCTGGCGTGTTCTTGGAAGTGTCCGTCGTTGCCCTAAACTTGGTAGCAGAAGCAGCACAGTCAGTGCTGTAAGGAAGCAGGGGAAATAACTTGCTAGGACACTAGCCCCAACTAACATTCAGCAGAAAAGTCACATTTACTAACCCTATAAAAACCTAACTAAGGGCCTGTCAGGTTGCCACCTCAAACCTTCATTTTGACCCCGGTTATGGAGGTTTGGCACAAAATGCTATTTTGCTTTTGAGTGGCATGTCTGGTTGCCACAAAAACTCAATAAGTTAATCAAAACTCAATAATCGTGCCAAAATGGAGGTTTCTGAAATACTGATCGGACCAGTATTTCACAAACTCTCATTTTGGAAGAGGGTATCAAACCACAATAACCCACAACAATCAACTTTTTGAGTAAAATTAAAAAATTAAAAAATATACATTACAATACAGGTGTCACTGTATTTCCCATAATAATTATTCTGGTTTTTTTGAGTGACTTTTGTTAAATTGATTTTTGTGGTGACCAGACACGCTTCTTGGAGGTGAAAAATGTTGGATTATGACAACTCGCGATTATTCCGGTTGCTAGTTGAAACTCTCGCTTTGTGATTATCAAGGTTTGAAAAACTCGGGACGATCAGACGCGCCCTAAACCCACAGTATGATAATGTTATCATAATATCGTTATATGGAAATATCCATGAGTTATATGATACAGGGTTGAATATGTGTGCACACAACTGACACAAATATGCGACGGTAAAAAATAGGAAATCATATATCTTCTCACATGGAGACACTTAAGATATTAAAACTAACTTACCATGTTAATTTTACCTTCATAACTTTGTTTTGGGTAGCCACCAAGAGTAGCTACACCCGCCGTATTACGGTAGAGATTGGGACGGGTGGCTATCCTCATGGGTGCTGGTGTTGTGCAGGAGGGTTTGGGCGGACCAGGAGCAAGGCTCGGCATTCATGAATTTCCCCTTAAACCCCTGTCATTGCTCGGAAACAGCTCCAGACATCCCACCCACCACAACGGGTTCCAACGCTCCTGAATTATAATCAAAATATATGTTCAGGGAACTGAAGATCTAGGGATTCCCATGGTATTTCTTGTAATATTATCTACACATGTGGGAGTGTCGGGGATCGGCTACCGGTATGCGCCAGTAGAGGGGGAGGGCTGGGAAATCCAGTCTAAGTGCACAAGTTACCCTGGGATGGGTGTGTGCGTGGAAGCTGGTATCATAAAGAATTACTTTTCTTCCTTTTTGAAAGTTTGCGGATCTCCCAGAAGTTTATCTAGGCTACCTGGGTTGGGTATTATTATTTTTTGAATTTGATGTGTTTATTGCGAATGGCTAAAGCTTTTATTGGGCATGAGATGGATCTTATTGAAGAACTTGTGCTTGTGTTCTAATGGCCTGTATTGTGCTTGGACAAAATTAATCGATAAACGAACGCTGATGATTTTCACTATGTTGTCAACCTGTTCAATACAACCACCCCAAACCACCTAAGAAAAAATAAGTAAAAATTATTTAAATGAACGGCAGTAATCAGTAGTTAGTATACCATGAACCTTAATGAAAAAAGAGGGGGTATTATGAGGTGCCTGTTGAGTGGTAATGATTTTTGTGGGGCCCGGAAGCGATGCGTTGCCACGCTCACCCGGATGATCGGTTAATTTTGTCCATGCACAATAGGAAAGACAGAGTATTCAGTTTGGGATACGGGTACCGTACTGTGCTTGGCCCAAGAAATAAGGTCTAGGAAATAGGGATTAAAGAGGAATATTGTGAATTTGTGCGTATTCGGGCGCCGGTACACAGGATACCACCTCTTTTCATGGTGCTTCTTGAATGGGATTGTGCGTGGACAAAATTAACTTAACCGATCATCCGGGTGATGGTGGCAACTCATCGCTTCCGGGCCCCCACAAAAATCATTACCACTCAACAGGCATCTCATAATACTTTCTATTTTTTTATTAAGGCTGATAGCTGGTATACAAGTACTGAATACTGCCATGTATTTAAATTGTTTTTACTTATCTTTCTTGGTTGGGTTGCGGTGGTTGTATCGAGGAGGTTGACAACATCAAGGCTGAAATTATGAGCGTCTGTTGATCAGTTAATTTCGTCCACGCACAATATATACATACCTTGGTGATAGGCCAGGACCATACTACTAGCGCCCCAACCGCAAAGAGAGCCGCAAAGAGAGCCGCAAAGAGAAAGAAAGAAGAAGAAATGAAGGAAGGGGGTAAAAATATTTCGTTTCTTTTTTCTAACGATATGCGCAGGACGATTCCTAAGGGGTGGGCTCTGGTTGGAGGTTACCCTGAAGTCCCTCGTCCATTCTGGGAACCCGCCTGGGGTAAACTAGTAGGTATGCAGAAGAGCGACTGGGATGTCCGCCTAGAATCACATATTATCACTCGCCATCCGATACCTGCCAATTGTCATAAAAGATGGAAGGAGGAAGGAAATAAACGAGAATGGGATTGCTTAGCTGGCCGACTGGTTGGGCCGTGAGGGTGAGGGGAAGTCAAATGGGATAGGGTGAACTCGGGCAGCTTTAAACTGGGGCTAAAGAATACTTCCCAGCTTTTTCATAGTCGGAGGGGATGGGGAGCACGGTGCATATCGAAAATACTCTTTCAACAACAAACAGGAATTTTTCTTCTCCTTGTAGATCGGGATATCCTGAGTTTAGTGCGAGACTTGGAAATCCATCTGGGAGACGAGAGGTGATCAGAGCTGGGGTGGCGCTTCGGACTTCGTTGTTGTGGATGACCAGAATGAGCATCTAACCGGGCTTCAATGTAGGATGCGTGCTGTTAGGGAAGGGGGCGGGGTTTTGGCAGGGGGGAATGTTGTAGTGTAGCCTATGGGGGGTAGTATATTGGGATGTCATTAGTGTGAATTGGATTGAGGATTAATTTAGGTGTTGGTGGCCGACGCTAGGATCATAGGGCGTCACTCGGGATCGTTTAGAGTTCGATGTTGAAAATCTGGGTTGAGGAGGTAATGATTTACAGTTAGGATTTTACGCGGTGGACTGAAACCGCTTAAGTGGAGATGAGGATCATGATTGATTGATGATAACTTGGTGGAGGGGGGGGCTTGAGGAAAGTTGTATACAGGCAGGAAGGTGTGAAGCAAGGAAAGGTTATAGTAGAAGGAAAGAAAAACAAGTGGGGTGAAAACATTTCAGAGCTTGCGCGTCCCTTGACTAGTGCGTACGTATTCCCCCGCGGCCACAGAGTGCGGGCACATTCCGCATCAAGTGCGGCCATTAAACTGCCATTCCCAACATTCGAATCGCAAGGTGCGGTACAGTCCTGTACGGTGGGCTTTCGATACGACACGGCACCAGAGGGGTAGCGCACCGTCGGAGGTGTTGGGAGACTCATGGAATTGCGCGCAACATCTTGTACACATATGTAATTGCCTCCGCGTCAGCCTCTCTGACGTTTGTTTTCAAATTTGGTGTATCCCCTGCGGTGTTGATAGTGCCAAATTTCCCTACACCGCGCTAAAATACGGACAAAAAAACTAGCTTCCCACTTTTCTTGATATGTCGATGGGGTGATATCAAAAGCATTTCAGTTCAAGTTATGATGCAGATCTTTTTCCGTCAACAGGAGCACTAAACCTGATAGGGCGGTAAACTTACTGGGCGCTGTTTGCTGATTGGCATATGGCATTGTTGCACTTCTTGGTAGCTTTTGTGACTTTAATGCGTTGTGGGCGGGATTGCGTATATGCAGTTACATAGTCAGGGCGTGGGCGGTTGACATGGGGGATTTTCTGTTACATTGCGGAGGTGAAGAACAACCTAGGGAAGTGCAAGCATTGTGTGGTTTTTTTCTTTAGTAAGAGGAACAACCGTCCTGTGGGCCTTCGTCCTGTTGTGGTTTCTTCATCAAGCGAATCAATTCCTCACCACTCTCTTGTCTTTACTCTTTCACTTTGATTCGGAGCTTTTGTTTCCATCTATTCCTTGCTTCTCCGTCACTAGTCTGGGAGCGCTAGTTGTCAAGATTGATAGCTCCCGCCGAAGGAGGCCTTCCGGGGAAGCCCCGCCATAGTACTCATATCGTTGCTGAGAATGGCTAGCCTAGCTGATGTTTTTCAGATCTTCAGCCCTCTGGATCCTTTTTTTTCTTCCCTGGGGCTGGGTTCCCGGAAGCATTCACACACACAAGAATCATGGGGAAATTTTAGTATTGAGGGTCTTTGTGAATTGAAAAGCCCATATACGGTGTATGAACTATTTTAAGGGTACTGTATGCAGAATATTTGTCACACTGGGGCACTAGCCCAGGGTAGAGGTTAGATTACTTCAGCTGGGCGTAAACGTGTATTGTGTGATACGATAGAAGACAGGATTGCCTGATATTGGGATTTAAGGTGGGAGATGTCGCTTTCCGGTATCTATATCCTCCGGGTGTAATTTAGGGTAATTTACGGTATGGTATCGATCGCGTATGTTACTCATTAGGTAACGTACAGTGTTACGATAGAATCCCATAAATATGCCGCGCGGCTCATTCAACAACTGGGTTGAAGATCAGCGGATTATCTACTCGTAATGTCCTGACGCCTGTGAACACCACTGCTATTGCATACGGGCAAAAAATAGGCCAGAGCCTCCTTATTTTAGTGGTATGCATACCGCCAAAATTCAGCTTTTTTGCCCTGATCTTGGCATCATGCAATAGCAGTTGTGTTCACAAACGTCAGGACATTACGAGTACGGGGCCGCACTCGCGTGGGCCACATTTTAGGTGGTTGAGGCTTATTCATAGGTGAGGCTTATTTAAAGTTATGGAATTCTACGGTAGGCTGGGGTTGGGACTGCCTTTGAGTGGGCTTGGCCCGCGGCTGACTGTTTGCTCTTTCCACACGTCTTTTTTTTTACGGTTGGGCCATAGCCGAAGGGCATGTAATTCTCTTCTTGAACCATTAAGATAGGTGCACATTCCACACACCCAAGCTTGGGGTTTGGAGTAATTCATCGGTATTTCACAGCATTTGAGGTCTATTCGGGTATTCAGTCATCCTGGGATTATAATGTTGGATTTCGGTCTAGACCATAACTAATTTTATTGGCTATAGCTTCTAGCAGCTTTCGACAAACTGATAGGGATTTCTTGTTTGGGAGCCAGGGCCTATTGCAACTCCCCCATCCCTCACCGAAGACAACAAGTCTTGATCAGAATGCTTAGTTGTGCCCCCGGACGCAACGTCCGCATCTACAGGGTGGGGGGCACCAACACAGTTCTCGGTGGGTTGATTGTCACCAATGGTATAACAAACCCAATTTTTACTCGATGGTGGAGATCGTCTTTATATTCGACACTGACTAGGTACTGCGTAGTGAAGGTGGTATAGAAGGATGGCCACCCTCTTCAAGCGGGGAAGTACCTCATCGATACTGCGGGTTCCCTCACCGTCGGCAATGAGCCTTGTCGGGTCCGTACGAGATCCGTAACTGTTCAGACCCCTACCAAAGAATTTCGAGATGCAGTACGTGAGCGTGATCACCGATGTGTTATAACGGGAGAGCCTGTAATTAACGCAGAATATCGGGACTGGGACGGTTTTAAGGCTACACTTATTTTTCTACTGGCGTACGAACAGCACTGGGTTGGTCATGGCTATGATAGTTGGATCACTATCCCCGGCAGTGTTCCCAAGCGTCCCGGGCGTCCCGGGAATCTGTCTTAGGCCATTGGGCAGGAGCGTCCGTCCTTTGGGAAAGACTGCCGTCTAAGAGGGTGACTGTAGGTCCCTACAGTCCTCTATGGATTGGTAGCGACCGGACCGTACCTGAAGTCCTCACCCGTCATCTGCAGTCCTCACCCGTCATCCGCAGTCTTCGCCAATTAACTGTAGGGCACGCTAATTACCTGCAGCGCCCGCCAGTCATCCGTAGGGCCCGCCCGTCATGAGGAGTTACCCGGGAAATTGCACCTTCTAAGAAACCTGCAGTCCCCGCCAGTCCATCCCGTCCTGACCCTAAGACGGACGCACTGGACGCTTGGGAACACAGCTATCCTGGGATCAGGAGGATCAATCAACTCGGTACAAAATGAAATTTTTCTAAGGGGCGATATAAGCAGTCCCTTTGAGGGCTACATTCTCTCTATCCCGGATGTAGGTATCACAAGTATTTTCCTCACTGTTCCAACCACTTACAATCCTTTTAGGACGGTTACAAGATCGTATGCTTCATGCGAGAAGGTAAGCGTATATCTGGCACCCATCTCGGTGAGACCTTCCTTGAGGATCCCCAGCGACCTGTCGATCAACTCCTACGGTGGCACTTTAGGCAGGCTGTGGTCGCCAATATGAGGGGGCAAGGAGAGCCACTTTTTGATTCCGATCTCCCTCCCGGTTCGGATACCATTGGCGAAATTATGGATGGTCTGAGGACTTGTGAGAAGGTGGGGGTTGAGCTCTTCGGTCAGCTGGAAGGATCATCCAGGTCGGGTTGAACTGCAGTGGAGGGCTATTGCGGTTGATTTTATTGGAATACACTAGTGCCTATGATGCTGTAATATTGCTGTAGTATTCTCTAAGGGGTAGTGTTGTGGGGGGAGATTTAACCCTCGTAATTGGTCTACGGTATTTGGGTTAGGCTGAACTGGCTTGGGTTGGGTTGAGCAGGGTAAGGAAAGTGGGAGTTTGCGCTGGCGAGCCTGGAAAGCCCAGGAAAATGTTCACGTTGTTCCTTTTCATTATAAAGTCACACCTTATCACTCATTGTTTTTTCCCAGTGGCTTATTGTAAAACGGTCCAATGGCCAGGCTATATATACAGGAGACATGTGCGTGCGAGAGATACTTTTGAACTTCGTACTATCTCAGAGGGCCAAGAAGGGCCACTATTTACGCAATGAAACAACAACATATACCGGCAGGGGAGAAGAATTCAAAGGAAACAATATGGAAGACAAGAGAAAACAGATGAGAACTAATTGCATAGCTGGTCGATTGGTTGAGCGGCGGCATGAGGGAAAAAGTTCAAATAGGGCAAGTCTAACTCGGAGAGTAGGAAACCGGTACTAAGGGAGAATGACCGGCTTTGTCGTACTCTAATAGGTAGAAAGTTGCATATCGGAAAGCCCAATTTCAACACTGCTTTGTTTTCAAACGAAATAGCTGTCAAGCCGGGACTAAGTTAGTGCATACAGGTTTTTTTGTTTTTTAGGAGCGATAGCAAAGACTTTGTTGTGTTTGGGTCAGACCGCATCGGGATTCGCAGATTGGCGGGCTTTCAGTAGACGCACCGCTCCCTCTTTCCGGGTGCAAGAAGCCCACCAAAATGGTGTTCGGCCATCATTGTCTGGGATGTTGGGGTCAACATCTTTCCGCCCTAGTAGTAGTTGCACTGCTTCATCGCTGCCACTCGAGGCGGCCCACGAGAGCGGTGTTCGGCCGACCTTATCGGTTATATTAGGGTTGACATCTTTGTGTCCTAGAAGTAGCTTGACTACTCCACCATGTCCCAACCTAGCAGCGGTGGCGAGTGGTGTTTGGATATGATGGCTTTGGATATCGGGGGTGATATCTTCCCTTTCCAACAGTAGCTCTACGGTTCGATCATCCGCAAAATGGGCGGAGCGATAGAGCAGTGTTTGGCCAAAGTTATCGGTAATATTGGGGTTGACATCTTCACATTCTAGCAGTAGCTGAATTATCCCATGATGGTTAGCCACAAAGAGTGGTGTTCGGCCTTCCCGATCGAAAATGTTGGGGTTGACATTTTGGCATCTTAACAGTAGCTTCACCACTTCCTCATACCCCCCCCCACTCGGCAGCCAACAAGAGTGGTGTTTGGCCATACTTATCGGCCATGTTGGGGTTGACATTTTGGTATCTTAATAGTGGCTTCACCACTTCCTCATGCCCCGACTCGGAAGCCCGTGAGAGTGGTGTTTGCCCGGTGTTATCGGTCATATTGAGGTTGGCATCTTTACGTTCTAGCAGTAGCTGAACTACGCCATGATGGCCTCTCTCGGCAGCCAAAAAGAGTGGTGTTCGGCCATACTTATCGGCTATGTTGGGGTTGACATTTTGGCATCTTAGCAGAAGCTTCACCATTTCCTCATGCCCCGACTCGGAGGCCTGAGAGAGCGGTGTTTTGCCAATGTTATCGGCCATATTGGGGTTGGTATCTTCATTCTCTAGCAGTAACTGAACTACTCCATGATGGCCTCTCTTGGCAGCCGACGAGAGTGGTGTTTGGCTATGCTTATCGGTTATGTTGGGGTTGACATCCTGGCACCCTAACAGGAGCTTCACCACTCCCTCATGCCCCGACTGGGATGCCTGCGAGAGCGCTGTTTGGCCAAGGTTATCGGTCATATTAGGGGTGACGTCTTGCCGTTCCAACAGTAGCTTTACGACTCGATCATTCCCATCCACGGCAGCGCACCTGAGCGGTGTTAAGCCACTTGCATCTGCCATATTGGGGTTGACATCGTCACATTCCAGTAATAGCTCCACTACTCTATCCTGTCTCCTCATTGTAGCCCACAAGAGCGGTGTTTGGCCATCATTGTCTTGTATATTCGGGTTGACGTCTTTCCGTTCTAACAGTAGCTTTACTACTCCATCGTGCCCGTTCCTAGCGGCCCATGAGAGTGGGGTTTGGCCGTCTCGGTCTGCTACGTTGGGGTTGACATCTTTCTTTCCCAAAAGCAGCATTACTACTTCATCACGCCCCTCACCAGCGGCCCACGAGAGCGGTGTTCGTTTGCAATTGTCTGACATAGTGGTGTTAGTGCTTTCCTCCCGTTCGAGTTGTAGCTTTAGTACTCAAATGCCGGAACGGGGCGAGAAAGAGAAAACAAAGGGTTGGCGAGTTTCAGCCCCTCGAAGGAAAGGTAGCCAATGGAAGCCTTTCCGCAAACAGAAAACTGCGCGCTCGAGGGATTCGTGATCGCGGGCCGTCGATTAGATAGGTTGCCAGTTGCAGAGGTAGGAAAGGATGAGAGAAGGAAGGGAGGGAGCAAACAATAAATGTGGCTGCCCTTTTCGTCGTTGCCCTAAACTTGGTTGTAGAAGCAGCACAGTCAGTGCCCCAAGGAAGCACGGGGAAGGCCGCTTATATAACTTGCTAGGACACTAGCCCCAACTAAAATCATGCTTCTTCCCCTCTATTTTCCTCACTTTTTGGAAATAGGCCACGTAACCTCCTTGTGATCCGTCACATTCTGGTTTTCAACAAGTTAGCGTCCTTGATTCCTTATCGCCCCCGCTCGCGATAGCTTCAAGTCTTTAACTTCAAGTACTCCGCTGGGCTCTGCTTGATTTGAATTCTTTCCTTTCCATCACGATCGTTTGGAATCTCGAGGTTCCTCATCTTTCCCCTCTGCTTTTTTCTTCCTTTGGTCGGCTTGCCCTCTGTTTTCTTCCTTCCCTTGGTGGACGATTTCGCACCTGCTTCTTCCTCCTTTGGTTGAGTGCTGGTAGAGTTCGTTACGGGGCGGGGTGGGGTGGGTTTTCACACGCCAGGCCCCGCCCTTACAACGGGCCGGGGCGAGTCCCCGCTCATTCCCTGGACGGGGCCCCGTTTCTCCCCACCTGTTTTAACGGGGACCTGTCTAGGGAACGTGCGGGGGCGGGGGCAGGGGCAGGGAACCCTAAAAAAACACGCCCCGCCCCGGGCCGTTCAGCGGGGCGGGGCGGGGAGTTGGGCCGGGGGCCCGGGTTTTTCGGGGCCCTGGAGGCCCTGTAACGAACACTAAGTGCTGGCGGTTTCCCCCCTTCGGTTCAGTCGAAAGGTCGGTGGTTTTCATCCCATCGGTCGGTTAGTTGATACGGTCGGTCTTCCTTCGCGAGTTGATCGTCATGGTTAAGCGAGGTTCCACAACCTTTTCTGCCGCCATGGTCGCGAGATCGGGTCTGGCTCTGGGTTTGTCAGTCGAGAAAACATTGGCCCTCGAGGGTGAGGTTTCCCGTCTCCGGCACCAAATTTCCGTCTTCTCCCGTTGGCTGCATTTGTCGACTCGGGAGAGTGAGTCCCTCCGCCATGAGCTCGACGCTCTTCGCTCGGTCGCTCCCCTCTCTCGTGAGGGTGACGGTGCTGGAGCCTCTCCTCTTCGTGAGGAGGTGGCTGATGAAGTGGCGGTGCTCGCCCCGGTGGCTGGGCCTGCTGCGCTTACGGTGGCGTCCCTCGGGGCGCATGTGGGGGCGTTGACGGTGACTACTGTGGCTTCCGCTGTCATGTCGCAGGGGCGTGAGCCCGGTGTGGCTGAGCCAGTGTTGCCGGTGGTGGTAGAGGTTGAACGGTCACCGTCGGCGGATGGGGCTGTTGCCAAAGGTAACCTGCGCCGTGTGCATTGGGTGGACAATAAGGCTGGCGTGGCTTCGCGGAAGGCTCGGGTGGTTGAGGTTGTTTCCTCGTCGCCTCCTCCAGTTCCCGCTGGTCGTAACGGATCTCCAGTGGCTTCGGCTGCTGGGGGGGTTTGATGCGATCGTCATACTCGTGATCCTGGTTTTATTACCGTCGGCCGTGGTCGGCGTCGGAAAGGGCGTGGCGGGCGCCATTGAGATTGTGTTGGATTTCTTTTGTCGTGTTTGCGTGACCGGTTTGCCGGAGTGTTGGCTTGGTTGTGGCTATGACCTTGCTTGCGGTTGTGTTTGATGGATGGCTATGGGAGGTGGATTTACTTTGTTCGTACCCTAGTTGGGTGGTTAATTTTGTGATTCCTGTATGCTGGCCGGATACTCGGACTTCGGTCTACGAATCGCGCGGGTGGTACTTTTCCAGATGTACTGCGGGCTGGGCGGGATTGGGACTGGCGTATTCCTTGGAACGTACTGCCGTATGGTTGTGCAAGCCCGAATAGGTAGTTGCTCCATTCGCTAGTTTAGTTATGAATAAAAGAGATTGAACCCCTCTATTTTCCCTCCAAGTACAATTTCCACTTTCAGAAACACTACATACACTATCTTGAGATTTACGCGTAACGTGACCTGTCAGGTTACACGAATACCATATGGATCCCTCGGTCCCGCCCTTTGGTTCGAGTCGTCAAAACAAAGGAAAAGGCAAAAAGGCCAACCCTCCCTGACCGCTAGCAGGTGCTAGGAGCTCCTCCAATCAGGAGGGCGCCCCGACCCTGTCCCCAATTTTCATGCCAGCAGGCCCTCTCTCGCTTAAGCGACCCAGAAGCAACACGATAACAAGCCTCCCACATATCAATGAGAGATACTTGAGAAACGCCCCTCCGAGTGCCTACTTCCTGAACCTTTTCTACAAGATAAACTAGGACCAGGAAATTGGGGCTACCACCGCCAGCAAAGAGAATGTGGTTATGATCGAGATGATCTATCAGATTCACAAAGACTACAGGACGGCCATCGACACGCTTAGCGAACAGATCGAAGGCCTTACCGAGGAGGTTAGCACCCTTAAGAACGCTACTCACAGGCCTGACACCCCTACCCCGATACCCTTCCCACTACCGGTAACAGCCCCTGAGCGGCCTGCTGCCCCCGACTCCCGCCCAGTCGCTCTCCCCACAGCCGCGCCACACAAATCGTGGGCCCCAGTGGCCAGGAAGGGCAGAAAGGAAAAGACTACCATGGCTGCTAGGGCTGCTAATGCCCCAGCAAGATCAACTACCAACAATAGGCCCCAGCTGAAGAAGGGTCTTACCAGTAGAGAACGCCGCCTTGTCGTTAAACGCGAGGGTGGGCCACTCCCGACAACCGCCCTAAACCTAAGAGATGATATCAACTTGGCACTAGCCGCGACCTACGTACAGACTGTCTCCCTCCGGGGGAATACGGTCACCCTTACCACCATGGAATCAATCAAAGCCACCTCACTTAACAGCAAGGTGGGAACATTCCTATACCTAATACCGGAACCGGTTAGCGTTCACCTGGACACCCCTGTATTACACGTTTTGGTACACGGGATCCCAACCTCGAAATCTCTGGCTGAGATAGCCAATGAGCTCACCACCTTCAATTCTGGATTGTCCCTTACTAGCCAACCCAGATGGCTCACCACCGACGACGCTAGGGCTGGTAAAACCGCCTCTACAGTCGTGATCAGTATAACGGGCCCCAGGGCATCTGACTACGTTGGAAAACGCCTTGCCGCTTTCTCATCAACCTATAGGACCGAGCGCCACTTGCGCTTCAACTCCCACACCCAGTGTTCCAAATGCCAGGGCCGCTATGGACACCACAGTTGTAACAGGTTTATTCCTGTCTAACGAAAATACAATAGAACCGGCGATAGACCTGCTAGCGCTGGTGCTAAGGGAGGCTTCAAGGGACCGGAGGTAAGAGATAATAGTTGAAGGACAAATAGAACTCAGGGATTGCCGTTCAACCAAGTGTATTCTTAGACTGAAGGTCTGTTGAAGTCTGTTGTCTCCTGCTAGCCAGGAGACTGGTTTAAATACAAAACCCAGGAGCGATAACCTTCCTGCAATCACGATCATTACCAGTAGCTGCGCACATACCGGAATCATGTAATCCTGCTAGACCAAAGAAAGAAACAAAGCTCAGCCTCCACCAGTGCTACATGACCATTCCATACCCGGAATCCTAAATATAAACTTCCAGCAAGCCAAACTAAACATAGCAATACGATAGCATAGCCTATCTGACTCAGAGACAGTGGCGGAGCTGAAATCAAATCCAATCAACCAAATATAAATCAACTAAACATAGGAGATCCTGCACTGCCCGCTCCTGTGTACCGTTACCGGAACATGTACACATGTTACAACAGTAACCGATGCACCAACCCGGTCTCATGCCGGTGGTGTGCCTCCCCACATCCCACAGGAAACCACACCTGTCCCACTGCTACCTGTCGCATACGCGGCCGACCCCGCAGCCACACCATACTTAGGTGTGTAAACTGCCAAGGCCCGCACGACGCCCACACAGCACAATGCCCCTCCCACCCCAAGGTTGCTCAGGATGAGAACTCAGAAGGAGAAGAGGAGGAAATGACCACTTGATGACTATGATTTATGTTATAGTTATTGCGTAGACTTTGGTTCTACACTTTTATTTGTCAAGAAGACGGTGATGGAGTTTCTTTTGTTATATTAATGGTTTTTCTAGGCCATACCTTTGGGTGCATGCCGGAGTTTTCCTGTAGTTAAATACGAAATATACTCACAGGATTTAACAAAAAAAAAAACATAGCCTTAACTAACATTTAGTAGAACAGTCACATTTACTAACTCTACAGAAACCTAACTAAAATAACTAAACCCACAATAATACTAACCATACTGACTGCCATAGAACAGGTGATAATCTACTACTGAATGCCCAATATTATCATCAGTAAAATCTTTTAATAAAATGTAAAAAGAGCACTGTGTTCCTGCTGATTTATCGTTCCACAGCGATCGGATTTCTTCTGGTCTGAAAAGCCCAATTTTACACTTCTTCCAGGTCTCGCTACCCAGCTAAGTGTCCAAGACTTTTAGGTTAACAGAAAATAACCTGTTTTCGTGCCACCTAGGTCTCCTTGCGCAAACTCTCTAATGGTCAGTATTGTGGGTGGACAAAATTAACCGATAAACGAAAGCTAATAATTTTCACTATGTTGTCAACTCCTCAATAATGTATGATACAACCGTCCCACCCCAACCAAAAAAATAAGTAAAAATAAATTAAATGAATGGCAGTAATCAGTACTGGTCCCATCAAGAAGCGCCGTGAAACGAGGGGGTATTCTCTGTACCGGCGCTCGAATACCCACAAATTTCACAATATTCCTCTTTAATCCCTATTTCCTAGCACTTATTTCTTGGGCCAAGCACAGCACGGTACTCGAATCCAGAACGGAATACCGTAGAATTCCATAAATAAGCTGCACCTCGGAATTGGGCAACCACCCAAAACCTAGCTCACGTGAGTATGAACTCTTAGATAATCCCTTATTCCACAACTCAACCTTTGAATAATCCGCGCGGCTTATTAGAGACTTTGCGGTAGATGTATCCAGGATCCCTGTATGCCAAGATTGAGAGATTTGGAGCTGGATGTGATTTTGACTTTGCGGTAGATATAACTAAAAAAGAAAAAAGAAAAAAAGTTGATGATGTCAGACCAAGAAATCATGCACACAAAAGCTAGAATGGCGATGTAACATAACGTACCATAGTCCAGGTCCGCACTTCTGTCAAAAATGAAATTTGAACAGATTCTTCACTCTCCAAACTCAACTCAATCCTTTTCTGAAAGGGCAGTTTCGCTCTCCCCTGACATCCCAATAGCGAGAAATATTCGATCCTCTTTTGAGTGCTACCCAAGCCATGAAGCCCTGCCGGGCCCGAGTGAGGAAGCAACACCACTCCCAGAGAAGCGAAAGCGAGGTGCTGCATGGCAGCCATGGGAGGATCGTGCCCTGGCCCGTCAAGTGCAATCTGATGATCCTATTTTGGGCCAGATTGGACGGAAGGAGGACAGGTGGGCGGAGGTTTCTAGAAGCTTGGCTCAGTGTGGAATGAGTCGGTCTTGGTCTTCCTGTAAGGACAGGATGGAAAAGCTGGTTCTTTGGCATAAGGTTAGTAACTCAATTTTGTACTGCAGATGTAAAATTAGATGTAACAAGTAAACAAAAATAATTATTATAGGAAGCAGAAACGCAGTCAAAGCAAAAGACAGGGACCAATGAGGAAGTAACCGACCATATTGAATGCCTTGACGACATTGTTCTTCGTTACGAGTCCTTATCGAAAAATACCGATATTAAGAAATCAGCAAAAGAGCGTATGGCTAAGAAGCGGGAGGATGGAAAGAAGCTTCGACAAAGCTCCTTAGAAGGTCTTGTTCGAAAGAAAGCACTGGAAAGGTTGAAGGAGGGAAACAATACCGAGTGTGTGAGTGACGGAAGTGATCACTCAATTCATATACCAAATCGTCAAAAGCGGCCAAAACATCATTTAGCCAAGGAAGTGGCAGGAGCGGTGGATAGTATGCATGAGAAAGCTGCAGAGTTAAGAGAGAAAATAGAGGAACGAGAAAAGCAAGAGAGAGAAAATGCAAAGGTGCAGAAGAAGTTGGGGAGGAAAATGGATCTATTGATTGAAAGTAATCAACAGACCAATGAATCTATTCAAATGCTTTTACAGTCTCTTCTTTCATCACAGCAAGGAAGCAATTTCAGTTCTCATTCTTGAAGTAACTAAAAACAATCCTCTAATTGTCTTTCTTTTCAAGTGCATAATTGTTCAGTAAGCTAAACACAGTAATTCCAAGTTAGGAGTGATATTGGAATCCCGACAGGAACTCTAACCCATTACCCATTTCCCATAGAGCCTGCCTGTCCCAACAAAGAAGACCAAAAGGACAGCCAATACCCTCAATACCCTCAATACTCGTCAAACTCTCATCATGAAGTCAGGGCAATACATGCTTGGCTACAAGCCCACACTCAAAACTCTCCGTTCTGGGGAGGTTAAGAGCCTGTTTGGTTAGAACGGTTCCGTTCTGTGCAGCGACCGTTTCCACTGTAAAAAGAGTGTTCTTTCCGTTCTGAAACAGAAGGAAAATGGCCTTTTGTATAGGGGAACAGAACAGAACAATTGTAACCAAACAGGCTCTAAGCTTATTATCATTGCTAGTATGCCTAGAACTCTTGATACAAGATCGTGGTGTTCCAAACCCGGTCTAATACTGTGAACCCAAGCGTCCAGTCCGTTCGTCTTTGGCAACGGACGGGACAGACTGCGGAGCAGGATGGATGCCTGAGATGGATAACGGTTGTGGCATCCATCCTGATGGTAGACCTGGATGGACTCTGGGGACAGCAGGTGTCTTAGGTAGTGCAATACGCTAACCAAAATGTGTTTCCTGCCTAGGTGGAAATTCAGTTTTGCTTAGACAGCCAGGCCCTGCAGGGCCTTATAGGTGACGGCCGGGAATTACAGATGACTGCCAGGCCCTGCCAGGGCCTCCAAATGTCTGTCAACGAAACACATTCTACCAAAGACCGCAGAGGCTGGCCGTCCACATCTAGAATAGCCGTCTTACTGTAATTCAGACACTTTGCCCTACTGTTCTTACTCACCGTGCCTGTGACAGACAGGACTACCATCCCATAGGGCACTACTGTCCACCCGGGACACTTGGGAACACCGGTCTAATAGTTCAACAGGCAACACACCTTCTCTCTTAAAGTCTGAACTTGAGTACTACTCTATGTTGGGCAAATGCCACATTCACCACTTTGCTGGTAACAACGTAAGAGTGCCATCCCATCCTTCTACGGCTTATAGCTCTAGGGCCGGCCCGTCTATTCTGTGCAGTCCGTTCCAGATACCCTTTCAGGTACTGCCGTCTGTCTTGCCTGTACCTGAAGACGAACAGACTGTACACTTGAAAACATTGTCTCCATATCCACCTTCTACCTAGAAGCATATATTCCTATATATATAGATCAAGTGATAGTAATTGACGATACTATACACAAAATAAATTTCAATAATATCAGAAAAAAGAATGCATATCACTCTCCTCAGTTTTGAAAATGAAAATATTCCTCCAAAGTAGGAGGCTTTAACAGCACCGGCTGGTCTTCAGCACTCTCATCAAGTGGAATAGGTAAGTCCAAATGATTATCTTGTGCAAAGTATTGTGGTATCTGGGGATTGTGCAAGCATACATGAGCGTTATATAGAAGAACGGAGACAGAATACTGTAAACCAATTGGTGAAACTAATAGACGCTGGGTACGAGTAAAATCTAGTGCAGAAAATAGTTGTAGCACTTCCTTGAAACACCATTCAACTACAATTCTCACTCTCGACATAGATTTATTCTATTCTCTCTCATGATATGAAATGAATGCGCCACCAAAAGGGGATATTAAATGCTCATTAATACCATATGCAGGATCCCCATAAACCTGAAGTGGAGATCCATCTGGAGCATAGGCATGAGCATCTAATATTTCAGACATTCCACTCTTAGTCCAAACAGCTGAATCATGAATGCGGCCTTCAACTGGCCCATATAAATGAGAAATGATACCATCTGGGGCTATTATTGCTTGATACTTCAAGCAATGCATTCTCTTCCACCCATTATATACAGATTCCTGCCCATAAATAGGTCTTGCTATAGGCCTTAATGTGCCATCAACAAAGCCCCAGCAAGTATCTAGGGGAGCATTTTTTTCTTTTATTGCAATGCTATACATTGCAAGTCGCTCAGGGGTGAGCCGCTCGGAATCGAAGTGAAGAAGGTGCTTCCAACGGTCAAAAATAAAGTGTAAAAGTGTATTGGTAATTCGCGATACACGCTCCGGTTTCCAACCGAACTGTAGGTGCATATCCGACAAACGATGAGGCCAAGCGAGTCTCGCAAGTAACATGCAGAGTGCTAGTCCATCCGGCTCAAAAATGCCATTATCGCAAGTGACCTTTTCTGGAATTTCGAGACAATAGGCTAATCTTTCTATTTCTTCTTTGGAAAACCTAATTAATTTATTATTAACTACCTTCTATGTACATAATTTTATTCATATCATCTTTGGTACACTACCTAAAGTATGTTTTCCATGCCTCAGGTTCAAGTTCCTCCAAATCTATCGGTCCCCCCTCCCGCTCTTGTCCTCTCCACCTCACGTTGGTCCGCACTAAGGTATGTTGATAAAGGTCAAGCTCCGCAAGTCCCAGCTCAAACTCAAACATCGCCAAATCCAGGTTGCTCATTTTGCCTTTTTCTGAGTTTCTTGAATCAAAAAAAAAAAATCAATCGAATTGTGTTCGTAGAAAGACTTGCAGTCAAAGTTGTAGAGGTCAAATTCATTGAGTTTGCTCTCACCTGGGAGTCAAATCAAGGTCTGGATATCACAAGTCTTGGCATATGCACGCCAAGATCTGTGAAAAGACTCTGGATGTGTCGACCGCAAAGTCTCTATTTATGGAATTCTACGGGTACTCCGTCTTTCGTATTGTGTCAACGCATCGCTTCCGGGCCCCACAAAAATCAATGCCAGGTACCTCATAATACCCCCTCTTTTTTCATTAAGTCTCATGATACACTGCTCGAGTATAGGACAAACTACCTGCACAGTACATGTATGTATGAAGTATGATACTCTAATACGTAGAAAGTGCAGATCTGAAAGCCTAATTGCAACACTGCTTTGTTTTTAAACAAAATCGTTGTCAAGCCGGGACCAATGCATACTCGAGCAAGTTATTGATGGCATCAAAAAACTTCCAGCCCCATCTTTTTATTTACCATACCCCGTTCCCTCGAGCAGCATACCTTTCATTTTATGATACAAAAATCCTCTATATTTTTATTCTCCGGAATTCCGAAATATTCCATGCACTCACTTTCCTAGATCTTATAGATTATACATGAAGTTGAAGGAATCGTTGAGCAGGTCTAGGAAGCTCACTTTTGTGAGGATGGTTGTTTCTGGTTGTCGTCCTCGAGCTGGGGTGTTCTCTCTCTCTCCCTCTTCCTGTCAGAGACCTATTCTAAAATGTACAACGATACCCCTCCTCTATTTCCAACAACGGGTGCACCCTGAATGCCTTTGTTTTCGAGTATGGAGGTTGAAAACAGTTGACTTCCCTAGCTGAATTTGGTTGCCGTCTTCTTTTCGAAAGGTTGTGGGCTTTCTGGATGGTCTGGGGTAGTGTTGTTCACGAGCCGGCTCGAGCCGCCAAGAAACCGCCAAGAAACCGCCAAGAAACCGCCAAGAGGCTCGAGTCTAGAGTCGAGTCGGCTCGTGGACCCCTGTCCGAGCCGGCTCGAGCCGCCAAGAGACTCGAGTCCGCTCGTGGACCCCTGTTCGAGCCGCCAAGAGACCGGTTGCCAAGAGACTTGAGCCGGCTCGTGGCACTCCCGGGCTCGAAGGGCTCGAGTCCGCTTGGCTCGTGCACAACACTAGTCTGGGGTCGGCCCATTGCGTGGCTTGTTGGGATTATTATTGCGTCTTTTGGTGGTGAAGGCTCTGAGTATTCCCATATTATGTCAAATTGCACTGTGGTATGGTATATCCTATTGGGGGGCAATGACCGATCCATCTCTAAATGCAGGGTTGCTATACAGTAGGGAAGTACTAAAATATAGTTAAAAGCAAAAACTGAAAATTCTGATGATGACTGCAAGAATATATGATACATGCCCCCATCCACGGATGGGGTTAAGAACCCTCACTCAGCTCACAATTAATACCCATAAATTCTCATGCCGGGGTGTGTATGATGGATTACCAGCTTTGATTCTAGGGGATGACGATTTGCAAAGGAAAATTTAAAGCGAAATCCGAAAGAAAGGGAAAGGGAAGGAATGGAAACGAAAGAGAGGAGTGTTGATGGGTTGTTGGATGCTCCGGGGAGGGATTTAAAGACGGTTTAGAGGAGAGGAAAGCGGCTGGCGGTGTATGGGAATATTAATGGAAATTCTTAAGAAGCAGTGCATATTGGTTTTTTTCGAGAGCGATAGCAAAGATTCCGTTGTATTTAGAACGCATCGGGATTCGCGGATTGGCGGGTTTTCAGTAGACGCACTGCTCCTTCGTTCCGGGTGCAAGAAGCCCACCAAAGTGGCGTTCGGCCATCATTGTCTGGGATATTGAGGTCGACATCTTTCCGTCCGAGTAGTAGTTGCACTACTTCATCATTGCCACTCGAAGCGGCCCACGAGAGCGGTGTTCGGCCGACCTTATCGGTTATATTAGGGTTGACATCTTTGTGTCCTAGAAGCAGCTTGACTACTCCACCATACCCCAACCTAGCAGCGGTGGCGAGTGGTGTTTGGATATGATAGCTTTGGATATCGGGGGTGATGTCTTCCCGTTCCAACAGTAGCTCTACGGTTCGATCATCCGCAAAATGGGCGGACCACCAGAGCAGTGTTCGGCCAAAGTTATCGGTGGTGTTGGGGTTCACATCTTGGTGTTCTAGAAGTAGCTGAACGATCCCAGGATGGTGACTCGCGTGAACCAACAAGAGTGGTGTTTGTCCAGCGTAATCGGCTATGTTGGGGTTGACATTTCCGCATCTTAACAGTAGTTTCACCACTTCCTCACGCCCCGACTCGGAAGCCCGCGAGAGCGGTGTTTTGCCAGTGTCATCCACCATATTGGGGCTGGCATCTTCACGTTCTAGCAGTAGTTGAACTACGCCATGGTGGCCTCTCTCGGCAGCCAAAAAGAGTGGTGTTCGGCCCCCCTGATCGGCTATGTTGGGGTTGACATTATGGCACCTTAACAGAAGCTTCACCACTTCCTCATGCCCCGACTCGGAAGCCCGCGAGAGCGGTGTTTTGCCAATGGTATCTGTCATATTGAGGTTGGCATCTTTACGTTCTAGCAGTAGTTGAACTACGCCATGGTGGCCTCCCTCAGCAGCCAAAAAGAGTGGTGTTCGGCCTTCCTGATCGGCTATGTTGGGGTTGACATTTTGGCATCTTAACAGGAGCTTCACCACTCCCTCATGCCCCGACTGGGATGCCTGCGAGAGCGCTGTTTGGCCAAGGTTATCGGTCATATTAGGGGTGACGTCTTGCCGTTCCAACAGTAGCTTTACCACTTGATCGTTCCCATCCACGGCAGCGCACCTGAGCGGTGTTAAGCCACTTGCATCTGCCATATTGGGGTTGACATCGTCACATTCCAGTAATAGCTCCACTACTCTATCCTGTCTCCTCATTGTAGCCCACAAGAGCGGTGTTTGGCCACCATCGTCTTGTATATTTGGGTTGACGTCTTTCCGTCCCAACAGTAGCTTTACTACTCCATCACGCCCTTTCCTAGCGGCCCATGAGAGTGGTGTTTGGCCGTCTCTGTCTGCTACGTTGGGGTTGACATCTTTCTTTCCCAAAAGTAGCATTACAACTTCATCATGCCCCTCGCCAGCGGCCCATGAGAGCGGTGTTCGTTTGCAATTGTCTGACATAGTGGTGTTGGTTCCTCCTGTTGGAGCTGAATTTTAGTACTCAAATGCCGGAACGGGGCGAGGGGGGGAAAACAAAGGATTGGCAATATTCAGTCGCTCGAAGGAAAGGTAGGCAGTGCAAGCCTTTCAGCAAACAGAAAACTGCGCGCACCAGGGATTCGTGATCGCGGGCCGTCGATTAGATAGGTGGCAACTGGTGGAGGTAGGAAAACAGGACAGAAGGAAGGGAGGGAGCAACCAATAAATGTGGCTGTTGTGTTCTTGAAAGTGTTAGTCTTCGCCCTAACCCAGCGCCCCAAGGAAGCACGGGAAAGGCCGCTTATATAACTTGCTAGGACACTAGCCCGGACTAAAATGAAAGGGCCTGACCCGTGATGGGGCCAGGCCACTGGCGAAAGGCATAATCCAGGCAATACTGCTGTACGGAGCTGAGATCTTCGACCCAACAGTAACCATGAATGACAAGATACAAAGGTTTTAGAATGGAGTCTTTCGGTTGATCATCAATTCCTTCTACATGACCAAGGTTACTGTGGTATCGGCTGACCTGTGCCTAGCACACATAAACCCGTGTATGAGACAAGCCAGAGAACTGACAGCAGTTAGGATCACAATGGCGATCTAGAAGAATGATATAGCAACAGTAGTGTTCGTTGCGGGAACTCCGGGGCACCGAAAACCGCGGGCCCCAGGCGCAATTCCCCACCCCGCCCCACAGAACGGCACGGGGCGGCGGTGATTTTTAGGGTTCACTGCCACTGCCCCTGGCCCCGGCTGTTCCCCAGACGACTCCCCGTTAAAACAGGTGGAGAGAAACGGAGACCCGCCCATGCAATGAGCGGGGGCAGGCCCTGGATGGGGGCGGAGCGGGGATCCCCCACAAAATAACCCCTCCAGCCCATTGTAAGGGAGGCGCCTGGCGAGTGAAAACCTGCCGCGCCCCGCCCCGCCCTGCCCCATAATGAACTCTAAGCAACAGCCATGCTACTGTGAGGTGACCCCTTGGTGGAGGACTATAGGCACCCAATGAACAGGAGGCAGGTGTTTGGAAAGAATAACTAGGACATGGACCCAAAGGTCTGTTACTCAACCTCCAAGGTATCGGCACCGGTCCGACTCCCGAAAGACCATGTGGCAGTGATACCGCTAACTTATTTTTCTGCAATAGCTTTCCCGATCAAACCCAACTGAATATCCATGGTCATGGAACACACAACTCAATCCTTCTTTGTAGCTGTAACAGGTTTATTCCTATCTAACAAATATAGAGTAGGACAGGCGATAGACCTGCTAGCACTGGTGCTAAGGAAGGCTTCAAGAGATGGGTGGCTAAAGAGAAAATAGTTGAAGGACAAATAGGGAATCAGGGATCGGGGTTCAACCTAGTGTATTCTTAGACTGAAGGTTTGTCGAACTCTACTGTCTCCTGCTAGCCAGGAGACTAGTTTAAATACAAAACTCAAGAGTGATAGCCTTCCTCGAATTTGAGTTCATTACGGGGCGAACAGGGCCCCTTTCCCCGGCCCACTCCACTCTACGGCCTGGGGCGGTGTGTCTTTTTCAGCATTCCCGGCCCCAGTCCCCGCTCGGGCCCCCACCCAACCCATACCCCAGACGAATTTCTGTTAGAAATCGGGGTAACAAAAGGGACCCCATCTAGTGAATGAGTGAGGGTGGGCCCTGGAAGGTGGCGCGCCAGGGATTACGTGAAAAATACCACCAGCGGCTCCGTGTTCGGGCAGGGTCTGGCAGGTGAAAACCCCCTGCTCCCCATCCGGCAACCAACACTACCTCCAATCACAATCATTACCAATAGCTGTGTACCCACTGGAATCCTGTAATCCTGCAAGAACAAAAAGTCAAAGCTCAGCCTCCATCAGCGCTACATGACCATTCCATACTGTTACAAATTGTGACTAAGCAAGCCAGATTTCACAGGACTAATACTTATTAGTCATAAGGTATGTTGGTTTTTACACTATGAGGTCACTTGACTCATAGTTCTCACATGACTGCGCAGTGCGAGTAATTCTTATATTATGATTGGTTGATTGTTTCATGACTCACGATTGTGATGCCATACGATGGAATGACTTTCACACAGGACTCATATTAAGAGTCATGGGTTTCACTCATCTGACTCAGTTGAGCACGTGATTGATGTATGTGTTATGATTGGTTAAGGGTATGTTGCGCAATGACTCATATGAGTCATTGGATGGATTTCATGCTATGAGTCACTATGAGTTATAGAGGTTATGTTACGCAAAGTGATGAGTTATCAGGGTTATGGTTGTGGGAAGATGCCTATATAAAGGGCTTGGTTCTGATCAAGAGATAGGTCAAGCTTCTCGCACTCACCTTCCCCCCCCCTACATTTCACATCCTTCCACGACTTACCCCGCTTTGCTTCTGGGACAAACCCCTAGCCGACTTCTTCTCACTCGCCTGCACTCATGGCAGACGATCACCAACTTCCTCCTGGGAACATAGCCTTCGGTAGGCTGTCGGCCCTTAACTCTCTAAACCTCTCACGGTCGTCTCCGCCCGTGTACAACCTCCCCTCAGCCTACCTGGCAGAACAGCTGTCTCAGGCAAAGAACGCCCTCTGTATCAGCTCAGAGGATCTCTCCGACATTAGCGCAGCAATCTTCTCGGCCCTGATCCCGTCATAATCATGCACCGTTGCCCTCCTCTCCCAACTGGTCAAAGGACTAGTCTCCGGCTCCCATGAGCTACACGGGGTAACTCAGACGCTTGAAACCATCTCTGCGGAGAAGGAGGCCCTCAGGGAGGGGCTCCACGACTTCTTCTCACAAATAGTCAACCTTCCCCCCCCTACTTCAGCCCTGCATCCCCCCCAAGAATTGGCTCCGCTCCAGGCGTCAATTCGTGACCTCTCACATTGGGGTTAAGCCCCAGCCCCCCCTGCCCCCAGAACCACCCACCTCCAAACGCCGGCCCCCCACCTACCAGGAAGGGAAACGCAAGGGCCCGAGCACCCCCCTCCCGTCCGAACGCACATGAGGATGCTAAATACCTCATACCCTTCGACGATACGAGACTTGGGAAGGCCATCGGTGACCCCTAGATGTCCGCCAAGCTGTTCCCCCACTCTTTCGAGGCCGGCGAGTGCCGCAGAGGCGCATACGATGTTGCCTCCTTTACCCCGGGCCACCTGCATCCTAGAGTTCATTACAGGGCGGACGGGGCCACGAAAAACGCGGGCCCCTGGCCCTTGTCCCGGACCCGCCCCACTCAACGGCCTGGGGCGGGGTCTCTTTTTCGGCATTCCCTGCCCCTGTCCCGGCTCAGGCCCCCGCCCTACCCAGACCCCAGCTGGGTCCCTGTTTACAATAGGTCGTAACAAACAGGGCCCCATCCAGGGAATGAATGCGGGTGGGCCCCGGATGGGGACAGGGCGTGGATTACCCTAAAAATACTCCCCCTGGCCCCGTATAAGGGCGGGGTCTGCCGAGTGAAAACCCACCCAGCCCCGCCCCGTAACGAACACTACTCCATCCTATCAATGTCCCATCCACCTCCACATCCTACGCGCAAGCGGCCTCTGGCTCCGGCTCAGGTGGCAAGCCCAAGAAACCCAAACAGCCCTCCCCCCAACAAGTTGCCCGTATGGTGGCCCCTCCCATTAAAAAGGGGCCTCCCTCCCTCCCAGGCACTCAACGAAGATTTTTTGCCCCATGCCAGCTACCAGCCCTGAATCCAGACACCCGTAATATTGCCGCCACCTTTCCAGACCTTGCTGCCAGCGTGCTTCGCGACACGAACTGCCTTCTTCCGCTTGGTTTCTCCGCAACAGTTAACCCGCGCGGAGCAATCTCCCTGATAGTAACTGATAAAGCGACCCCAGTCACATCATACGCCCCATTCTTTGATTCCCGCGCCAGAGCTCTCAACTAATCGTTCCCGGTTGGAAACAACCCCTCCTGCACCCTCGTCCTCTCTCCCACAGCCGTGCAACTCACGATTCACAGTCTCCCGCTCGGGTTCCTCCCGCAAGATCAAGAGGAATTCTTCACATATAGTAGGCAAGCAATTCTCTACGACAAAGGGACCCCGAATCTCGCAGCCAGGTACCTTAACCCTAGCAGAGATTCTCAGGAGACCAAGCAGGCCACTTCGGTGGTTGTCACCGTCAACCCCCTCCACGTTTCCGCCCTCACCTCAAGGGTCGTTATCCTCTCACAGAAGGGCTAGGTCGAACTTCCCTTCTCGGCCAATCGAACCTGCCAGTGCAAGAACTGTTGGAGATACGGACACGCCCATCAACGATGCACCACCAACCATCCGACTTGCCCCATTTGTGCGCCGCACCATACTCGTGCGGCTCACCGATGCCAGAATCCCACCTGCCCCCGTGCGGAAACGATAAGCCAATCCCATCCTGTTGCCCGACCCCGCTCCCCCATTGCGGTAACTGCGGTAACAACCACACTGCAACATTCAAGGAATATCCGGCTAGACCTCTCTCAACTGTTGCCACCAGACCTTCCGCCCCGGACCAGCCAGGTCAAGACACCATGGATATGTCGGTCGATAGCGGCCCTGCACCGTCTACTCCCCCGACCACGACGGGTCCCAATCAGGTGGACCTAGTTACCCTAAGACAACCTCCCCCGGCGGGGCCTTCCTGCCCTGGCTCTACCCAAGCCGTTGGTGGCCCTCTCCCCCTGGAGGAGCCAAGCCCTTCCCCTGCCACCACTGACCGTCGGTCTCGTCCCGGAAATGCATAGTCACCCCGCACCCTCGAGACAGGGGCCAGCCCCCGTTCACTCCCGTCTTTGAATTGTTCTCTGCATTTGTTTTGTTTTTCCCCCCTGTCAGGAACACACCTGTGGCTGCCTACATTCATAGGTATTTTCTTTCCCAGTTTTTAGTGCTTCTGGTGTTCACGGGTACCGACGACGTTCTGGCCCTGGACGTCTCCTCCCAGGAACCCCTCTTTAACACTAGCTTTCATTCATTCTGGCTTATCAACATCTACTCTACTAATGCCCAGGACCCACGCGTCCACTCTGTCCCCCCGGAGACTCTCTTCCCCGAGCTTGGCATCCCCCTCCCCGTAGTAGGGGACCTCAATATCCATAACCCCCTCTCTGACCTAAGACGTTCACTCTCTTCCCAGGAGCTTAACTCCTCAGTCCCCTATTTCGAGAAGGCCGCAGAGGGCGGCTTTGCACTCCTCAACCCCGCTTGAGACTACACCAGGTTCCCTTTGGCAGGCAAGGCCCGCCCTTCTGTAATGCATTTGGCATTTGCCCACCCCCACCGCCTACCACTGGTAGGCACTTGGGAGAGCTCGCTCCGCTCGACCAGCTCCGATCCACGTCCCCAAAACAAGACTACTCGCGCCCCCCCTCTGAGAATCGGAGCCCCCCGCGCCCCCTTTAGAGCGACACCGACTGCGACACCGTCTTAACGATTATCAAGGACTTCAAAGTCCCTCCACCCCCCCCTGCCCCTCCCCGTTGAGGTTGGCTGAGTGGCTGTCTGGATCGCTTGTCCAACTTACAGCCCTGTTCCAGGAACACACCCCGAACTCTCGGCCCTCTAATTAATCCAAGCCTTGGTAGTCCCCACACCTGACTACTCTCCATCGGGAATTCCACACAGCGGCCAGGAAGGCTCAGAAGCACAATACCCTGGAACTGCGGGACTTGGCCAGCACCTCCAAAGCAGGGTACTTCAAGGCAATTAAAGGTGCGAAGAACGAACACTGGTACTCCTTCCTGCCGAAGGCCACCCCGCAGAGCCTGTGGACTGCCGAGAGGTTCGCCTGTGGCCGTGCCCCACCACGTTTCCCAAACCTACCCGGAGCAGAAAGCTCTCAGCAAATGAACAAGATCCTTTTGGACCATTTCTTGCCCGCAAGGGACCCGTGTCCCCCCCCACTCCGGCTTAGCCCCTTCAAGTCTGCCCCCGCCCTGACAACGGAGGAAATCCCCGCCGTCCTTTCCAAATGCTCCGCCAACTCGTCACCAGGTCCCGACGGGATCCCATACTTGGTCTGGAAGCAAGTCAACGGGATCAACAAGGAAATCCTTCTCCAACTCCGCTCCCCGCTGCTCAGCCTAGGATACCACCCCCCCTCGTTAACAGGCTCGAATGGTGTAGTCCTTGACAAGCCAGGAAAATCCTCCTATGATTCTCCCTCCTCCTTTAGGATAATTGTCATCATTAGTACTCTCTCTAAAATTCTCGAAGGAGTCATAGCGACCCACCTCCTCTTAGCACCACGGATGAAGGGGCTGGTCCATCCCAACCAGTGTGGGTCCCTCCCCAGGCTCAGCACCCACAATGCATGTCTCACCCTCTCCAACGACATAAGAACCCTGCAGAGGCCTGGCTTAAAGGTCTCGTCCCTATTTTTGTACATCAAGACAGGGTTCGATAACATCGACAACACCACCCTCACCCGCATCCTGAGGGAAGGTGGGATCCCCCCTTACCTGGTTTCCTGCGTATCATCATTCCTCGGAGAATGGAGCTACACCTTGATCTTCCAAGGAGCCCCAGGCATGCTAGCCCCGGTCAATGTCAGCGCGCCTCAGGGCTCGCCAATCTTCTTACTCCGCTTCCTCCTCTACGTGGCCCCCCTACACCTCAGCATCGCGCGAGGGTTAATGGTCACTTATGTGGATGACTACGCCGTCACCGTAGCCTTCCTTTCTTACCGAGCCAACATCCGCCGCCTCCAGAAGCTTTTCGAGAAGGTGCAAGACAACGCAGCCCGCCTAGGTCATTCCTTCTCCGTCCCCAAAACAGAGCTCATACACTGGAGGACCCCTAGCCAAAGGCACTCCTGGAAGTGCCACTCCCCCATTCAAATCAAAGGGGAACTTTTCTACCCCTGTGACTTAGTACGTTAGCTCGGCTACTCATTCACGCCGGCCCTTGACACCTCTGCCCACTTTTCGCGCCGCCTATCACTCACCCAAGGTGCCTTCGCTCTAATCCGACGCCACGGCCCCCCAGGGGCTGGCCTAGCCCCATACCTCTGCCAAAGGTTCGCCAGCTCCTTGATCGCCCCGATACTACTATATGAGGCGGACATATTCACCCCCAACGCGGGCATGATGTCCAAGCTCAATACTCTCTGGCACAAGGTCCAAAGATGGACCACGAACCGCTTCTCTGGGGCACCAGTCGGTATTCTCTCGCTGGAATCCGGCCTCCTCCGAGTTCCCCTTCTGGTCACCCAGCGACAGAGACTGGCGGCCCTTAGGACCGTATGCTCACCACCCAGCGTGAACCCGGCAACGGAACACTTGCACGCCTCCTTCCCCTCCCTCTCTAGCTACAGGGTACCCGACTCCTCGAGGGTGCTCACCAGAGCCCTCATGTCCGTCTATTTGCACCTGAACTAGAAGACACCCGGCCCGACCGCCCCAACCAGGTAGCACCTCCCGATGGATGAGGTAGCTCACAGAACGATACCCTTCACGCATGGGTGGTCCAAAATGCCCATGATTAATGCTCACCTAATATCGGTGGCACCGACCCTCCCTCCCTGGTCCTTGATGCACAACACCTACTGAGCCCTGAAGAAGAGAGTAAGGGAGGCCCTCCTCGACGAGTTGTCTAGACTCTTCCCAGCACCAGGGTACTACCATGACACACCGTGCTGACCCCCGAACCTTCATGGTAATAACCAAGTTTATCGCCGGGCGCATACACCAGATGAGAGCCGGCAAATGTTACCTGGCTGGCCATCCGACTTGGAGGACCCCTGAAGCAGATACTTCCTGCCCCCGCTGCGGCTTAGAGCCTGAGACCTTTGAGCACGCCATCCTTTCCTGCCCCTCTAAACAGGGCCCCAGATCACACCACCTCTACGGCGTGACTGGCATCAGTCATGAGGACCCAATTTGGACCTCCCCCCCCCTCCTCAAAAGGCTCGTGACCTTTATGAGCGTTACCTCCACAGGATTTGCCCCTATGATATTCCCACCCTCCACTCCCCTGTCTCTCTTCCCCCCGGCCACCTGTCTCTCCCCTCAGAGTTCCCCCCGCGGTATTTCATGTTTTTTCGTTGGCCGAGGTTTCAAAAAGAACTTTGGGTTTATTATCTTTCCTTCGCGTTATAAGAGCTTTCCTGTCATTGAAAATTAGGTTTTAATTTATGCTTTCCTTTCAGAGTGGCAGCGGGCCCAGCGGAGGAGAAGCCTTCGTATAGTGGAATATTATTGGTGCCTGATCTTTCTTTTGTTTATGTTTTGTGTTTTATAGGTTTTGTTTTCTCCATAGCTCGTGCTGCGTGAGGCTTTTTGTACCTAAAAAGAATGAACGCATAATAAAAAAAGTAAATAAATAAATAAATAAATAAATAAATAAATAAATAAATAAATAAATAAATAAATAAATAAATAAATAAATAAATAAATAAATAAATAAATAAATAAATAAATA
>Ga0307517_10000134_pt1 | contig 112561 bp, 119 predicted proteins | sample 23_EM_MG_FD_194515 | JGI IMG/M metagenome (GOLD analysis project Ga0307517, IMG submission 194515) | Populus trichocarpa ectomycorrhiza microbial communities from riparian zone in the Pacific Northwest, United States - 23_EM | ecosystem: Host-associated > Plants > Roots > Unclassified... | reverse complement strand
TTTTTACATTTAAAAATAATAACTATTTTATTAAAAAAAAAAAAAAAAAACGACCAAGAGATAGACCACGAACCATCTCTCCTCCACCTCCAGCGATTGAAATCTCAACACCACGGGACATCATCGTCACTTTCCCCCACCCACCTCTTTTCCCCCATTATGGCTACTTCCTAGGGGTTGACGTTAAGCCATCTACCCTCCTCTCCTGAGGCACGCCTGCCTCCCCTCCTTGGGGTTCTTTTTCCCGTTCATCGTTGACACCCGCTCATGATGTTCGGTTCTCCCCCTTACCCCGCACTTCCTTCACACCTCACTTAGGATTTTGCACGGTCGGAAAGCTTCTCGCTACGCTCACGGTCGGCGTTACGGTGTTGGACTCTCGGTCAAAGTAGGCCACAGCTTGCTGGGCTTGTACCTCTGGTGGGGAAAGCCTCGGTTAGTAACATCATGGTCTCGTCCTGGTCTCGTCGTCGTCCCAAAAGCCCTTGCTATGGCCCGTTTGTCGGTTGTGGCTAGCCCGCTCGCGATCCTTCCTCTACCCCCCTCCCAGTTCCGTCCGCTGGCACCGTACTGCCCCATAAGCTGGCACCTTACTGCTAATCCTCCCCACCTGCTGGCACCCTACTGCTCCTCACCTGCTGGCACCCTACTGCTACTCACCGGCTGGCACCCTACTGCTCATCATCGTTGGCTGGCATCCTCTCTGCCTGGTGGCTCCGCTCGCCTACCTACCTCTCTCCCTCCTGCGATTTACTCTACGGTCGCAAACCTCGCTTAGGTTACAGTTGATCATGGTATTGCACTGCCTCCTTGGTCTCTCCTAAACGCCGATGGGTCGCCATCCTCCGGTCAGTCCCGACCGTGAACCGGCCTGCCCCTTACGGCGACTAGCCGCGGGGCCTTTTGGTTAGGCATATTGGCTATAGTAGTTATATCTTGTCATTTTTTTGATTCTTTTCCTAGTGTTACCAGGGGGCCTGCTGAAGGGTTTGGGTCTCTCTCCTGTACGTTTCTATGAGTTGTTTCCCTACGTGTCTGAGGTGCGAGTATTAGGTGCTAGGCGGGGGAAGTTTCTTCTATGGTCTCGGGGGGTTTGATTTTTCCTATGACGAGCTGAAGCGGGCGGTTGTTATTGGGCTTATAGGTTTTTTTCTCTTCATAGCTAGCGCTGCATCAGGCTTTTTGTACCTAAAACAAATAACGCATAATTACAAAACAGAAAAAAAAAACGACCAAGAGATAGACCACGTACCATTTTCTCTCCACCTCCGGCCATTGAACTCTCAATACCATGGGAAATTATTGTCACTTTTACTCACCCACCTCTCTTCTCCCACGATGGCTACTGCCTAGGAGTTGACATTAAGCCATCTTCCCTCCTCTTCTGAGCCATGTCAGCCTCCACTTCTTGGGGTTCTTGTTCTCGTTCATCGTTGACACACGCTCATGAAGTTCAGTTCTCCCCCTTACCCCGTACGCGTTTTGCACCTCGCTTAGCGTTTGCACGGTCGGAAAGCTTCTCGCTTCCTTCACAGTCGGCGTTACGGTATCCGGACTCTCGGTCGAAGTAGGCCCCCGCTTACTGGGCTTGTACTTCTGATGGGGAAAGCCACGGTTAGTAACATCTCGGTCCCGCCTCGGTATTGTGGTCATCCCAAAAGCCCTCGCTATGGCCTTTTTGTCGGTTGTGGCTAGCCCGCTTGCGATCCTTCCTTCTCCCCCCTCCCGGTTCTGTCCGCTTGCACCATTTCTGCTACAGCAGCTGGCACCTTACTGCCTCTTCATCCTTCCTGATCATTCGTCCACTCCTCGGTTACGCCCAGTCGTGGTATTGCACTACCTCCGTGCCTGGTGTCCAACGCCTTGGATCGATGTAATTACCGGCGCAACCGTACATCTATGGTTACAAATGTCTGCCCACAAGTCTAGTGGTTTTCTCCCACAACGGCGATCACACATCCTCCCCCTCGGGCCTTCGCGAATCAATCCTTTCTTTTGTTTTAGGGGAGCCTGCCGAAGGGTTTGGGTCTCTCTCCTGTACCTCTCTATGAATTGTTTTTTTACGTGTCTGAGGTATTATTGTCTTAGGTGCTAGGCGAGAGGGATTTTCCCTATGGATTCGGGGTGTTTGATTTTTCCCATGAAGAGGTGAAGCGGGCGGTTGTTTGAGATTAAGGTTTTGTTCACGCCATAGCTAGCGCTGCATGCGAGTTCTTGTACCTAACAACGAATATATGATATAAAAAAAACCCTGACCAAGAGATAGGCATGCTCCGTGCCCTCTATGTTCCTGCCCCTACATTTTACGACATCTCATTGTATAGTGCACAATCCTGCCCACCCCCCCATTTTCACACCTCGCTTAGGCTTCGCTTCCCTGAGCTCCCCCACCATGGCCCAGCCTGGCACGTCCCACTCATTTACTCCAATGGAGGACCTCCCCTCTGCCACTTCCTCTGTCGCCGCCTTCAAACCCGAAGACCGTCACCTCAGGCACTTTCTTCTAAAAACCCGTGAGCCCACAGGCCTCTCCTCCAAACAGCTCCCCATCCCCTCCCTGGGGGGAGGTGGGAGACCTCACTCTTGCCGAGAGCACCATCCTTCCCCTTTTCTGCTCTATGACCCCTGCCATGGCCTCTGTGTTAAAACCAGTAGAGGAGCTCCGTCTCGAAAGGAATGACCTCGAGGTCCAAGTTGCCAACTCCGTACTGGTTGTTACCGACCACTCGAACCAGCTCAACCAGATCCAGTTTAGCCTGCGTGACCTGTCACATAGGGTAACCCATTTTCCCCGACACAGTTGATGGCCCCACCCCAAGCCCAATCATCCCGCCCACGCCCCCCAAGAGTTCCCACCCCTCCAGCCTGCCAAGGTAAGGGGGCTCCTTCACGACCCCCCACGGGCCCCATGCCGTCATTTGCAGCGGTAGTGGGTGGTACCAGCAAGTTCGACGAAGCAGCCCGGGAGGTGATGGCTGCTGAGAAGAACAACAGGGGAAAGAAAAGGTCTGATGCCAGCACCTCGCCAGCAAAAGTCGCAGACGCCAGCCAAATGGCCTCCCCCCGGAAGGCCCCTGCCCCCGTGCCTGTGCTCCAAGAAGATTTTTGCCCCTTGCTTGTCCCCTGCACCCAACCCTGATGCTGCTGACATAAAGGCACATCTACCCGACCTGGCAGCTGCTGTACTCAGATAGGCTAATTGCTCCCTTCCCAGCTCCCTAAAAGCTATCGTCAACCATAAACACTCTGTTACTTTAATCGTTGTCAACACATCTGTCCCATCGCTTCTTACCCCCAATACTTTAAGGCCCTTACAACCATGCACAACCAGCCCTTCCCAGTCAGAGAGAACCCTTGGCTGCCCTTCCAACTCGCACCCACCTCAGTTCAACTTGCAATTCACTCGCTTCCGGTCTACGACATGCCCCATCAAGAAGAGCACCTGTTCAGTTGCCTCTCAAACTTTATCCTCAACTCCAAGGATGTTGCGATCTCCGCAGCCCACTTCCTCAACCTGAACAGTCAATCCTGCATCGAAAAATATTCCTATTCAGTGGTTGTCAACGTCCAACCTGATTCCGTCCAAACTATGCTCCTGTCCATCTACATCTACAGCAACTCGAGGACCGTGGAGAAAGTCTGCTCATCCTCCCCTATTACCCAATACCAGAAATGCTGGAAATATCGTCATGTCAAACCACTTTGCAAGGCTGAGTCGCCAATATGTCCTCTATGCTCCCTCCAGCACAGTAAAGCCGAACACTGCTGCCTCAATCCTTCGTGCCCCAGCGGGAGCAACCTCAAAGCCATCCTCAACTGCTGCCTGGCCTACCCTGCCAGGTACTCCAACTGTGGCAGAGCGCACTCCGCTAGAAGCAGGGACTGCCCTGAAGGCCCCCCCTCGACCAACGCACGAGTGTAAATAGTTTATTCCAGTCTAACGAAAATACAATAGGACCGGCTGTAGACCTGCTAGCCCTAGTGGTAAGGGAGGCTTCAAGGGACCGGTAGCTAGAAGGATAATAGTTGAGGGACAAATTGGACTCAGGGATTGCCGTTCAACCAAGTGTATTCTTAGACTAAAGGTGTGTTGAAGTCTGCTCCTACTAGCCAGGAGACTGGTTTAAATACAAAACCCAAGAGCGATAGCCCTCCTGCAATCACGATCATTACCAGTAGCTGCCCACATACTGGAATCCTGTAATCCTGCAAGACCAAAGAAATAAACATAGCTCAGCCTCCACCAGTGCTACATGACCATTCCATTCCCAGAATCCTAAATATAAACTTCTAGCAAAGCAAACTAAACATAGCAATACGATAGCATAGCCTATCTGACTCAGAGACAGTGCCGGAGCTACAATCAAATCAAATAAACCAAATATAAATCAACTAAACATAGGAAATCCTGCACTGCCCGCTCCGGTGTACCATTACTGGAACATGTACACATGTTACAACGAGCCACCCGCCGACGGAAGAAAGCCCGGTGGTTGTAGACCTTGACTAGATAGACGTCCAACAAGATGCGCCTCGGAGAGCTTCATCCCCTCAGCCTGAGCGGAGATCTGGCACGCCGCCACAAGGCCTCCTCCCGCCTTTCCAACAAGAAACCCCTAGAGCCACCCGCACCCCGCTCGCAGCCCCTCCTGCAATGTCAAGATCAGCCTCCAAGAGTGGCCCCCCCCCCTGAGGGGGCAGCCAGCCTCTCACCTGCAGCACGCCCTCTGTGAGGCTCAGCCTTGTAAGATGTTGCACAACGGCCAGGACTCGCTCCCAGGACTGGGCCCTGGACATGTTCTTTCCATTATTCAACACAACTGCCTTGGGAGCTGGAATCCGTTTCTTTCCTTATTTAATTCGTTTGCTTCAGTAAAACACCCTCCTTTCATTGTTTGCCTTCAAGACCCGCCAGTTTGGAGAAACTCTTTACCCTTGTTTGCGGGCTTTACCTCGTTCGCCCCCTTGATAGCCAACCGCCACCCTCAGGTAGCCTTTTACGCCTTCAGGTCAATGATAGACATGGCCACCATCACCTCGATTTTCACAAGCAGGTCAGACCTTGCTCCCCTTGGGATTTCCGCCCCCTCCCTGTTCGACATTCAGGCCGAAAGGTTCCACTTAGTCAACTGCTACAGCGTATAGGGCTCAACAGCCACAGAAAGGACAGTATCGCCCACTCTTGCACTCCTAAGCACCTCCTTTCCCACCTTGGTGATAGGGGATTTCAACATACACAACCCCTCGGCAGAGCCGATTAGAAGACACAACTCCTCCAAACTCAAGGCTTCCTTCCCTTACTTCTCAAGAGCCACAGAACTTGGATACACGCTTCTAACCACCCAAGGGGTTCACACCCTTTTCCCCGCCAAGGTTCTTCAAGACCCTCAGTTCTGGACCTTGCCTTCGCGTCTCTCCCCCTAATGCCCTTCTTTCAAGCATAGTCTACCGACCTCCCTTCCACTGAGTCTGATCATGCTTCCATTACTATTACGATGGCACACCCGATCAGAGCCCCGCCGCCCCCTCCACCAAACTGGGTCAGAACTGGCTGGCCCACCCTTCAACTGCTAATTAAAAAGGAAAAGCATGATCGATGAGGGTTTTCTACATAAGATCACTGGCCTATTTATCTGTCTGACAGCAGTCATATTATGTCATTTACTGCAATGTTGGCAGACTGGCATCTGTATGAATAATGTGGCCTTCACAAGGGCCACTTTCAGTGGTAAGAAAAACAATTTGTACTGGCAGATTTCGAAAGTGTCCGGATTGCCCAACTGTACCCAGCATCCTGACAATTTTGAAAACCCCAACTACTCAAGTTACCAATTGGAAACAAGGTCAGCTAATGGATAGATAACCTTGCTGGAACGTCAGACACCATTATGAGACAAAACCGGAAGAGTTTGGCTATATCGAATAATCTCCCTGATAAGAACGACATTGAAGGCCAGAATCGCGAAGGTGCAGGGAAATCAGGACAAGAGGAGGGCAGGATACGACAATCATGAGAATATAGTGAGGTTGGTGTTTGGTAGTGATATGGAGCTGGATGAATTTGAGGCACCTGGCGGCCTCATGGATACAGAAGGACATGGTCAGCAAGAGTGGCGGTGAGAATATAGGCCAAATCCGGGAGCACTAATTTGTGCACCACTGCTCAAAGACCCTAGGGACGCATAATCGCATTTTGAGAATTGTTTTATCACCACTTGCTCATTGTGTATATATATGTAATAAAATTAAATTAAACTACACGTGCTACGAAGATCAGAAATAGTCAAACAATTATAGTGTGCGGATTGGTAAGCAGGTAAAGCATAAGAATGGATTGCACAGATTGTTGTAAGCTACCCAAGTATGAGTAAGGTATCTAGCAGGCAATAGTAGGTTCAGAAGGTATCGAAATATCTTCAGCAGCTGGTTATAAACTGCACAGGCTTGGGCAAGTCATCTTGGAGGCAGCAGTAGGTTGACAGAAACAGGAATGAGTCTCGGGAGCTGTTACAAGCTGGGGAAGACAGTAGGAGCATGTGAGCAAACAGTAAGAGGCTAGGGGGGTGGCGAGAGCCATAGGGCAGACAAGAGAAAAGATAGAGAGCTGAGGAGAGAGCCACGCGGAAAGACAAGAGAGGGGGAACTTCCACCAGATATGTGAGCAGATGGGGTAGGATCAGAGGTTGGAGGAGGGAATGCACCTGTTGGAAGGGATCAGGGCAGAGGAAGTAATGACAGGAAAACATCCACCAGATATGCGAGAGAGCTGAGGGAATCCGGGAGGGAGGGAGAAATGGAGGTGATATTGGTGTGGTTGCAAATCAGAAATGAATTCAGTGAGAGAGTAGTGACGCAATTAAGGAACAGAGGGTATCATGGGGAGCAAGCTAGCGGGCAAGTGTATTGGAGGGAAGGGTGGAAGGAAAAATGTTGTGGCAGCAAGATGTCTGCAAACGCGCAGCATGGTCTAGGTACATTGGGAGTAAAGGTATGAAGAGGGTGAGTGCTAGTAGTAGAGTATCCGGGGGATGGCTGCCGCAGGAGGGGTCCAATACATCAGGATGCAACATCGGTGCGTCCAATGCCTTGGGATACTGACTTGCGCATCCAGATGCATTGGAGGCTACCCTTTCACATCTAGACAGAATGAGCCCAGGCAGACGCACCCAGAGCTGGAGTTTATATTATAAGTTCCTGGAACGTCCAACACACAGGGTGAGCAGGGTGAGACAGAACCCAAGGTACTTTTTTTGCTGATATGGATGTATCCAGATGGAATCCACTATAGAGAAGTGAGTCTAGACATACCTCACACAACCATATGTACTGCCAGAGTACTGGATGCACTGGACGCACACGATGCAGAGTCTAGACTAAAAGTGTCAGGAGGCAACACCACTGTATCTGACGTAGGATAGCTTTTTGCTAATGTAACAGCAAGCACCTTGGAGAGGTGTCTGAATATGGAGAAGATAAGGGGCAGGAGAAAGAATGTTTGAATAAGTGATATGGGAGGGTAGGAGAGTAGGAGCTATGGGGAGGCAGCAGGGTATCGGGAGCATCTGATATCTATTTTGGACACAACCAAAATTGGTAATACCATCAGGCCACTCATAACAAACAGGATAGAAAAACAAAAGCTGATACATCCAGATACTGTGCCCATGCTTCAGACGAAAGATAAACTTTTGCTGATTTAAGATCTATAATATTATTATAGTTTTATAATATTATGAAATCCAACATGCCTATTACTAATAATTGTAGTCCTGTGCCAGTGCCAGTCAATGTTTGCCTTACTTTGTCACTATTTATGACAACATGACTCATACCTCAAACTTATATTATAATCATAAATTATCTCAATTTCTATTCCTCAAACATCTTACTTTAAGCAAATCATAGTACTGTCCAATTTCCATTCTCTCTATCATATTATAAATCAATTACCCAACTCCCTATTAAACTCTCTCTTTTCCTGCCAGACACTATTAAAACTACTGCATCGATTATCCTCTCTGTTCACATATCTACTCGAAACACCCTTACCAACTGACCTGTTATCCTGTCTCTTCAAGAAACACGTGATTATCCATCTCAAGTTCTCCTGGTTGGTTTTAGGGTTAGGGTTTGTGGCCTTGGATTATGCGTCCAGAAGTTGGGAGTGAAGGCTGCTGCCAAGAAATCATTTGCCTCACACTCGTTGCTGAGTACCCAGACCTCACGACCATTTGGTCACTTACGATTACCGGAGGAGTCGCGGAAACCTGTCTTATAACCCTCGGCGAGCTGTGAAGCCGTGAGGGCTTCCCCAGAGCTTGGCAAAAAAAATTATACTTGGGCATATTACCATTCCACCGCTTTCTCCCCTCCAATCTTCATCCACCAACCATCTTGCAACACAACAACCTTCTAAAGACAACCTCTGGAGCGCGCAACATTTACAAGATGGCCACTGGTTTGTGCTACGACCGTCGCATGACTAGCCATCGTATACTCAAGGGGGAACACCCCGAAGATCCTAAGAGGATATCTGTTATATACGAAATGATTGTTAAATGCGGCTTCGTCAATGATCCCGAATTTTCTGGCACAAGCAATTCGGATAACCCTGGATTGATGGTCAGAATTGAGGCCAGGGAGGCAACTGAACGTGAAATCGGCCTAATCCACAGCAATAATCAGTTTGAATTTGTTCGAGAGCTCGAAGGTAAGATGAATTAGTCGAGCGTTTCCTTCTGAGAGTGCTAATATTGTCCTTTTATTTATAGACCGTGGCGACGATGAACTAATCATGATGACACATGAGGCTGATTCGGTTTACTTCAACCGGCATACATTTATGTGCTCTAAGCTTTCTTGTGGTGGGGCAATAGAAACATGCCTTAGGGTTGCTCAAGGTCACGTAAAGAATGCAATTGCAGTCGTTCGGCCACCGGGACACCACGCGACTCCTGACCGCCCAATGGGTTTCTGTATCTTTAACAACGTCTGTGTGTCAGCCAAGGCTCTCCAAGAGAGGCTACCTGATATTAAGAAGATTTTAATTCTTGATTGGTAGCTATTCCTCAATTTGTCTCAAATTTACACAGAAGTGGAATTGGTCAAATTATTAATTGTCTTTTCTTCTTAATCTGCATCTGTAGGGACATTCACCATGGCAAGTAAATCAACAGAATAATTCATTATAAGAGAACTGTAACTGACCCCTGCTCTTTTTACAGGAAATGGTACGCAGGATGCCTTTTACAGTGACCCATCTGTGTTGTATATCTCTCTCCATAGGTTCGAGAAGGGAACATTCTATCCGAACGACCCTAAGGGGGATTCTAAATTCTGTGGCTCAGGCCAAGGAACTGGATTGTAGGTCTTTCACTATTTCTCTCTTTAGGTCTTGTGACCCTTATATGTGCTGACCGCTTTAGTAATGTAAACATTCCTTGGACAGAAGGTGGTAAGCTAGACGGCGATTACATATATGCTTTCCAAAAGCTTGTGATGCCGATAGCTCTGGAATACAATCCGGACTTTGTTATTGGTGAGCATTCTGCTACTCCCATAAGAATCTCTTAAATCTTGTTGAGCCAAAATCTAATAATCAAAATCTCAACTAAACAGTTTCGGCCGGGTTTGATGCGGCTGCTGGCGACGAGCTCGGGGAATGTTATATCACACCAGCTGGCTTTGCCCATATGACATATATGTTAATGAGTTTGGCAAAGGGCAAAATGGCTGTCTGTTTAGAAGTAAGGCATCACTCACTTCAGTTGGATAAGTTCTTATACAAATTGTAGGGAGGATACAACCTATCCTCAATCTCGAATTCTGCGCTTGCTGTCATAAAAGTGTTGATGGGTCAGGCTCCCGAAAAGATACTGGACCCAGTAGCGTCCCCGGCCGCGGCAAAGGTAGTTCAGGAGTGTATTAATATCCAAATGAGGTATTGGCGCTGCTTGCATACAGCCGGTTCACTAAGTCCAACTCCCCTAATGGATGTTGTGAAAATTTTGCTGATTGAGTTGGTTAGGGGCTTCCGAGAGAGGTAACGGGCTTTCTCTAAATGGTTAGAATATACTCGTCTAATCAGACTCGCGCTTTTGCTAATAACTTTTAGTCGTAGTGCGGGCCTGGCAAGAGAAATTCTTGTGGGAGAAGTACAAGATGTCGTCAGCACCAGTCATGCATCCGTCGGGTCTTGTATTCAACAACGCGCTCCTCATGTCGTAAGTACCCACTGCAGGGTGAAGTCAACATCAAGTTAGCAAACTGATGGAAACCTCTCTTCTTAAATTCAACAATATGATTCCCCGATTGTTTTAGAGTTCATAATCGACGCTGATGGATACTAGAGAAAATTGCCCTGCCGCTAAAGTTATTGTAATGATCGTGCACGAACCGTAAGTAGTCCGCAATCACGCAAGTTCCAAGTAGCGCTAATTAATTTTGAGTATTAAGGCCAAAAATACATGCTACCGTAGACACCAGAGCCTCGAAGGAGCTCAATTTGGATGATCTTGAATTGGTACTTTTCACTTATCTGCTCAAGTTGCCGGATTGAAGGTGCTACCGTTTTAGTAGTTACGTGCCAGACCCATCTTCAATCCGGCGACTTGAGTACCTTGTCTTAGGACCTAAAATGCCTGTCGGCCTGCTAATATGCTAACTTCCGTGATACTGAAGATTGATCCCGTCTACTTCTATATTCGCTGGGCCTTTGAGCAGCAGTTCGGAATAGTGGATGTTAGTCTTCCACCACGTCAGCATTCCCAAGTAGTAAGTATCCCAATATCGTGTTAGGTGAGGCTAAAGATGCTAAAAATCGTTATTTTAGAATGGCAAGAATGGCACAACACATAAGCTAGAAGGACAGTCTGAAACCTTTTGTGAATACCTTTGGGATAATTACATTGAGTACTATATCCTTTCGCTTTCCTTTTTCTCTAGATTTTTGTTTCGTTCTTAACCTTTAATCTCCCGGCTCGTAGGCTCCAAAACGCGGAGAATATCTTGTTGATCGGGGTTGAAGAAGGGGTTTCGGGTCTCCTTCACATGCTTGCAGCCAGAAGTAAGAGAGCAACCCCCTTCCATGGTATCTGTCAATTAACGTATCGTAAACTCTAGAGTGCGAGAAAAGGGTCAAGGCCTGTGTAGGTTTTATATGCACCGCCGACATGCAGTCCATACACTATAGTGGGATTAAAGGGATTAGAGACCAAGAACTCGCAGAATGGTACTTCAATGTATGCATTTCCTTCTCCGCTACTCGTTTTAACAACTATCATTCCAAGCTAATCTTTGCTTTCAAAGACCTCGCTACTTTTTGTTGGATCGGAACATCAATACTGGGAGAAGAACAAATCCCGTCGCAAGAAGTATGGCAATTGCAAGCCTGCTAGTGGTGACGTTATTTCCACAGTCATGTTGAACTCCCAAGAGGAAGTAGCAAGCTTTATGTTGAGCAAAATAACTGTCGAGCCAACGAAGCGCGACGACGACGACAAAAGCCATGATAATAAGAATGGCGACGGAGAGGAGGAGGGGGTCACCAAAGCGGCTTAGATGATTGCCAAGCTAATGTTTTTCCCCCATAATAACTTTCGTTACTATTTATATTTCTTCCCTTTGTTTTATTTAATCCATCGGGTTGGAGTCAGCAGTTCCTCATTGGGTCATACATGGATGGTTGGCGTTATTACTTAAAATCTCCTTTCGCTGTTTCTCTCTCCGACCTGTTATACTTCTGTATTGTATGTAATATACTGCACTGCAGTTAAATTATGAAATTTGCGAGTGATGCGATGTGATGTGACATGAGGGGTGCAAATTGGTAGGCTGGCTTGAGTCGTATATATGAAACCGTAGTGATATTCGCTTCTATTGGGCATAATATCTCGGCGGGGGAGTGTGCGAGAGAATTACTGAGAAAAAAGGGACATCGTACCTAAGTTAGAAACTTGAGTTCAGAGCTCTATCGATATATCCTTTCTCATTGTATTCGACGAAATTGTAAACCACCCACTGGCGCTGTTGTCGCCTACTTGTGAACTAACACTCACGAACTCGGGAGGTCACTTCAATAGCCTTCTTATACAAGTCGCATCCCCAGGTACAATCACTCACGCCACCCGCAGTGCAAAATGAACATTACAGTGTGCGGCACTCTCAATATGAAATGGTTCGCAGGTGTGAAGTACGCCTCTTTTTCTTTTGTTCTCTTGTCAAAGAGAGCCCTGCTACTAGCTTCGGTTGCGATCAAGTTCTTGGTTTGCCTTTGTTGAGAGAGGTGGGGTTTCTCATATTGGGTTAAGCACGTTCAGCTGGCAAGGTTGAGGAAGTGGGTTTCATTGTGTTGGAGTACTCATAAGATACCAAGGTCTAGAACTAAATACTTTGAGTGTAGTTTTCCGGAAGAACGTTTCATTGTTTGTTTGGTTCTTTGTTTCGTGGCAGCTGGTAGTTTGTTAGGAGGGGTGAGGTTGATTGTTTATTGTACAGTAAGTGTTGTGAACTAGGTTGTGCCTGCAGCCTAGTCCATCTTATTCTAGTCTAGTTTAGCGCAGCGCAATGAAGACAAAGGATAACTCTCCACAAAATTTGATGAGTATTGTATACCTCTGCGCATGGATTTTCGTGAGCCTCGTCGCTCTCTTATAGCACCACGGGTGTAAACCATGTCTGCTGACAGTCTTACTGATTGGGTGTTACGGGGAGTTAACTTCCGGTATACCGGCTGGCTTGAATTAGGTTGCAGTGCTGGACGGACAACTTCCCGTAGACATTCAGATACATTCCGTAAATTTCGGCTAGCTAACTTCATACCCCTACAAAACAAGTGCCGCTATACAGATATGGTAGTTCATGAATAAACACCATTTCTGGGCGTTGAGAGGTTATCTGTCGAAACCATGAGGGGGGAAGTGCCATGCTTTGCGGTGTTATCAACGCACGGAAATTGGAGCTCCAGAACTCGAGCCCACGGGAAGTAATCCAATGCGGTTTTGGAATAGGTCGACAGGTGGAAGTATTTTCACTCACTCCCGCACAATTCAGGTCTCCTACCAAGAGGCATGAGAAAGACAACTGCGTATTATCGCACCACCGTCGACAACAAGGAAAGCAGGAGGGGAAATAAAAGACCCCAAAGCCGAGTGCATGCCGCTTTATATTATACGTATATACATCAGGAACTGCGCCTAGAAGAACTTAACCCCCATCTCCTCATTCGTGCCGAATACCTGCGCGAGGCTGCGTTTGACCAGGAAGTCGAGGGCTTTGCGAAGGACGTACGGGTCTATTGTGTGGAATTCTGTGTCCGAGGAACTGTTAGTGTGATGGGGGGTGAGCGAACAAATGGGGAGGATACCTTGATTCCTAGTGAGATCCCCTTCAGATATCTCGTAAAGTGTGAGCACGCTTCCTTTTTGCCCAGTGTTATCGATCTGTCCATCCCTATCGTCAACACCTTCCCATCCCCGCCAAAAGCATGCGGACACAATTACCCATTCATAGATCGCATTGGCCCACTCCTCCGGCTTCCTCCAATACACTATCGCCGTCGCTCTCCCCACACCTTCCCACTCCACGTCGCCTTCTGTCGCCATATACTCCAGAAGCTCTACCGCGTCGCGCTGCTTGAATCTACCTACGTCTCCCGTTAACGCGCATTCCCTCCCCCAAAGGGGGGGGAGGACCTACGGTTGAGGTTCCTATTATAAAATAACTCAGTTTCGAGCGCATCGCTGAGCTGCAGTTTCCAAATCTTGTGCGCGCGGCAGTAGGATAGGACCCAGGCGGCCCAGATTGAGCGTTGGTGGGCCCATGTGGTGTCGTTGGGCTGTGTATTTTGTCTGTGTTAGTCGTGGTGTAATGCGCTCAGCGGGGAGGAGGAGGAATGATATCTTGTGAAGAAGGCGGGGAACTCGTAGAGTTCTGGGTACTCGATGTTTGGAGGTTTGGGTCTTGTGGACATTCCGGTTGCTGTTATTAGGGCTCGTAGATGGAGCTATTAATTTTCACAGGGTGGAGGTGCGTATAATACCTATTTGCGGTTGACTTGTGGGATACCGGTAGTGGGGTGAATGCTGGGCTCTGGGTGACTTTATCCGGAGCCAAGCTTTGCGGCTCTGAATCTTGCAGGTGACCCTTTTTTTATTAATTTCCGCCCAGCTGTGACCCTGATCTTTTTTGCTTGGAGTTGATGGGTTTCCCTTTTCTTCTTCCTCCGTGACGTAATAACCTATTTCTTTTAATTTCTTTCTCGGATGTCTACCCTCTCTCATGTACAGTGATAATGCCGGAAACGCAGGAAATAGTTGTTGACGGGGGAGGTGGATCAGGAAGGAAACCGCAGAATAACCTTGTACAGGGAACCTCGGCGGCGGGGGCTAGAGCTTTGGGAGCACAGCTTATCGCATTCTACTTCAGGGCCCCAGTAAAAGCGTTTTTTAGACTACGGGTGGATTATATGGTATCATCGCTCCTACGAAGGGTCGGATGGTACTGATATAATAGCTAATGAGGTCAGCACGTTCCAAGAGCTATAAATCCAAGAGTTCAAGCGAACGAGAAATGGTCGTTAAGACAATCTACTCCCGGGCTTCTATTTCATGCGGTAAAGCACCATGGATGGAAGTTCATTCCTAACCAAGGTATTGCTATACAAATCCTACTTCCACTATATATATTCTCACTCATGAGCAACATAGTTCTCCCACCCCTGGTAGCAAATGCAAGCGTCGGCACGATCCTCTACACTTCGTACCTACAAGTCCTTGGAAGCCTTCACCAACCCTCCTCACAACCTACAAAACGGGTCTACCCCCCGCCCCCATTTACTGCGGCCTTCCAGGCCGGCTCCGCAGCTGGAGCCATCCAATCCCTCGTTGCAGCACCCCTCGACGCCTTAGCAGTCCGCTTCCGAGTAAGCGATATGCTAGAGGGGAAGTACACATCTATGTGGCAATACGGAAAGCACAAACTTCACGAAATCGGCCTTCGAGGAGTTTTCTCGGGTTACTCTCTCTCTCTCCTGAAAGAATCCCTCGGATGCGGCCTCTTCTTCGGATCGTTCGAGTACGTCAAACAACAAGCTTACTTCTCATACCTAACATGGTACTACGGCCGAAGGAGACGAAAGCACCATACAGAGCATGTCACCATCCGGCCGCATTACGCCCTCGAGCCGATCTTCCTGCTCCTAGCCGGATTTTCGGCGTCGGTTACTCAACAGGCAGTTCAGCACCCGTTGACCAAGATCCAGGATGTGCATTATGGAAGACTAGAATCTATTGATTACGCGTCGAAGCTGCAGCATGCCTCGGCTCTGAGGGAGTACGCGCACAGCTACGAGAGAACATTCGCACAGTGTAAAAAGCAGGCAGCGAAGGTTGGCGGGTGGAATAATTGGTTGTATAAAGGGTTTGTCCTCAAGACGCTGAGGCAGGTACCCAGTACAGCTGCAGGATTGATCGTGTTTGAACTAGTTAGGAGGAAGTTTGGGGATGAGGGGGAGGCGATTGCTATTGAGTATGAGAATTCTACAATCCTGTTGTCGTAGGCGGAGGCATTTTGTGGACGGTGTTTGGTCGGGATGTTTGCGTATGATCGGCGCATGCTAGACTTACTTACTCTACTCTTGCTTGAGGGGTGTTAGATTCCCTGTGATAGACCTTTAGATAGCCTTCCCCATTTTTGTGCTTTCCTTTTTCCTCTCAATAGAGTGAGGTTGGTAGATATGAAGGAAGAATAGACGTAACGCGCAACAGATGCCTGTATGATATATTGCCGTACAGTCCAAATAAAGAACCAGCTTAGACTCGGCTTGCAACGACTTGAAAACCCTTGATTAGCGGAGAGACGACATGAGCAAGCATAGTTTGAAGTCCTCCGGCTCACCCAGAGCACCGAAACTGCTGCACAATCAGTCCAAACGGGCTCGTGGTTCCCATATTTTCACATGAACAAGACTGATATCATACCTAGATGGACACCCTCCCCATCATCCATTGTCACTCGCACATTCTTACATTATATTTAAACCCATTAAACTCCGACTTCGAAAGGGAGAGAAACACCAGAATGTAATAAACACCAACCATCGACGACAAAAAAACACTGAATCAACCACCTCCCGAGGCAGAGGGCATAAAATAACTGGCTAATTCCCAGATACTTTTCAATTTGCCCGCATCTCCTGTAGACTAATGGCCCGTTTACCTAAACGTCTGGTTCCAAAGTTCGGTGACAAAACTAGAGGGCTGCATGCCAACCAGCATCATTTTCGGATAGACGGTGCAAAAGTGTTTACCTAATTTTCTACCGTCCTAATTCTTGTCACCAGATGGTCAAAATTTGACATTGCCTCGGAGATGCGCTTGGAAATCCCGCCAGATGCTCGACGGTATGCTACCCTAGGTAAACACCATTGACTTGCCCACACACCCCCAACCGTCAAGCCCCCCTTAATGGTTGGCACCTTCTCACGCCGCTAGATTGCCGTCTATAGGCAAACGGGCCCTAAAACACCTTGAGGAAGCCGCGCCAGCTCCAGGTAAGGGGTGGCCACCTCGCGCCGCGCAGCTCCCTGATTGTCAGTATTGGATAACAGTGCATTGGCTGGAGAACTTGTAATTACAGTACTAGTTATATGCACGAGTTCGTTTGGTGAATAGTAATGGGGGATAGGCGAGTATGACTACCAGTAGATACATGAGAGGATCATGCTCGCGGGCTCCAGAGTTGTGCATTCTAATTGGCAGTAAGGCGTGTCTGAATTGTTTAGGAATTAGACAGAAGGTTACCCAAACGAAAAGAAATAAAAACAAGAACAAGGTTTACTTACTCTGCCCGGATATGCTAGACATCACACTGGATATTCTGGAAACCGCCCCGGACATGTTAGACATCGCGCCGGACATGCTGGACATCATGCTGAATATCCCAGAGTAGCTAAATAATGGCACCACCCTTGCCCGACCAGTTGCATGTTAGAAATCCTGGAGATCTGATCCATAACCGTATTCGTACACCGAACTAAGTCAGCAAAGTCGGGCTGCGGGCCGAGGTCAAGTTGAAGCAGTTGTTTGGGATCTTGTGCCATTCTGTCATGCGTTATGAGGACGAGTTTAGTCAGTTAGAGAGGCAATTATCCCAGTGAAATATTGTAGACGGGACCCCTGCCAGGAAGTTGTATTGCCTGTTGCTGGTTGGGTGGCAAGGTTGGGGTGCTTCGTTCCTTCTTATGGAGACTTGTCCCATACCTCTCTAGTTTGCTCGGCAATACACTAATCGTCGTAACGGTGTTCACTATCGTCGTAGTTGTGGCAGCTGAGAGGGAAACCACCTGCCATGAACCCTAACCCTTATCTTACCCATGAGATATCAGGATTTGTGCCAAAACCTACTTTGCCAGTGGCTCACGCACGGGACTGGGAGCATGGTATGTATGAGCGCAGATTGGAATATCCAGAACAGTATCGTAAGGTGTACTTTTATAGAGGGCGAACTATCATTCTTCTGCTCTTCGCTTTGGTGCTGGCAATCTGGGACCTTCACTACATTCGCCCCATCGAGAAAGCAGTGTGTTAAATATTGCTTAGTCCCTACCGATAAGAGGGAAACGTGATGCCGCTGGATCGCTAATGATGTTAACGGCGGATGACTGAGCAGGGCGATCACTCTCGCCCAAATTTGGTCATTAAAAATGCCCTCCTCTCCTCGCTAATCTCCTCGCCTTTCTTACATTCCTCCGTCACCCTTGAGAGGTCGACCAACCCATGACAGGGTGGATACCTCCCTCTGCGAGAATATTTTACAATTGATCTTCTCATTTTGCTTCTGATGGAAGCCCGTTAAAACAAAAAAACACCTAAAAAAATAAAAAAATAAGCCGGCTCCTTTGTCCGAAAATGTCGAGTTCCCAAAGTTCAGGTCCCTTCGTCGCCACTAAATCTACTACAAGCTCTTTCATTTCTGCACCACCTACCCAAGCGCCCCCGATAGTATCGTCTGGCAACGATCCGCAAAGACGTAGCGGGGGAGCAGGCCCTACCTTCGGATCTAATCTTTCTTCGAGAAGCAATTTGGCCGCTCCGAGAAGTGGCCAAGCGGGCCGCACGAACCATCGTAATCGACGTAAACCGAGTGCCACAGCTTCCGAAGAAATTGTTGCTGAGAGTCAGGTACACAGTCATTACTCACCTCCCTCACCTCCCTCCTCACCTCCAACCCCTTTCTCCCCCTTTCATTCTACCCCACCACACAGTTATGATAGTGAGTTAGAATTGACATAGGGTGTTACACTGCGAATTAGGTCACGATGGGGACACGCAATAGACGCAAGGGCACTTCGATCACCCATCTCATGAGTTGGAATGTTTCAGCCGCAGCCTCCCGAAACTCAGATGGTTACCGTTGGCATGATAACCGCCGCCATCCGACCTATGGAATGGGCTCGGGTTACCACGAGGTGGACAAAGCTCGGTAAGATTTGTATAGTCGGATTACTTCCACTGATCGGTGATAGGCTGACAAGCCGAAAAAGTTACGTCAATGCCAATTATCGCTTTATCGTCCACCCCGGCGGAGATTTCCGCGCACAGGCGATAAATCCTGACGATCCCTTGCCATGGAACCTTGTACTCCAAGTTCTCGCATCGGCAAAAACGCAGCAGCCCACCTGTCCTATCTGTTTGTCTACCCCGGTTGCTCCACGAATGTCAAAATGCGGTCACATATTCTGCCTCCCATGTCTTATTCGGTACATGGCCTCCGTTGAAGATGCCGGGTGCCCGCCGGAGAGACGACCAAAATACAAAAAATGTGTAATCTGTATGGATAGTGTCTATCTGGCGGAATCTAAGCCAGTCAGATTTTTCACCGGGCAGGAAACTTCGGCCCCCCGAGAAGGGGAGGATGTCGTTCTTCGTCTTGTAATGAAACGCATGGGCAGTATCCTCGCATTGCCAAAGGACGGAGCCCATTGCCCTACGCAAGTGGACGAAATCCCATGGCATTTCGCCGCTGAGGTGATGGACTACGCTCGGATTATGAAAGGGACTGAGACCTACATGATTGATCAGTATACGAGAGAGGTGGGTGATCTTAAGATCATGCAGCAGGAGGATGAGGCCATGTTTGGGGAAGATGGAGAATGGGCAAAGAAAGCCGCGGCATCGATTAGGGCCCAAATTGAGACGATCAAGGGAATGGGAGGCCCAAAGGGCTATCCCTCTGATACCTTTGCCGACCCCGCAGAAGTGGTGAGCGAGAGAAAGAAAGAAAAGAAGCCGGAAATCAAGTTTAATGAGAGCCAAGAGGGTGTCCCCATTATGTACCACGTATCCCATGAGGCTCGTTCCGGCCATTCATCGAGCTCCGTTTCGAGGTCGCAAACGCCTTCACAGAACAAATCTGAAGCAACAGTACTGGCACCTGCACTAGGGCTAGCGCCAACAGTCAAACTGCAGCCCCAAGTTAGCGAGCCTTCTGCTTCCCAAGTAGATGCGAGGGGCCTAATACGGCGTCAGAACGGATGCTCGGCCAGGGGTGATGCTCCGTATTATTTCTACCAAGCTCTTCCTCACTACTACCTATCCACCCTTGATATCAAAATCTTGAGAGCGGCTTTTGGATCATATTCCGACCTCCCCTCGACTATATTGCCTAGAGTAGAAAACGTGGTAACAGGTTACTCAGTCGATGACGATTTCCGGAAACGTGCAAGATACCTAGCACATCTTCCCTATGGCTGTGAAATTGCCTTCCTGGAATGCGACTGGACAGATATCGTTCCCGCGGGGGTTCTAGAAACCTTTAGCGCTGAGATTGACCAGCGGAGGAAACGAAAGCTGGAGAAAGACTCCCGGGAAGAGCGTGCCCGGATCAAGGCGGAGAGCCGACATGAAGAAAATCGTTGGGCCCTGGCTAAGCACAGGAAGGAGTTATTGGTGGATGATTACGAGCAGAGTCTGCTCACGATGATGGCTACTCAGAGTATCAACGGGACCGAGCCCGATGGTGGTACATCAAGTTCCGCTATGGAAGCCCCTTCTCCGCCTCTTGGCAACGGTTTCCACAGCGGAGAGGAATCTTCGGTTGCTGGCCTAGCATTGCCCTCCACTAGCACAGCCCAGACGCGAACTGTTTGGGGGACACCTCTTGTACACCTCCCAGGAGAAACAGAACCCACTGCTTCTATGCCCGCATCCGATAACAACGGCGGTTGGTTACCGGACTGGGAGCGGGACCTCATGCTCCAGCAACAGGTACTAGTAGGATTGGAATCCACAGAGAGTATTGCCAGTAGTAGTGGGCGGACACCCAGTCAGGGAAAAGGAGCCCAGGGTGGGAAGAAGAAGAAGTTCAAAAAAGTTACACTGATGTCCAATGGGGGGAAGCGTGGAGCCTGATTGTGCATATATCAAGCCTGCTATATGGTCCCCCTCTGAGCACTGTTCCTTGCCACTACAGGCTGTGCATTGCCTTTGCTCATCCGCCCTTCTCCCTCTTTAACCATTTAAATCTCTTCCTGCTTCTGCTTTAGAAATTCACTTTTCCTTGGTCCGGAGAAGGACCTAGAATCATAAAGCATAGCGTAGATACATAGCTTTGGCTACTTTTACAGATGGGGTTTTCGGTTTTCGGTTCCCCACCTGATCCTGCCTCGGTTGGGATCTTCTGTCTTTTTTTGTTTCTCGTTCTTAGTCTTTGGGGAAGGAGTTTTTAGGAGTTTTCAGGCTACATATATGTATTCAAGAAGTTGCAAATTCCGATATATCCTCTACCTATGAGATAAACCCTCATCTATGATACCGGCAGTTTACAGGCTACTATTCTTGAGCTGTGATTTAACTCGAGATATTTCCGACAGCTAGTATTCACATTCCTGAACCCTAACCCATACGGTTCGGTAGTGCTGAATTGTGCTGGTATCCCATGGACCGATGAGACATACAGATTCACCGCCTTCCGTATACGGTAGCTCTATGCTGTGGCTCAGTCACTTTGCCTGAAAAATAACGATGAAATATCCAACCTTGATTGGTGGGAAGCTGCTTAGCCACAGCATCGAGTTACCGTATACGGAAGGCGGTGAATCTGTATGTCTCATCGGTCCATGGGATACTAGTTTTCTCCCTGTGCAGTTTGAGTGTTTTGGTGAGTAATAGAGATCTTAGCCCAATTGATACTGCATGGTCACAAAATCCAGAGTTAGGTGACTTATGCCGCGAGTCCGCAATTGTCCGAAATTGACCTGGGGCCCACTATACTACTTCTCTGCTATCATCATAGCTCGACAACCTTCCCCTAACACCCCACAATGGCCCCCACCACCACTACAGCAACAACAACAGCAAGAAACAGCCTCAACCACAAACCTCACGATCGAAATCCCTACGACTCCGATAGTGGTTCGAATAATGAAGAAGACGACCTTTCACCGCCTCCCCCGGACGTCAATTCCTGCACAACCATTGAAGAACTTCATGCCGTCCTCACCCATTTAACCGCCCAAGACGCTCACATAGACAGCAAACTCCGCACGTTGCTCTTGAAGCAATCCGAGCTGGAGCACTCCCTTACCCGCCTAGATTTGCTACGAGCACATTTAGGCACACAAGTCGTGGCGGCCCGCACGTTATCAAACACAATGCTCTCCCCTGCTGCAACTACTGCGCAGCGAGTCTCCTCCGCCGTGAAGCGCCTGGATATCGAGCAATCCCGCGTTAGAGCAACGCTAGAGGTCGTCGAGAAAGTTGCTGAGCTGAAAAATTGTGTTTTGGGGGTCACTGGGTCGATGGGTGCACCACAGGATTGGGAAACCGCAGCGAGCTTCTTACACCGTGCTGGGAAGATCCCGCAGGAGATCATCCGTGGAGAGTTCGCAGAGGAAATAGTACCCAGTGCTGAAGTTCCGGATCTTCCTTCCGTTACATTAGAGAACGCGGCGGAGTCGCTATGTGGGCTATTTCTCCGGGAGTTTGAGCGTGCGGCCGAAGCTGCGGACGGGGAAAAAGTCACTAGGTTCTTTAAGCTGTTTCCTCTAATTGGTAGGACAGATGTTGGACTTGAAGTATACGGGCGCTATGTGTGCCAGGGTGTTGCAGCAAGAGCTAGGGATGCGCTCGCGGCGAAGAGACAGGCTGTAGCGGATGGGGCTGGTGGGTTGGGTGACTTTTTCTATGCGAATGCGGTTACGAGGCTGTTTGAGCATATCGCGAATATAGTTGAGCAGCATGGGAAGCTGATTGAGAGGCATTACGGTGAGGGGAGGATGGGGAAGGTCATTGAAAGGCTGCAGGTTGAGGCCGATACCCAGGGGGGGATTATTATTGATACGTTTACGGATGAAAGGAGTATTGATAGGAAGGTGTGGCCCTCTTGTGGTGGGTGAGGTCAGATTATATGTGAGGCGGACGCTAATAAGTATAGCTTACGGATATCAAATCATATGCGTTCTCATTTCTGGTTCAGTCCTACATGCCTTCGACCAGAGGGCCTATGGGTGGTCCTCCTCGTTCCGGCTCACCAGCTCCCGGTGGCGCGGCGCATAGGAATAGTGAAGATGAAGGTGTTGATGTTAGGGAGGTAGATATGCTACTTAGTGAGATTGGGGTAATGCTTGGCCGATGGTCATTATATTGCCGTTTTCTCGCACGGAAATGTTTGGTAGGAGCTAATTTTTTCCTTTGGATCCAAGCTTTCTAACTAGATACTAGCCCCCTGAGCCCCAGGGCCTAGAAGAGACCGATACCCTCCCACCCTTCACAATTCCCCTTGTAATAACAAAATCTGCATTATCCCGGAAGGTTCAAGGCCGACTAATAGTCCCCTTCAATGTTATGACCACCTTCTTCTGCCGTCGCTCTGTCGAAAAGGCCTTCCAGCTCGACGAATCCCCCTCTGACCTCTCGTTGTCACTCAACTCCCCTGCATCCTCCTCCAATCCACCATACATCACCTCCGCCGTCGACGACGTGATGTACATTGTAAACAACCTCCTTCAACGTGCCCTGCGTACCTCCCAACGAGCCCTTGTTAGCAACGCAATTTCCACCGTCGGTCGAGTCCTGAGCTCAGACTTCGTCGGCATGATCCAGCGCAAAATGCAAGTAGAGAGCTACCCTAAGTCCTCCTCCGGCATTCCGGGGGCTCCAGTCCCAGACGACAAAATCCTCGGCTTCCTGGTCCTCCTCAACAACCTAGATGTAGCATCAGACTACACCCACCGCCTAATCAGTGCTTTTGTCAACGCCTCATCAGGTATCCCCCGGGCAGACAACAATCTAGGAATGGATGCCAGCAGCGACAACGCAATACCACTGGAAGAGCTCTTCCCCTTCCAAACCGACGCAACAATTGTCCGTGACGCTCTGAAAGGGATGGAAACCGCCTTCGAAGGAAAAGCCGGGGAACTAATCAATGACGGAATAATGGTCTTCTTCAACCAAGTCGTCAAACCGAAACTCCGACCACTCCTAGCAGAGGCGTTCCGCGACGTGGAGTACCTCGTCTCACCAGAGGGCGATGAAAATGCATACTCCCGCTCGGACCCGGACGGCGAAGACGAGCAAGAGGGGATAAGCCCCGAATCCAGAGACGAGCTCGTAAAACTACGCTTTCAGTCAGGTTGGGACGCGCTCATGACACCATACAAACGAATCCTTACAGGGAAGGTTTTTAACAAACTGCTTAATACTACGGCTAGTTACTTTTCCAAGCTCTTAGAGAAGCGGATTTGGGGATACGCTGGGAGGATCAGTGAATTGGGGGCTATCGGATTGGAGAGGGACGTTGCGGGTGTCGTGGGTGTCGTAGTTAGGGGCGGGTTGTATGGAGTTCGGGATGCGTTTGCTAGGTGCTCGCAGATTTGTCTGGTGGTCAATATGGAGGAGGATGAGGTTGGGGATTTGCTCACAGAGGCGGGTGATGGCGGGGAGGATGGAGATGGAGTTGAGTGGGTGTTGGAGATTGAGGAGAGAAGGAGAGCTAGGGGGATGGTTGTCGGAAAGCGGTAGGCAGAGTGAGAGATTTGGTTTCGTGTTGATGGTAAAAAAATGTCTCTAATCCTACAAGCGCAACCTGGGTGGTTCCGTCTCAGAATGGCTCGGGCGTCCTGGATGTCACTCGCTTATCGGGTAGCGAATTTAGAATCCCGGGTCTCAAAGCGAATCCTAAGTATTAGTTCCGCTTATACCCTCACTCTCACTTCGTTCAAGCCCGTGCAAACCTTGATCCCCCCGGTCCATTGTCAACCTCCGCCACCCAAATGCCCGTGAATCACTCACGGTCACTCGAGTGCAAAACCGCCCGTGCCCCAGCATCCGCTGTATGATATGGGGTAGAACTTCCGATTTGTGCGGTGATTTGTAGCGTCGAATCGGAGCCAGTGCACCATGGCCCTCCACTGCCACCACGAATTTTAAAAAAATTTCCTTTTCCTTCCCCCAACAAGTTATGAAAAATTGATCATCTGCATACCCGTATATCGTAACAAAGCAAAAGAGAAGAGGGGGGAGGGGAAAAAAACATCAACCTAAGTTCATCCCGTGATATTACCACAATCATAATCATAATATAGAAGAAAGAAAGGAGCCACAAGTAATTTCCCTCTCTCCTCCCCCCTCCCCAAAATAGAAAACACCCCCACCCCTTCCCTTGAAAAGGCCCCTACCCAAGCCTCTGCAGCAACCGACTCTTTCTCCTCTCTACCAAAAACTCCGTAACCTCGTCCAACCCGGGCACCACCCACCCATCGGGAATTGGTGTCCAACCCTCAGATGCCCCCTCCCCCCCCACCCTCTCCACATTCCTAAAACTCTCCATCTCCTTTGCCCTCTCGTACGCCAGTAAGACCCCATCATCCTCATCCCTATTGAAGCCGTAATAATCCGCATCCACATTCCTCCTCATCTCTGCCCTCAGCCTACGTTCCTCGTCCTTCCCCTCGGCAGCCTTCTTGGAAGGCTTGAGTTCGTCGAAGAGCTCTTTTACTCCCGGCAGTTCCCGCGCACGACCGAAGTATTTATAACCGCGGGAACCGGGCACCTCGCGGCCGTCCTCGTCGTAGGTTTTCGGGCCAAAGCGCATGTAGTTTGGCCCGCCGAGGTTGCGGAGTTGCACCTCCCACATGTGCTTCTCTCGCATTAGCTTATTGATTTCGTCATTTAGGTCGCGGATTTGATAGTCTGAGAGGCTGGCTTTGGGTGTGTTAGAACGAACGGAGCGGGAGAGGGGGATGGAAGTTACGGTCTTGGATTTTCGTGACTTTGCGGGAAATGTCTTTTACTACTTGGCCGCGCCATTTCTCACATGCTGGGATTGCGGTTACTTCTGTTATTACTTTTGGGCGGCTGGTTTTACCCCTTTAATTAGCATAATGTTGTTATAGTCGGATGGTGCGGGGGGGAAGTTGGCTCACCGTGTTCGCCCGGCATCGATAATTCCTAGATCTGCCGCCTGCTGCTCGCGAAAGCGAAACAGCATGGATTGGGCTTTTTCACTGTTTCGAGCCTGGGATGTACTAGTTAGTTTACTGTGGCATTGGGGCGGAGAGAGAATGGTGGAGGGGAGTTATTACCATGTTTGCTGAAGCTTCGGAGGTGACGGAGGTGTGTGTTGAACGGGGAGGTTTTCGATGGGACGAATTGCGACGTTGGTGTTTGAGTTGTGTGGGTCTTGGCGTGGCGGCAACAGAGCCGCAGTGCTTGGCGTGAAGGTGGAGCTAACCGGGCTCTTGATGTTACCAGTAAATTATAGCTATCAGATGATTGACTAGCCTAGGGAATATAAAGACGTTGCCGATTGAGCATCGTCCCTTAAGAGTTAAGCTCCATTCATCAGGGAGGCTTCCCATGAAGTGCTAGTAACACCGTGCTGTGTTATGAAAATACGGTACCGGTTATCATTTCCTCGTGCACACCGGCAATCACTCACTAAAAACATTAGTCATCAAAGTTTCGCGATATCGATTTACGCGTGCCAAAACGCGTTACCCACGCTACCACGAGACCATGAAAAACTCCCCCTAATAGATCATCCATTCAAAAATTTACGACTCACGAGTATCTTATTTCCTGGTTAATATGGCAACGACACAGCAGCGGATAGTCCCTCGCTACGCCCGTACGCATCATACTGCTCTTTCCCACACTCTTAGAGATCTGAATTTCCCCCGACTAACAAGCTTCTGTAGACACCGCTGGACGAACGTCGCTCGCATACTCTTGGGATGGCAAATACTTGATTACCGTCGGGTCCAATGAAGTCATCCGGAAGTTCACCGTAGCATCGGAGGACGAACCCGTCACCATCGATGATGCGCTGGGGAGGAATGTTGCTGTTGCGGCTTCAGTATGTTACACGCAATCACCCTTAACTTCCCCCACCTGCTGTTCAACAGTTAACATAGCGATTGGTCAATTGATAGAATGAAAACTTTATCACTTGTTCAGAGAGCGGGACTATCTCCCTATTCTCTATGGCTACCGATACCCTCGAGCGGCTCCTCGTGCGATGCACACTCTCATCGAGAGATATTGCCCTCAGTCCAGATGGTGACTGGGTTGCCGTCGCAAGTGACGAGACGATTGTTAAGGTGGTCAACGTTGAGGATAATCATAAGATTATGAACCTGCGGTCTCAATCACAGTCTGTCAAGCATGTAGCGTTCCACCCGACCGGAAATTATCTGGCGGTTTCATGTGTTGACGGGGTAATATATATCTACTCGCTGAGCACCGAGGAACCGGAGCTGGTGAAGAAAGTGGATGGGGTTATCAAGGCTGTTGATGCGGAGTCAGAGGTCTGCTCGAAGGTTGCATGGCATCCGGATGGGAGAGCCTTCGCGGCCCAGACTCCCACAAGAGGTTGGTAATCAATCCAGAACTTGGAATCAGAGCTGGACCGTGTCGGCTAATACGGAATAGATATTATCGTTGTCGACCGAACAAAATGGGAGACCCACAAAGCCTTTGCCAGTGGTCATGGCGGGGATATAACGGACTTTGCCTGGTCTCCCAATGGTGCATTCCTCGCGAGTGCAGGGACAGATGGGAAGCTTGTTATCTGGGAAACGGAAGAACAGACTATAATTGCAAAGTACGATTACCGACATATTGTTTCACTTGCCTGGCACCCAAAGCAGAACGCGCTCTCCTTCACAACCAGCAGAGGGGAGCTATATACACTGCCCAACGTTGTTCCAGAAGATCGTGCCTTCCGGTTGAAACTCACCACCCGCGCAGCACCACTGCTAAACGATAGTGGCCCATCAACGGTTTTAGAGAACAGGGGCAAGCCACCTCTGCCTCGCCAGCGGGCTAGTTCGGTAGACTCTTTGGACGATATACTTGGAGGTGAAATAGACGACGGCCTTGACGACTTCATAATCGACGACGATGGAGCCGGCTACCTAGAGCCCGGCAAGAACAGGAAACGCGGCAGTGAGCACCTAGACCCAATTGTGCACGGCTCCAAACGGCCAGCATACGGCATGGCGATGTGGTCTCCGGAGATCCACGAGCCCTTCCAACCGGGGAGCACACCCTGGAAGGGAAAACGCAGATACCTCTGTCTAAACCTTATCGGCTTCGTCTGGACTGTGGACCAAGATACGCACCACACCGTCACTGTTGAGTTCTACGATCGGGACTCCTATCGCGACTTCCACCTCCCGGATCCATACCTGTACGACAAGGCTTGCTTAAACGAGAGCGGCACACTCTTCTCCTGCCAACCCAAGGACGAGAATCCCGCCATGATCTTCTATCGCCCACACGAGACGTGGGCTACCCGCGTCGACTGGCGCACATCCCTACCCAAGAGCGAGGAGATCGTGTCTATCGCGCTGAGCGAGTCGTATATCGTCGTGTGCACTTCTAGGGGATACGTTAGGGTCTTTACACTCTTTGGCGTGCCATTTAGGGTTTACAGGCAGAAGCACACGCCGTTCGTTGCATGCGCTAGTTGGAGGGATTATATCTTTGTCATGGGGAATGGGGCTGTCGGGGCGGATGGGAAGACGCAGTTGACGTACTCGATTGAGAATGTCAAGAGGGATGAGACGCTGCAGTGCTCGGATGTCGTGGCCTTGCCGCCAGACGGAGAGGCAAAGAATGTTTTTTTCTCTAGCAACGGGGTATGCAAAGTCTTCTCGCTGTTGGGGATTATGTATTGCGAGTGACTGACTGTGATACAAATAGGATCCGGTGATATATGATTCCGAGGGTGTGTTGCTGGTGTTGGTTCACTGGAGGCAACCGGGGCAAGCTAAATGGGTACCGTTACTGGATACAAAGACACTAGATCGTTTAGCAAGTGGTAGAAAAGAGGAAACATACTGGTCTGTCGCCGTCGCACAGAACAAATTCCACTGCATCATTCTCAAGGTAAGAATACAATCCATCATGCATACAAGGGAGAAAATATCAACATTAAAACTATCTACCTCCCCACCCAGGGCGGCGAAAAACACCCCTACTTCCCACGCCCCCTGCTCAGCGAATTCGACTTCAAAGTCCCCCTCTCTACAAACTCCACCACCGACTCTACCACCCCCACCTCAAAAACAGACACCCTAGAAGAAACCTACGTCCGTGAATCCACTCTACTGGCGCTGCAAGAGGACTTTGCGGCACACACAACCACGGGCGCACAGGAAAGAATGGAGATGTCGAAGTGTGTGAACGCGATCGACAAGACGCTGCTACAGCTCTTGGGACTGGAGTGTCAGAGTGAGGATTACGGGCCCAAGGCGCTAGAAATTTGTGGACTGTTTAGACAGAGAAGGACGCTGGAGCTTGCTATTAAAGTTGCTGTCAGGTTTAATCAGGGGGTTTTGGCGGAGAAGATTGGGGAGCTGAGGGACCGGATGGAGGTTGAGGAGTAGGCAGTTTTTTGTTTTTTTTTTGAATATTATTTTGCGGTGAGTAAATTTTAGAGGGTAGAGAGAGGATATCGGGGGGGGTTAGTTATGGCGACTTCATGATATCTGATAGAACTTTTGCGGCTACTCTACGGCGTTCTTCTTTGGGGACGTCTTCGCGCATGTCTAGTTCGCGTGCTGTCAGTATTCCTTAAGTCCAGCGGCGACGATCCGGTGGGATCATTCAGAATCGGCTAAGGATATCCGAGTAGGAAAAAACAGACAAACCTTTGAGAGCACTCATCCTCATCATCATAGTCTCCAGCTTCTCCACCTGCGCCTCTTCGTCCTCATCATCCGTAATCCCGTGAATGCTACTCTCCCCTGTACTCTCCCCATCCCCGAATATGGCCCTATGCAGCCCGAACATCTCCCTCTCCATCTCATCCCCAATAAACTTGAGTGGGTCTGCCCCCTCCCGATCGTCGCCCCCACCCGCAAACGATCCAAACGACCCAGCATCATCATCACCATCCTCATCCCCAATCTCATCATCCGCGGCCCAATCGTTGGCTTCTAATGCCTCCATAACCCTCTCCATACCAGCGCTCTCCCCAAACTCGTTCCTCGCCTTAACCTCAAAATCTACATACTCGAACCCGCATTCCCTGCACATCTCCTCCCAAACTTCCAGCTCCAGCTCCAACCTCGGTTGTAGACTCTGCGGCATGCCAACCGCAAGACACACGCCATCCCAAGTGTACCCACAGGCCTTCACGATCCCCTGCACGGCGCGCAGGACATCGCGGATGCACGCGAGGTCCACTTCCGATGACGGCTTGCGGAAGGTTAGTATGAATGCACCGAGGGCGTGCAACACCTCGCGCGCTTCTGCGGAGAGGTAGGTGCTCGACCAGGTGCTTGGGGAGGTGCTCGGGATCTCATCGATCCAGATTGGCACAGTGGTCTTATAGTATGACGTTATGAGGGGGAGGGCGTGGCTCAGGCCTGCTGGGGAGGTGGAGGTTGTGGTTGCGGGCGGGAGTGAGCCAGTTAGAGCTAAGTTTTTATGTTAGTGTCTAGGGTGTGAATGGGGGGAGGGATTGATCGGTGGGGGAGAGGACAACCTTTTAGAAAGGCAAATTTTCCAGAAGAGCGCTGTCCAACGAGGAGGATCCGGCGTGAATTGGTGATTTCTAAAGATGACATTGCTTCGTTACTTGCTTTTACCGCCGATGGGTACTTGTTATGTTATGAGGCAACGTACCAGCAGCAAGCTGCGGAGCGAGAAGAGAAGAGAAATAGATGTAGGGTGGGATGGTCCTCTAGGGCTAAGCTAACTTATTAAGCTATGGTGGGGGAAGACAACCCTGATATTGTCGGCACCTTAGCGCGGACCTCATATCGCCAAGACTTTATTTCTTCTTTTCCTTCCTTCCAGATAAACCACCGTAACTTTTTTTCTTCTCCTCCCTCTCTTCACCTCTACCGCATATCAATCCTGCCCCCCAACACAACAGTTCACAGCTATGACGGATAAAAAGGCCGCTCCTAAGTCACCCGCTGGGGAGAAGCCTGCTGCGCCGACCTCAAATTCACCATATCAATTGGATAATGCACAGGTTTGTCCTCTGCCTGCCCACCCTGGTGGAAGCAGCAATTGAAAAAAAAAAGGCTAACTAAATAATAATAATAACGACAGGTCTTAAAGGCTTGCAAAGCTCTTTTAAAATACGTCAACGAGAAGAAAACCGAGGCCACAAAATCCAAGAAACCCAACCTCCTCGAGGACCCAGAGAATCCCACGCCTGAGACAATATGGTTGAATTTGACAATGAAGAAGTTAGTAACAGATACTAAACGGCTCAAGCCCGCCCGAATGTAACCTCCCCCCCTTTCCCCTCACCTCTACATATCCATACTGAATGGGTGATCAGCATCCTCCCGCACCCCCTCCGCAATCCGCAAACAACCACCATCTGCCTAATAGTCAAAGACCCCCAGCGCACCTACAAAGATCTAATCGCCGCCACCCCCTCTCTCTCCGCTGTCATAAAAAGAGTAATTGGTGTCTCCAAGCTCCGCGCGAAATTCAAATCCTTCGAGTCCCGCCGCCTACTAGCAGACTCATACGACCTATTCCTAGCAGACGACCGGGTAATCTGCATGCTCCCAGCCACCCTAGGAAAGTCCTTCTACAGTCGCAGCACTAAAGTGCCCATCCCTCTATCCGTCTCGCCAGCGGAGCGCTTGCAGAGCGAAGTGGACAGCTGTCTGAAGGCCACCTACTTGCATTTAAACGCGGCGGCGAGCTCGAGCCTTAGAGTGGGGCTGAGCACTTTTACGCCTGAGATGGTGGGTGAGAATGTACGCGCTGTTGTGGAGAGGGTTGTTGAGGGCGGGAAGGGGGTTGGGAAAGTGGGCGTGCCTGGGGGGTGGAAAGGTCTGAGGAGTCTACATTTGAAAAGTCCTGATAGTGCAGCTTTGCCGCTGTGGCTGGCGGAGCAATTGTATGAGGCTAGAGACGTGCTGAGGGATGGAGAGAGGGAAGAGCTAGCCGCTAAAGAGGCGATTAAGAAGGTGGAAGTCAAGGAGAGGAGGAAAAAGAGGAAGATGAAGAAGAGACAGGCTACGATTTCTAAGAAACAGGAGCAGTAGCTAGGAATAAGGGCGCCAAAGGATGTGAATTGGAAAAAAAATAGTTAATGCCCATTTTGTGTCTATCATCCATCCGCATGTTATCATAATTCAATTCAAGTTTTAAAAGCGAGAACAGAAAATCACTTGCCACCATGAGCCATGACTCGCACGTCCGCGCGACACCCAAGAACCGATCAAGCTCTAACATTCGAACCAAAATCCCATCCATCCACCCATCGACCCATTTTTCCGATACAACACCCTCTCCTAGCACCCACTATCTCACCAACATCCAAATTCCATACACACCGCTATCGTGCACACTCTCCCTACTATTTTGGATACCACTGGAAGAAAAATTACAAGTGCCTTTCCAATGAGTGATATTTCATGATTACATCTCCACGGCTACCGAGTACTGTAGGGTTCGCCGCCTGCCGGGCTGGCTTATTGCGGCGTGTTGCAGGGCAGGGTGGGGGCGCGAGGGGCCCTATCGGTACTTAGATGCTTGCTCAAGCAAAGGATGAGTAAAATTCAATATCGTTCATTCCTTTGTGAAACACCAACCAACAGAACCAAACCAAAGCTAGCGGCAAGTCAGGAAGTGAGTGGGAAAGTGGCAGAATCCAAAACCCAGCTATGATTTGAAATTATCACTCTAGGTAAACAAACAAAGATAAACAAGAGAGCCGAAACATTCCACTCCATAAACGAAAACTCAAAGCTCCACACCCTGCACCCACGACTCCATCTTCCCACCACTTACCTTCCCACCAAGGTACTTCTTGAACAAATCTGTCAACAGCTCATCGCTCAGCTCCATATGCCTCCCAGGAGTGGTCAAGAACTCCAGCCGCTCCCGATCCCCCAACTCCTTCAAGCCGATCCAATCCTGCTTGTACAACTCCCTATCCTCCACGAGCGTCCTCTCCCCAGTGGTCCTATTGAGCTCGGCGAACCAGGCACTCTCCTTGGGAACAACAGTGGTATCATCCTCGAACATGAGCATGACGAACCTCTCCAGGCCCGCCAGATTATCCGCATAGGTCCTGTTGCGCTTACCGGGGCGTTCGTTATTAATGTCGGCGAGAAATGCAGAATGCTCAAGGTACGCGTCGAGATCCTCCGGGTCTCGGAAGTACTGTGCGGGAACCACACGGTTCTGCACCCAGGGAGTCCACTTGCTGGAGTGGAGGGCGGATGACGCGGTTCGGCAGATGAAGTCAGCTGGCTTGCACTCCGGCAGGAAGTCTGCGATGCCGTTGTGTTGGCTACCGAAGGTTATAAGGGTTTTCACGGGCGGGGTGTTGCAGCGTTGGACGTAGCCCCGGAGGAACTGGCCGCCTTGGGAGAAGCCGATGGCGTTGAAGCCAGATGAGAGTTCTGGGATTGCGGAGAGCTGCGAGCAAACGGTGGCGATTTGCTCATCGACTTGGCCGAAGAAGGTTGCCGAGCGGTCTCCGTCTGAATCTTGGTCTAGGTAGATTGAGTGGACGAAGGTGCCTGGGTAGACCTGTGGGGGGTTGTTAGTATTGTGACGCAGGGGGGGGGGGGGAGGGAGTGTTGCTTTTCGTGCTAGGTCCCCAACTCTTTTAATTCCCGCTGAGTCGTATGTATCGCCTGTATTCGAGGTAGCAGGAGAAAAGCCAGCATCATCGTCAACCACCTATCTTATACAAAGGACGACAATCACGACGGGGCAAAACCCACCAAGTCCATGCCAAATAACCAAAGGAAGCGGACGTCCCGTCGGTATGACAATTCCCAGGCCGGCAGACACGAACAAGGAGATAATCGCAAGAGAAATCATATGGTGCTCTCTTCTCTCAATTCCGGTGGATTATGGAGGAGTTGAAGGAGTAGAGAGCGGAAGGAGAAGGTGAAGCTTCCCAAAGTCGACGCGTAATCAGGTTGAGCCACCACCCCTAACTTAAGCCACGATATGATTGGACTATCCTGGCTCTTGTCAATATCGTTAATAAAGCGATTATCGCATGGACGAGTTAGGGCCGGCGGATCAAAAGTGAACCGTGCGCTCGGATCATTATTATTTTCCGGTGATTCCCTGGTAAGGAAAAGGGAAGGTTCCGGTCTCTGATTGCGAGTTGGGACGGTGATGCAATGAGACAAATTGAAAATCTTTGATGTGTGAGATGGAAAAGGTAATCTACGGGTACTCGAGTAATTTAGATGTAAACGCACACATTCCAAATTCTTCCTTCCTAGGATGCTGCACTCTTGAGCCTCGGGATATCATACTAAATTTTTTTGCTGTTGTCACAAGTATTGCCGTAAATCCAACCAAATAATGAGTTGGCTTCTTTGCTGATTTCATCTCTACCCTGATTGGCTCGCCACTGACAGGTTCGTAATGCGGCACTGTACCGGTACCCGTACTCGGGTATAACAAATTTACTGGGACTGCAGCGCCTCACCTCAAGAACTCACACCACTTTAACTACAACCCTATCTCTCTAACTATATTTACCTTCGCACCGTTTTGAATACAAACCATTAGCCCTATATCCATCCATCCAGGCTCCTCAATAGACATTTCTTAAGGCCTCCTTCGTCTTCCTTCCTTCCTTCCTTCCTTCCTTCCTTCCTTCCTTCCTTCCTTCATCCCTATAGCACCACACCTCCGCCCATCGACCGACCAGCAAACTCAAAGCCAAAATGTCAGTCCGAACGCTCACATATCGCCGGCTACTGATCCCTCTCTCCCGCCTATACTCCTCCTCCGCCTCCACCTCAAAAAACACCCTCCCACCAGCCAAGCGGCTCCTCCAAACCGCCACCTCCCCCAACACCGGCACCCCCTTCCTGCCCGGCCTGCCAACCACCCCCACCATCCCCTCCCTCGCGGCTGCACCAGCTAAAAAACCGCTCCGCCCCCGTAAATCCGCCATAACCCTCACCCCCTCAGCCACTCAGCACCTCCGTGCCCTCCTCGCACAACCAACACCCCAACTAATCCGCATCGGCGTAAGGAACCGCGGCTGCTCGGGCCTTGCGTACCACCTCGAGTACGTTGATCGGCCCGGCAAGTTTGATGAGGAGGTCGTGCAGGACGGGGTTAAAGTGCTTATCGATTCAAAGGCACTCTTCAGCATCATTGGTAGCGAAATGGATTGGGTTGAGGATAGAATTAGCGCGCGGTTTGTGTTTCGGAATCCGAATATTAGTGAGTACTTGTTCTTCTTTCCCCTCGCCTCTGGGGTGGGCTAATGGGCTATTCTAGAGGGACAATGCGGCTGCGGGGAGAGCTTTTCGGTTGGTTAACCCTGGATAAGCATACCGGTATACCCACACCCCGCTATCCCGGACAGCCAAAATCCCAAGAATCTATCCGGCATAGCGATTGATCCGGGACAGCAGGTCAGGCTTTAGTGTAAAGAAATTCAGAACTTACTGAGATTCGTACGATACAGCGAGGTATCCGGATTATCCAGATCCGGGACAGCGGGGTGTGAGTGTATTGGGGGTTGGGTTTCCGGTCTAGACGGGCTTGTTAGATCCCCTTGCTTCATTTTTTTCTTCCTTCTTTACATTCTTAATTCACTGGCTTTATCTGGCAGAAGCGGACACTTACTCTTCTGCCCTTTCTTGGGTGGCTGCTTCTTTCACTCTAATTGCTCTCTTTCTTTTGTGTGGTAGATTGGTGCTTCTTTTGTTTTTTGGTGCTATGGTATCCTTTATCCATCTCTCTCTTTTACAGTGAATGAGCATCTAGGACAGGTTTTATAGAAAAGCTACTAGTTGTAGTTCCATCGTTTTTGTGCTGTACATATATCATGCCGCTACTACATCTTTATTCTCGCTCTTTACTAAAATAGCACTCGGTAACGTGTAAATACTATATAAGTGGTGTCACCATAAGCCATTGCATTGGATGCGATGATACCAGATACTCGGATCAAGCATTTAGACGAACCCCGGGCTATAGTGAACCATCAATCAATCACTGATATTATACACCGCACTAAAAATTGGGAAACCGCTACTGCCACTACCTCACTGCTTTTACTCCTCCGCCATAACTTCCCGCCCCCATCAAAAGATCAGGCCCCCCTCCCCCCACGGCTCTGCTGGCCCCTCGCGCGGTTAACCGTAGCCCTTCCCCTCGCCAACCCAACACCTCTACCACGTACAGCTCTAGACCTGAACATCGGAGCATTCCTGTCTCACCCCATTAGCCCCCCTCCCAACTGGGCAAAAACGGATAACATACCTCAACATATCCGGCACGATAAAAAATCTAACGTGCGAGCCGCGAATGTACACCTGGTCGAGATGGGATACGCGCCCGTCACGGGCTGTAACAGTAATATCGCGGAGTTGGACATTCATATTGTCTTCGGCTGTGGTTATTTCACACATACGTGGTAGGTTAGTCGGGGGATTCAAGGTGGGGGAAGAGGGAGGGAGGGAAAGTGCCTTCGAAAAGTTTGCCACGGAATATTTGGCCAGAAGTTAGTTCTAGAGTGCAGACGTGGCCCTGGACTGGGTTAGCTGGTGTTTAGATTGGGAGTGGATGGGATGGAAGGGGTACCTGGGCCTCGTTGAGGAGCTTTATTGGGATTCCGATGCTGCCCATTGTTTATGCTGGTTTTGTTCAGTGGTGGGAGGTGAAGGTGGTGAGTGGTAGTGGTAGTAGGGATTTGTTGTGTGTAGCTGGATTTGGTGGGCACGGTAGTGATCAATGGTATGAGATGGTGGTGGTTGATGAGTGGATGAAGGAAGGAAGCAGGGGTGAGGAGGCTCTTGGAAGATGGTTCGGTTGGGGCTTGACTCGGCTAGTGTGGGTGTGGTGGGTAGGGACCAGAAATTTTGATTTTCGAAACTGTTTCCAAGTAAAGCCACCTTTTCCCTCGATTCACTCTCATTCAATCACTCGCTCAGGACCACCTCCACCATGACCGAACAAAACAGAACCTCAAATGGGAACGCCGTGCCTACCCTCTGTAAACGCTGCAGCACAAGCCCCCCTGTAATAAACCTCCGAACGGAGCACCTCTGCAGGTACCGCTCCTTCCCACTACTCCTCCTCAAACTAACCAGTAACCTAGCGACTGTTTCGACAAATACACCCGCTCGAAATGCATAAAACGCATGGAAGCCTACCGCGTCCGCTACAACCCTCCAGACGCCGACACCTCCCCGCGACGTCTCTTGCTCCCCCTCTCGTTCGGGATATCCTCAATAACCCTGTTGCACCTCCTCAACTCACAACTCCAAAACCAGCTCGCACGCACAACACGCACAGGATTCGTACTCGTAGTCGTGCACATTGACGAGAGCGCCATAGACCCGACCGTCCCGCCAGGGGAGGAGAGTATGCGGGCAGTGCAGGAGCGGTTTCCGGGCCTGGGGGAGTACCTGGTCGTAAAACTAGAAGGAATATACGAGTTCTCCAGTGCGGTGAAGGCTTTCGAGATAGGCGCAGGGGGTTCCGGAGGAGGGGATTGGAAGGAACGATTAAAGGGATTATTGGGCGCATTACCAACGCCCACTTCCCGCATGGACGTTCTCCAAATACTTAGGACAAGACTCATCACCGAACTCGCGCGGAAGCACGCCTGCGAAGCGATCCTCTGGGGCGATACCACCACCCGTCTTGCGGAAAAGACGCTTGCCGAAACTGCTAAGGGGCGAGGGTTCTCCATCCCCTGGCAAACGTCCGACGGCAATTCCCCCTACGGCGTCAAGTTCTTGTATCCGCTTAGGGATTTGCTGAAGAAGGAATTAGCGGTCTACGTGTCGCTGGATGTGCCCACTCCGCTACGTCCGTTGTGCTTTGGAGCGGCGGAGGAGGGGGAGGGGAAAAAGAAGTATGCTGCTGTTGGGAAGGGGATTACGATCGATGAGCTCATGACGCAGTATTTTGAGGGGATTGAGAGGCAGTATCCGTCCATTGTTGCGAATGTTGTGCAGACGGCGGGGAAGCTGGTCACAGAGGGGGGTGTGGTTAGGATTCGCAGGTGTAAGATTTGTGGACTACCCAGAGATGGCGGCGGTGGGGAGCTGGTACTTGATGCTGAGACGAAGTTTGGGGAGAGCTCTGGTGGGGAAGCGAATGGGAATGGGGATGGTAAAAAAAGGGAAGGGGATGGCATGTGTTATGGGTGCGCGAGGTCTGTACATGGTGCGAAGCCATATGAATGGCCATTATGATTAAAATATTGTCACGATAGAGCTTTATCCATGGACTCTTTGGCGTTTAGGTTTCGACATTTAATATACCATAATTATTACTGTATTTTTGTGTCGTGAGTCTGAAGTAGGTTTTGATTGTGGTCTCGGATTATCACTCGGGCACCGTCGGTGCGGAATGGAAAAAAAATGAGAACACCAGCGGCTTATGAATTCGCTTCCCTCCTATTTTACAAGTCCAGACCAAAGAAAGAAAGAAAAAAAGAAGAGCTGACTAGTTGTGCAGGCTCCAAATTTCTCTCCGACCCAGAACATCCCCAGACCCCGAATGCCGTGGCCATCATTTATATAGGCAAAAGGAAAACTGAAACATAGCCTCCGGAACCCGGAAAAGAAAAAGAAAACCACCGCATTTTTTGTTCGAGGGGGAGTCGTTTATTTGAGCTTCTTCTTAGGGCGAAGCTGGTTGGTATGTCCACACTTCTTCTTGCGGCAATTGGTGGCTCGGGGTGGGAGACGGGCCTGATATAAGTCAGCTTGGTTCATGCGTTAAAATTTGTAGCATGGGGATAGATACGTAGCACTTGCGGCAAATCATCTTGTCGCAGTTGTACTTCGAAGCGAGGGCCTTAAGGGAAGGCTCTATGATACCACCCCGGAGACGGAGGACCAAGTGGAGAGTAGACTCCTAAAAACACCCAAATCACATGAGCCGGCTGCCCCCGCTAGAGAAAAGTAAGAGTCGCGGATATATACTTTTTGGATGTTGTAGTCCGAAAGGGTCCTTCCATCTTCGAGCTGCTTTCCGGCAAAGATTAAACGTTGCTGGTCTGGGGGGATTCCCTCCTTCTCCTCTATATTTCCACAAAAATTCTCAGCTTCCTTCCTCCCTCCGCTGGAGCATCTAGGTGACGGGAAACATACGGATCTTGATCTTGACATTGTCGATAGTATCCGAGGACTCGACCTCGAGGGTAATGGTTTTGCCCGTCAAAGTCTTGACGAAGCTGCACAATTTGTCCAGCGGTTAGTTTTGCTGTAACTTCCTGAGGAGCTGGATCTAGCTTTTTATAAAATACTCACATCTGCACTATTTCATTTATTAGCCTGTGTTACTTTAATGGAGTTTCTAGGATATACGCACTCTTTGCTGTTCGTTAGGGGGTCGTTAGTTGAAATTTCGTGGTATGATAGCTACCTTGGAGCAGATGGTTGACTTGTGTAGTTTGAGTGGCCAGGACGGAGTGCGGCGCCACGTGTGGGAAAGCAGTCACGATTGTGAAATCGTGGCGGGGTAGGGGAGGGGAGGGGCTGGTTGGGGGATTTGATATTACCCGGCTTTCGCCTGGAAGAGGATCTACTGACGACATTTGCTACCGTGCCAAGGGAAGCAATAAGAACTGCGCGGATTTAGGACTTAGTTTACCGGTAAGTTACTGGTTTTGGGCGTTTTAGGGTACGGCGGTTCAACGAATTGTGCGAAAATATAAAATCCCTTGCGGCAAATAATTTTGGATTGACTGAATTTTGCAAAGTGAGCGCTCTGCAGTGCCTTGGTTACTCGAGTAGATGTCGCCTTTGGGGTTAGGTTACATGGCGTTCATGATCGAGCTTGACACCTGCGAGACCTGGTACTCGAGTAGGTACGGTACCGTGTTGATGACCTAGGGATATCTAGCGCATAAAAATGGTTCACACTATATACTGGTACAGTTCAGCCTTACTAAGATTTTGTAGTTTGAGGGTTGGATAGGCTGATTGGGGTTGTGCTGAACCTTCTAGTAGAATTGTCATCTCAATCGCTTTTATACGTAGGCTCCGCTCCGTGAGGCGACTTAGAAGGAACAATGCTGAGTCGTAGTTGGAGGGTATCAACACGGATTAATGCAGCCATCCGAGATTCTATGATATCCTTGAATTGTTGCTCATGTACAAAAACCAAATGCCAAAGGCCGTGGAATGCCGCTTCTGAGGCAATGACCGTGCCTTCCATGTTCTATGCACATCAAAGAGCTACCTTATTTTTGGCGCCATATCGGGCTCTCTTTGAGATGTACCGGAACCTCACCCTTTGGGGTATCCGGAATGACTTTCTCGAGCTTCTATAATAAAAAGGGCTTAGCATTCTAGCGCTCCATGTCATAAAGGTAGAGTGTAAACTTACCAAGTTGTTAAAGACACACTTGTTATATGGCTTCTCTTCCGCCCTACATGAAAAGAGCTTATGGTTTGCCTGATCCAGGCATTCCCAATGCGCCCTGAATTCCTTCAGACAGTATTTATTGATATCCTCAAGTCTGCATCATACCGTCCAATTGATTAAACAGAGTGCGGAGAGACCCGGAGAAATGATACTTACACAGACGAAGCACATCTGGTAACCTTTCTTCCCTCTCTTAAGCAGTCAACCGGCCCCCTTCCCTTGGCCTCGTGCTTGCAAAGCATGTAGTCCTCGTTGTAGTCCTTACATCTCGCCCCGATGAAATATGACGCCGATAAGAGAGGAGCCGATGTAGCGCCCACTTCCTCGACCTTGGGAACGGAATCCGGAAGAGGGGTCGTATCTATCAAAACAGCGTGATGGAACCTATCCTCCCCATCAGTCTCACACAATTGCCGAAATCGGGGAAGACGAACTGTGGTTCTCGGGGAGAAGTTGACATGACGAACAAGGGACGATGTTTCGACCGGTTCTAAGCTGCCAGGAATATTATCGGAGCTTTCTCTCTTCCCACTTCAAGGGGGATGGAGCGACCGGCAGCAACCTCTCGGTTAGCAAAAGCCCGCTATGATGAGTAAGCGAATTTGACGCGCAGATTGGCTAGGGAAAGACGCTGCTTTCGCCACGCACAAACGCCAAACCCCTGCTGCGCTCTTCTTCCCACGCGTTGCCTCGCGAAGGAACTATTTCCGCTCCTGTGGCTACCCACGCTCTCGCAGCTCCCATCTCTTTTTAGCTTTCCACTCCTTTATCTTTATCCACTTCTCTTCCCCCAAACAAATCTCCGCTATAAAGGACCATTGCAATCATGTCTCTCTTTGGCTCGACTTTTGGCCAGCCTCAGCAGCAGCAACAACAATCCCAGGGCGGTGGTCTCTTTGGGCAGTCAACTGCGCAACAAACACAACAGGGCGGACAACTCTTCGGCGGCGCTACTCAACAGCAGCAGAACACAGGCGGTGGCTTATTTGGCAGTCAACAACCACAGCAGCAGCAGCAGCAAGGTGGGCTTTTCGGGAAACCGTCAGGGCCCTTCGGCCAGCAAAGTACCCCAACAACTCAACCAGGAGGCGGTCTATTCGGGGGTGGCCAGTCTACTCAACAGGGTGCTGGCGGTGGTCTCTTTGGCGGTGGCGGGCAGCAGAATACAGGCGGGGGAATGTTCGGTAGCCAGCAGCAACAAGGTGGGCTATTTGGTGGCGGTCAATCGAGCCAGCCCACTGGAGGTGGACTTTTCGGAGGGCAATCAACTCAACAGCCCCAGCAACAGTTCAACCAGCAGCAGAGTGGGTCACTATTCGGTCAATCGCAACCAGGAGGCGGTGGCCTTTTCGGTCAGACACAATCTCAACCTCAGCAGCAGCAACAGCAACAGCCGGTTGGACTATTTGGGAATTCGACGGCAAACCAAGGACAGCAACAAGGATCTTATATGAATTCTACTATGGGCGGATATGGGCAGCAATCTATGTTTCCTATGATGTCGCAGCCTATGCAAGTTCAACAACAGTGTATGTACTGCGCCAATACCCATCTGATACCCCAGCACTAATTGTATGACTCTAGCTGCAAATGTGATCGTCGATAAACTTGGTAGGATAAAAAACGCTTGGGATACAGGGCACCCAGACTATGCCTTCAAATATTATCTCTACAATCACGTTGGTGAAGATAGGGCAAATATGTACCAGAAACCCCCGGCTGACGATTTGGCGGAATGGGAGAAGGCCTGGGTCGAGAGACCCAATAAAGGGTGCGTTCTGTTTTCCATCCCTATTATTTACGCTCTGAGGAATTCGCTAACCCCGATATCTGTAGATCTGTTCCTGTCCTTGCCAAAGGTTTCAAGGATCTTGACCATCGTGTCAAGTCTCAAGAGCAACAAGTTAACCTCTTCCGACATCGCCTCCATGAGATTCAGGACAAACTAGCCGCCCTTCAAAGCCGCCATGATTTGATGACAAGTATCAAGCTTGAGGATTGCCGTCGCCGACATACTGCCCTTTCTCGGAGGGCACTATCTCTAGCGGCCAAGGTTCAGGTGATGAAGAATAGGGGTTATGCTCTTCAGCCCGAGGAGGAGCAATTAAAAAAGCGTCTAGAAGCCCTTTCAAGGGCCGTATGGGATCCAGCAGTGAGGGGCAGAGTGAACGAGATTTGGGCTAGAATGATGGTTGTCAGTGAGCAGGCGCGTATGATGGAGGCTACTGTTGGCAAGGTTGAAATTGTTTGGGATGAAAAACAATTGCAAACTGCCGGGAAGGTTTGTCTTCTCATCAAACGTTCCACGCAATATGGATGGCTAACGGTACTTATGAAATAGCTTTTGCAAACCAATGCGGCAGGCTTGGAACACCTCAATAAGGAAATCAGAGATATTGAGAAGGCGTTTGACCAATGGGAAGAAGAACAAAAATCTCGACCTCGGGGATTCTAGTCTTCGTCGTTTGGAGATCTATTGGGAGTGATAGCGTCCGGCGACTTTTTTTCGATTAACTGACGGCGGGGTTCCGGTGTTACCTTCACGGTTCCTTTCTAATAAGGAGGTATTAGTGATATCTTTTTTTTTAAAGAAAGTATGTATGATAGAGGATGTGCGGCAATTTTTATTTTTCCTAAGTGGAATGACCTGGTCGAGGTGTACAAATAATACAAAGCGCTTCGTTCGTAGTAATGCTTTATGATTCTACCCCATAACCCATAGCCTTCTGGATTGAAAATGTACAATGAGAGAATCGTTGGATGAATGCGTATATCGGCATGATGTGGGTACTTTCTAGAAGAAGCTTTTAACGTAATCAACAACGAAAGGTGCTAAGTCACAATTAGCACTCCTGAAGCGACCTGTCATGCCCGGGGTAAACATACACAAGTAGAGAAGGATACAAATCTTAACAGCCCCTTGAATGACGCCTTTTGCGTCTCGTTCTTGCTCTCTGATCTCTGCCGCTGACGGTGGTGGGGGGCCAGCTGAGGAAATTTGTCAGCAAATCAATAGACTCCCCCGAAATTATTTGATAATGGTAGTACCTCCGAACATGTTTTAATGAATTCTATATGATTTCCGTTCAGGTTGAAGGTGGAGGTTGGATGGAGAAAGGCTGCAAACAAATTTCATTGACGTTTTATGCTCTCTGGCCAAATTCGCTAAAAAAGACAGACTCGTGTTGATAGTTCTTGGCACTAAACATGCTTTCTTTGTCATAAGGCAAGGTTGGTGCCAGGTTTTCTTGGCAGAAGTTCGCGCCTCCGAGAGTTAGCGAGTGCAAAGGCCTTAAGCAGCTACAAATCCCAACCCACACGGCTACACCACCTACCCCACCATCTACGGGTATCTTTCTCTCAACTCCGTTAAAGCTCCACTTAGCCCCGCCTCCATTCTCACTGCCCCGTAGGGGAACAGCTACACTCTAATGTCGGAACTCGAAACCCTTGAGCGTCGCGGTTCGCCGCCCCCTAGTGCCCTTACGGAGGAGAACCTCAATACTCTTAGTCCTGCTCATGAGGGGGCCGCCAGAACTTCAGACAATGAATCCGTTCTTTCCGATATCGACGAGGAGGTTTTTCGAGAGTTTGACGACTCCCTTATCGGCAGGATTGTACCCATCGACGAGGAAACCGTTCACACTATTGGAAAGTACAAAAAGAAGCTTGATCCGAGTCAGCTCGCGGAGAAACCTAGCAAAAGGGAAAAGAGGAGGCGGGATATTAAGAGAAGAAGGGACGATGTTGAAGAACGTACCGGCGAACCGGAGCCGCAGGAACAGGAGCTGACCGCTGAAGAGAGTGAGTGGCTCTAATTGCTTGCCCTGCCTATCGTCACTGACATATATATAGAGGCAAGGAGGGAGCTTGACCTGCGCATGGATGCTGCCCTGAAGGGCCCCAAGAAGAAGAAGAAGAAGGGTGAAGTATGTTTAATCGTGACCCGGGTGCCTCGGAATCCTTCTAATTATTTTGGGTATAGGATCTTGAGGAGATGAACGACGACTTGATCATTGCTTTGAAACAGCGCATGATTGACGCCGCAAATCGTGACCAGGAGGCGATCGTCAACGGTCAACAAGCTGTGCATAAGTTAGCGATGCTTGAAGAGGTCAAGGACATTCTCCAGCGCCCAAATCTTATGGCGACTGCGATGGACAATAATCTCTTGGAGGCTATGAAGAGATGGTTGGAACCACTTCCTAACAAGGCTCTTCCGGCATACGGCATCCAGAAGGTCATGTTCGAGATTATGGGCAAGATGAAGATCACCACCGACTACCTTCGTGAGAGTGGTATTGGGAAAGTTGTCATGTTCTACACCAAGGACAAGAGGCCTCAGTTGCATATCAAGCGCGAAGCCAATAGATTGGTTAGAGACTGGTCTCGTCCTATCTTGGGTAGAAGCGACGATTACCATTCCCGAGAAATACCTATGGCTCACGATGGGTTTGTATACTCGAGCTGAGCTTCTCGTTCACATGTTTGCTAATTTATAATTTTTTTAGTGACTCCCGTCTTCCCCGTTTCAAGCAACGTGGCGATAATGAAGAAGCCAACCCCCTCGCTCCTCCTGATCGTAACAAGAATCGCACTCGTGTTCCTCAAGCTATGCCTCGCTCATATGAAATTGCTCCCGCTAGCCGTGTCGTCCAAGGACACAACGCATATGCCAGACCTATTGGCGCAGCGGGAGACGATATCATCCGTCGCATGAAAGCTAAGAAGCAGGCGGCTAACAAGGGGAAAAAGAGTGGTATGATCATCGGTTAGGTAATTAGCGGGGCGTTTGGGGAAAGGGATTCGGCTTTATTTTCTCCATCTTATTCTCTTTTCCTGCTTTGTTTTACTTTGTTTTCTGTGCCTTTATAACTTTGTCAGGTGAGGGATTTCACAATTTTCGGGAATCGTGATTCTGTTTGGGTGGTAATTGGCTTTAGGTGACAATTAAAGCCAGAATGTACTTTGTTGCCAGCGCCTGCTGTTTCTTGTGTCAATGGTTACTTTAGTTTCGTTACGAAACTCTCGTGCATGACTCTACGGTATCATATTACTGTACATAATATGATTGTCACACAACTCGAGCAACCTTTCATAGTCTAGGCATTCAATTTAATCACGTGATATAAAGCCAACCTGTTACCCTATCGCACCCTAGCTTTCACGTCGCTGCCTTTCATATCATACCTGTGAACCGAAGCTCCATCCATTCTCACCTTTCACTCAGTTACTGTCAAGACCATCTTCTCCCTCGCCGGCCTGAACCACCCCTGCTGTAGCCACCGCTTCACAATCTCAAAAGTCCGCAAAAATGTTCTTCGGCCTAATGCCCTTGATCAAAAGTCGCCCCTCTCCCTCCCTCCCCCCATCCCAACCCTAACCAGCTCCCAACTAACAACTGCCACAGTGATAATCCTAATGATAAACGCAATAGCAATCCTCTCTGAAGATCGGTTCCTAGCAAGAAGTGCTTCCCCCTCCCCCCCGCCGGCGAAGCCGGCCACATTCGCTAATTGTTTTTTGCCTAGTCGGCTGGAGTACCGCCACCGCCGTAGAACCACAAGCCTTCGGAATGCAACAGCAGATCGCCGCGAACGAGAGTATTAAGGCCAAGACTATGAATTTGATTTCGGCGACGAGGACGTTGATGAGGAGTGAGTTCCTTCCTTCTTTCCTTCTTCCTTCCTTCCTTCTTTCTGCATTTGGACCTTGGGGGGGGGGGGGGTTCGCAAGGGGATGTGGGCTGATGCGAGTGGTTTGGGGGGATAGTACCGCTTATTGGGATTAATTCGTTGTTGATTGTTTATGAGCTTTTACTTGGGTAGAGGGGTGCTAGAGTGCGGGGGCTATGGGTAGGTGGCGGACGACGAGACTGCTGGTATAATGTCATCGATGGAAGGATGGGGGGTGCTGCTATACCCTGCTATGACGCAGAGGGAATGGGCTGGAATGCTGCTGGAAGTTGTCTTTCTTCCTCGGGATTCTTTTATATTGCCGGATGGGCTTTTAAAAGAGTGCGCTTGTACGATACGTTTGGGGTGCATTGGTGGCCTTGATTGAAATATAGTGTATCCTACGGTTAATGGCCTGGAAGGTTCGGGGTGGGTGTGTTATTCTTTGGGCGGCACTGTTAGCAAGGCTCGTGGAAAAGCCGTTTCTGGGGCTGGTGTCCTAGGGACTTGACCGAACCGGGCTGGTTTTCGAGTGATCGCAGGTGAAGATCATTACTTTTCGGCCGGTCTAAAGGTGCTACTATATCATAACCTCCCCTTATCATTGTTAACAAGAACCAATGTTACCCCTATTAATTTCTATCCCAAACCCGGAGCCAATCTCCCAACATCACTCCGACCCATCTATCTCCCTTTCCATGCCTCCCTACACCACTTCCCTCAAAACTTTCTCCACAGCACCCTCCACTCTCTCGGCCCTCACCCTCCCCGCCAGCTCTTTCATGACCTTCCCGACGAAAAAGCTCGCAAGGCCCTTCCTCTTCTTCTCTCCCCTCCCCCCATCCTCCTCCCGCAACCCGTGAATCTGCGCCAGAACACCAACGCTCCGCCCATTGTCATCATCACTCATCACGGCCCGGCGCACAATCTCCTCCAACTCCACGTCTGACAAGGGCTTCATTGCGAGGTTCTCCTGCTCGATTATCTGCTCTACAGTTCTGGTTTCACTAGGAGATAACAGGGTTGGCAGGAGGGATTTTGCGGTTGCGGGAGTGATCTTGTTGGTTAGGAGGTGGGTGATTAGTGATGAGAGGGTGGTTGGTGTGATGGGGTTGAGGGGCCAGGGGAGGGTGTGGGTTGTTAGTATTCCGCCGAGTTCGTGGACCAGCCTAGGGGTGGGGCGGGTGTTAGAGTTGTGGGGTATAAAGGGGGAAGTGGGAGGAGTACCAGTTTCCCACTATTTTTCCGATTTCTTTGCCTTTCTTTTGTTTTGCTGCTGCGGCGGTTCCCAAAGCGGTGGTAACTTTCCCGACGACATCTTTGTAGTAGGATATTACCCCTACTTCCCCTTCATCCCACATCATTAGTGTTTGCGCATCCTTCACGCTCAAGTGATATCCTGTCCCCGTGAGCTGTTTCAGGACTTCATCCGGGAGCGGCGGCAGCCCCTCCCTTACACTCTCTACAACCCCGGGCGCAATAACTACAGGGCCCAAATCCGGATCAGGCATATACCTATAATCCACCTCCCCTTCCTTCCCTCTTAGCCTCTTCGTAGTCCCCCTCTCAACATCCCATCCCCGCGTCTCACCCTCTACCGCCCCGCCGTTCTCCAAAATCCCCACCTGCCTCTCCACCTCAGCAGTGATCGCCTCCTCAACTAGCTTCAGCGAGCTCAAATTCTTAATCTCGCAACGCTGCCCAAGCGCCTGCGCCCCCTTGGGGCGTACGGAAACGTTAACATCAGCGCGGAGGCCCCCCCACTCCATACCCACCACGCAAGCCTCCACGGCACGCAGCGTAGCCTGCAACTTCTTCATAACGGCGGAAGCAAACTCCACACCGGGGACGTCGAACGGTGCCGTAATAATCTCTATGAGCCCCGCGCCAACACGGTTGAGGTCCACCAACGAGACATTCACGCTAGCGATCGTCTTGCCAGTGTCCTGCTCCAGCTGGACCTGGCGAATGGGCACGCGCACGCCCTCACGACTCGCGTGCGGGGTGTCGTGCGGGTACAGCGTCACGTACCCATCGTTCGCCAGGGCGGAGTAGAACTGCGTGATCTGATACCCGTTCGGCTGGTCCCAGTAAAAGTAATGCTTTCTATCGAACCTGGACACCTCATTCACGTTGCACCGTAATGCGACCGCCGCTCTCAGCGCGGGTAGCAGAACGGACTTATTAAAGCTTGGTTGAGACCCTGGTAGCGCTGCATCGAACGGCGCAATGTGCGTGTTTGGAGGTGCATTGATGCTCGTGCTTGACTGGCTGAAGAGCTTTCCAGGACAGTTGAGCTGAGCGTGGATTTCCAGGCCGCAGGTTACGGTGTATGCTGCTGGGAAGGTGCTGTGCTTCAGGGATTGGCGGGATTTGTGCTCAGATTTTAGGCTCTTTTTTAGGTCTTTGCGGAATGTTCCAGTTTCGAAGTCTGCGGGGGAGGGTGCTGGTGGGGTGGGGGTGGTTGTCGTTTTTAATCTTCGGAGGGGAATTGAGTGGTGCTGGAGGCGGAGGCGGAGGATCCGGAGGCATGATTGGCAGATGTATGCCATTGCCGGGGCATGGGGCGGCATTGGGTGAGATTCCGTTATGTGGTTGGTGAGGTGGGGGGGGGGATGTTTCACGGTTGAGACCTTGTTGTCCGCGGTGGTTGTGACGTAGGGTAACCAACTGTAAGGAACCCAACATGCAAACAGCTTCACCCCAATTCGTAGGCTTCTTCTTCTTCTTAGTGCTCCGGAAAAAGGAGGAAGGAGCCTCTCCGCTGCCTTCAGGTAGTCCTTAATGATCAGCCTGAGTAAAGGGTAGTCAATGTTTGGCAATAAAATTGCGCAGAGCGGCTGGGACGAGTGATCGTCTATGAGCAAAAGTGCATTTTAAGGAATATTGTTGGAAATGATCCGCGGTCGGCCGAGTTCTTTAAGCGGTAGAGAGAATAAAGTGTTTGCAGACCGCTTGATGGGTAGAGATACTGAGGGCAGAGCTTCACTGAGAGCGAAGACAAGAGCGAGATCCAAGGGGAAGATGAGAGTCGTGTTAAGAGCAGTTTCGTTGGTTTAGTTTACTGTGTAGAAAGAACTTGTTGGGTTGGGTTGAGAGAAAAGAAAAGCGAAATGAAACAGAGTGCAAAGAAGACAAGTGAGCCCCATAGCCAGTTGAAACCAAGCTAAACGTATGACTAAGCTTCAGCGAACAACCCAAGATATCCAACAAATATAATATTATCACTTGCGCTCGAATTAAGTTGTGCACCAATCGACCACCAAGAAGTCAGGGCTTTGAGGCCCAAAACTTAGTTCGAGCGCAAGCAGGAGACTCCTTGTGGCTGATTTCAGTAAAACGCCAATTTAGAATGCCAAATCACAATTCATCGCTCCGGGTCAAGCGAATGGAACGCACTACTTCTAGACACTACTAGTACAGCAGCTCACAACTAGCAGCAGGAGTTGGTCAAATCATCCCCATAAGTAGGATTCTAGATGAGGCCCCTGACAGACTACCATTCCCTATGGAGCGGCTGGGTTCTGGTTAGTTGCCAATATCATGCATCCTTTTCACGAAATATAAGAGCAGATATGTCCTAAGGGTGGAAGAGATTGCGAGCGTTGGCCACTCATAACTAACGGCAAAAGCGCTTTAATTTTCTAAAGGAATAACTTAGATGGCAACTGGAATCCAAATGATGGAAAAAAGGAAGGCTCAGCAGGAAATAAGACTAATCTGGAAGAGGTACGGGGCCGAGGTGTGCCGCCGAAGGGGGTCAGAAAAGTCAGCAAATTTCCAAGTGTATAGTAGAAGGGCGCGATGGCGCAATGTCAATAACTTCTGACCATTCGGATCGGGGCATCTCGCTGGGATGTCTAGGTTAGGCCTCACGAGTTCAATAGGTAGGGGCTCCTATAGGATTTGATTTAGAGCTTTCTTCCGGAGCTCCTAAAAGGGGGGGAGGGGGAGCCTCTTCATTGCCTTCAAACATCCCTCAATGGTTAGTTCGGGTGAAATGGTATTAAATGAATAACGTGGCATTTCACGAACCGATGGGAAACGAGTGATCATCTATGGGCAAGCAGCATACAGATGGGAATAGGTCGGGAGACTCCCTAATTCGAGCGAGCCACCAACTAGGCACTAACCTGAAAAGATAAGTGACCAATTTACCTCTCTCAGCGATAGCTTTTCTCCTATATCGAGTGACACTCCATGACTTCACCCATCCCTCACAACCTCTCCCATAATCCTCCTCTGGAACTCTTTGACGATCGCCTCGATCTTCAGCAGCGCACCGGAAGCCAAACCCAGAATCTTGCTCCCTCCTCTTCCAGCAACAACGATCCCACCGAGCCATTCCTGCGTCTCAATTAGTTCCTTGGGATGATCTCTCGCGAGCCCTACCCCGTTCTCGGAGTTTAACTCTAGCATCGTCAGCAATGTGAACAGCAGCCCTTCCAGCACGGTTTCCTCGTCCGTGTGGCGGAGGTTAAACGTGACCTCCCAGAGCTCTCTGGTCATTTGCGGAAGTGCGGGTGCGGATGAGCCCGTTGCGTGGAGGACTATGCCGAGGGTCTTGAGGAAGCTTGTTAGGAGGAAAGGGGTAAAGTGGATGCCGTGGGCGGAGCTATTGGGTGTTAGGTGTAGTTTGAAGCGCAGAAACAGAGAGGGGGGTATTACTAGTCTTTTAATGCGGCCCACCATCTCCCCGTTAATGGGAAAAAGAAAGCTTCGGCAACTACTTTGCTGAGTTTGTTCTCCGTAGGCTTTGCACATTTCTTTTCCACCTCGATTCTGCTAGAGAATATGCGCACTTTGAGGGCGTTCGGTCCTGCTGCTTTATCTGCTGCTTCTGCTGCCATGGGCTGGATCATGAGCTGTTCCAGGGTGCCAGTTATTCTTTCTAATGGAGTTTTGGGCTTATCTTTGCTCCATATGGCGTCTCCTTTAGCGGGAAGGCGCTTTGAAGGGAATAGATCTGTGCTGCTCTTCCCCTTAGCTGACTCGATGCTGAGTGGGAGATCATCATCTTTAAATCCAGCCAACTCTCTTGCACCCATTCCAATTGCGGATAGGATGCCGGCGCGTTGGCCCATGGAGTAATCCCCTTCGAAGAATAGTTTCGCTAGTAACGGTCCTACGATTGTTGGAAGTGAGACAACTAGCGCAATCAGAGCTTGCATACGCATCTCTTGAAAGTTGTCCATGTCGTATTTATCATGCATCCCCGCGAGGTGTGAGGTGAGCTCGACAGCATGATCTGCGAGTTCTTTTCCGAAAGCTGCTTTCCGTCGGATGAGAGAAGCAGCAGATCCTAGAGATAGTTGTTGTCGGTCGTAGGACTCTGTATCGCGGAGCATGGATAGGAGGTCTCGGATGTAGCTATTTTGTTAGTGAGTGATGATTTGTGATTAAGAGGACTTACACTGGTGCAGTATCCTTCTTCCTGACAACATCTGCTGCATCTTCTTCCGAGTCCTCTGGATCAGAATCTGGCTTTGCGTAGGGTATCAAGTCGTCGTCGTCATCTTCCTCCTCTGAGATATCCTTTACCTCTTCAATAACCTGGATCACCGAAGTTACCTGTGCCTTTGACTGGGTGGTTGGCCGCTTTTTCTTGACTAATTCTGGAGACGATAATAGACCTGATGCGGACCCCACTGTGTCTTCTATACTAGGAATGCTTTTCCACCATTTAGCCTCCTCTGTAGAGGTTTCATGGACCCCGAAGCTCATCTTGCTCCCCTCTTTATCGACAAGACTAGAGAGAGATTCCCCGACAACCATTCCAAGGAATCGGGCTCGTTCAGAGGTAGCTCCAATCCGATTGGATATCCCATTTAAGAACATCGAAGAACGCGTCATACGGGTCAGAAATGCGGGCGTCCGGCGATGAACATATCCAGCACAGAGAAGGAGTATCTGAGCGTTCACTTTAAGAAATGGGACAGAAGGGAAAGAATAAGCAAATAATGTATTTATAGTAGTAACAGACGAATGCGCTAGAAGCATGCCCCCGACCGCCGATACGGGCTGATGAGAAAATCAAGTACAGAGAGAGGTCAAACAAACCTTCTTGCTGCAATATGGGCGCGTGTTTGATCCACAACTGATTTGAAAATTGTTGTAGACTCTTTTCGAACAATCCTTTAAGGGTTATAGCATCCTTCGCTAGAATAACGATGAGGGCTCTCCGAATTCCTATAGGCTCCCCAATCCCCCCGCCTTGACTACCAATCAACCATTCTACTACTAAGGCCCGGAGATCATCGTCGCCACCCACTAGAGAGTCTATGAGGCCTGCAACGGAAGATACACTGGCAGCATCTTCCTTCCACCATCCACTCTCCTGATGCATCCCCGGCGATATAGAGAGGTGCTTGAGAGATAATTTACGAAGTAGGGAGGCCAAATATGTATGTTTGTTATGCGCCGGGAGAGAAGATATTAATTTATGTAGCCTCTCTAATCCACCTTCAGGCCGAACATGAGGGTAACTAATGTTTTCCACAAATTCATCTGTGACCGATGGATATCAGGATTGTTTCCGAATAACAGATTCGCAAATCTCGCTGTGAATGATGTGGTTACATACCACGGTGACCCAAACTAAGCGCCCTCACAACCATTGAGCTTAGAGCCTTCCATTCTGCTTCGTTCGTGATGTCAATTTTGGAACTAGCCCAAGCAACCTCTTGGCCAAGCCAGGATACGAATAGAGATTCGTTCCCTATCCATCTCCCCGCCCCCTCATTACCTATGCCTAGTAGTCTATCAGCCTCCGCAGTAACGGAGAGGAGCTTTCCACCAGCTATTAGCGAAGTAAATTCTTTCCAAGCCATGGTTTGCTTGGAATTCGCTGGACCGTGGTTTCCCCACTCCCAGATTTGGTGGATAAAGCCTTTGGTTCTTAGAACTGAGTGTAGAAGAGCAAAAAGCTCTTCTATTTGTATGTTGAAAGACGTGTCGCTTGGCGCATCTTTCTTGCTTTTAGACAAAAATCGAAGCCTCGAAACGATTCCTCCAAGTCCTGTAATCGATCCCAAGCATTCTGCTAGCTGCTTTTTTTCTTTTTTCGAAAGGAAGTTCCAGAAGTCGGGTAGGGTGATTTCCAACAGGGTGTTGACAACCTGCGAAGCCTTTGGTGTTGGAGTACGAATGTCATATGAAGAATGAGGTTGAATGTCTGTAGTCAGTAAATCAAGCGTTCGGGAAAGCAGGCCAACTGAGGGCCTCGAGCGGAGGGTAGAAAGAATATCATCCAGATTGGATATGGATTGAGAGGTGGATGCTGCGGTGATAGGGGTTCCGGGGGAGTCGGTCGGCTTGGTAACGGCAGTGAGAAGGGGGGTATCGTTTTGTTGGGAAGAGGAGGAAAGAGTTGAGATTCGGATGGGAGCGAGAAGGTCCATAGTATCTGCGATATGGGCAGGGTATGGTGCTTTTCCCGTTTATATGCTTGTATTCCGCTCCGCCAACCGTGTTGATTTGCTTCGGGGGTTTGTGTTGGAAGTTGTGTATACAGTAGGATAGGTGCTTAGACGAGGTGCTACCCATGGGGTCACAGTATGACAGGCAGGAGTGGGAAGCGGAGGATTCATCTCTTGCCGAGGCTTTGGGTCTTTGCCCACCTTTTTGTAACCTTGACTTACTGTACGAGTATAGTACAGCACTGGTATGATCCTCTTTTCTCTCCCACAACCGCCGAAACGCGATCCTTTTTGGTGACAGTTTGTATTATATACTCTTGCGGTGGGAACTGTGGAATTCGGAATCAGTCGAAGGATAATGTCAAATCGCCCTTCAAACCCACAGTAGCAGCCTCAGTCGTGTCCATCGGTCAGTACGGTCAGATTCACCGAAGCCTGAAGCACCAGTGCTGACACCGATAGGCATACTTGCCCTTTGAATGGAATTTTTGCAAGTTATATACACACTCTCGGAGGGCGATAATAGCATTCCAGAATTGTGGAATGCATACCTCTCTACGGGTACTGGTACAGTACTGTAGGGTACTCTGTCTACAGCAAGCTGAAAAAAATTGTGGAGCGTGATAACGAAATTTCTGCGACCTGTGCCAATCGGCGTGTTTCATTTTTTTGGGCATAATGTTATGCCACATACCGATAGTACCGGTATCATACAGCGAGGGGTTCCTGCTTTGTCCTGCTGAACAATTCTAACTTCCAAGTATAATATTATCCTGCCTCAGCATGTGACTATCGCCTTGTAACCTCCGACCTTCCTTCCGGTAGGATCCATTATCAGGATGTCCAAGCAATCGTGCACCTGTAAAATATTCCTCGGGACTCGGTGCTCTCGGCTTTATCATACCAAAGAAATAAAACCCTCCATTCACCTGAACCTCATTTCCTCCCCCTTTCAAACTTACCCTAGATCTTCCTTCCCTCTACCTCCCTTGAGTCTCTTCACTCGTCCCTCCCCCCCACACGTTATAATTATCCCAGGAAATTTGAAAGTTGGCTGATCGGTAGTCTTCTCTCGCCTTCACAATTCACCATGTACACTGATCCTGCTCTGGAGTATGGAAAGACCCTTGTTCCTCTACCTCCTCCCGGGAGTCCTCATGCCGTTCGGGTGGCTGGATCTGAACAGGAGGGGCACACTCCAGCCTTTCGCCACTGGCGCGCCGACCCCAGGGGGGAGTTAATGAGAACGCTGGACCCCAGGGTAAGTCCCCTTGGATTTGTTTTTTTTGAGATCGTGACAATTTTTGTGATCCCTATTACCTAGCTTGGATAAGCAATTGCTAACCTCTACCTGCTTCTCTAGATAAACACCATTCACGACGCTTTCGAAGCATCTTGTATGACCTTCTCCCTTACTCCGCCGTATGCATTATTATAAACCTGACAGGTGCTTCACACAGGCCAAAAATGGCCCAAAAACAACTGTTTAGGGTGGCGGGAGCAGAACAAGACAACCGGCGCTTGGGGTCCTTACGTCTGGATGGACTACGAAACTGTCCAGAAGAAACGCGCAGATATAGGCGCTGGCCTTTCCTATCTACACGCGATCCATGGTGTAAGTTTCTCTGGGATGGGGAGCCTCGGAACTTTGGTGGCTAAAGTTGGACGTGAAAGGTTACCGGGAAGCAATATGGTATTGGTTTATGGTCGCAAAATCGTCCGGAATGGCAGATTACCGATTTGGCAGCCATGTCCCAATCACTTTATACCGTCAGTATCTACGATACGCTGGGACCAGAGTCCACGGAATATATTATCAACCATGCTGAGCTCCGCTCTGTTATTTGCAGCTTAAACGTATATATCTATAATACCCCCACATTGGTTATTTACTGACTAGGCTCTCTATAGCATGTTCCTACCCTTCTCTCCATGAAGGACAAAATACCAACCCTCACATTCATTGTTTCTCTTGACCCCCTTGAGCAGGAGGGAGAGCCTTCCGCAAACAGCAAAAAAGCTTTGTTAGGCGCTTGGGCGAAAGAGAAGGGTGTTCGGATTTACTCGTTGGCAGAAGGTAGTCTCGCTTTTTTAAATATCTTTTTTGGCTAGATTGCGGGAAATGGAGCTGACAAAATTTAAAAGTCGAATCCATTGGGCAACAGCGCCCAAAACCTTACGTACCACCAACCCGGGATGACCCCATAACTATAAATTACACCTCGGGCACAACCGGAAACCCCAAGGGTGTATGGCTGACCCACGGCAACGCTGTAGCAGCTGTCACGTGTGCGATGACCACCGCAATCCATGGTGGGCCTACAGATTTAATGCTCTCATACCTGCCATTAGCCCATATCTTTGCTCGCCTGGCCGAGCAAGTTGCATTGTGGGGGGGCTCAGCTATTGGCTACTTCCATGGCAATATCCTTGAGCTCGTGGATGATATCAAGGCACTGCGCCCAACTACCTTCATATCTGTCCCGCGCCTTTACAATAAATTTCATACTGCGATCAAGGCTGCTACGATAGAACAGCCTGGGATCAGGGGCACTTTATCACGTCATGTTGTGAGCACCAAACTTGAAAATATGGAGAAGACTGGCAGTAATAAACACATGCTCTATGACCGCATTTGGGCGAATAAGGTCAAGGCGGGAGTTGGTTTTGATCGCCTCCGTGCAAGCGTAACGGGCTCTGCACCGATCTCACCTACGGTCCTCTCGTTTCTCCGTGTGGTCTTTGCAAGTAGCTTTTATGAAGGCTTTGGGATGACTGAAACATATGCTGCGACTGTTGGCCAACTGGATGGTGATAACGTTGCTGGAAATTGTGGACCTCCCTGTATCAATGTCGAGGTTAGGCTCAGAGATGTCCCTGATATGGGATACACCAGCAAGGATAAGCCACATCCCCGTGGAGAGCTCATGACAAGGGGTCCCACAGTTTTCAAAACTTACTATAAAGCGCCGGAGGCGACGGCTAGCGTATTTGATCAGGACGGTTGGTTTGCGACAGGGGACATATGCTCGGTTGATGAATTGGGCCGGTTCAAGGTCATTGACCGTGTTAAGAACTTTCTGAAACTTGCTCAAGGAGAATATGTATCTCCCGAAAAGGTGGAGAACACTTATCTTGGAAACATGAATCTTTTCGCTCAGGCGTATGGTGAGTCAACTTATCTTGGGAACTATCCGGGGGCTAACAAGAAACTCTAGTCTATGGGGATTCACTTCAGCCATTCCTTGTTGCTATCTTCGGTGTTGATAGGGATCACTTTTCAAGCTTTGCTAGCAGGATCCTCAGGAAGATCGTCTCTGCAACCGACGAACAGGCCATAAAGGCGGCCTGTGGTAATAAGGAGGTGATTCGTGCTGTCCTCCGCGAGATGGATCGGGTCGTGAAGAAAGCCAAGATGACCGGGTATGAGAGGGTTAGGAACATCCACCTCTGCATAGACCCCTTCACAATTGAGAATGACCTCTTGACACCAACTTTGAAGCTCAAGAGACCACCAGCTGCGAAAATGTACAAGAAAGAGCTTGACGCCCTTTACGAAGAGGCACTGGCGGCGCAATCTCCTAAGGCCAAGCTGTAGATGCTTTGTATACTAGTTTTTTTTAATACTTTTTTTGTTTATGCCCTAGTGTTCACTTTGTTTTTCCCATGTTACCTTGTGGACGGGGTTGGGTGCACGGGGTTACACTAAAGGTTCTGGAAAGCTAGATAATGCGGACTTTGGTTACTGCTGTCCATACACCTTTTCTTAGGGGGTCTTAGATGAAAGCATATTCTATTTGTGGAATGATGTCCGGCTGTAAACCTAGCCTTTTTTATGGCCTAATATTTAATGAAGATATCGCGTGTTCTATTTAGTGCACCGACATTTGCCATCGCGGTAGAACCTGGAAATAGTCAGGTTGGTAGGAGTCTTGGGTAAGGAGTAATGAAGCATTTACTTACTGTTACCCTATAGGCCTGAGCATTCACGGCGGTTCCTTAAATTCACACGATATCACTCGACCCAACTCTCATTTTTTGCTTTTCTACAAATAACTTCTCGATGACGGGGGGTGTCGCGGCTTTTCACACCCTTCGAAAACACACATATGTATACAGGAATGGACCATATCTATTGGTATTCCATGGCGCGCTTCCCTCTCCCGCCCCGCCAAATCTCCTTCATCTGAGTACCTCTATTATATCGTTTTATCATTATCATCTCCTGTCTTTTATATATATTTCTCTGGCACCCACCGGTCGTCCTGACCTTCCTTGCGCCTGTAGGATTAGATTACTCTATGGTCTAAAGAAGGAGGGGTCCGGTTTTCCGGAGATTTTCGGCTTGGCTGGAGAGACCCCGCCAGGGCCAGCGGGAGGGTTTGAGCGGAGGTGCATTGCCGGCGGACAAGGAAGGTCCGGGTGCAAGCAGAGCCCAGGGGGAGGGTGATAGTCCCGGCGGTGATGAGGTTGGGTTAATTGAACCGGCAGCTCCTGCTTCTGGTTCTGGGTTGGCCGTGGACCCGCCCTCGCCTCCGGATAGACGCCTACTCCCTTCTTTGGGTGTGGACGAGGGCGTGATGGATGAGCCAAGGGAGGCGCCTCAGGATGTTCACCCTAGTCGGAATTCCCCAAGGGTGGAATCAGAGATCCTGCCATCTGAGGTGGGCACTTCGCCACCAGCCCGTGTAAGATCTATCATGCAAGGAAGAATGTCGAGTATTGGCGGAGTGCGCTACCGTCGTCCTCTCCATCCTCCTCCTCCTTCCCCGTCGGTGGTGCGACCCACCTTTCGGTCGAGACATCTCCCTTTTGAGCCTCCCGGCTCAGGCTTACGGTTCCTTGAGGGAGGAAGGGATACACTCGGGTGGGGCTCAGGAATTTGCTTCCTCCAGCTTCGGTGAGAGTTACCAGAATGAAGTGCCGAGAGCTAACCCACTTTTCACGATAGACGGGGAAGCTGAGCCCCCAGAAGGAGTTATACCTGTAGAAGAGAGTGATGTTCCTGTTTATAAGTGGCTCCCAGGACTCGCGGGCGGTCCAGGAGGGACTGGATGCCACCGAGCCGGCACGGGCTACAACTGTGACGGTGAGAGGTTCCGAGTGCCGATGAACCAAGCCCAGATCCGGCTGACATTGAGACAAGTCGTCGACCGATCCGTCGTGAGCTTCAGGATTTTGTGGATCCCGTCGATCAATTTTCTAGGCCCCCACAAGCCTGGCATAGGGGCGCCAGGGCATTTCGGGAGCGGCAGAGTTCTATAGGTTTGGTAACTGCTATGCCGGATAGCGTTCCCAGCTTCTAACTTGCCCATCTCTCTCAAGGGCGAGCGGCAAGCGCCTTCTGGGATATCCAAAAGTCATCCCTACTCTCCCGACCCCAATCAGCTTAGGGATGCTACCAACCCTATTCACAGGTATGCGCCGGGCGAGTTTCTGACCCCACTAACCCATCAGAGGAGCCAATCTAGTCTAGAACGCACGCCACCCGAAAGGACAAGAGGGGTGACCCGGGCTCCAAGCACCTGTCCCCCTCCCCCCGGCATGGGTAGGGTTTCCGCAGACCTGCTGGTTCTCATGTGCCCCCGAATATTGTAGATTCTCGCTCCGGGAGCCAAACTTCTGTGGTGACAAGAAACCCGGCTCCGACGCGAGGTTTGGGTTCTGGACTGCTAAGGACACAAACATCTCGACTCCGTCCGCCCACTCCTGGCGATCTTAGGACTACTATCGTTCCGCTCTCTGGGATCCCACCTCCGAGTTCACAGGTGTCCCAAAGCTTTAGTTTTGGCGGACGCGGGCGGCCACCAACTTCAATGGGGCCTGAATGGTCAAGTGCTGGTCCATCGGGCTCGGGTATAGGTCCTCTCAGTGCTTCTAGCCCCCCTGTTCGGGACATATACGCAACCCCATGTTTTGAGCCAGCCTTTAGGAGGGCCCCCAGCAAGACTAGGAACGGTGCACGCTCTAGGCCCTCGGTAGATCTCAGGCTATCGATGGCGAGGCCTGCACGGAATGTTGATATTCTTCCTCCCACGGATCATGGACGTGGCGGTCATCACAGTGCATCGGCGTCAGTGGGGGGATATCCCCCTCCACAAGGAGTGCATACCCGGCCCCTTGTGCCCCCTCCGTGAAAATGTCTCGCACTGGGGAAGCCTTTCTATTCCACTCCGGGGAAATGTTATCCCACAAAGGGCTCCCACAACCCAGATGACTGCTCTCCCACAGATGGGGGCTTCAGAAACCCAGGGGGCCCTCTCCCACAGGTAGTCCTGTCCTCGCACACCCAGTCAGGTGCACCACCAGAACGCGAACCATTACCACCCTTACAATTGCCATCACCACTGCTGGCTGTGCAGGGAGCAACTGCGGCCAAGAAATCTAAAGGGTGGAGGCATGCGGCAAAGAAGAGGACGGATAAGTTTTTCAAGAAGCCACCCGGAGGCGAAGGACCTGCTGCTTGAGCCCTGGGGAGGCCATGATTTACTCTGTCATGGTTTGTCACTCGGTATACTTTATTTGTTAATTGGTTGTCTTTTTTTGTGGTGGGGTGGACGGTTGGTTATTAGCTTACCGGATAGTCAGTGTCTGGGCACTTTGAGCCTTGTCCTTGTTATTGATTGTATGGGAAGATGTGAAGAGTGGGAGGATGTTGCCTCTGTCTGGCCCAAATACACCCCTGTCTATAGTCTATGAAAGGCAAAAAATGAAGCAATTACCAGTTATTAGGGAGGTTGGAATACTTTCTCCTTTCCCCCTCTGCAATAGATGTTGGCTGGGAAATGGGGGGATTTTTATATATAGATAGGACTCATGCGGTTCATGAGTGATCCGAGTTGGCACCCCTTTCACAAGAGAAAGTGGTATGTTCTCTATTTGCCATTTGTGCATGGATGCTATGCTTCCCGAGCTTGTGTCGTATGCACCGCGCTGCTAGGTTCGGGTCACCGGTCACCTGGTCGCATTGCTTTCCCTATACGGGGTGGGCTTGCTGGCGCGTGCCTGAAAATAAAAATAAAAATAAGAGTACGGTTGAGGCGGTCGGTGATGGGATGTGATCGTGGTGGTTTGACATGGGCGGATCGAAAGTTGTTGCGGGGGGTGGAATGATGTGTTTTTGGTAGTGGGCTGGTATGTATTATAGTTAGTCTGTTGGCGTGTTTCTGTGGGAGTGGGGATGGCAGGACTTGGAAGGTGTAAGAAATGATGTGCCTTTTTTTTTGGCCGGGATGGTATGGTATTTGAGGTGTTGTGGTTTCTTTATATTATAGATTGATGAGTTAGGTGTCCTTCGAAGAAGAGTTTTCTGGACTCTAATTGGGTTTGGGGACTGGGGGGTGTTATTTCTACTTTATTGTGGGTTAGTTATGTGATATGTCCTGTATTGTATGCTGCACAGTGTGATAGTTAGCCCCTTTGCTCGCTCGTTGGAAGTTTTCCCCTCTCCATATCGTGTAAGCGCCTTCCTGCCCCCCCACATAGATAAAAAGGTTCTTTCGTATGATAATGCCTCGCTCATTTCGTAGATTGACGTTTATATTAACGTTCTATGAGGTGTTGAATTACGGTGGTGCCACGAGACTTAACTGTTAATATATACCGTAGACTCTTTATAGAAACAATTATTTCCACTTTGGCAATGGTATTAAAATAAAAACCATTAAAAGCATTGCTATTATCCTCTAAGGAAAGTTATTATAGGAGAAAAAAGATTTCCGGATCCCTTGGGGTAAGTTAGAAACATCAAGCTAGATTTTAGACCACTCAAACGGTTGATCCGATCTTGCCGATGGTTTCTTTTTTCTTTTTCCTGATCCTTTTTCTTCTCATTTAGTTTGTTGGTATTATAGAAGAAGCATTTGCCTAAACCGGTCCCTTCGGAGTGCTCTCCCTTTTTGGATTGTCAAGAGACTTTCACTATAGATCGTGATAAGCTTAGATAGCAACTTGACAAATATGCTATGCAGGGAGGACCGCAGCAAGGCAGGAAAATTCAACAAAAGCCAGAAACGCGGAGTAATGGCAGGGGAGGAAATTTTGTTGCCACCAGCGTTCCGGGGAACGAGGCTTATATGCAGTATAATACGAGTGCGAACGGCACGAGAAGATACGAGTAGTGCACTATTACCCCACCCCCTCGGGGAAATGCGGATATCTTTGGTCTCGGGTATGCACCGTGCGGTACGGTATCATGCGACACCTTGCCGTTGGCTGATCGGCAACTCGTTCTGAGGATTTCGGATGTGGGCATGGTAGGGGTGGGATGGGGTAAGCTTCAGGAATACTACCCGGTATTCTCCCCCTTTCGCTCCCTTTCCCTCTCCCTCTCACTTTCTTTCCTTTTCTTTCCTTTTCTTTCTCTCTTTCTGGAGGAGATGTTGCGCGTGGGAGTATGTGGCTGACTGGGTATGCAAGTTATTATGCATTGCGTGCTGTGCTTGAGTGAACTGCCGGACCGGCAGGTGAAGTTGACTGCGGTATGGGTGGATGGGGTAGTTGCGTGTTCGCCGCTGGGGAAGGAGGGAGGGAGAGAGGAGGGTGAGCGGTGAGTTTAGGGAGTGGGTACGGGAGGTGACTGATATAGGCAAGTATTTGTAGAGCCACACTGTTGGGTTTTGGACATGGGGAGTTTTGTATGATACTATGATTTCGGAGGACGGGGTGGCGTCGAGATAAGAGTGGTAGAGTACTGTAGATACCCGTAAGTGGTGGTAGTGGGGTGGTATTTCCATTAGTTTGTCAATGATTTAAAACAAATGTGTGTAGTGATGTAAATGGGAGTATGGTACCGTAGTAACGTCTCTAGTCTGGATGCTTATGATAACTTTATCTGCTTGCACCGCTAATTGCCGGTAGAATGTCTTTAGGCGTTCCGGCTTCACCCTACCCCAAACTGCTTATGCACACCGTTTCTACCATTCTTTCCTCCTTTCCTCCAGGAATGATATACCCGTAATTAGAGATGGGTTCCGCCACCAGCGTACGTCGATGCCACTCATTACACATCCTGCTCCCTCCTCCTGATGCCTAGAAGCAGGCAGGCGGCGCTATTCAATTGCGGTAAATGGGCGCCGCGGCTCCCCATTGCTTTCTGCCTGCCCTGGGCAGGTTTTTCTATACTCGTAGTTGCTCGGCATTATCTTACCTTCTGACCGAGCAGATCATGCTGAGGCATTAGATCCCGTTAACACTGTATTTGGAATTGATCAGTCCGGTACTATATTTCTCGCGGCTGGTATTTCCTTCTTGCCTACAAGTACAATGCAAAAAATGCTCGTACATACTCGTTCCGCACCCCGGGCCCTATCACAACCAATAAACCCGTTATCACACTTTCTGGACCCAACTCCCAACAAGCAAGTGCAACTTCCGTTCTACGGATGACAACTCATGAATGACCTGTAATCCATCCTGAAACATAGTAAGGGAACTCACTTGATGCTGGCAGATTACTAAGGTAGTTTAGGTCAGCTTGTCCCGGAGCAATACCGGTATTTAGCCCTTCCCCAGATGGATCGTCGCCCCCGATTTCTTTTCAACGTTCTTTTCTCGAAAACGCTGCTACCACCACTGCGATTCTAATTTATATCCCCCACCTCGCGCTAGCCCACATCACCCAATTCCACTTCCACAAAGAAGGGAGAAGAAGAGGAAAAAAAAGAAGAAAAAAAGAGAAACACTGAGAATGACTTTAACAACCCTCCCGACCGAACTACTCTACCTGATAGGCAACGCTCTCCCAACCCCCTCCCTCTCAGCCCTAACCCGCACCTCAAAACACTTGCATGCCCGCCTCTCCCAGGAACTCACCAATCGCACGCACACGCCTGGTGACGACCACATCAGCGCCATTTACAACGCAATCCTAACCCCGTCGCCAGCCCTCTTGACAAGCCTCCTATCACGGACCCCCCACCGCATACACGGGTACAAGTATCCGGCAAACCACACGGCGCATGTAAACGTGCAGGACCTAGTCTCCTACGTCCTGCGCAAGGGCGCAGGAACCGATATAGTCGGCAACGCAGCGCTGTACTTCTCCGTTACGCGTGGGAAGCTCCGGCTCACACGGCGGCTACTGAGGGGAGGGGCGGATCCGTGTCTACGGGAAAGGTGTGACGTCAGTGCCTTGCACCTGGCCGCTATGGAGGGCGATGTGCGGATGCTCCAGATGATGCTCGGTGAGTGCGGGATCAATGTTGGCATCGAGGACGTCTATGGGCGCACGGCCGTGTACACCGCCATCACATCCAGGAAGGTACAGAGCGTCAGAGTCCTACTGGATGCTGGAGAGGATATCAACCGCCGGACCTACGTGCACAGTGGCAGGACGGTGCTGAGTTTTGCCGTTTCGAGGGGCGAGGCTGAGGTTGTGAAGCTATTGCTCGAGCGCGGCGCCGATGTCAAGAGGCTTGATCGTGGTGGGAGGAGTGCGCTCGGTATTGCGGTTTCGAACGGGGATGTAGAGATTGTGGGGATGTTGTTGAAGGCTGGAGCAAAGGTCTCCGATGGGACTTCGGGGCCCTTAGCGGAGGCGCCGTTGACCGTTGCCCAGCGTTTAGAAGACCCAAAAATTTACCACATGCTAATCGAATCGGGAGGGAGAGCGGATGGTGATGTTGAAAATAATTAGTTTCAAATCTTAGATGTCAATGGTGCTTGTGGGAGATCTCATATGAACCTTTCTTTGGCTTCTTGCTTCGATATATCATGTATTAGTTGTCTCTTGTTTCGCCCGGACGCTCGTCTCTTGTACTGGTAGCGCCTCATTTCATTCAGATTGCGATTTACCATAGAATACACGGCGTCTATTTTTATTCTCTCCAACTTCTCACAAATGTAACCAGAACAACGGACCAGCGAGTGAGGATTTATGATTCTATCGCAGTAAAATTCGATAACTCTATGCTACCGTTTTTTGACAACTATTTTCGGCGAGGAAAAAGAGGGGTGGTACCTCTCCCGGTCTATCTGAACATCCAAAAGCTCAGGAGTTGCTTTGCCCTCCTGGAGCGCCTTAGAGAGCACTGCTGTTGCCACTCCAACTCCGACGCAAGACCGCATCATCTCACGCATGCTCTGGTATATGTTAGTAATTTCTACAGGAATATGATGGCGTTATTACCGTTCTATACCGCTCTTCGCAGAGAACAACACGGGCAGTTCTAGCATCTAGCCTGCATAATTGATCAAAGTTCTTCCTCGCGTCTGTTGCACTCTCGGAAGCCATTTCGAGGAATTCAGATGTCTAAGAGTGATAAGTGAATGTCCCACCGGCAGAAAAAAAGGGCGACTAACCTCAATCTCCGGATTGTCAACCAGGGACTCGAAATCCTCGAAGGGTGCCACCTCTGGGCAGCCGATGGTGAAGAATGGCTTCATCCTTACTTCATACCTCAGGGCATCACTACTGAAGGGTTGTGGCGGCTTCTTGAGCAGATTGAGTCTCGAAAGAGCGGTGAATAGCTAGGAATGTCAGTTTACGAATCCACAAATTACTTCCCGAAGAGTGCGCTTACACTGATCATAGCACCCGCCAACTCTTGCACCCCAGTGGCCTCCAACAGATAAAAATTCAAGAGTGACAAAGTCTTTACCTGCTCTGGGGTTGAGCGCGGTTCCTTCCTCTCTAACCGAGGGCCAGATGCAGGCCTGTTCGCAAATTGCAGCATTCTTTCGATATGGCCTATCCTTGTACGTGTGTAATGCTGCAAATACCAGTACATCCCAGCAAACTCGTGTGTTTGGAAAACCTCCAACTCAAACCCTAGAAGCATGATCCATTCCATCTGTCGTAGCTTATAATGGTAGACCCATGAAGATAGCGGAAACGCAAAGCTCGGTCCGTTTGGAGTCATCACTGCCTCTTCGTTTGTGAATTGGCGTAAGTCTGAATCCACTTCTTCTGCCTAGGTGACCGCCCTGTTAGATAAATTCGCCTCTTTCGGGCACGGGCTGACATTACCTCGACTTGGAGGGAATCCCAGTCAAGAATAGAATGGCATAGTGTTCTACGTAATCGCGATCTGTTCTGGCAAATGTTCCGGAACAATTCCATGAAAGACTGAGAGGGCAGAGGATTAGTGTGTATCTCTGCCTGGGCGCGAGAAGGAGAATGATACCTTTCCGGCTCTCTCTATGAACCAATTCATATGTTTGGTTATCTCAAACCTGGGGTCTTGTGGTGCCTCGATGAGATCGTTTTGAGGGTCTAATAAGATATCTGCCGGATAACAAAGCTCTCTGAGGTCATCGTAGAGAAGTCGCTTTATTGACAATTTTCCCGCATTCTCTACCTGTCCGAAAAACACGGATTGGAGGAGAGATCGAATATATGGCGAAGGAGCTGGTTGGCGGGTCATAAAGCTCAAGAAATAGTTCTAATAATATGAGCAAACGACTTTGTTTATTAAACTGGCATCGTAGCCGGAGCGGGACTATTTTTTTAAATACTCACTACCAAGTTTGTCGACCCCTCAAAATTAAGAACCTTCAAAATATCCTTGCCCTCGACACAAAGCTTCTTTAAATCCGAGATAGCATCCTTGAATGGATAGTTGACCATTGCTCGTGGTGGTACTTGACTTGCTAGCTTCCTCTGCACGGATATGCTAAACGCCGCGGGGACCGCCCTACCTACTTTGCAGGTTTCTTCAACCTTTTTCACATGCTCAAGAGATGTGTCCCATACCTCAGTAGCTTCAGGGGACCATTCTTTAGTTTCGCTAGAAAACACAAGTAGGAGGGACTTGCGGAGCAACAATCGGCACTTAAAGGCATTGCGGATCTCTTCAGAATACAGGTCTCCGGTTCCATCTAGCCACGACAAAGAACTATCCAAAAGGGCCACGATTTCTTCGGATTTCACTCCTTCAAACAGGTTAACACTGTAGACCTGAGTCACAAAGTCTTCTTCCTGGGGAAGCGTTAGCTTGATATCAAAATTGAAAGGGCGAGCATCGTTATGAACCTCATAAATCTGCTCTGTCAGTATCTGATGATTGACATGGCTACAGCATTTGATCAATCCAATGCAGAAAGGTTGCAGCACATTTTCCAGCAATTGAGCCTCGGGAGTATCGGCTTTCTTTCCAGGAGGCCGTTGAAATGTCGCTTCAGCAAGGGTGGAAGGGCTGGAAGACAGGAGCCTGTCTATGTAGAGTGAAGTAAATAATGTCTGCGAAAGAGCACTTCCCGTGTGCCATGCCATCTATTTCCAAAGTCATAAGCAGATCTTTTGGTCGATGCAGGCAATCGTCCCTTACCTCATGGCATAGAAGTTGGTCCATAATCCCCACAACCTCCTCTGGCAGTCTTGGCTGTAATGCATCGAATGATTCATATTCTGCCAGTAGCATCCCGCTATCCATCTTAGGATCCATGATCTGACCGTCGCAACCAGAAACAGTCAAAAGCGCACTCTGACAAGGCCCAATAAGAAAATAGGTGGGAAAGGAAGATTGTACGAACTTCCAAAGCGCCGACTGCTTGAAGTAGAGTGAAGTACGGGTCTTTGATCAGTTGGCCGATCTCCAGCTCTATAGTTGAAAGGAGTTAGCTCTAGCATTCCCATCACGAGAAAGAATTGACATACTCGCCGAAGCCTCAAAGAACTCAGCCGTAACATCTCGAAAGGAATCCATAGTGGCCTGGGGAGCCGGGATTATTGGGTTGCTCGCTGGAGCTGGGATAGGATTTGACCTTTTTTCTTTGATGGTGAAGCGCTCGAGATCCTCGGCGGGGTAAGCCGGATGATTGACCCCGTTACTCTCAGCCTCTCCCATGGTGACGGGAGGCGGCAAGAGTCCGTCTCGCTGTGTTGGAAGTTTGTGGGTTGTCTAGGTGGCAGGCTTGTGTAGCGTGTGGTAGACTCGTTTTGGTTGTTCTTCACAGCAGGTGGGATGTGCTTTGAAACATAAAGGAATTGAGGTGTAATGGAGGATTCCGCCTCTATTCCAGTGAAATCTGTGGATTCTGCACTAACAACGCCCCACCATTCCACCCTAAAAACCATCTAAAAAAGATATCTTCTACATGTTTGTACAATGATGGGAATCGATTTTTTTAAAAAACAAATGAGTAATCCGATGAAACTTTCCCTCTGCTATTCCATAGACTCCTTGGCCAAACTTTTCACCTCGCCCTGCTTTCCACCCTATTTTGTAGAACAATGGAGTCAGCCAAATGATCCGTATTCCACCAATAAATGCGACGGATAAGGGGGTAAACAAACCTCCCACTTCGCAAACTTGAGCTGCATATCTCCGCGACGCTCGGCAGCAAGGCGGGGTTGTTCCTTGAGGGACCTGCGCACGACTCTCGCAGCGATGGATAGATATTTATTGTAGCTGTTCAATCGAAGTTACCCCCGATTAGCGGGCAGATCATCGATAGGAGGGACATAAGGACAAACGTACGTAAGACCAGCGGCTTTCCAGGCAGCAGCCATTGCGGATGATGGGGGGAGGATTGATTTTGATTTGGGTGTTTCGTTGAAGACCTTGCTTTGGGTATTCCCGGAATGAGGTCTCTAGAAACCGGAGTCTATCCGAAATGACCCACTTACTCCCCTAACCCTGGGGACAGCATGCAGCCTGTTACCCTGACCAAAACAGCCCCAATTCCGGGCTAACGTGCTCGAATTCTAGAGCATCAGTAAGCTCTTTTTCCTCACTATCTCATGCTTTAAGCTTTGATTCCGAGCAACGGCCCCGGCTTTCGAGACCCGGGATTTGTGCGGCCTATGGCCAATGGGGGTCTTAGCAACGGACGCTCACCCAACGGTCTATCATACTCAATATGATCTATCCGTCCCATTCATAGAAATAATTAAGACTCTATTAACAGGCAGCTCAGATACCAGAGGCATGATCTGTTCCAGCCAGGATCCAACAATCATTGCTCCAGCTGATGTACCACACGGTATACCATGCTATTAATTCCGCCTACTCTCGAAGTAGATTCCCTAAATATTTGACCACGATACCGTAGTAATTCCGTCAGCTACCCTGCCTTCACCGACCTCCCTTTGATACAGCATTCGGGGGTTCGGGTCCACGTTACAAACAATCGACAATCCACACCGTGAACGCAATCCAAAATGATTATCATCTTGCCATTTGCCTTACTCCTATTCTCCATCCTACCTTCTACCATCGTCGGACATAAGACGGCAACCGCCACAGTCATTGAGTCAACAACCACCGTCACCTTCACCAAATTCCTATTGCCAACCAACCACAATCAGTCGGTTCCGAGAACAGGGCCCTTGCATACATGTTTTCAGATGATATCCGCCAGAAAGAATTGGTTCGCGGTGGCCTGGGAATCGGGAAAAGCTTTGGACAATCTTAAATGTGATCAACTTCAGAAAAGTGTTCGCAAAAAGGTTGGCAGGAGTTTGTCTAGGTGGCGTTGTTTTTGGTATTTTGACTCGAGGACTAGGACTGGAGTTTCGAAAGCCCAGGGGGAGTTTAAGAGCAAGGTTGGGAAGATGGAGGGTATTATTGAAAAGGCTGTGGGGGGGATTTGGGGAGAGGAAGGTGTTGAGAAATGCCGCTCCTTCTAGGCAGTGGTTGGGTAGGTTGAATTGTTCAGTGCCCACCCACTTTCTCTGTATCATACGGATAGTAGAAAACCAGGCCTTTCTCATTATAATTCAAGTTTGAAAGGCCCGGGACAGTGGCGAAGGACTTAAGCACTGACATTGCAAACCCAAATTTCACCAAGTTTACCATAAATCACTATTTTGGCGCCTGTCCAGTTTTTGATGATATTGCCCCCGCCAGGAAAAGAGAAGGAAAAAACTGTAAGAACGTTGTTTATTCGCCACAAACCCAATCCCCGCATCCACGCGAATTAGATATTAGCCCTCCCATTTAATTTTAATTTTAGATTTAATCTCTCCTTGGAGGTCTGTTCCCCCCACCGAACCTCCTATTGTCCTGAGGTTGTTGTTGAGAAACAGGGATGACGGTGACCGGGATGGAGTCGAACTAGATATCAAGAAAAAGTTCAGCACAGCTCTCAAGCCAAGATCTAAGAAATGGCAAAAACATACGCCCAGGCTCTTCAACAAGTCCTTGGTATCAGGATCAACCTCCAAAGTAGCACCGTCACTTGCGGCGTAGTCGAGAGCCGAGATTTCGGGAACATATTGGTCCTTCCTCTCACGCTCCTCTTCCTGAAGCTTGAATGAGATACCACGGACGGGGCCTCTCTCGATACGCTTCATCAAATGGGTGGTGTATCCGGCGATCTGGATGCTCCCGCGGGTCAGCAACTACCCCGAAAGAAGCCGGAGAAAGCCCACCTTGTTCCTCAATCTCTTGGAAGCAATGATAGCGATCTCATCGCAGATGCGCTTGTTGGTCTCGAAGTCGAGAGTAAGCTTGGGGTAGTACCTCTCAATGACGATCTTGGAGGACTTCTTGACGGTCTTGGTGCGAACTGTTGAGCACCCCACATTAGCCTACGACCCAATTAAGGGGAGACCGGGGCAAAAACTCCATACCGCGACCCATGGTTTCTGATTTCTGGCTTCGTGGATACTGGGGGGTTAGTGTGGAGGTGGGTGTCTGGCGATCGTCGTTCGTCGGTCGGCTGGTCGTTATGTTTGGCGTCCGAAGTTCGAGATTACTCCGGGTGGTGTGTAGTCACTGTGTGTGGGGTGGTGGAGGAGGGTTGTGCCCTAAGACTGCTTCTGCCTTGCGACTTGGCGTGTTAAGAATCACTGGCTCGGGTTTTACAGGGTTCTGTTTATGCGTTTGTTTGGGAAGAGCTGGGTTACAAATTGCTGTGTGCCCCAACGAAAACACTCTATACTCGATTACCGGTAGTGCTTGGGATCTGGGGCTTTACATCGCCTGTTCGCCCACTCTTCGATGGCATTGTTGGCACTGGTGCTGTGAGCTCATGGTGCGTCACTCGATTGACTGCCCAGGACTTATCCGATGATTAGATAGCAGGAATCGGCTCCAGCAACCCCGGAGTAGGGTAGCACTTGCCTAGGGGTCGGTCAAAATCGGAAACCACAACCGTTGTCTCGGGCAGTGTGGGATCGCCGAAATAGTTTTCCGATTTCTACCAACACCCCCAAGTACGATACGATACCAACGACGCCCGACTCAAAGTCAGACAAAATAAACAATCTGACCAAAGTCACAAGTCATAAATATTAGCACTCTTGTACAGTACAGTATTTTCCGCGCACCTACATACTTGCGCTGGAGCTAGGGTACCAGCACAGTACGGCATGCGACTAATTACCGCAATACGGATTTTTTTTATGTAGAGGGTCTGCGCAATGGGCCTAGGTACAGCACTTGTTATCATAGAATCATTGCATAGGCTGCGCTAAGTGCCTTAGACCCCTAATAGCGCATAGCATATTTCTCAGAGCCCTTGGCAGTGCAGGTTGACTTCAATTCCGCGTATAGAACTAGAACTACAAGAGTGATTGTAGAGCAAGGGGTAGCTAGATTCCAGATCGAGAAACGGCGTATTTACAGGGCAGGAGGGTCCGACCAATAGGGGTTCGAACTTTACTGCTTGGAAATGTTGATTGACTTTGGTGTGTAATGCTGGGGTATGACGATAGCTTGAAGTCGTAGACCTACCGTGCCCTGAGCGAGGTGGTGCCCTCAGCGGGGCATGGTAGAGTTGCTGTGGCGGAACCGGTGTTTAGTAAGAGTCCTCCTTAGACTGTGAGCGCCGCGCCTCACTGAGGGCACCACCTCACTCAGGGCACGGTGGGTCTATGCCTCGCACTTCATCTAGGAGATAGGTGTCACCCAATATATCAACCCTATCCCTCTTCTGTTTTCTCCCTGTTTTTTACGCTTTCCTATAACTACATACTCTATCGTGGTTGTTCGACAGCTATTATTACCTCCTTGGATTGTTAGGGATCGCTTCTCAAGCGGCTACGGTATGGAGAAAAAAGTTGATGCTCAGGCTCCTGAGCCAAACGCCGGAAACAGACAAACCTATGGTCCCCCGCCAGGCCCTCCTCCTCCGATAGTTCCTGAAGGTTGGGTCGCTCAATATGATCCAACATATCAGCGATTCTATTATGTGAACCTAACCACTCAAAGATCGCAATGGGAGAAGCCACCTGGAACTGCTGAGGTCCCTACAACAGGAGCAGGTTAGTCCATAATCTAGTTGTGGTGTGTTAAGCCAGACTCTAACTATCCATAGCATCCAACGAAGGTAGTAGTGTTTGTTATCAAACTACCCTCCCATCGGCGTTTGTGTCCCAAGCCTCACCCCTTGAAGAAACGACAACTCTTCGTGCGAGTCTCTGCGATCGACACACGGCGGAAAATAATCAGCAGAGTAGAACGGGGTTTGCTAGCAAGATATCACAACTTTTCAAGTGTGGATCTTCTAGATCAGAGCTGCGCAGGCAGGATCGACCTCTTGCGTATTGTTCTCCCCAGGTAGTTCCTCCTCAGGCAGCATACCCACCGCAGCAGGGGTCCAGTGGCATGGGCACACTTGGTTCTGCTGCTTTAGGTGCTGGAGGAGGCTTGTTAGCTGGGATGGCCTTGGAGAATGCTATTTCCAGCCATAGTGACGATAGGTATGAACAGGGCTTTGAGGATGGGGTCGAGTACGCCGGAGAGAACAGATCTGGGGCTTTAGAGCAGTTGGAGGAAGAGAGTATCCAAGACGAAGAGATGGACTCGGCAGGCTTTGATGAGGGTGATTGAGGTGCTGGCTAGGGAGTGATATTGGTTCTGGGTCGGGAGTTAATGGTGTGCTCTTGCTTAGTCTACGGTAGTCCAAGCTTCTATTATAAGAGCTTGAGTAGTTCATGGAGTTGTTTTAGTATAGTAACGGAGTCATTGCGGGCTTGTTTGGGTTATGCTGAGTTTGATTCAATGGGGATACCCCTTTAACATCACATGAGACCCTCCCAGAGTTCACTGAACCTTGGTGCCCAGTATAGGGTGACCGGAGCGTTATTCGGCGTCTTCTCAGGCCGTCTTAAGGGTAAATAGGTAACTTAATGAGCTAAAAAAGTGACATCGTTGGTACCAGAATAGCATAGAATAGCAAAAGTAAGAGTTACCTTTAACGCTACCGGCATTTATTCGCACCTTAGGAATTGTTGATTGAGGTATAGTAGGGTATACGATACTGATGATCCTAATTCGGATAAATGGTTGCGGCTTCGACCCACGGCTGTCGTGGCGCTAGGCACGCCGTCTCCAACTGCCGGCCAGTAACCGACTACACAAATCACAACCGCCATGGCTACGCAGGAATCCACTCCCCTACCATCACCCCGCCAAATAATCACCTCCCTCGTCGATCAAGTTAAATCCCTCCCCCCGCCCTCACCAACTACATCTCCACCCACCAACCCCCTCAAAACCGTCCCTGCATCAGCCCGTCAACTCTTCATGTCCCTCCACTGCCTTCTTCCGTCCGCATTTCTCCCAGCTCTTGATCTCCTCGATAAATCCCTGGTAACCAGGTACATGACCGACTCTGGCAAGTCAGTGCACTACGTGAAGTCCACGCAGTCGCTGTCCCGGGGGAAGTTTTCGGCTTCCGGGCCCGTGTATGAGGTTAGAACTAAGGCGTGGAGCTGTAGTTGTTCTGGGTTTGCTTTTGCAGCTTTTGGGGGCTTGGGGATCCGGGAGGAGGATGAACAGGGGGCAGAGAAAGAGGAAGAAGGAGAAGGGGATAGATGGAGGTGGGGCGGGATGATAAGAGGTGGGAGTCCGCCGGTTTGCAAGCATCTTGTTGCTTGCGTGTTGGCGGAGAGGTGCTCAGAGATGTTGGGGGGGTATGTAATTGAGAGGAGAGTGAGCTTGGGGGAGTTAGTCGAGATGGCGGTTTTGTGAGTGGGAGTTTGGGCATATGATAATTAGAGAGTGGGGGAGGCTTGATTTGGTGAATCCTTTGCGATGACATCAGAATAGCTCCAAGTAGAATTTTGTAATCCGTTCACTAGTATTTCATGCCTCGCGCCGAGCATCTTGAATTAAGGTTCTAGTACTTGATCAGCTATCGGCATTGGAGTAAGAAATCAGGAAATTGAGTTCCCATGCTGAGGTTGAGCTACCCGCAGTTAAGAGAATAATTGCGGGAGGTCTCTCAAGCTAGTAGCGGCCCTCCGTCTCCTCTACACCTTTGATGACTGAGATTTATTTACTACTTGGGACATCCTAAACACTGTGCAGACAATACTACATTTCCGTGCTTTCATCCTCTAATGTAGGAGGGTCTGGAGGGGCATAGGCAATCTTCAACATTCTTCTTTGTACCCCAGGGCCTACTTGTTCTTCTCTCTCCTTGAGGTTCTTGCTCACAATATTTGTAGATCTTTTACCCTTCTTTTTTGTAGGCCTCACTTAGCGAGCCCATAGTTAGTAACACTGGTTTGCTTTCAGCAGATATTGGGAAACACATTATTCGGCAAGAGATAATATTTTAACTGATCAATGTTAATCTCTCCACTCTCCTTTAATGGGATGTAGCTTTGTATGGATGAAGATGACCGTGGTAGTTATTTGGTTCACTTGGATCTATACCTCTGGCCTCTCACTGGCTAGCACCTTACTAGTACCCTCAAGCCATTCCTTACTTGCATAGGATTGCTATGATAGAATATTTCAGGTTTTAGGAGGACTTAGGTTTCCGATAGCTTACTACACTTGAAAAACAAGATCCTGTGTCTGATTTGTGGATGCTTCATTTAAAGGCAAGTAACTTTGGTTGGATGTCCCGTACGTCCTGTGTGTCCTGCAGATCCGATATCGCGCTCGTTGCACTCGGTAAACCTGGAGTTGAGACTTGACACCTAACCCCATTCCATACCTCTGGATATTGGCCCTAATACTACTGTACCTAGCATCTGGAATAGGTGCTACACTACAATAGCTAGTATCATATCATATTAGTCCTTCCACTCTGGAGCCTTAGCCAATAGCGTGTTTTTTTAGAGCATGAGCAATACTAGTCCTGGGCATCCTGACTCCCCCTATGGCGGGCTCAGGAGTGCCGTGAATACCTGTATACCTCCCGGAACTCCTAGGTAGCGTTGGTGGGACCCGGCGTCCGATAAATCAGTAACGAAATCGTAGTTCTCATCACGCTCTGTATGGTATGTATTCTCCTACGCTTGGCAGGAGAGTGCCCGTACTCCACTACTCTTTGCTACTGGGAATCTTATCTCATCTCATCTCATTTTTTTTTAAAGAGGCTCTTTGTCTCGGGGAACAGCACCTTTGTATTTTGATATCCGGGAAAAAGAGGAAAATGGTGGCGGAATAACAAAGAAAGAAGCACAAAGGACTAGACGCTTTCAGCACTGTTTAAGTGCCATTGGGGGGTTCTAGGTAATATGGTCTCATTTTTTAAGCTAAGGGAGAGAGTGTTGGTTCTTGATGTAAAGATGTGCGTGCAATCACTGCGCAAATCGCTATTCTCTCCACAAAAAAGGACCCCCTAATCAACTCCTCCACTCAGAGGTGTCTCGGGCGTCAGGCACGTGGTAGCAGCGGTAGTCTCCTCCACCTCTGTTGGTAGAGCAAGAGCTTTCTTGACGGGATTCGGAGCACTAAATGCAAATGCCTACTGCACGTACGAAGAACTTGGTGCCAATCCAAATGTAGACATAATCTTCGTAGCCACCCCTCACTTGCACCATTTCCAGGACTGCTTGCTTGCCCTGGATACAAACAAGCCAGTCATCTGCGAGAAGCCGTTCACTGGGCGCTGTTCATGCGGGGGTGCTGGTACTGTAAACATTACGAAGAAAGGGCTGTTCTTAATTATCAAGGTGGTATGGATGAGGCGCTTGCTGGTTAGCCTTGGATCGGGGGATCTGGTGAAGAGTGGGAAGATTGGGGAGGCTAGCAGGGCTGTTGTGGACTTGGCTCTCACTTAGGAGAACTCGAGTCTGGATTCCCACAACATGGTTAATCCGGACCTTGCGGGTGGGGCTTTACCGGGTCGTAGTCTCCCTCTTATTACTCGTATTTCTGGTTCCCTATTGGCAAGTTGTTTATCGCAGTTGGTCGTGACCCTTTGGTTTGGGTTTACGAAATACTCTATCACACACTTCCTGGGAGAGGGAGGGGGATCCTATCATCACTAGCATCTCGAAGTGGGAACGTACGGGAGTAGGTGCGGATAACGTTGCAGTAGCTACTTTCTCAAGCTCAATTGGTATAGCTACTAGAGGCATCCGCGTGGCTACAGACCCAGGAGCTCGTGGTTTAGTGGCTCTTAATATCCAGAGTTCAGGTACCCCATCTAGAGTACCGCCCATCTCACACCATCATTCCCAACAATAAGAGCTCCAAGCCAAAGACTAAGCAGGTTCCTGTCCCAACTGGGTATGGAATATGCCGGAAAGCAGATGCTGCGGCAAGATGTTTGAGGAATGGAAAGTTAGAGAGCGGGACTATGCCGCTTGAGGAGAGCATTCTTAGTATGGAGACCATATATAAAGTTAGGGAAATTGGCAGCTCGAGGTATCCGGAGAGGGTCGAGTCCACATACTACTAGGTCATTATTCCTATTAACGCTGTTGGGGATTGTAGGCAACCTCTGCTTGGTCTTCTGTTGCGCCCTTTTCTATACCTGGCGGCACCGAGAACAGGGTATCATACGAGTGGGGTGGACTCCTACGCTGGCTCTTATTGGTCTCCTACTTATGGATATGGTAGCATTGCTTGTCCAGAGGGGCATGGCTCTGTTAAACTCAATTGTATCCGCCTGTAGCGACCCTTTTTGCCCATACTTGACTGAGAATTGAGCCTGTAGATAGGAGGCCGTGAGAGCTGATCCACGCTGCTGAGAAGCAATTGGATTTCCCCGTTCTTAAAGAAACCCCAAATTGTGAGGTTCTGGAGTGGTGACCTCCTGTAAGCACAAGCCTTGGATCAGAGATAGTTGTGCTTTATGTTGCTTCTTAGCCTACAGAATGAAGTTACCTAAATCCAAGGCTAGTCGCAAGTATTTGGGGTGTATAATAATACTATAGATTCAACTACTAAGAAGGGCAAGCTCGTCTTAGAAGAATTGACAATCTAGGGATTCAAAAGTATCCGAACAATTGGTACTGGTATTGTCATACCAAGGTCCCAGATGCCTCAACAGCCACCACAAATTCTGCCTTAAGTGATGGCTTCTGGACTAGAAAGTGTGGATTAGTCTTTAACAGTCTTATCATATGATACCTGTCGTAATCGAAGACATGTGCCCTGGACCCCTCTGCTACCAATTTTTGTTTGGATACTCCTGAATTCCTACAATACATCTATGATACCGCAGTGAGTAGGCTCCCATACCACCATGAGTAATTTCCAGGCACATACAGCGCCCTGCTCGACGATAATATTAAGTTGGATAGCACCAATTCGTCTCTCGTGCGCATCCTTTCCTTGGATCTGATTGTGTGACACAGATGTGGCAATGCCGCCGCCACTTCCAATCCGGCAGCAAGGGCGTTTTGTAGTCGATTGGTGAAAGTTGGAGTTTCAAAGACTTCTTTTTTGGAAGCAATTCCCCAAGCCCTTGAGGCCTATGGGAATCTGCTGGAGGAGCGACAGACAGCCTTCTGACCGGCGCATTTACGTCGGGACACGGACATTGACTTACCCCCCCCCCCCCGCCGTGGTTAAACCTCCCGTGGGTGATACAGCACAACGATTCCTCTCTTGCACCTCCGCACCCCAACTGTTCAGACACAGGACAACCTACAACCGCCCCTGACATCACACTCTCATCTGATTCGGACCAGACGGGATTTACCTTTCTGAGTGTGCGCAACCTCACACGTGTTTTCAATCCCTTATACGCTTTCGTTTTGCCAGGCTATCTTGAGCATGAGTGGTTGGAGGGGTCGAGCAAGGGAAAGAAGCCGTGAAAGTTCCCGTCAATACCATCATTCAGGTGAGAGAGAGAGGGAAAGAGAGTACGACCGGGGTCATAGCGGAGGTGACGAGCAGAGAATAGCCAGGTATCGAGATTGGGAGCGATCCCAAGGCAGTGGACAGCAACATCCACGCCATCCCCAGCATCCCTTCGGCGGACCAGGCAGATCGAGAAGGGCTTCGAGCGGCGGTTTTCACCAGGAAGACTACATCCCCGAACATCGTCGGGAGCCGGTCGGTGGTGCCAATCAGACACCGTTTAACGATACAGCCCGTCGCGGCTCAGCAAGCTCAGCTGCTTCAAAAACCCAAGATCCGTTGCACGCTTCTCCTAGAGAGCGAGGAATGATCGAACAATCCGGACACAAACGAAAACTAAGTCCTAGTTGGCCACGCGATAGGGAAGCGACAAAGTTGCGTGGCGACACTGACGACAGACGCAGCTCGTATGAGAGGCCTGACCCATCCTCAATTGCCGCCTCACCTCACGACCCACCCCTTCACTCACCATCCACAACAACTCCAAAAACACCGATGATTTCCTCAAGCAACCCACGTCCGGCCGATCCACGCCTCGCCGTAGGAAATGCACCAAAGAAGCCTAATAGTTTTGCTAGGTAAATCTTTTGATTTTAATTTTCAAATCTAAACTATCGATCAGCTAACAGCGATGCACCATGCAGTGTCTTCCAGGAGGCGGCATATGCATTTATGAAACGCGAGGATGCGAGAGAGGCCCACGGTAAGGCCGAGGCTGATCGTAATAGGGTAGCTGATTACTTTAACGCGTTTCCAGTAATGCGTGATAGATATGAGGGGCGTTTGGAGGAGGCGCGAAGGGAGCTTACGCAAGCCGATGTGGTTTTGAAAAGCAAATCTAAGCCTCTGGAGACTATATGCCTTGAGTTTGCGAGGGAGAACAGCGCAAAAAAGGAATTAGAACCTATGGTGCCGTTTCTTCGGCAACTCAAGCACGAGCTTGAGACCTCTAATTCCCTTGCACAATTCATAAAATCGTTCCTACCACCTTCCGCAGGTCTATCACAGTCTCAACAATCAGCTGCCAAGCCTGATGAGTTGCAGAGGTTTGGTAGAGAGTTAGCGGACTTAAGAAAGCAGCAGGACGATGAGGCCAAATTGCGCCGAGAGCTCTCCGAGAACATCCGCACCCTCAAGGATAACTCAAACAAGCGTCTCAAGACTTGTGAAGATAAATTAAGGGATGTTGAAACCTCTCAGCGGGGCCTACGGAGCGAGCTCGACCAAACGAAGGAAGAGATGCGTAGGGTCGTCAATGATCTCAAAGAAGTTCAACAGTCCTTAGCTCAGCCTCAAGAAAGCAATACCGAGAACCCCCAGAACGCTGTGCCCACAGCCGCCGAAGCCAACCCGGGTCCAGATGCTGCAGAGGTAAGTGCCAGTTGATGGTTTTTATGTTTCCTTTGAATTTCTACTAACGTTCAGTAGATTAAGAAGATTGCTGAAGACAGTGTTTTACCTCTTCTGGGCCGTTATGAAAGTCTTCAGGAAAAATACCAGCAACTTGAGCCCAAAGTGGAGGAGTTGGAGTTGAAAATTGATAGTATCAGTGTTGGCTCCGTATCTCCAGACGATATTGCCCGACTCGAGAACCAATTGAAAATACAGGATGAAACCATCGATAATATTAGACAGAGTGCCGAAAATGATACTGAGGTTATGATGGAACAATTCACAGCCATTGAGGCCGGTATTGAGGAAAACCATTGTCAAACTTCTCGACTTACGGCGGATCTAGAAGATTGTAAGGCAATAGTTAAGAATGGGATGGGTCAGGATAAAAATGCTTCGGAAGTTCAGGCAATTCAGGCAATTCTCGGCGAGTATAGGACGGATATCAATGCCCTGAAAGTGGACTTCCAAAATCTCATAGTCAGTCACCATGATTATGCTTCCAAGCTCCATGATCTGGACAAAAATGCTTCAGCCATCACTCCCAAGCTTTCGAAGGAAATCGAAGCTATTCACACAAAGTTGGCAAAATGGGAGAATAGCTTGGATGGTTGCCTTACTGCCGTCACACACTTGGATCAGAAAATGTCTGCATTTACAACCAAGGATTTCTATGAGAGAGTGGTCTCATCTCTTGTTGCCATCAATCCGTTGTTGTTTAATACTACCAACCAGCTTCAACATATGCTCAACGAGAACAAGAAAGCTTCCACTACTGTTCAAAGGCTATTGGTGGAACACCAGCAACATCAAGCAAGTGAACCTGCTCAGCAGCAGCAGCACCAGCTCCTACGGGGGGTTCCGGACTCATCCTCATCCAACGCCGAAGCCGCAAACGGGACCGCAAATACTAGGGAAGCTGCGCCATCCGAGGGACCCGGATCTCTATCCCAAGCTCTAAAGGACATAGAGTCCCATACCCAGGCCCTTGAGACACTCGCTAGGCGTGTGGACCAACACATTGAGACCTATAGCGGCAGGATGAGCGACATTCGCGAGTGGACTGTCTCTGCAACCAAAAGGCTTCAGGAAAATTCGGATACTTGCGCCAATATGGAGAGGGAGATCAAACTGATACAAACCTTTCTTAATTCGGCCGGTGAAAACGTACCTGCCGCAGACTCCGACCAGAATCAGTCTCAATGGCGCGTAGTGAGTGCCTCCACGGCACCACGCAACCCCGACCTTGAATCTGATGTGCAGTCTGAATAGGAGGACACCGAAGATGAAGATTCCCAATAGTGTTATCTTCCTTTGACAGGTTTGTGTTTTGCCTCTTAGCGAATGGGAAGGAGAGGGAGAAGGAGCACTGATTTCCTTAGTCTAGTTCTCTCTCCTTTCCTTATTTTCAACCCCCTTTTTTCATACTTCTCTACCTCACAATACCTTACAAAAGTCTTTACCTTATTTCCTTTTCTCCTTACGAGCTGTGCAGATTCCTTCTAACAAAAAGTATACACAATCCGCGATAGTGGCAGTATCCCCTTGTCTTGCCTCCTCACCACCGCTTGGCTTCCACCTACTTTTCTCCTCCCCTCTTTCTCTATCTTCTTTACATTTATCAAGCATTCCAAAATATACCTGTACTAATTTCCTCTACACCGATTCGCTCCTTCTCTACTTATACCTCTCACTCTCACGATTGGCATAATCCTCTGCTCTTGTAGGTACCGTGTTTCGCTCACGTTTTTTACAAAGAAGAAAGAAAAAAATGCTACCCATCATTAACGACTAGCACTTCCACCTTCTCTCCGTTTTTTCCCTTTCATATTGTTAAATTTTACTCCTCAAGGTTCTGCTCTACTTGACTCGATAGGATGGGGGTTTGGGGGCGTTTGTTCACTTGACTTTGTCTTTGCACGGATTAGGCTTTTTTTCTTGCTTTTTTACAAAAATTTCGTTCAGTATAATAGGCTTTTTCGTGGATTTACCGCAGTGTGTGGTTGGGGAAGTATGAAGTGTGATGTGAGCTCCGAGAAGGGTGTTTTATACGATACCGAAAGGAGCGGTGGGGACAACCTGAGAACTGGGTTGTCGATTGCTTGCTTCTAGTTTTGCTGGGTAGAGTAGTTTGCTTCGCTATCACTGTGCATGCCTAGACACCGTCAAAACTCGAATAATCGGACTATGTGCTAGGTCGTTGGAGCAACCTCTCCTAGTAAGGTCTGATGTTATTTTTCTTCTTTGCCTCCGGGAGCACGTTTCTTGGTGTGTTTTTCGCCCCCTCCTAGAGGAGGGAATTTTGGACTATGATGCCTAGCACACGGTCCAATTGCTGTCCTTCCGGTAGTGAAGGTAGGTGAGGTATGTGGCGGTGGTAGGCGGTAGGTTACGTACGATACAGTAGCTGTGAATTGGAGATATCGTGAGATACAGATTGTGTTAAATGTGTTGAAATTGTTCCACTATACCATTATCCTACTCGCCCGGCCACGCCCTCGCTGCGAGTGAATATAGCATGAGCTTACCTTGTGGGTTTGGGCAATCGTTGTTTGGGATTCTAAAGCGCTACGGTAGATCCTGGGTCTCGTATTATACCAAGCTTACCACTACATGGATCTCGTTTTCCTACAAAACTCGTTTTCATCACCTCTTGCCTATGATCCAATACATTTTTTTTGTTCCAAATCCGTGGTTCATTCCCACCATACCCAGGTATAGGAAAATCCATGGTAAACACCCCAGGGTACCTAAAACCCAATGCCTATGATACCACACTACTATTAATATCATATCATACCACTACCACCACCACCCAGGTCCGGCAACAGCAGCGACGGGATAATTGTAGTATGATAGCCGCAAGTAAACGCCATTGGCAATTGCGAAAGGTTCTTAGCACCGCGAGAAATCAAGTGACTGGGCAACCTATGCATATCAAAGGCAATCGCGAAAAAACTAACAAAACCCGAGACCGCATTTGTTCTAACACTATTACACCCTCGACTGTAGAAATACTGACAAATCACACAAATGGAGGAAGCTGATTGGGAAGAAGGGTAAGAGGAGCACCGACTAGGAGTCGTGAAGGGGGTTTGATCGGATTTACTGCCTATGCAGTTTGACCTTAGCAACGATAGTGGAAGGGAGGAATGCTAGAGCGTAGAGAGAGATACCTCTCTTACAGATATGCCGCAGCTATACGGGATCAAGTTCTGCACTCAGTGGCAACGCTAGTACGAGGGTGGTAGTAGGGTATTTCGGCGATGGCGGTAGCACTAGTGTAGAGTAATTGGGCTGGGGGGAGGGGGGGGTTGGGCAGTACGCTAGTTGAGGAGATGGTGAAGGTGTGATATTCACTACAGCATCCCATCTAAGCACAGAGAAATCTATAATAAAAGAGCCATAGAAGGATTATAGTTATTGAAACGTCTCTCGTTGGTAGCAATCCCAAATAGCAGATGCTCGTCAGGCGAGTGATTCCTCATGATAACACGCAGGCAAGCCTGACCCAGAATTTGCGCTTCTGGGTAACGCTTATTAACACCACTTGTTATGCCCCCCACTCCATCCGAGGTCCACAGTGAAATGCTGTATAAGGAGGGTATAAAAGGTTATATAGACCATTAGAAGGTGAATCGTGTTTGTATTATAGCTACTTCTTACGCTGAGTACCTACTGTAGGTATGGCGCGGACTTGAACACTCTACGGTTGTTTCGGATGACACTCTACTATCCTAGGACAAGACACTTGAGGCCCGATGCCATTGTTTTAGTTTTAGGCGCTGTTTCTTGTGGTAGTGGTAATTATTCAGCCCGGGCCTTTATAAAAGTGTTGAGGGCTATATTAAAGGAGTTCATGTCATTATATCGTCGCCAGAGAATCAAGCGGAGGCGGAGTAAAGAAATATCTAGAGGAATAAGAAGCATAAGAACCACTGGTACTTCAATTGGGAAACGTGGTGGGACGCTGGGGGAGTATTCGGGGGTTGTAAGCATTGGAAAAAATAGCAATACTTGGATTATCTGGGGTGTGTAGATCAAACCCTGACAAGTCTAAAGGTATTATGTGGCTAAGCTGTTTGCATATCATAAAAAATTTAAGATATTGGGATTCTGCATTAAGGGTTTATAATGAAGCTAAATGTCTTATCATAATAATATTATTATGGTGCCACAATAAACAATTATAATAATATTATGAGGTTTAGTAGAGGTATTTACAAACATTTGTGAAGGACAAAATATCTCATTGGTTCTGAATAATGTCCTGCTTGCGACTGGTGAATATTATTGATGTGGCTTCTCGAGCTGCGCTAGCCGGATCTGCCCACCCCGGCATCCAAGCGGCTCAAACAAATCGCTAAGAATACGGTAACCCGATCCAACCCCACCACCCCACCACCCCACCATCCACCATCCATCATCCATCCTCGTTCACTGCTATGATAGTATAATAATATTATAATATCCTACGGCAAAAAAGAGGGAAAAATAACAAAAGACATGCCACCCCAATCCCTCCACCACCGGCGAACCCACAACCTCCTCTTAATTGCCCGCCTCCTCTCTCTGCGCGACGGGGTATCTCCATTCACACTGCTACTGGACTCCCTCTCTCAATCGGCACGGCCGCTCCTGCGAGAATACATCAGGCGCCAGCAAAGCGGTACGCGGATAGTATTTATTTCCTTCGAAACCGTGGTCGCACCGGAAGGCGTGAGTGTGTTCATTAAAGCCCGTGGGAAGGAATTAGTCAGTTTGCAGCGGGAGATTGGCGGTGCTGTGGGTGGCAGTGGTAGTAGTCGTTTGTCACCTCGGCCTAGCTAGTGGGGGAGGGAGGGAAGGAGTGCTAACTAGTGGAATGTAGGAACGTTGTTAATCCTGGATAGCCTAAACACCTTGTCAATAACGCACCCACACTCGCTCACGCTGTTCCTGTCTTCGTTGTTGACGCCTGGGACGGCGCTGCTGGGGGTTTACCATCTTGACCAACCCATCCCTTCCTCCTCCTCGTCCCAGACTGGTCCGCAACCACTTACGCTGCTGAGATATCTCTCTACAACCCTCCTAACGACTCATTCGCTCCCGCATGTCCTCCTACGGAAACGACACAAGGATGTATCCCTCCCGCCGCCAATGTGGGGACTCGCCGAGGGTGTGGAGGGAGTTCTAGTCGGGCTGGGGTCGAACGCGGAAATGGTTGTTGAGATGGAGTACAGAAGGAAGTCCGGACGGGCTGTGGTGGAGTGGTTTGTTATAGGAGGGGGGGGGGAGAAGGAAGGGGGGAAGGACGGGGCTATCCTTTTGGAGGACCATCCACTTTGGAGGGTTTCTGAGAAGGTTAGGATGGAGGACTCTGACGAGTGGGAGGAGAAAGATGGGATTGATGGAGTTACGTTTGAGCTGGGGATTACGGAGCGACAGAGGAGGGTCCGTGAGGGGGTGCAATTGCCGTACATGGATGCCCAGCGCGAGGGTGGTATTGGTGGGGGTGGGGCTATATTGTTCACGCCGGAGAAGGAGGTGGATGATTTTGATGAGGAAGAGGATGAGATTTAAGGTTTTAATGCGATGAGAGGATTAACTAGTTTGGAGCTTTGTAATGTCGTAAAGGGAAGGGGGGCTATTTGACAATTTTTGGTGCACCGGTATATGTAAAAAAAAGGGAGGGGATAGAGGGAAGGCATAGAATACAAGTTTATTGAGTATCCATTACGTCTTCCTCATCTGCGTCCGGGTTCTCGGCTTCTCGCGCGCGCTTTGCCTCAAGTGCTTGCTTTCGCAGCATCTTGTAGATCTCTCTCTTGAGGTTTATGGCCTTTGCCTTTAACGTCCCAACTGCGGAAAGGAATATCTCGTCGGCGTCGAACTGTCCGGTTGACTCCACTGAGACTATTCACCCCAGCCAATCCATCAGCATCTGTTTCCCTTGATGGGGGAAGCTTAAGAACCCACAAATAAAATGGTCTCTAACTCTCCCTAACTCCACTATCCCCTTAAATTCATCATGCCTTAATACCTCTCGAGAAACGGTATCATTTCTGACATTATCCACAACTGCCTCCTTCTCTCCATCCTTCCCCTGCCGGACGGCAATCACACCTTTAGGAAAGCAAGCAGCAAACCTCTCCGCAGCCCTACCGCAAATCGGTTTCTTGATCCTAATATCCGGCAAAAGCCTGTAACTCGCCGTGGCCACCGGGGAGAATTTAGCATGGTCCTGGCCAATTCCCTTAATGCAATGCATAGTTAAATCGATCTCCTGCCCGGGCCGGAGTTTCGCAATGAGGATGTCGGGGTTGGCGGCGCGGATGGGATCGCACGCGAAGGACTTGATCTGGCGGCCGGCGGGTTCGAAGACTATGTCTGAGGCGTAGACATTGTGGTTTATGTAGAGTTTGTCGGGGTCTGTGTCTGTTTTTTTGGCATCGGGATTGCGTTCACAGGTCTTTTTGAGATGGAGGACAACGGTGTCTTCGTCGGTCGGTTCGCAGGGAGTGGAATCCTCGCCGCCTATATTTTGCATGCACAAATCAGTTACAATTGGCTTCTGGGGGAAGGAAATGTGGGAAGGGGGGAGGCTGTTACGCAGGTACCAAGACAGCCCCTTAAGCGCATCCTTATCCCCGCGCAGCGGGACAAGGCCCAATCTGTGCGCTAGAACCTCATCTTGAATGATTGAGGTGTTGTTACTAACGTAGACGCTTTCGATCGCGAGTGTTGGCACCTCGGCGATCATGATCCTACGGAGAGTGTTTGCGATGGCGGCATCGGTGTTGATTAGGTCAAATTGGGAGAAGAGAGGTGTGTTGCGGTAGAATCTGACTCTGAAGGCCTGCTTCCTGGCATCAGAAGTGAAGGAGATGGGGGACGGGAGGAGGGGGTAGGACTCTTCGAAAGTGCTTGATGTTCCATGAGTGGTCTTCGCCGGGCCAGTGGCCGGGAAAGTCGGTCGAGGAAACATTGGTTACGGTTTCAGCGTTGACACCAACGATCTAGATGTTTGTTAGCTGGGATTGAGCGGGAACAGTCTACAATGGAAAGGTACATTTCGGCGGTTCGCAGCGGCAGGCATTGGTCGAAGGTTGGTCAAGCTAGCAGCCTAGTTATGGTGGGGGGTGTATGAGTATGAAGCGGGGTGGGGGATGATGATGGTAGTGCTGGAGGATGAAAACTGAGGCTCTTTTTTTACTTTTTTCTTCTTCCCTCCTCTTGAGCCGCAAGGAGATGTGGAATGACTGCGCGATGATGCCAAGACGTGCTGATAAGAGATAAGACGGGATGCTAAACCGGAAGATGCGGGTTAGGTTTTGTGATTGTTAGAAATTCTAGGGAGCGTAAAAGCGATTTGCTCGATTCTTCGTAGTTATACTTGGATGGGCACTCTTATTCTGGTTTCATTGTCTGAAAGTACTTGAACTTGGGGGTGGGAGAAAGTGGTGATATTGCCTGGATGGAACAATACGAGGGAGGGTATCGTGTGGTACAAGTATCAGCTGTACGAGCAATTCAAGGGGTTTCCACTGAGAACAGCCATATTCACAACCTTCCAGCCACTGGTCTAATGAAGGAATTTGGGCCAAATCTCTATCTATATGTGTAACGATTCCTAGGACTTTACTCTCTAACCTTTTAGAACTCTGTATCTAGACTGGCTGAGAAATTTCCAAGGGAGCTATGGCTGGCAACGCCAGACACCGTTTTCAACTTCAACCTGACAACATTGCATGCCGAAGCAGTCAATAATTCTTTAGTAATCTGTAAGCACTTGGGGAGATATTTGGGGGGGGAATATAGACCGTAGTACCGGTTCTTGAATTTTTTTACAGTTTTAGAATGTCTTGAATGGAGAGTGTGAAGGAGCATTCCAATATCTTTTATCATATAAGCTATCATATAAGCTACAGGAGCGACGGCACATCCATGCATGGTTTGGGCTGTCACATGCTATTTTGCTTGCCATTTCTGTCACCAGCCTCGTACCGTACTGTACGGGTACTCTCCTCCTATCAGCCTTTTTTTTTATATTTTTATATTTTTTTCCAGATGAACTGCCAACTGTCGCTCTGGCATGCGAATACTAGCAGAGTGCTGCGAATCCCGTTCAGAAAACGATCTCAGCTTGACCCGTGCATGGTCCCACCTCAGCTTGGCATTGAACGGATAGCCTAAGTTGAATGATTCGACCGCGTGCCAGGTACGATATGATGGCCCAGAATCCCCCCGAAAAAAACCAAAAGCCAAAAAAACCCTGCTCGACGGGACAAAGAAAAGAAAAATCTCCAGACCTTACCAAGAGAGGGAACTCCATCGTCCTAGCACATGGTTCAATCTTCTGAGTTCTACCGCAGAGGTGCTACCCAATACCCCGCACCTTTTCGCAACATCTCCTCTTCCCCCCCATCTATTCTGCATTACCACGAAACCAATACTCGAGTATTTGGGCACTACTCGACTAACGTATTCCACTGCACAGCGAGCCATATGCAAGTTTGAGCAATTCAATTGGTTGAACTTCTCCTTATGCCGTGGAATGCCGGTACTCAGTACGTTAATTTAGATCCGCAAGTAGCCACCGCACGGTCAGTGGACTAATTACCTAGAAGACCGACCTACTGGGAAGAACATCTATACCCCAAAACTGCCCCATCACCACCTCCAAAAACTCCCAATTATCTTATCTTCCTAAGGCGCTCATGTTTAATTTTATTCGGTCATTTTGGTTGTCGAAAGAGCAGATTTTAGACACTACGTACGGTCCAACATTGGGTAACTCCCAGTCTTGGAGAAAACCCGGGCAATAGCAGATAATACGGTGCTGAGTCTACCCATGCGGAGACTACTAAGATTCGATACCGGTTTCCCACACGGAGAGGGTGGCAGCTCGAGTAGATTTCCTCTCTTTCTCTTTTGTACGAGCCTTCTGAACTCCCGCAACTTGGGGAGGCTGGTAGTATCGGGGCTTCACAAGGCGACAGCCCAGGCGGGTGTACGAGTACAGTACTATACTTGTGCGGTATCTATCCCGACGGGTAATAACAATCCTCGAGTTACATAGACTACGGTATCCAGATCCTGACGGACATGGCTTCAAATAGGTCTCTTGCATCATGCATTGCTCTGCTACCGCACAGTTGTTGTGGTTATCGTAGTTGTGGTATACAAGGACGAGTGTATTTTTTCACTTGAGAGGAAGGCAGGGTAGGTTTAGCACATGCCATCTTGATCCAGTGGTTGGGGAGCTGGGAGACGATACCGGTGACCTCATCCTATTATTATTGTCCTTCTAGCTTCATCCTTGCAGAGTGCAGTACTCGTACAGTACCCGTAGAGCGCTCGAGTACATCACCGGTGCACCTTGCCTTTTCATCTCTCCCCGCACCCCGCCATTGATTGAAATGTATGGGGAGTAAGAAATCCAAGTCATACTTTCCAAGCGTAGACGAGTTTATGGATGGAAGAACGAAGGAAGGGGGATGTATGACTGCTAGCCACTAGAATATAGAGTTTGAATGCTCGCGGTTACTAGCATAACCCTCCTCCCTTCATCCGCGATTGCTGCAACAAACCTTCTCCACCAATACCAAGTCTATTAGTAAACTTTTATTATACCCCAGCGAATCGGTGCTCTGCCCATCACCCACCTTCAACACCGGACCTGTCAGATCTCCACGCTCTCATTCCGTCTTTAAGCGTCTGTATCACGATTGTTTTCATCCTCTGGTCCGAGATACTAAGACTGCGCCGGGATCAAGAGAGCCTGAACGAAATAGGAAGGACAGACAAAAAAAAAAGAGAGGAGCTCTAGACATCCGACTACTCCTTCTGTCCATTTAGTCTCGTGGTTATAAGGTTAGCCCTATATCTCCTCGCGTTTCTCCTGTGTTCAAAAGCTCCCTCGAATTCCTTTCTTTCTACCTGTGGTTCATGTTTTGTTTGTTCGGTCGTCCATAACAAACTACTATTTCACTCCAAATTCCGGAGAAGCTAACTATTCGAAATGGCCCCTTCCAAGGTCGCTAGTCCAACAACCCAAGTTACCACCATGCCAAAGTCCCTTAACGAGTCACTCGCTTCCGGTTCGCCTCCGGGATCTGGTACTTCTTGGATGGAGGAACCCATGGCGAGACAGATACCTGCTACAGACACGAGGCCGGGTACGACTTACGCATACCAGGACCAGCTGCAGAAGTTACCAATTCCGGACTTGGAGAAGACATGCCGGAACTATTTGGACGCTGTTAGGCCGCTCCAGACACATAGAGAGCATGCAGAGACAAGGGCTGCTGTGCGGGAGTTTTTGAAGACGGATGGTCCGGAGTTGCAGGAGAGGTTGAAGAAATATGCCAGTAGCAAGAGCAGCTATATTGAACAGTTTTGTGAGCTTCATTCCTCAATGAAACCTTCTGTAGGGTGGACTGAGCTTTTGCTGACGTCTTTAGGGTACGATTCTTATCTCAACTACGACAATCGTAAGTTTTCTTTTGTGAGCAGGCGTAAGTAGAGCCCTCAGGCTAACATTACCGTAGCTGTCGTTTTGAACTTAAATCCATTGTAAATCACCTTCGCAAAATATCTCTTGTCTGATACTGAACGGATTTAGCTTTCTTTTGGAGGATGATCCTACGCCAGCGAGAAACAACCAAGTCACCAGGGCAGCCTCTCTTGTAGTCTCCTCTCTGTCTTTCGTAAGGGCGCTACGTAAGGAAGAGCTACCACCGGACGAACTTCGCGGAACCCCGCTCTGCATGGTAAGGCACCCCGCATATGAATTATCTGAACTCTGGGATCTTCCTCGTGAAATAATCACATGTGCTAATAAATCACGTGATAGTACCAATATCCCCGGATTTTCAGCACAGCTCGGATTCCTACGGAAAATGGCTGTGTCATGCAGTCTGACCCGGATGCTCGTCACATTGTTGTTATGTGTCATTCGCAGTTTTACTGGTTTGATGTCTTGGATGATAATTCGGATATCATCATGACTGAGAGGGATGTCGCGCATAACCTCCAGGCTATCGTCGATGATGCAGCCACCACACCGATTCAAGAGGCTGCAAAGTCCGCCGTTGGGGTACTTTCTACTGAGAACCGAAGGGTTTGGGCAAGTTTGAGAGAGGTTTTGACTAGAGATGGCCTGGACAGCAACAACACCGGGTGCCTGAGGGTCGTCGATACCGCCTTGTTTGTTCTTTGCCTCGATTCAACATCCCCCAAGAGCGGCGCTGAATTGAGCATGAACATGCTTTGCGGGACCAACATTGTCGAGAAAGGTGTGCAGATTGGCACATGCACCAACCGTTGGTATGACAAACTACAGATCATTGTTTGCAAGAATGGATCAGCTGGAATCAATTTTGAACACACCGGTGTCGACGGACACACTGTCCTGAGAATGGCAAGTGATGTCTATACCGACACAATCCTTCGGTTTGCTAGAACTATCAACGGCAATGCTCCCAGCTTATGGGCTTCCACTTCTCCTGACCCGAGCAAGCGTGATCCGGATAGCTTCGGTGATGTTTCCACAACACCCCACAGACTTGAGTGGACTATGGTCCCGGAGCTCTCGCTCGCCCTCCGCTTTGCTGAGACTAGGTTGGCCGACTTAATTCAGCAAAATGAGTTCGAAGTTTTGGAGTTTGAACATTACGGAAAGAACTTCATTACATCCATGGGCTTCTCTCCCGATGCATTTGTTCAAATGGCATTTCAGGCGGCATATTATGGGCTTTACGGTAGGGTTGAGAGCACTTACGAGCCAGCTATGACGAAGATATACCTGCATGGCCGTACTGAGGCAATCAGAACCGTTTCAACAGAATCTGTCGATTTTGTGCGAAAGTTTTGCGTGAGTGCGCCGGCCGCTGAGAAACTTGAAGCGCTCAAAAAGGCTTGCCAGAAGCATACAACGACCACGAAGGAGTGTGCCAAGGGGCTGGGTCAAGACAGACATCTGTATGCATTGTTCTGCGTTTGGCAAAGAGGTCTGGATGAAGAATCCCAGTATACCGATGGCTCTCTCAACAGTATGAGCAGCGACGGATACGGATCCTCCCCAGTCGAAGGCAGTTATGAGCACAGTCCACCAGATCAAGGACGCTTGAGAAGCTTCTCTGACACCAGCTCAATTTCTGGGTCCACTAGAGAGCAAGGGCAGAAGCCTCCTCAGAACGTCCCAAGCATCTTCTCAGATCCGGGATGGGATAAGATTAATAACACTATTCTAAGCACCAGTAACTGCGGTAATCCTAGCTTGAGATTGTTTGGATTCGGACCCACTAGTGGTGATGGCTTTGGTATCGGATATATTATTAAAGGGGATAGCATCTCCATCTCGGTCAGCAGCAAACACCGACAAACAAAGCGATTCGTAGACACCCTTCAGAGCTACCTCTTGGAAGTGCGACACATGCTTCGGCAGACCCAGCGCCGCGCTGCTGCTTCTCCCGCCAGAACTCGGGCAAGAGAGAATGAAGAGCCCACTATTGACCCAACCCACCCACCGTTGATGACTACGAGGACGAAGAGCCGTTCAGGAAGGGCCGTTGAAACAGCCAGGCAACCGATTCGTGCTAAAGACGGTGATGAAAGTACTTCGACGACTAGTAGAGAGGAAAGTGATGGGGAGGGAGGAATGCTTGGCGGCTATGGATACTTTGATTCTGGCAGTGTTAAGCACTTGCTTAATAACGAAGTCCATCGAAAGCCAGCACAGAAGGCGGCATCAAGAAGGGCGGTTGGAAGAAAGCTGAGGTTGGCCGAGTACTAAAGGATTGTCTCTTCTGGGTAGCCAGCAAGGAGGAATGTATTCTAGCGATTGCTGTATGGCTATTGGGTTTGTAATATCCGGAGTAGGGGGGGTGTGGGACTTGTTTTATTGATTCGTTTTGTTTGCTATGAGCGAATTTGTCCCCTGATCATTTGTTCGTGTCAGCATACATATTAGAAACGAATGATGCCTGTTTAGGCTTCATTTTGGCCACGATAGTATAGCATTAGTTGAAATATGTATTGTATCGCACTGAAGCAGAGTAGTTTTAGGCTTCCTGTCAAATGTGTAGAAAGCCTCTTAAACCATCCCTCGGCTACCAACATTTGGGCTTACTACGGTGTCAGTCAAAAGCTTTACGTCTGGCTATGGGTATTCAAGTCTCTTCCGTTCTAAACTTTATTCGAGCCCAGCTGGTATGACGTGCAGGTCTTAAAAGGGTTCTACAAAACTACAGCTATAGATTCACTTTTTGGTTGCTTTGATAGGGTAATCCGCAATCGTACTGCAAATTTGTTTTTCGTAGACTGCCGCAATCTGGTCACAACCTATCAATCGGCACCCTTTACCAGCGAACTCCCGACAATGGACGGCCAAACCCTGACGCAAAACATAGTCCCTTCGAGCCCGTTTTCCTTTTTTCCCCCCACCACTTCCCCTTGCTGCAAATGGAGGATATCAGGGCTCTAAGAAAACCCAACCCCAGCCAGAGTTTACACAATTGCCCACGATTCGCTGCCCTCGAATCGGGCTCGATTGAGTCTCGTCTCCTTCCCTCTCTTATTTATTCCTCTCTTCCTCCCTCCCTCCCTCCCCTTCCTTCTTCCATTACTACAACTACCACTCACTTTCCCTTCCCTCAGCAACGAAACACTCCTTCTTGGACAAACACAACAAAATTCTGGTTTCACACAGAAGATATTTGCTTCACTAGCCAAAAATGACTTGTCATGGTAAAAACTCATGTTCTAACTACGACTGTGATGGCTCGTGCAAGGAAGGATATGCCGCTTGCCACTCAGGTTCCCATTAATACTCGCAATGACAACGGTCTTTTGGTCCATTTTACTTCTTCTGGTGCTGCTTGTGAGGGCAACCTAGTCGACGGTTCTCCTGCACATGGCCTTGTGGTTGGCCGTGCCAATCCTGAATTTACCGATGAGCCAAAACTTGAGGTAGGCCCTCAGCTAGACTCACTCCGAATATCATCGCAATTTCTCTCTCGTCAGCAAAATTTGTGTTGTCACTGGGTAAGTATACCGTCTCTCAGGCGATTCCTCTATCAATCTATTCATGTATCCATGTATTATATCCATGTATCTATACATCCATCCGCAGTCCCCATATATATCTAAGCTAAAGCTCATAGCATTTCATCAGTGGGGCTCGCGGACTGGGTTACAATATGGCTGAGGGGTTCCTGCAAGCTGGCGCTCAAGGTGCAGCCATTATTGACATCCCTGAATATGAGGGAAAGGCCGCTGCGAAAGCCCTGGCTGAGCGTTATGATGCTCTGGTATTGTTTTACAAGGTTAACATCACCAAGACGAGTCTGTTGAGAAGGTGTTTAGCAAGATGTGTAAGGACTTGGGCAGTATTGATGTGTTGCTATGCTCTGCCAGAATTGCGGAGTAAGTATTATTCTGTCTTATCCCCCCCAAGGACTTATTAATAACGGCCGTGATGGGTGTTTGATAGTTCCAATATGCCAGCTGAGACTTACTCCATGACCCATTTCCGCCGTCTTATGGACATCAATGTCAACGGCCTTATGAAGTGTTCCCAGGAAGCGGGAAAGCAAATGATGAAGCAGCCCACTGGAGGATCTATTATCTTGATGGCCTCCATGTCCTCTCACACTGTCAATTACCCCCAGAAGCAATGTTTTTACAATGCCTCAAAGGCCGCTGTTAGACACCTCGGTGCCTCTCTTGCCCTCGAATAGTCCAAGTATGGAATTCAAGTTAGTGAGTATCTACATATCTACTAAAACTACACCCTTCACCCTCTACAAACTAACCACCCAATAAAAACCACAGACTCGATTTCACCCGGGCACATGGATACCGAGCTCAACCCCCCAGCCCTAGAGGCCCAAAAAGCAATTTGGTGCGATCGCACCCCTCTGAAGCGCCTTGGTAATGAAGATGAGCTTAACAACCTAGCGTTGTTCCTCGCCTCTTTGGCAAGCTCTTTCATGACTGATGCCAATGTCATTATCGATGTGAGTTCTTGCCTTGAATTCCCATGCTCTCTGGTTGGATGACTTCTAATGAATTCAATACAGGGTGGGTATTGCCTCCCTTAACCATCTTGCACAAATCCATCACCGTGCTGCTTGCTAGTTCTTTTCTTTTTACTTTGAATTTTCTTTCTTTTTCAAATTTCTGCTATTACATTTACTATCTCTCTTGATATCTCTGTAGCTTCTGAGGTTTCGAAAGTAGGGAACCTAGTTAGGGCACACAGATGGGAAGAAACGGGATAAATGGAGAAGGGGGGACAGACTACGAGTTTTGAGTTTTCATTTGGGAGATAAATAAAAACAGTTTCTATATTTCTATTTCTTACAGTTCTGTGTCCTTGTGAAGTGAAGTGGAAGCATTCCAGTTTATGCAGTGATTGGGAGTCACTCGGGGGGCTTAACAGTGATCCTTGCTGCGTTATTTTCCTGTATGGTGGAATTCACTTTGCGGTCGCTATGGTTGGTGAGGTGGAGCTTGGGGAAATAGAATCGATAACAACTCCTTAAGGAGTTGATGTGAAGCACATTCTAGCTCCACCGGGTTAGAGAAGGACTCTTCTGCTCTTGTATGTATGTTTTTGTCTGTTCTTTCCTCCCTCCGTTAGAGATCAGGTTAACCATAGATCGTAAACTATATAAAAACTATTTTCCCCATGAAGTTTTATATAGCTCGCTCATTGCACCCACTCCCAGTCCACCCTAACATCCTGAGCAACTGTCAGACCGCGTGGGAGCAAATCTGGAAACAAAAGAGGTGTAATATAGGAAATGGGGGTACTTCACCGGGAACTTGTGATACACTAGCGGGAAGTTTCTCCTTGCTGAATTCGCTAAGATGAACCCTATGGCTACTCTTTGCTAATAAAATCACTCCTCCAGATGGTGTTGCCTCTGACATTCCTAAGCCAACACTAAACACAAAGTCCATCGTAACCACCACATTCAAAGATGACACTAGTAAAGGCATTGTGGTAGCGTCCACAGAGGATCATGGTGAACTTTTGGCGATCCTAATTGAACATTATGTGAGTGGTATGTCGGCTGTATCTCCTTTGAATTCCCTGAGGACACTACTCAAAAATTGTGTTTACGCAGTCAGCTACCTGGGTTGCTGTAGTCTACAGCGTTTGAGCAATATCACTATCCACACAATGACTATTGGGAGTGCGGTACAAGTAGCTTGGGGGAGGGGCAAGATGCGATGGTTGCTACACAATCCTGTGCTTACGATGTAGAGTATGCCGCCGTAGTATGTGGTGGGGCACGCTCGCCGCAATGCCTGTTTCTGGGCACCTTCGTGCGCAGTGGGTTGTGAGGAATGCCGGTAACTGGGGCAAGGCTTCTTGGGAGGTGAAAAGGCATTTTGGAATTGTAGATGGAGAACCAAGTTGCTTCCACTGACGCTCCACATGTGCGACCTACAAGTAGAGTATCCTATTGTAATCCTGAGCTCCCGTCTGCTAATTAGAAGTAACTGGTCACATTATGGGTAGATATGCCATAGTAGAGGAAGCTATGCCGCAATGGGCCCACTGCCTGAACGGGGTAATACTGTTGTTGTCGCTGATGGTTGGCTAAGCTTAATTTGGACCAGTTATTATAATAATAAGTAGAAGTGGTAAGGCGAACCTTTCAGTTCTCAATTTCTAGCGCATCATATGAGGTCAGTTATAGCACCGAAGATTTTACTAGAAACCAAGATTGAGGGAGTGGATGCGGTAAGAGATAAAAACATCAAGGCTTCCTAAAATGTTTATCACCGTATAAGGTATGATATAAGGTATAATGCGAGCGCTCTGTCCCGAGCCGACAGACATCCTAAACCTCGAGTTACCCCACCCCCACCACCACCCTGTTGCCGCAAACGATCACTCCAAACAGCCATTTGGGCCATTGATCAACCAACACACTCACTCATACAAGCCTATTTACACTCTCCCCACCCCGCTCAAAACTCATGCACAGTAGCACCTCAACTACGAGTGAAGCCTTCATACGTGTACAGTACATACATACACACATACACGCGAAAATTTCTGATGATATTGCGCCTAGTGCTGGCTCACGCTAATCGTGTGCAGCAACTACACCACTTCAAACTGGTATTGGTAGACCCATCCAGCGATTGATTTTATTTTTTTATCACAGCTGCCATGGCTGTCCGCTCCAGTTTATTATCCATGCGTCGCACCACACGCGCACCTGCTCGTATTTCCACCAAACACTCCAGGGAGACGCCCACAATTGCTATCTAGGATTCTTCGCTTCTTGTATTCCTATCCCGAAGAGGTCGACATTCAGACACTATGAATGGCGTACGAAGCAGAGCAGAGGACAGAGGTGCTAGGACTGCGACAGACAACGACACACATGTACAATGGCTCGTTGCGGAGCGGCGCGAAATGTTAGTGTCTAGATTTGTGGATATGGAGAACGTCGAGGTTCTAGCAATGTGGAGTGGATCTAGTAAGTCACCTACTGCTTCATCCCCCCTCTCTCTACTAACAATCACTCAGTGGCCCAAGCCTTCGGCGAGTCAGACAAAACCCGCCGACAAGTAATAGACGTCTGCTTCCGTCCATTAGGCATCACCTTACCGACTGTGGTCGTAATGTCCGGCTGGTCAGACACAGGCAAGGACATGTTCAAGGATATGCGCGACTACATGAGTCGTGGAAATGGCAAGACCAAGAAGGTGCTTATACTCAAGTGGGAGATGAATGCTGCGTCGGCGGCGGTGAGTTGTGACTTGAAGGTTTACGAGTATGCGGGGAATCGGCCAGATGGGAAAAAGTATATCCTGAGGCAGACGGAGGTATGATCCCTCTAATTTTCCATCTCCGTCTTATAAGCTAGACCATTGATAGCTGACGGTGTGTACGTATGTGTAGGAGATCCTTCCGGGGTCTTCCAGCATGGGGGGGGTGAAGATAACGTTGGGAGAAATATGTTCTACTAGATTACCTCCCGGGGAAGATGCGAAAAAGGAATATTCCATGTCACTTCCACGGTTACGGAATACAGCGCTGGGGTTTATTCGCGAGGATAGGTTTCGGCCAGAGGGAAGCGAAGACGTGGGCGAAGACTCAGACGAAGTAGACACGGAAGAAGAAGAGGTAGCCCCCCCAAACAATTGGATGGGAGCTGGAGCCGGCGGGCCTACTGTTGTAGGGGCCAATGTTGTCAACGGGAGCAGTAATCAGAGCTATATCTCCGGTGACCATTCTGGCAATAATCACAGTAATAATCGAGATTCCTTCAACGAGAATTACAATGCGGAAAAACTGTCGGTTTTTGTATGGCTCCCCAGTTCTCCACCCCCCCCTCGTCGGACTTGGATGGCTGACCAACCATAATTAACAATGGTAGAAATTAAGCCTGCCACCAGAAGACATCCTCACTCACTCCCTAAAAATCTCAGCAAAGAAGAATCTGGGCGCATTCTTCAAGAACCCGGGACGCTTCTTGAAGCAACTCGCTCGCCGAATCGCCGAAACCGGACCACAGGTCTGCGACAACATGCAGCTGACTTACGACTACATCCCTGATCTGAACAAAGTCGCGCTATACGACACTGTTATTCTATGCGGTACACTCTTCACACCTGCTCCCCAGCCGAAACCACAGCGGCTAACAATCAGCATAGATGATTCGGGCTCGATGAAGCTTGACGCCCGCTACGATGTGATGCGCAATACTATTTTGACAATTTCAGACGTGTGCACCGCCTTCCGGGACCAGGGCATCTCCATCAAGTTCCTAAATTTCAAAGGGGACAAAGACTTCAACGGCATCCGGGACAGAAGGGACCTGGACAAGATCATCAAGAGCGTTTACCCCAAGGGCGGGACAAGACTGGGAACCGTACTCCGGAATAAGATTGTAGAGCCGTTAATTATTCAGAAGGCGAAGGAAAAAACATTGGAGAGACCCGTGCTTGTTACTGTCATCACCGATGGACAGGTTTGTTCTCTAATATCCCTTTGGTTTAAAGGAGGGGTGGTAGTTGATAAAACGAGCGACATAGCCAGCAGGTGAAGACCGAGGCGAGCTGAAGCGGACAATACTCAATTGCAAGAAGCAACTCGCCGAGTTAACAGGGCCAAATGATGAGTTGTATGGAGGGTCAGGTTTGTTTTTCTCTCAAACACCCCACCCCTAATCTTAGACTAACTAACCCGTAATATTTTCTATAGCTGTGGTCTTCCAGATAAGTCTTGTAGGGAATAGCGACGCTGCGAAAAACTACGTTAAGGAACTGGAAGATGATCCCGAAGTCGGGCACTTTGTTTACTGCACACAGGGTATGGTGTTCATTCTTTGGGCGCTAAATCATTTTCGCTTCTAACAATGCCATTGGTTTACAGAACGCCTGGACGTCGTTAAAGGTAAGATGAAGGACCATCAGTATGCCGGTTGGGTGAGTGATTTCTAGTGATTTCCCTGCGAGCCTTTTTCATCTCTCTTTTCCAAGCACGTGTTGCTGACGATGAGTACAGTTAATTCAGCTGCTGGCGGCGGGGATAGATCATGAGTAACTTAATGCTCGGTGTGGGTTGTAGTTTATGGTTCTCTTACGCTGGGCTAGTGGTGGTAGTAGCATTTTAGGCCTAGGCGATTCCATTCCGCCCCAAGCGCTTGGTAAATTTCATGACAATAATATCATACTTTCAGACAAAGAAGAATTGAAAAAGGGATGGTCTGCTTTGCTCAAGATTGTGGAGCATAGCGGGGTACAGTACCGTAAACTTTGGACCCCCCCAACACCGATACGCACACACTTGGTCAAAATGCTGCCATACCCCATTGATTAGCCCTCTCCCTAGATGTAATACAGCGAGTCCACCGCTCATTCCCAGCCAGATCCGAACACTTTTCCATACGATACACTCAAGCACGGAGGAGATCCGAGTCCCCATCGTTTTCACCCCCCTCCAACAGAAGCTCGGAAAATACCCAATATCACACTCCCACAACCCGGCGCATCAAAAATGAGCCCCTGGCCACTATCCCCACGCACCGTCCAACCGAAATCCCTCCCCGAGAGCAGGCAGGCAGGCAGTCGTCAAGTTGGGCCTAAGTAACAGTTTCGATCAATGCCAAGTTTCCATTCTAGAAATCGCGGAGGTTGTTCTACGCCCCGCCATCCGCTACCTGCCAAACTGCAAGTCTGCATATTCGACGGGATATTTTGCATACGTACTCGAGATATAATTTATAATACGACTTGCATTGTGGTATCCGGGTTTCGGGATTTATATATATATATATAATTATGTAGTCTACTTGTGGTAAAATTCAGCGAGAGAAGAGAAGAAAAAACAGCCTTTAGGATGGAGAACGTGGCATGACCACCCGAATGCTGTATGATATCATAGCCAGGCTAGGCTGCGGGTGTGAGGGGCCCGGTATTGCCGGGGAGCGGAAGAGTTCAGGGTCAAGAATTAATGTATGAATTTTGACATCACGGGACGTACCAAACGCCAATGGGGTCTTTGCGGGGGTTTGGTAGTGGTGAATTCCAACTGCAGTTATCGTACCATGCTGTACTTGTATCATGCAAGTGAATTGTTTCGAAAACCGTGTGTATATTATCATGCCAGTACTATATCCTAAATGCCATGCCTTGAAAACCACCAATCCCTGAAATAGCACCAAACAGACCGCAAGAAAAAGCACCGTACGTCTTGTAGGCTGATAGCGAAAAAATAAAGAGAAGGAAAAAACAGGAGCAGGAGACGGAGGGGGGGGGGGGGACAGAAAGAAAACAGGAAGAAAAGCCATAAAGACCCAGAATAAGAGGAAGAGCCGACCGGCGGGATAGGGAGCTTTCCTAGACGACCAAGTGCATACGCCAAAATCAGACTACCACCCACAATGGTCTCTATTCCCCCGAAATGATTCCCGTCTCCCACCATAAAATGATTCCCTCCTCCCACCCACAGGCACCCGCCTCTCGTAAACTGACTCTTGCCTGGCATACACAGACTCCCTCCTGCTACTGCTAGAAGACCGACTTCGGTCAACGTAAGAGCTACGCCTTTCAGAAAAGGTTTCGGATCCCGTACTTCTCCTCCTCTCGTGTCTCAGGGCCTCTTGGTCGTACTCCTTCAGACACCTGGATACGTCCCAGAAGTCTATCGCTTCATCCTCAATATCATTAGGATGCGAGCACCATTGGTTATACCCGAAATACTCGTGAGACATGCGTCCTGTGCTCCACCTTACTGACTCTGGCTCAGGAGATGTGAGAGGATGCGTGTTGTGAGAGACGAACGGTGGTCTCATGAATGACGCGCGGCGGGCATATCTCTGGTCTGAATTCCACATCCCCAGCCTAGCTTGCAGCTCTATTTCGGCGGAATGGTAAAAGTCTGAGAACAGCGCTCTTCCTGGTGTAACGAGGATATTGTGTCCGTCGATGACCTGGTAAATAGCTGGGAATAGACATAGAACTGGGCGAGTGATGCCCTCCGCCTGCAATCCAAATGACTCCTTTACTAGAGAGTCTTCGGAGTCCATTTTGAAATTCGCCGTTCCGTTTTCAATATCAACCTCCGAGATTGTTTGAGCCTTGGACTTAAATGTGGGCTCCCAAGCCTCTTGAGCAGACTTTACGAGATTCTGGAGAGATTCTGTAAGAGTAGCTGCTGGTGAGGCAGATATGGCCCCAATGCTGACAAGGATTTCATTGACTGTCCTCTGTCGCAGTTTTGCGGCTGCCATCTCGTATTGTGGAAGGGCTTCTAGAGCTTCAACAGTGAGGGATTGCCAGAGGGCTTGCTTCAATGGATCCAATCTCATCAATTCTCCTGCTATGACTTCCATATTGAAACAGAAGCTAGGGACAGTGGGCGAGAAGATGCTATTGACAAGATGACGGCATATTATGTTCTGGACGGCTGCTATGCGTAGCCTTTTCCCTAGCGAAGATGTGCATAGAAACTCCGGTGGGAATGACGATCGACCGAGGGAGGCAGAAGACTCAAACTATAAACATTTAGTAAGCTATATTTGCTGAGGCCCTAAGGTAACTCACCACTCTCAAACTCGGGGGAAGCTGGCCAAAATGTTCTTGGGCAAACCTCTTGATAAGAAGTTCGAGCCGTGAGAATCGTTCGGGACTGATTGGGGTGTAAGGTGTTTCTGTTAGCGCCAAGAATATCCCAATTTCTACGAGGGTGATAATACCTTATGCGATCCGACTCGTCCATAAAATTATGAGCAAATCCCTCCGCCTCTTCCTGTATTACACTTTGATACCTTCCGCTTTGCATCCCTCGCGCGGAGGCACTAGGCACGCCAGGCGGTGGAGCAAGCCTACCACTCGCTGGACGAAAATCTGTAGGGGGGCTTCCACCGTGTATACACCTCGTACTCCCAAGAGCATTAAGGTCCGGGCTTCTACTGGTGGTGGGGGTGGAGCCAAGACTTCTTATGGAATTTGATACATGAGCGCAAGCGGCTTGCCCCAACAGGCGTGGTGATTCCGCTCCAACACGAGGAGTACGGGTAACCGCGGGAGACCTAACGCTGCTGCATTCGCCAAGTGGCCCAATAGCCGGAGTCGGAGCTCCCCCCCGTGCTGAATTAGGCGCAGCGAAGGGTATTCTTTGAGCATCAGACCCTATTCGCCAAATTGCCGCTCGTCAGTATGCCATCAGTAGCTGGGCGAATGGTAATAGAGTTGGCGTTGACTTACATGGAAAGAGGTTTGTGAAGAATGGGGATTTTATAGGGGACGCTGTTACAGCTCGATTGACCGCCCTAGTCCTAGGACGGGGAGAAATTACCAAAGATTCCTTGTCTTCGGTTTCGTCGGATGTCCGCCTGCGATAACTGGCCATTGCAATTTGGGCCACCTCATCTCTAGGGTCTGTAGACGGAGGTTCCTCATAGTAGTCCGATGCAGGGCTGGTTCTGGTTGGTTGATTTGCTCCTGCTTTGGTGACCCTTTCGTCTGATGCTGAATGTCCGTTAGTGTGAACCTGAGCAAAAAATGAATACACCTTATCCCCGAGTTGAACACCAATACCAAGGGGATCTCCTGCGTATGGGCCCTCGCCAGCAACATAATTTCCCCCAGCAATAACAGATGGTAAGAATGACTGGCCTTCAAACTGTCAGCATTTACACTTTCGGGGATCTCCAGCTAACAATGGCGGGTGTGCCCTACCTGGTGAGCTTTCCTCAAGACTACCCGAACTCTCCGATCTCCCTTTCTTTTCCCCACCTACTATATCATCCCAGGAAACCTTCCTCTCATTCTGACTCCCAGGCCGCCGGGAGCCGGGAGATTTGATCACAGGGGCTGCACCCTGTGGAGTAACGACAGTATCCCCAGCTTTGTATACTTCCGTATTACTAGCTTGCGAGGGCGTTGCGGGGGGGGTTGGAGGCGCTGGTTTCCCCAAAAACGACGAGACATAGGAAATCGCACCTGAGATAGACAACCTTCTCTTGGACTGAATATCAATCTACCAAAGTCAGCATTTATCACCTGACCAGGTGTTGAGAGTGTACGATTTACCTTTGATCGCGGGCTACCCTCCTGTTCAAGAGATTCGGGATTCCCAGCCGGCGCATACTCATTAGGCCCCTGCCCCGAGCGACCCAGCACCGTAGCCTGCCTACATTTTGAGCATTCAGGTACATGCCAATCAGGCTGTGGAGTCGGCGGGAGGACTGCGGCTGTAAAATATTCTGCGGATTCCACCTCTATCTTGTGTGAATCTGCTTCGTCAGCCTCTTGAGTGCCCCTTTGTGGATCCGCATCTAATTTCGTAGCTACATGCGGCTGGGGGCGAGTAGATTCTTCTTTCTTGCACACAATCCCGCTCGGGTCAAAGTTTCCATCGATCTTGGGGGAAGTTGACTGGCCAGGAGTGGTGATTTTAGGGCTCTTGAGAGGGTCTACTTGATGGCTATGAGGCGTATCCAGTGGTTCCGATAGCGTAGTCTTGTCTCGAGCACCCAGAGATTCGGTGATTTCAGTCGAACCAAGATTGTTTTCAGAGGCGTCAGAGCATGTATCGGGGGATTCCCCGGAATCCCCCTTCCTAAAAGATGTAGCGATACTAGCAGTGGAGGGGGTCCTCGGAACGTTTTCAAGTCCTTCTGCAGTTATAGATAACCCAGTACTATCATTAGAAGAAATGCCTTGACCATCACCCGTAGCGAGTCCCAGTAGACCGAACAAGGGGGCACCCCCAGTTGGAAGCTCGACGGCCGGGAGATTATCAGAGTCCGTAGCGGGGCTCGAGGGTAGCTTCGTTGATACCGTATCCTCTAGCGGGGGAGCCCCACTAATGCTGGCAGCATCTGTGGCTCCATCAACTAGGACTGGCGCCCCGCTCCGGGCAACATTCTCAACTACTGGGGCAATCGAATCCTGCAAGGGGACTACCGCAGGGACTATTTCTTTTGGGGGGTCAGGCCCATCCTGGAAGGTATCAGTTTTGTTAATTTGTTGAGCAGAATCGGCAGCCTGGACCACCTTCGAGACATCTAATGGTTGGAATGACTCTAGTGCTGTGCTCGCCTCTTCGGATGGCTTAGAACCACCCTCCGGATCGCTGGCACCAGCTGTATTCTCAGAATTTCCAAGGGCCTCAGGGGCCCCTATACCGACTGACCGAGCCTGGGGCGCATTCACCCCCTCTTGAGATTCAGGGTCAGTAACAGTATTAGGACTAATGATATCTAGCTCCTCAATACTGCCAGACCCATCGACAGGCTCCAAGGAATTTGAGTCTGTTGGTTGAATTGGTTGGGGCCCTTCGTCTAGTAGAGATCCAGAATCGACCCCCAGGCTATTTACCTGATCGTTTTCTTGGCTTGGCTCAGCATCCGAAGCGGCCTCCAAAGGATCGGAATCCTGTGCGGGGTTCGGGGGCGATTCAAAGGAACCGATATTCTTCTCAGGGGGCTCAGAACAGTTCTTAGGACCATCGATAGGATCAACATCCCTAGCGGCACCATCATCTTTCAAAGCTCCCAAGATATCTATATCCAACGAGGTGCTAGCCTTCTCGAGATATTCTGAATCAGCCTCAGGATTAATAATGGGGTCGGTTCCTCCCAAGGTATTAGTATCCTTGCCAACCTTCGCATCTGAGATGTCTGATATGTCTGAAGTGTATGAGCTATCCGATACATCTGAGTCTCGTGAGGATTCAAGTAGTGGACTCAATTTCTCTAGGATCCTGGGAGCAGTCCCGAAATCATGACCAGAACCACCTCCCCCACCAGCCCCAGTACCTTCGGGAGCCCTAGGGATGTGTGGATCGTCTAGTGGCCTTGGCGATGCGCTTGCTCGTCCCAGAGGTTCAGGAGCCATATCAGCCCCGCCCTCCCCATCCAGAAGCCTAGGACTACCGACGGAGCCAACGCCAGTGGACTTGGAGCCATGAGGAGAAAGTTCAGTCTTTCCAGGAGAATCAGCGATACTCTCAAACTCCCTTTTGTTTGGAATATCCTTCGTTGCATCCGGTTCCTGATGCGCGTCCTCGGAGATTCTCTCTGCATTTGGCTCATCGGGCGAGGTAACACAGACGTCAATCACAGGCTGCTCGAGATTTGGAATATCCTCCGCTGCATCCAATCCCTGATGTGCCTTCCTCTCGGCATTTGGTTCATCGGCCAAGGCAACACAGACGTCAACCGCACGTGGCCCCAGAGCAACACGTGCGCCGCTGGGCAAAGAGCCGTCGCTTGCATTTTCAGAGCTTTCCATCTGAGGGATCAGAATAGAGGAACCGGGGTCTCCCAAGCCGCTAGGTTCTAGGTCAATCTTTTCAACACCTTCCGCGTCTGCTGCTGTTGCGCTATCACCACTCGTTGGGCAAGTGTTCTCAGTGGATCCTAGCTCATCGGGGCCGCACGGGGACAAGATATCATTACTCCGCTTGACTGATCCGAAGGTTGGGTGAGCTTCTGCTGGCACTCCCCCTTCTGGCTTTTTCGTGGCCGGGCCGACAATAACCGGCGTTTTGTCGCTACTAGTAGCTAGACTCGATTCCGGATCAATATCTGCTCTCTTATCCATATGATCCAGGACATTGACCACAAAAGGGTTTAGGTCATCTTCTGGTAATTCTGAAGGGGTGCCCTTCCCCAAAGCTCGCTCAGGGGTTTCACCCTCAGTAGTAGTATTCCCACTAATATCCCCGGGATTGTCGATTTGATCAACCAGATCCCTTGGATCTTTGCCCACATGTTAGCTTGTGCAACACTCACAACTCACATTAAAGAGCACTAAAACTTTACTCACTTGGTAAGTCCTCCTCAAGACGCCCAGGGCGTATAGGCGGCTCTGTACCCGTTAGAGAAGAGGTGGACAGCCCCTTACCGTCTGATGGAGGGCTCAGAACTCCTGGTTGGCTCGCCTGGCATCCTGCTGAGCCTAGGGATTCCAGTCTTGGTAGGCTTAGGACCTCTCTTATAGGCTCAGGTAACTCAAGCGGGGAATCAGAGAACGGTGAACAGCATCCAGGACTCTTGGTATCGATGGGTCTGTGTGGGTCATCTGGCGTAGGATTGGTGGCAATACGGGGAGCGGCACCTTGATCGGGGTCGGAAGAGAGCAAGGGGTTGGCACCATTAGGTTTCTCCTCACCTTCCGGGGGAATACGGGTAGGGGTGTTCCTCGGAGATGTCAGAAGTTGAGAAGCATCCAGATGCTTCCTATCGAGGGGTAGAGCGCCTCGGCCGCTACCGTTTCTAAGTGAGACATCTCCATCATTTTTCGGGTTGTCTATTCTCGGGGCCGTTAAAGTTGTTGGTGTCGGAAGTCCTGCTGCCTCGCCTGGCTCTGCCAGGCCTGCTCCAGTACTTACGGGATCTAGACCGCTGCTGTTGGCAGCTGGCGTACTGGGTGCCTGTTCTGGACCCGCAACCTCCTGTTCAAAATCCCCTGTACCGACCGTTGCATGGGGTACCGGTGGCTGTAGTTGTGGCTGGTTTACCTGGACTACGGGGTGTGACGGGGATGGGAACGGAGATGGTTCTCGGAGGATTGAGTTATTGGCCCCGGTCAATATCGCTTCTCCTGCAGCTTCCCGACCGGATGCCACCGTCCTCAATCCATAGCCGTCCTCCTCAATCGCTTTCTTAGCGATTGTGCGCAATCGACCCAGTGAGAAAATATAACTGGAGTTGGGATCGGTGTCAGGAAATTTTCTCCCAAAGATCTCGCTAAACAGCACAGTGACTATCTGCAACTCGTCTCGATCCTCACTTTCTGGGAGCACAACCTTATTTTACCAATTAGCTAAGTTCTAGCGCTAACAAGCACACCAGCCATTAAAAGACGCTACCGACCTCATGCTGTGAAAAGCGCTCTCTCCTAGTAGATCCGTCCCACTCATAAACCTCCAAATCACATCCAACCTCGTGTGAAGGGGTCTTTGACCACCTTAGCAAGAAGACCTTTCTGATACTGCCACTCCCCGCTCTTATCCAGAACCGGGTATCCGAAAGCATTTTCTCATAGGACTCCGCCCAGCCGGAGACAATTGCTAACGACGGAAGAGGGTTCCCCATTGGCCTGAGACAGACATCTAGCTCGCTCCGTGGAACTGGGCCACTTCTTACTGCCTCAGATACTACACAAGGGTTCTCCATTAGTTCCAGAGGTTCAAGAGGTGCAAGAAAACGGCAGCCGACAAGGATTACCTTTACCGACCCAGAACACAAGACGCTGGTTCTGTTTCTTAGTTATAAAGCCCAATCGCATCATATTAAATTTCTCTTCTATTAACCACTGGTAATGACAGTTAGTATGGGTCCGTGCTAATAGTTGCTCTATAGGTTTCCGGGGGAGTTGTTCATCCTGCATATTAACTATAAGTCAGGCTACCGAGATTGTGTTTTGTATTTGTCGAGTATCTAGAGGGCGTCAGGAAGCTAAGGGCCTTTGAAGAAGCTGCAATATGGGGGATGATTCGCTTTTAAGGTTGACGACTAGTAGCCTGTTTGACAGAACTCACTCTAGCCTGAGGAGGATATCCTATTTCGCCAACATCCAACCGACATCTCTCTCGAGAAAAAGACAATTGCTGCGCACGCTGATAGCCTGCAGAGCGCTGCCTCATAATTGGAGGCTAGTTGAACCCCACCCACATCTCCGAATTAGTATTAATTCACACAAGACTATGATCTCATAGGGCAGAAAACTGCCGATCATCCCACTTGATACACACATCTTCAGGACCACTGAGGAGCCGTGATTATATCGCTTCGCCAGGCCACCAGCCATTCTTTGTGTAGTGTACTGATACCACTTTCTATCTGTTTCATGTTTCTTAACATCCTCTAGCATGGCCCGTAGCGAGATGCTACCCCCTCAGTTTCTTGTACTCGAGTACGTGGCAAAGGCCCGCAGATACTGTAGACTGAGTGAGAATCCATGACACCCTTTCTCTCAATTGATGGCCCTATCACTCGTATCATACCTCGTTCTCCCGCTCGATCCCTAACCCCTGCCCTAGAGCGGGAATGACCTCACTAAAAAACCCTCCAGAGGATATATAGCTCGCCGGTACATACTTGCACACTCCCGTGGCCTTCGTACATCTTACAATCACTCCATGCGCGGGGGACGAGCACAGGGGACTCTTGCTCATGGATAACCATAAGCATGGGAGATGTCATATGCCAGTGCTTGGGTACTTGGTCCCAGTCTCGAATTTAGGGGCTATTAGGGTAGCCGTGATAATGGGGACGTGAGCTTGCTCAAACTTTGATCCTCTGGATAAGCTGTAGCAATACAAGTACAATCTACACTTAGTCTCAAGAAGTGCCTACTAACGCATACCGGCAGGAACACAGCGCCAACCATGGATAAAGTTTCTCTTCTTCTTCTTCTTCTTCCTCTCCTTCTTCTCATGCCCGATCATGCTCGATACAAACCTCCTGATAAATTCCGGTGCATGTGTCCTTTGCCGCAACCGGCGAACTAGTCTGCAGGAGGCGATGACAACCATGATGAGGCTGAGGCGGCTGCGGTCTGCGGCTTAATTTCCTTTCACACTCTATTTTCACCGCAGAGAAAGAGAAAAAATTCACCCCCTTCGCACAATCCAAGAATATAACTTAGCACGGAACTCATCAGTTTCAGGAATATACTCGTAGACCGCAATTGATCCTTTTTAGATAGCTAATGTTCTCTAATTGACCGGGCGCGCGGAAGTGACAATCAGGGGAAAAAGTGCAGAACCTCACTTAGCAGGGACGATAAGGACAATCGGCCTCTAGCTGCTCTTATCGCTTTGAGTTGATATCATTTACCCTCCCCCAAATTCCGTACCCTAGTAAGTCAAAATATCCAGAGAAGACATGACCAAAATTTGTTCGATCCACCCAATAGTCCGACCCTTTTCCAGGAATTTACGAATTTCATGTACCGTTGCATAAGCCAATATACCTGGCCAGTCCCCATTTCAAAAGACCGGATGAACCATCGTATGATGCGCTGTCCCATCCCAATTCATGCCGAAACGGAGTTCCCAGTGGACGCCTCCCGCTTTCTCCTTACGTATCAGTTTCATTGATTCTACCTATAAATGAGGGGGGAACCCCACCACCCCTTTCCCCTAGGAGAATGGACATCTTGAGCTCATCGAGCTTATTTGTTATCTTTGCCGGTATCCAATATGCCCGAAGGTCCGTCCTCTGGGGAGAATATGGGGAATTCAACCAATGTCTTTGGATATCAGGATACCTGCTCTGGTTCGTGAATTCGACTGTGGGAGAGAGCAATCGTGGTGGACGAGTGATTCTATGTGACACAGGCCGGCGATGTGCCCTTCATGCAAAGTTTCTGCCCTCAATCGAAACAAACTTCCCAAGCCCAACTTATCGCAAAACTTTAACTCCGATTATGATATCGCATATGACTGAAAATATATCGCTTTCCCTTCGAACCTCTCTTGAACCCGTGAGCGGCTTCCCATACTCCTTCTGTCCGATCCAGTTAGGATTGCTCAGGGAACTCTGTTTTAGATAAAGCTGAAAATATTATACGAACACTGCATAGTACGGTACAACAACTTGGAGCGAACTGCCTAGAACGGGGGCCCAGCGTGGCTATCTCTTTTAGGTAGGTTGGAGTTTCCTACTAAGTGAGAAGACACCGGCAATGCTCAGTAAAAAAATGTAGCAACAAGTTAACAATCTTCCCCCAGCCAGTTTCCCCATTACACCAGACGTAAGAGCTACCAGCTGTTAAATTAGGCTTGTCCTCGCGCTGATACAGATTGGTGGGAAAGACGGAGGTCTACCGGTATTCAATCTGCTGGCGAGTGGAGTGCGAACCGTGCCAAGGGTTGGGAACAGGGGATCCAAAGTCTCTGGAAATGCAGTCCATCCAATTGACCATGGTGCGCATGTTTTCCTGTGCACTGTACAGAGACTGTACTCTTGCAGTACAGTACGCGAGTGCAGGTATAGAGCCCAATTTTTGCTCGAATAGGCCTTCCCCAAGAGAGTGCGATGTTCTGGCACGGCATAGTAAGGTATAGTACTACCGTAGCAACTGCAAGGGAGGCCTAAACCACTATTTGTGTTTGATTACGGTGGATCATGCTCGAGCACAAGTACCAGTACAGCTTGGGAGGGGGGTTAAGGGAGACAAGGCTGAAGGCTCCTCCTCTCGACAATTAGCTGAACCCCAATACCAGTGACCCAACCACAGCCAGAGCAAGGATAGCTCAAACGTAACGCTTTACCAACAATTCCATCCAAAGTGCTCAAGCACCATGCCGATCAACCCCAGGTGGCGATTTGTCCCAGATTAAGTAAAGTACAAGGTTAATGCCACTCTTCATGCGTGTTGAGAATATCCAATACGCGTACCTACCGCGTGACCATCACACGAGGGGTTAAATAGCAAGGCTGATTCCTGAAACCGCACCGATGTTGGAATATCGTGAGATTTGCTAAAGAAGTCTGATAATCGCACAAACAAGTAGAAACCATGGTTGCTATATCCAAGAACCAATCCCACGGAGTCTCTCTACTCGAGCACCGTGTCGGGCAGCTTATGATTTATTTCTCAACAGTGGAAGCTTGTCGATCAGTTTAGCGCTTTTCGATTCTGGACCCTGAGAAGATATTGCTTTTTGCTTAAGCTTTACCACTTTGAAAATCCCCCCTCACCAAGACTAAAGTGCAATAGAAGGTTCCGTCAGTTCATTGGGGTCCCTTCAAAAAACTAATGAATGACGTGGTAGACGACTGGCGTGAACCCCACTTAAAAAAGCTGAAACGGAGCAGCCGGTTGGGAAAAGCATCTTTCGGAGATTTCTCCTATCCATTGAAGAATGGACTCCACAAGGGTCCTTGTTGTGGAAAAGAAAAAAAAAGGGTTATGCAGAGCAGTGAGCATCCTCTGGGGAAGTTGTAAACTTATCACGGACGAGTTTAGCTGATGTACCATATGATCCACAAAATACTAATGCAAGTAATCAAATAGATAATAATGCATGAGGAAGACCACCCTGCATCACGTTCCGAGCTTCCCACCTCGCGACACGAAAGCCTGAGTTGTTTAAAATTTACTTTTTCTCTAGTTTCTCCCCCTTTTTTTTGAACAAACACACATCTTTCATGTTCGAAATGCTGAAGTGTCTGGATGCGATAGGACTTCTGCTTTCCACGTAACTGTCCGTTTTCCGATCTCTTCCTTCCTCTCTCTTTCATGTTCCAGCTCACGCGCTCAACTCAAAGATGAGTCGTTCCTTGAGGCTTTTTGTATTCGTCTGGAACGGTATCTCTCCAAGCGAAAGCGAGCAGCATCCAAGGCTGCGAGAATAACCACCTAAATATTATTCCTATAGATCCATGATTGCGGGGCCTCAGTGCGTGGGGGAGCATTCCGGCACCGAACAAACATGTAGGGTGGTCAGCCTCGTGGGAAAGTCAAGAGGGTGGAGCACAATTGACTAGGGTTGGAACTCGGGACAGAGTGGGCAAGTTCTCTCTGGGAGTGTCTTGGGTTAGACACAACAAACTCTCGAGGGACTAAGTTACCGTTACTACCGACGAGATGCGGGACGGGGGCACAAGTTGCAAGGCTTCTCAATAATGTGGACACAGTACAGGTACTCTAACCCACTGCCTTCCCGATATTCAGGCACATATTTCCTCAAGGATGCACACTACCACTGTTGTGGTGGTAGTAGCGTTGGGGTCTTTAATACAGTAGCATGTTCATGCTCAGAATTGTTAGATTTTTAGAAGCTTCATGACCAAACTTCCTTTCCGAAAGCGCCGCTGATAGTAAGAGAATTTGCATTGGACTCCCCTCTCTCGGATCCCCCACGCCTACCCCCATACCATAGAACCGCTCTTCTTGTAGCTTCTGGGCCTAACTTATGGCCAGACTGGCTCGTTCGGAAGAGGGAAAAATTCCTAAGCTATGATAGAACTGGAGGGGTCAATATGATACGGGGAAGGTACTCATCCGCGCAAACAGAGTATGCAACAGACGCGCATGCTGGCTCGGTATAGTGCGAGTATGAGGTTGTTCTCAATGAGGCTACGAGGGAGCGGGGAAGCTTATGATCGGGATATCGATTCAAGCTAGAACGTTCCCTCAAGCGGGGTTGGGGCACGGGCTGAACCACCAGGCGCGTCTCCCGATTGCCAGTCAAGCCATGTGTTCTGAGTTCACGACGGTGGAGGCTGAGACAGAGATGACTGCAGGAAGAGAGTACCGTACATGATCCTGCGATTTTGAGATTGTTGATAATTGAACGGCGTTAATGAACACACCACTTTCGCATGGCACTAAGTTCTAAGCAAAAAACTGAACTCTGGAGGTCTGCGATAGTAGCAGCGTCGGCAAACGTTGTTCAATCACGAGTACGGTATCGCTGCGCGAGTGCATGCTTGTTGTCGTCAAAGGCAGCTCTGTAATTCATCGGGTGCACTGCGCATGTTATGTAATTGGCTAGAGACTGGCACGCCAACCCTTGTTGTTATCTTTGCCTGTACTGTACCAGCAGTTGCCAACCCAGCTAGCGTTTCCGCACACAAGGCTCCGGGCCGAGCTTCAAAATCCCTGCTCATCCAGGGTACCTAGGCAAGGGGGGAACCTTCGGACCGGCTGTTGTCTGTGCGTAATCACTTAAAATTTGGCGAATAATGCTTCGGCCTGGTGTACCGTACTCAAGAGCTTCTCCACTACTCCACCTTGAAGGATTTGCCTCATTCAATCACTGATCCAGCTCCTACAAAATCACCTGTACTAGCACATACGGTACCGGTAGGCCCCAAAGCTTTCTCCTACCAGAGGAATATAATAGGGCACTTGTAAATTTGACTGTACTGTACTGTACTCTTGGTGTCGTGAAGTTTGTGAAACGGACTCTACTGCAGTATAGCGATAACTTAGCTATGTTGGATTGTTCAGTCTCTTGCTTGCTACCCCGCCAAAAGCCCTGAGACTTTGGCAGATTCCCGGCCGTATGCCATAGCCCCCTGCTCTACATGATGATACAGTAGCCACGGTACTACGGGCGCCTGCATGAATATCTGGCAATTAGTACGAAGTTACGAGTACAAGTGAATCCCGCTATTATTACGCAACCACACAGCCGCCCGCTCGTTTTCGGATACTTTATGCCGGATACAAGCAACTTCAATCACTCCAACAGTACAAGTGCCACCGAAAAAGTGAGTGCACGCGTGGGATTTTACACCAAAAAAGGCCATTTTCACCCACTTATTCCACCACCAACAACTCAAGTAAAAATAAGATAACTTCATAGAATGCTCAGAGAGCTATAGGCTACTCAACCTCTTTTAAAACATTGAATGAATTAAAATTTCTTGAGGAGCAGTACGCAGTTGAACTTTCAAATTCTGCCAAGACACAGTTTTCTCACCAAAAATGATGGTCTTGGCGCAATTTTCAGGAAATTTTTATTTCGCTCCCGTACTACTCCTCAGGGAATTTAAATTCATTTCAGGTTTCAATAGAAGTTGAGTAGCATATAGCTCTCTGAGCATTCTATGAAGTTATCTTATTTTTACTTCAGTTGTTGGTGGTGGAATAAGTGGGTGAAAATGGCCTTTTTTGGTGTAAAATCCCACGCGTGCACTCACTTTTTCGGTGGCACTTGTACAACTAGCGGGTGGAAGGTCTTGGCACCCCCGGCAAAATTGTCATGAAATTGACCACGGTCGCAACGACATCCACAGCCATAACCCACCATGCCACCATCACGCCCTCCTAAAAAGTACCTC